>LNAP01000032.1_pt1 | contig 181830 bp, 203 predicted proteins | sample 602601 | NCBI WGS metagenome assembly LNAP01 (sample SAMN02440304, study PRJNA202911) | soil metagenome | biome: Subtropical and temperate rainforests or woodlands; isolation source: soil samples (1 kg each in a 20% v/v slurry with milli Q water) were... ...
AGAGATGCGCCAAGTCGGTTTAATATACGGGGAAATAGCACAGAAGTATATTAAAGAATACCTTGGTTCTTTACGAGTTAAGCTTGATAAAAAAGCACCTCTCTTTACCTCAAATAGCAGTTACGTATCAGGTGAGAGACTTAGTAGACGATCCATTACAAATATAGTCACAAAATATGCAAACGCATACGGTGAACGTTTTACAGTAAATAAATTAAGGAAGGGATTTGTCCTCTTCTATTTGAAGAAAAATAAATTATCTGTCTCCGAACAACAACTTGGTTTATCAGTTACTGGACTTGATTGGTAAATATAAAATTATGGTTGAGTAAAACTCCACCAATGGCGTAAAAATGCCACAGGCGGATTTTTTTGCGCTCAATAGGAAGAATGGCTGCTGTTGGCGTCGGTAATCGCGAATGTAATTCCATTATCTAAAAGGGTCAAGTTCTTGTCGTCCGACAAGTAGTGTGGGGTGGTTATATGAATAAAATTTACTATAATCTTTTGGGTCCGATAATATACGTTATGTAAACTAATCCGATATGAATACTATGATATTAGCGAGAAAAATTGAGGGACAGTGTCCCCCACTCTTTTCTTCGCATAATCAGTGCAAAAGAAGTTCATCCAATTCAACCGATATTCATTAAAAGATTAAATCTATTTTTCCCTTGCAATTATGGCTAAACTGAAGGCTGAATATATTTCATTGAAGTTATGACGATGGATCTTCTTCAGATCATCGTCATAAACCAACAGATTGCTTGTTCTGAATCCACTTGAAGAATTCTAGCAAAAAGCCTTGTAGGGCCCGCTTTCTTTCGCACGACTGTGATGTAAAGCAATTGATCAGGTTTAAACATCGAAACTAATACATCACTCATCTGTTATGATAGGAAATCCCTCAATTATTTTAACGCTTGTGATGGTATTTGTAAATAAGGTGAAAGTGCTAATTTAATTACATTATGCCATTAATTCTCCTGCAATTATCGAACGGATCATATACCATGCTCTCTCCTGATTATGTGCGTTTAACATAACATTAGAATTGTGTTCATACGCCTCAAGAAACTCAGCCGGAATAAATCGCTTTCCAAGGTTCCATGCGTTTTGTTCAAACAGCATAAGCATTTCATGGTATTTGCTATACAATTTACTGTCGAAACGTCCTTCACACCCCAATCCATTAAGCTGCCTTACCACACTCTTGAATTCAGTATATTTAGTACGTAGCTCGTCACATAAGGTATGGCCAGCTTCATGTGCCATCACAAAATAAAGCGCGATTTTCATGGGGATTCTAGAGAAGATTGCTGACCGGCTCATATGTTTATACATCGTTGTAGGGTTTATAAGTACGACTTCTTTCAACGGATCATACGCAGCATTATGCAGGTTTTCTTCGGTACATATGTCTATTGGGACATTGATTCCCCATAACTGAAACCACCCTTTTCCGCTCCTAAGAATCCATTCGGGATCATTACGGTATGTTTCGTTGATTTGAAGGGAATTGATGAACCGGAAACGAGTTGCTAGACCATTAGGTTGCGGAAAATATTCTTGAATGAGAACCCTGTCTTTCGTGGACAAAGCACTAAACCGCGAAACATACGATTTTGGAACATCTGACGGAATATATAACGACGCATGATGTTCAGCTGGAACATCGGCAATTTTATAACCTACATTCTCCCCGGCACCTTTCCAAGTGACCACATCACTAGACGCTAATTCATAGATATATTCATCTGAAAATAAATCTGTTTTCAATTAACTCTCGCTCCAATCATATATTTTTAATCATTATTTACGATTAATGATGGGGATATACTTTTTAACGAAGGCAATAAATGAAAAAACCGCCAATTTAGGCGGGGATGGAATAGCCAGTTTCAAGGGATATTAGAAGCCCATTTTCAGAGAGTTCTGATAATCCCTTTTCAGTTGCTATGGGATTAGAGATTTAATGCTAAACAAACAAAAAAGAATAAAAGGAACCCAATTTGAGATTTGCCGTAGCGCCGCTGTGAATACGTCTAGCCCTCTATTTTATAAACGTGCCCTTCTTCTGGAATGCCTTTATCACTGCGTATTAACATCGGCATGATCCAAACAAGTTTACTCTCGCGCCGGCCTTCACCGATACGCTGATTTCTCCAATGCCCTCTCCGCCAGTGTGGAGCCTTTTCTCCGCTGCCACCGGTGTAGGAAGGATTCGCTTGCGAATAACGCCTTCTGCAATAGCTCACCTTCGTATAACCTTGAGAGAGTATTTCGGCCCGTGCTTTCTGCTGCGCGCTTTTGGTTGAGGCGGCATTCAAGTTGTCGATTAATCGTTGCGGGGTCTCATCAGTCCAACGCTCCTCAATTTCTTCATTGTACGCGGTGATGTAAAACAGTCCGTTAATGACCAACCTCAGTGCTTCCTTGAAGACGTCAAACCCAGCGACCTTCTCCTTGATCTCAAGCTCAGAAGAACGTTTTCGATTATCAATAATCGTAACGTCCTTGTTCATCAGCTCGTGGTCAGATATGACCGGTATCTGATTTGCGAGGTCCCTTGTCGAACTTATATCTTCCTCGAGAGCAGCATCCACCACTTTGGATAGAATTGCGTCCGGATCCTCCATATCGATCGACATATAGTAATAACGATCGGGATTTGTAATCCAGTTTGTCTCGTCCTTGTAGTCAATGTCATCCCTTACGGTAGAGAGCAGAATTTGCATTGGTAAGCCTGGTAATTTGGATACATAGGCTCCATCGACGTAATAGCCTTCCACCCATAGATTGAGCTCCTCCTGCTTGCCGAAGCTCAAATAGAAAGCCTTGTGCGGGAATGAGAGCGCCGATACGGGAACCTCGTCAATATCCGTTTGTTTGAACTTTTCGACCAGGTCGGCATCAAAGTGAAAAATGTTTTTGCCGAGGACATTAAATATCGAATAGTGGAGAGCAAGACTTAAATCCTTCATTAACGGCTTCATGTTTTGCGGCCGGCGATTGATCGGAAGACGCTTTACTTCAGAAAGGCCCTTGCGTTGAAAAATCATTTGGAGCTCCGGAAAATGCCTGTCCGTGACTAATCCATCTGAAATATTGCTTTTGAAGTAACTGACCATATGCTTCGCGTGCGGACGAGTGATCTTAAACCTCTCCGGGTGATAACGTAGCATCAAACACCTCTCCCCTTTCGTTCACAAAACTGGGATTTATTTCATCTGTTAATCGTGCAAATTCGGCATATAGAAATTATAACCGAGATCCCGGTAATCGTTAATCTTATCCTTGCGCGGGTTGCAACTTGTACACTACATATTTCTGAGTTTCAAGTCCATGTTTTCTATGGGTCTTGTAATCACGATGTATCCGGATCTAATAGATAGGTCAAGTTCCTCAATAGTAATCTCTAAGACGGTTGGCGTATATTTGGTCGGAGCATCGGAACTCTTCTAGTAGCTCGCCGTAAAGATTTCAAATCAGAGCCAATTAATTTGTACATAAAAACCCTCCCTTTTCTACATTCCGGAGCGGGATTCGGTCGCGGGTCCGAATCCACGATTACTCAACCTATATTCGTATATAGCCGTTCAAGTAGTTAGCTATATTATTGACTACATAACAAAAAAGTAACATTTATAAATTTTCTCCATATATAATCCTCTCCACACTCATTTCGACTTCACAAATGGGAAATCCTACATGCCATTGGCGCAAAGTAGAAAGATATTGGCGCAAAATTTACGATTGCCTTACATTTGTTGAACAGCTCAACCGTCCAGGCGGTAAAAAATAAAGTAATACGTACCTGCCTAATCCGCGAATTTCCACTTGAATATAGAACAAATGTTCTGTATATAATATGAGTAGGTGATTCCATGTCAAATAAAATCATCATGCTGATCGACGCACAATCCTTTTACGCTTCGGTCGAAAAGGCAGCACACCCGGAATATCGCGAGAAGCCGGTAGCTGTTGGCGACCCAGCTCGCAATGGGATAATTTTAGCGGCTTGCCCGATCGCTAAATCCCGGGGTGTCACAACGGCGGAACGTGTCGGGGAGGCTCTTGCAAAGTGCCCAGATTTAATCGTAATTCGCCCTCGCATGGCAACCTATATTGATGTGTCACTTTTAATCACTAATATTTTCGAGTCCTATACGGATCTTGTGGAACCCTTTTCGATCGATGAACAATTTTTAGATGTAACCGGCTCACTAATCCGCTTTAGCTCTGCGGCCGAACTTGCAATTGCCATCCAGCATCATGTGCAGCTCTCAACTGGTGTGCAAATGCGGTGTGGGATCGGCCCAACAAAAATCTTAGCAAAAATGGCCTGTAATTTCGCAAAAAAACTAGCAGGCGGCGTATTTGAGTTAAATTATGACAACATTGCTTCGGAGCTCTGGCCGATGCCGGTTGAAAATATGTTTATGGTTGCACGCGCGATGACACGCCATTTTCAGCGAATGGGCATGTATACCATTGGAGATGTCGCACGATTAGAGTTAAACGTTTTTAAACGGAAGATGCGTCGGGAGATGGGCAAGCAAAGCGATATCCAGGCGGAATATTACTGGCAAACCGCCCACGGCATTGACCCAAGTCCCGTTGTCGCCGGAATACGCCAACAGATCAAAAATATCAGCCATGGCAAAACGCTGAGGTGGAGCCTATACCGATACCTCAAAGATATCGAGGTTGTGTTGTTAGAACTCGTGATAGAGGTATGTCAACGCGCCCGGAAATATAAGTACATGGGCTCGGTTGTATCGGTGGCCGCCGGCGAGACAGATGGAGAAAGATCGACCTGGTTTGGACGGCAAATAACATTGCCGCAACCGACATCTTTAACACATGAGGTTGCAGACGCAGCATTTAGGCTGTTTGTGAAACACTGGGGTGGGCTGCCGATCAGCCATTTAAGCGTCACACTGTCACAGCTTACGAGCGATAACGTGATGCAGCTCACCCTCTTTGACGATCGGGCCCGCACTTACGACAAAGAATGCGTCATCGACGAGATCAAAAATCGATACGGTGACACTGCAATTATGCGAGCATCATCGCTGCTCGAGTCTGGTGTGGCTAGGGAGAGGGCAGAACAAATTGGAGGGCATTATAGGTGAGTAAATTAGACGGAAACGAACGGTGGAAATCCAAAATGCTGCTCACTGGGCATGCAGAACGGTATGAACGACGCAACGAGGCCGCTAAAGGAAATATTACATCCGAAGAACGAACCATGCTTAGAGACTTTATATTGCTCCCATATATGGAAAAGATGGTCCAAAAGAGTATTGCTGATGTGGGGAATTCCAATAATGTGCTCAAACGCCTATATCTGATGGCCGGACAAAAAATCCTTGATGAAATATCTAATGATATTTACCGTATTCGACGTGAGTTAAATAAACGAAACATCAAAGTCGTTGCCGAGGAGCAGGAGGATTTTGTGATTTATCATCAATACATTTGCAGAGGATATGAGGATCGGTTTGGCATTACACGGGATGTGATGCGCTCTGAGATTAGTGTGCAACTGGCAAAATATATGTCGGCGTTGTCCACACTTCTAAGGGGATCCCCTATCGGATAACGTAATCCACTTAGCTTCAAGAAAGGGCGGTAGCCGGGCTGCCCTTTATTATTACTTTTACATTTCATAGAAGAAAAACCGAAGGGTCTTCCCTCCGGTTAAACGATAATTTCCTCTAAAACCGGCAACCGCATGAGCCCGGACTTATAATAGCCGCGGTGCTTCACTTTGCAACGGATTAGAGGTTCCACAAATACAAATTGGTTATTCTCACCTATCATCGTGCGTCCAAGAACCGGCCAAACGGCTTTACGGTGCTTTGCCGTAACACCAAGCTCTAGTGTCCCCAACGGTCTAATACGTTCGCCATCCGGTGCCCCGATTATCCAGCGATGGTCTGTTTTAGAGTAACCGGTAATTATTAGATCGCCGGAATATGAATAGGCTATTACCTTCTGCCACGCCCAAGATCGGGTCCCTTTTACTTCCGGCTGGCACGGTAAACGACGAGTCTCATACCTACTGCCTTTTCGTTTCTGAACGATTCCCTCTAATCCCGCAGCCTGGACAATTTCAAAAAAACGGACTGCGCTACCATCCATTGTCCGCACGCGCGAATAATATTCGGTCTCCGTTTGCAATTCCTTCTCAAGTAGCTCTAGCCGCGCCTCCAACGGGAGATCTCGAACGTCCTCCCCTCGATAATAAAGAATATCAAAAGCGCAGAAATGAACATGATGCTTGGCCTTCTTGGAATGGAAACGAGCCATACAAGCTTCCCAATCCGGGTGACCAGTCTCCGGATCGGCCACGATCAATTCACCGTCTATGATAGTGCCTTTGTTGATCGGCGGCTGATGCAATTCGGGGAAGCGGGATGTGACGTCCTGGTTTTTTGTGTAGAGCTTTAACGTATCCATATTTGAGACTAGAAGCCGAATTCCGTCCAGTTTTAAGAAACTAAGATAATCATCGGAATCAAAAGGCTCGTTATCAACGGCATATTGTAAGAGCATTGGTGGAAAAAACATTGGGCATCACCAATATTAATCGTAGCATAAGGGAAAAACATAAAGGAGCGGGAAATAAAGGAAAAAGAAAAACCCCTTCACAGGGGTAAAGCCGAATTACGCTTAATTTGCAACCGGAATGGTAACAGAGATTGATTCCATACTCGCAGTATCGTCTGAAGGGATTTGCTTCCCTTGCTTCATTCTGGCCTCCAACTCCATTAGAAGCAAATCTTTAGCGTTCTCACGTACTTCTTCCAACGAATGGCCGTGGGCACCGAGGCGAAGAGCAGGAATATAGGCCACAAAGTCTCCTTCAGCCTTATCTTCTTCAATAAGTACCTTGAAGTTCATTTCGTTAACCGGGTTCATGTAAAGACCTCCTAAAAGTCAATTGATAGTAAATTATCGGCTGCACGGGCAACCTAGTCGAGAAATCGAAGCGGGATCAGCAATAACGCCGCGCCTCGATTGCTCTCAAGATGTCCGTACTTAGACAACTGATTTGAGTAAATGGTTGGCCAGATTCGGTTCTTCCTTAAAGTTGTATACCTGCCGAATCTCGCTAGTTTCGATGTTGAATACATAGAGCCGGTCGTTCTCAGACTTTTTTTTGCCTGCGAATTCTTTGTATCCATCAAGCCATTCCTTCTGGAACTTCCGCACCTCTTCCATATTGTTAAGGGGCATAAGATGAGTTCCGAATTCGTAAACATACCAAGCAAATAACGTGGGACCACTGCGCTCCATCACGGTTTTGTCATTGATCTCAAAATCCGATTGGAACTTACGATTCGGAATGACCGTCTCTACGATAGACTTCATTTTTTTCAGCAGGTTCGGGTGGATTGTCCGATCTGGGCTTACCTTGAAAATCGTCGTCATAGAATTACCTCCAATATTTTTATTTAAATGCGGGATGAGTGCTGTCAAAAGAGGGGCAATTGATCCTCATTTATGAAAGCACTAAGCGGAAGCGGTTTGCCGTCCTTGCTTTTCATGGTGTGTTCAAGATCGCGCTCCATTTGCTTCAGATACTCCCAATCCTCGGGAAAGAGCTTTGAAGTCCGTCCCATTTCCGATGAAGTATTGAAAATACAGAAGCGGCAAGAGCAGCGGCTTACCCATTGGTAGCAAGGATGCAATTCGATGCCGTATGCTGCACACAGCTCCCGGACCTGCGTTTTGAGCATCGCCTTAATCGGTTTCAGCCAATGCACGAGCCGATTTTTACGGCCAGTCGCGTGGGCAGAATGAAGCTGGAAGACAGCTTTTTTGGCGCGCTCCGTTGATTCTTGGGAGCGCTCGCCGGTGAGCAGCAAAATTTTGCAGTCATCGAATTGGCGAACCCATTTTGCGTACACATCCCTCTTCATAAACGAAGTGCAGAATCGGCACCTAGAATCAGGGAACATACCGCGTTCCCGAATTCGTTCCTCCAAGCTCTTTTCCCCAAAAATCACGATCAAAGGTAAATCGAGGGTCCTGCTCATATAAAGCAGATACTCGTCGGTTTGCGGCCAATCGAACAATTGCCGTTTGGACTTATCGTTCGGGTCGCCATCCACTCGCATATGAACTAATTTGATCTTCTCTTTCGGGATTTTTAAGCCGTAAAGAGCCACAAGGACGGTCGCTACACTGTCGGCGCCCCCGGAAACATTGATGTGAACTTCTGTATAGTCGTCGAGTGGAAGCATTTCCGTTGGCAACTCCGGCAGAACAAAGGATTCTGCAAGTCGAGTGACTGTACTTTCCATCACGTTAGCTAACATTGGCTCCCTCCAATCCAAACAAGGAAAAGAGTTCACCGGTTTCGTTCGGCTGTTCCGGATGCAGCACAAATGCGCCCTCGGGAGTAAACAAGAGCCCGCCAAGACCGCTTTCGATATTAAAAGTCAAATTCACCTTGTCATACCTCAAGCGCTTGTCCTTACGGAGCATGGCGGCTTCTAAAGCCTTTCGGTTTTCGGGAAACTGAGCGTCCTCCGCGCAAAAATGAGTAACCTGGTGGGATCGCGCTGTGACCCAACCTCTAGGATTGCTTTTGCGGTTAGGCTTGACCTCAGTACCCCAAGGCCCTTGGATAATGACATACTCGCCTTGGTAACAGCAGGACTTAACGTGGATACTCCAGCAGTCTTTTTGCAGGTAGTAATGAACGATCACTTTGTACCCGTTTTTAGACGCCAATTTCCTATTCCTCCTTATTTCTGGGCATAAAAAAAGCCATGGAGGCACAAAAAAAACACCAAACAGGTGTTATGTGTCTCCATGGCAAAATAAGCCCAATATTCATATTAGCCGAATGGTCGGCACTGCTCCTTCTTTGTCGAATCAGGATCGTCAAAGAACAGTAAAGTAAATCGTAATATCAGTATTATCTAATAACCAATCATTTCCGTCAACAATAAAATAACGGAACAGGGTCTAACCCTGCTCCGTAACCCTTAAATGGCAAAACCGTACTGCCCGTCGGATGAAATGGTAAATTCAAATGGCTGATGCTTCTTTTGCGGGAAATCCCTTGCCCCCTCAACCACTGATAAATTATGCTTTTTGGCAAGTTCCTGCAGGAGCCTTAGTTCTTTCTGTTCCTTCTTAATGGCATACTCCCTTCGGATCGCAGTAGCATTCTCCAAAATATACTGTTTTAAGCGTTCATTGAACTGGCCATACTCACCGTAGCATAGATAAAAGCATTGCTCGAAGTGTTCAACGAAATCGAGGAATCTTTCATTAGCGTAGTTCTCAATAAAGCCATGCTGATTGTAATGTGCTATAAATCCGCAGCGCAAATGCAAGTGATTGTACAGTGCCTTATCAATTTTATGGCTGTCTCTTGTATCAACGACTTTCTTGAATTTCTTAAAAATCTTCTCCTGCTCCTCGGCGGTTAGCATATGCGAACGTCTCCCTTCAACCACATGATTTCCTTCCAAAAACAAATGGGGACGTTAAAAACGCCCCCATCTATGAAATTACCCCGTTACAACCTTAGTTAATGAATCCGCACCTAACTAACTTTAGGCAATTACCGAAACTTCCTCTGCAGGTTGTGATTGAAGCACATCCTCCGTATAAGTAGGCCGGCAAAGCCCCGTTCTCGCATTAAAGTTAAGAACGTGAGTCAGAATGGTGTTGCTGGCGAAGAGTTCGTTAATAACTGTCGTAATCTGCAGCGCGGCCATCTCGTTCGAAATCATGCGCTGAGGCTGATACGGCTCTACACCGCAGCTGTGCGACGGCGGGATAGCATCCTTCGCATCGATGGGATAAACCCCATCGAGAGGCGGTTGAATTACTTTACCGAGTTTCTTCACCCCAGCCACAACCTGGCCGGAATAGCCGCTTTCTAAATGCTCCTGCATCTCCTCGGGCGTCCATTGGCTTTCAGGCTTCTGGCCACCTTCCGGAAGATAGATACCTTCTATACCGGCATCGATGTAAATCAGATCGTCCGTTTTATTGAAGTATTCATTCATAACCTTTCTAGAAAAATCGTTGTCTACTGCGCCGATCAGCACCTTTTGGATGAATCGCTTTCGCTCGTAACGATAATCCGTATGCGAAAAGAGACCTTCCAACTGCTCAACAGACTCGATATAGCTATCGGAGTACGATCCGATTTTGAGCCCGTATGCGGCACCGTAACGCTTTGCTAGGACATCCGATTTTTTCCTGCCTATATCACTGGGCACGAACGGCTGTCGCAACAGATTCTTCTCCTCTATCGTATCCGGGTCGGCAAGCAACAAGAAGGACGGTATGTTGGAAAATGCGTAAATCATTTTCGTAAGTCGCTGGACCGCATATCCCCCGTTGCCTCCACAGCCAACCAAAACGATGTAATAAAAGAATTTAGAGGCTCCTCCGTCTTTAATCGGCAAATTCTTATGATAATTAAGTAAATTAATCATTCTTAATGCCTCCCATTTTCTTTTTGACGTGAACACGCTCATGCCACTGAAGCGGGTACCGAACCGGATAGATCGCTTTGAAGGTGTGCTCTGGATGGATCCCCTCAATGATGACGTTGGATTCGAGTGGAATAAAACGTCCCGAAATTCCTGCCCTAGCACACAAATTAAACGTGATCGCGTTCAAGCTTTTCTCCAATCGTCCCACGACTCCGTAAAGCATAGTTCCGGTTTCGTCCGCATCGTCAATTTCGCTAAAAAAAGCACCCATTGTGTTATGGCTGTGAATCTCCGCCACCTTAATAAAGTGAGGAGGGAATGGGCTGTAACATGCGTCTACACTATCCTTAGACACATGTTGAACTGGCACATCCAGCACATAACGCTTCTCCTGCGTATCCCAATAGAAGACACCCATCACTTCAACTTCGTGCATGGCGTAGTCATAAAAAAAGGATACGAGTTGTGCGAAAAGTTGTTCCGGAATTTTCGGCAGGGACAGCTTAAAACCATCGCGACAAGCTTCCAGTTCTTCCACCACAGGAGCTTTCGACACAAAGATTCCGATTGCATTTTCGCGAACTTCGTAATATCCGTCACGGGCAGCCAAAATGTTCACCGGCTCTTTGTGTTCGAACAGATCCTTGGAACGAAAAAAGAACCCTTTCAGCCCTTGGCTGAAATAGGCTCCTTTCTTCCCCCCGGTGACCATAGGAACAATGAGATTTTTTTTCTCATCAAAGTCCATCTTGGTACGCTGTTTCGACAATTCCGGAAAGTCTTTCTCCAACCGCTTCCGAACGGCTTCCAGGTCGAGTTTTTCCAGCTCCTCCCCACTATTAAACAGCTTCGTAATGGAGAGGTTATGCCCCGCGTAACAAATAAACGTGGTCGCATTAAATACCGGCTTCTTCTCTTCCTTCTTGCCCTCCGTCTTCGTATCGGTTTTAGCTGTCTTTTCGTCGGATTTGACCTCGGTATTGGCTTGTCCACCCGCGAGCTCGGCTTTGTCGGCTACAGCCGCATCCGGTTCTTCGTCTTCCTGCAGCGCCTCGCGTTCCTCATCGTCTAATTCGTTTTCTCCTCCGGCGTCCTCAGCTTCGCACGCATCCACCGGTTGTTCCCTCTCCCGTTGTTCCTTCAGACGCTTGGATGCCAGATGGACGACTTTGTTTTCGTCCCCTGTTTCGTAAGCATCGGCACCCGTTGTGGTTTTGTCTGCGGAAGCGGTAGCATTGGTTGTTGCAACCGGTTCGTCAGAAGATGCAGTTGTGACAGGATGGTTCTTGTCCTGCTTGTTTTCTGCATTATTTGCCGGCTCAGCCGGAGACGCAAAACCTTCATCGCCGCCAAAGTAAGAGAACAAATCAAAGTTAGACATTGCAAATTACCTCCATGAAATCATTTTTTATATTCTTATAAGCTCCATTATTTCAATTGCAATTAAACTGAACTGGTCATTTGCTTAATCCACTCCTGCAACGAATAGCCTGTTGGCTTTAAATACTCGTCGGGGAATGTCTTGCCCTTAAGCTGCTGGACCAATTCCCGGTACGTCAATTTGCTTATATTCGCATCGTGATAGTAACAATCCGAATTGGGCGAATTAAAGAAAATATCCGGAAATGACGCAAGTTGAGAAACACGTTCAATGCCTGGCTGTCGTTGACCATTCCAACATACTGAGAACGTGTTCTGGACGTTTGTATAAGGGTAAAAAAAGATCGGTGAATCCTCGCTAGTAATCACCTGATCTTCAAGTGCCGCTACCTTTACATCCGTTATCTCCATTTTCGAATCACGCACCACTAACTCATAGCCAAACACAAGTCTCGGAAATGGGACATCCTCAATCTCCGCATCGTGATAAAACACTTTGCGTCGGTGAGGAGGGATTTCCAGAAAGACATTGCGTCTAGACGGCCCCTCCGAATAGTAAATTCCATTTTTCGGAAGGATCGGAGTCTTTATTCTGTCGTAGTCAAGGGATTGAATAATGGCCCGAGCAACATCCTCGTGGGTGTATACTCCTTCCCCCATGCTAATGCCGTCACTGAATTCCTCAATCGTCGGCATGCCATGATCTCGGATCGTAATGACCACCTTTGCCCCTGTTTCTTTTTCCACTGCAGCTGTACTCATGCTGCCACATCCTTTCTATCATTTTTAATTACCGCCTGTTCAAGCGCCCCGTCCAGCATGGTTTTCATAGTCTCGAAAGAGAAGGGATCCCCGGCATCCAGCGAAATGCTAAGATTACTGTATTTCTCCATGATTCGGGAGAATACCACGTTCGAGTGGTCCTCAAGCGAAACATTGGCAACGACACCGAGACGGTCATAGACCATCTTCGTCAAAACGACACTTCTCAGCCCGTTGACAAGTTGCTCTCTCCGAATGCGGATCAGCTCGCGAACCTCATTACGAATTGCCACCATCTGCTTTAATAACGAGGAATAAAAGCCATACTCTCCGGTGATAGTGATGTGAAAGCAGTTCCCAGCCATCATGCCATCCATGCCAAATTCACAGAAATACTCGTCCGAGATAGAAAGCATGGCATTAAACATCCTGACGTACTGGTCGCGTTCGTCATCCCTTAGAAGTGGGTAGAACTGTTTGAGTTCCGGAAGCGGGACACGGTAACTGTTCTGAGACATCCCGTTTTCGTCATACCCCTCAAAGGTTTGCTCTACACCTTCGAAGATCCGTTTCATACACACCAAAAAAACATGAGAATTACCGCTGAAATCGTAACAGTAAAAGTCGATGGGGTCGTTTACAACGTCAACGCCCGCGTCATGCGTTATTTTGACAAGTACGAACGCATCATAAGACCCCTGCATCTGCCCGATTTGCTCAGCACACATATAACTCTTTTCCAATAGCTCCACGCACCCTTCCTAAATGAAATCCACTTTGGTAAGCTTCTGCGGCTTCGTTTGCTTGAGCGCATAGATCACTTCGATATTGTGAAGAAACTCGTGAATGGCATTCCCTTCGTTCGGAGTGCCATGAGAGTCGTCTTCATCAACATACTCGTGGTCTATATAGCTCATAGCCATCGACAAAGCCTCCTCAGCTTCCTCCAACGTGAACCCGTTCCAATCCACTTTCGAACTATCGGACTGATAATGTGCAGCCTCAATGGCTCGGAAGAGACCGGGTGAGTATCCTTGTAGATACCCCTCTTGCTTCTTTGGCAAATTTGCCGAGAAGTTGGACAGGTTGATACGCATTTTCTAAATTCCTCCTTTGTTTTAAGCATAAAAAAACCAGGAGAACCAAAAAAAGCGCACCTAAATAGGCACACTTCTGTTCTCCTGGTTAAATTACGCCTTCTTATTAATGACGGCTTTCGCCGCGGCTCCCCTTCTTCGCGGAATAAACATCTGCGAAGACAAAATAAAAGTGAAACTGTAATGCCAATATTATAGCATAGGGAGGATTTAAGCGAAAGATATATACTCGATGACGATTCAGATTTAGCCCACATTACGTTCTGAAACATCATCTGGAGCATTGCCGGTCATCATAAATACAGATTTAACTAAGGGGATCAGCGAATCCCGAAAAATGACGGCTGATAGTTCTCTACTAGAATTTACCCCCATTTTTTTATGAATACTGGCAACGTGATTTTTAACGGTCTTCTCTGAAAGCACCAATATATCCCCCAGCTCCCGATTACTTCTTCCCAGCAATGTAATCAGTTTTAGAACCTCCAATTCACGTGAGGTTAACTGAAAGCGATATTTCAGGGCCTCATAAAACTCATTAATAACCGGATGGTTTAAGACGTTGGTATCGACCATAAGAAATCCCCCTTATGAATGATTAATGAGCTGCATATCGCGGAAGAAAACAAACCAGACGAGAAAAACGGTTAAAACCATAAATCCACCTTCAACGATATGTCCCTTCCATGTTCCTGTACTCATTAAGTTAACTTTTAATCTCCAATCAAATGGGGGAAGAGGACGGATCCCATGGTTGGTGATGGAATCCGCAAGCAGATGGAGCAGATACGATAATCCACCGGCAATCCAAAGAGCGTGGCCATAGGTGTGTGTTGTAAGGTAAAGCAGTGCGGTCCATCCGATGACCCCGTACACTGTATGGGTGAGCCCGCGGTGTGGTAAAAGAGCACATATAATCAGTAGGCTGCCGATGATGTAGTTCCATGGAATATAATCCTTCCCGAACCAAATCAATAAGACTCCAATTAAGACCATCACGACTTTCCGCAAGGAGCGGGACGGCATGAGTGACACCACACCCACAAGTACGGCAAGTATCGTATTCCAAGGGGCAAAATCTGTACCAAAGAAGTGAAGGAAAACCCCTAAACTAATTAATGCAAACTGGAACAATCGCAGAAAGCGCGTCGGAATCGCTCGGGATACAAGGAGAGAATTAGGTTCATCAATATCTGGAAGGAGGGCGCTGACTGCCGTTATCGCAGCCACCGGAATTGTAATCTTGGCATCAGCCATGCCAAGAACGGATAATGTGACACCAGTGCTGATCACTAAATGCGATTTTCCCATCATCGGGCCTCACTCCTTTCTAAACTGGTAGAATATGAACGATATCTTCTAGTTTCTCCGAATACTTGCATTTCGGAAGGATCTTAAGAATGGTTTTACCGTAGCGCTTGGTACGAATTCGATTATCTAAAATGATAACGGCGCCCTGACAATTCACTGATCGATTAAGCCGGCCAAACCCTTGCTTCAGTTTAATCATCATCTTCGGGAACATATAGTCAACGAAGCTATTCCGTTTCGCCTTCTCGATTAATGCAATCTGAGCCTTGATTAACGGTTCATTTGGCATCGGGAACGGAAGCTTCACAATTACCAAAGTTGTCAGGGCATCTCCAGCAACGTCAACCCCTGTCCAAAAGCTTGTGCATCCTAAAACGACGGTTCGCGGATCCGTCTTCAATTGGTGGATAATCTTATCCCGGTCACTCCCAGGCGACTGAACAAGTAGGGTATAGCCGCGCTCGATGCAGTATTGCTGAAATTTCCTTGCTACATAGTTCATCGTGTCGAAACTCGTGAATAACACAAGCATGCGGCCACCGGAATACATGAGCGTCTCTTCGAGTTTTTCAATAGTGTACTGATTGAAAGTGGGACTGTCCGGGGCCGGTGCATCATCCGGGCAAATAATCATGGTTTTGCGCTCGTAGTCAAAGGGACTTCCGACCATTACGCTATCATATTCCTTCACCCCGCAGCGGCCGGCGAAAAACGAGAATGTGCCGTTGGTGGATAAGGTGGCGCTGGCAAGAATGACTGGAACCTTATCAAACAACCCTTTCGCAAGAACAACCTTCGGGAAGAGCGGTGCCGCGTGCAGGGTTACTTGATTGCGCCCATGTACAGTAACCCAATAAGCCCAGGATCGTTTCGAGTTCTCACCAATGAAGCTAAGATCATCGCTACCTTCAAAGAGCCGGTCAACGAGATCGGAGACACCTTTTATATTTAAGCTTTTAATTCGTTTGATGAAGTCACTCATTAATTCGCAAATCTCATTAACATCGATTTTTTCATTAATGAGCTTGAAGGCTTCGTTATTCATCCCGTTTCCGATTTTTGTATAGACCTCATCCATTTTATTGATAAAAGACTGCCGAATCTGGGTAAGGGCTAACTGGTTATTCATATCGAGTTGTTTAAATGCCTCTCGTTTGAACAGATAATCGAAAAGCGTTTCAAAACGGCTGATATCGACACTCCGTTCAAATATGTTGCAGCATACATCCTCTATCTCATGCGCTTCGTCGAAAATCACTGCATCATAGGCAGGAAGGGAACCATTTCCTGTTTTTTTCCGCATAATTAAATCGCTGAAAAAGTAGGCATGGTTCGTCACAATAATGTGTGCCTTCTGCATTTTTTCCTTCAGGTCTTCAAGCAAGCATGTATCGTGCCTGGTGATCGCCGGGCAACTTGATGCGGAGATTTTGTACCAAAGAGAGTCATCCACTTCAAAACCCAGACCGGTCCGATCCATGACACGATCTTGGTTAACTTTCTTAAAAATACGCTGTACAACCTTCGTTTCCATATTTCCGCTACGGAGTGTGTCCTGCCACAGTTTCTCAAGTTTTGTGTAACAAACGTAATGGGATTTCCCTTTGACGAGCTGATACTTGAGATGCATTTTCTCCATTTTCAAAATGTCGGCCACCCGGGGGAGCTCCACGTTGACGATCTGTGTCATAAGCGGGATCGTATGCGTGCAAACCACAACGGTCTTTTTGTTTTGAACGGCCCAACGCGCAGCCGGAATGAGATAACCAAGGGATTTACCCGTTCCGGTACCGGCTTCACACATCAAATGCCTTCCGCTTTCCAGTGCCATGCCTACCTTTGTCGATATAAGGATTTGCGGTGCCCTTGGACTATAGCCTTTAACCAATTTGGACAAATGCCCTCCTCGGCCAAGCGCCCTCTCAATAAAATCTTCCAAGCAATCCGCCTCCCATATATGTATATATATTAATTAATCAATATACTACTAATATAGTACAATAAGACTAGGGTTTTTCCAAATTTTCCGGAAATCTAGTCTATCTATGCCATATCGAAGCTCATCATTAAGAACCTTGCCACCTTCTCCATGCTTTGAGCCGATCGCGCAGGATGGATCCATGCCAATACTCTACCTTAAGATCGTGTGCTTCCGTTGCAGCCTGCCGCGTTAAATCTGATGAAGTAATCAACAACGAATAAAGGCAACCGTAATTTCGCTTGGCACCAACAAGCTCGCGGACTGTCCGAACGCCAACCGTATTACCATCGTTATAGCATTTTAACTGCACCGCAGTCTTACCGCCTTCGCGATCCTTCAGCACAAGATCAACACCGCCGTCACTACCACCACCCCCAACTTCTTCGACAACATATCCTTTATCGCGAAAATAGAGGGCCATAAGTCGCTCAAATTCAAAACCGTTAAGTTCTGCGATTTTACTACGGAGTAAATCATCATCTGTTCGAACGCGCCTGGAACTTCGATTCTTATAGGTCGCATCGGCCTTTTTCTTCGGAACAGATTTCTTCTGGACACGCTTACGCTTTTTATTTGGTTGAATTTCTGTGACTACTTTCAAGATAATGATGCCAATAATCGCAATAACAATCCATGTCATGTTAAACGGAATCTGTAAATCCAAAATGCCACTCTCCCCCCGAAAATTACAGACAAGGGGCATAACGCCCCTTAAGTCGAATAGACCAATTCATTAAATTAATCCGGAATGTTCCAAGAGTACCCCTCTTCAAAACTTGAGTAAAATTCACCCCATCCAGATGGCCCATCTTTTTGAATTTCCCGTATGTACCAATTGCAACCACGAGGATTTAATGATTATCCCTCCACATTTACATTAGTTATGCGTATCTTGTAAACCGGATAAGCTACTACCTTTCGCACGCAACGCCATCCCCATCTCTGTCTATTTTACTACTATAACCGGGATCGCCTTTATAGACTGGAGCGGCCCCCGCTTCTCGTGCCGCGGCGCAACTTGCAAAAGGCAAACCAGTTTGTTGTTGACCAGGTGCAGAGGATTGGCTATTCGTAGCAAGTTCAACTTTTGCACTGGAAGCAAGCACAAACTGTACTCTTGTTCCATCGCTATATTGTTCAAGCTGATTACCTACCCATGCGCCGGCGCCGCGGTTGTCACTCGATTCCACATAAGCGACACTGGCACCAGCTCCTCCTTCTGTACACATCGCCATTGGCCACTCGTCGCGGTCATAGCCATTCTTCGTGGGGATGCCAGCGAGCGATATTTCGCGATTCTCCTCTGCGCCATCGCGGTCGATGGTACATACGGGAGATTCCCCATTGGCGACGGCTGTTTGAATGTGAGCCGCCGTCTTCGGGTATAAGTCTGCCGGAAAATATAGTATCGCGTCATATGCGGCAGATCCCCCGCTCGTGATGGTGACGGTTCTTGTTTGGGCGTTCCAATCGACGTTCGCACCGAGCATTTCGCCTGCAGCACGCAAAGGCACATAGGTCACACCGTCGATTGACTTTGGTACGGCCGTCGCCGGTTTGCCGTTTACAACCAAACTAATTTGAGTCGCAGCACTAATCCCGGTTGCAATTAATAGACTAGTAATGGTGACGAGTGCAACAATCCCCCATTTTTTCATCTTTGTTCCTCCTCTATGTAAGAACTCTATTTCACAAACGGTTCGCGATCCTCCGGTGAAAGCTTCCGTTTATAGTGGTCGGGTATGTGTTTGTAGCAAAAGATCATTTTCGATCGATTAAGGTTTGGGATTTTCCCGAGAAGCTCCCATTCTGCTCGGCTTAGCTGGACGCCACAATTGGTAAAAATACAACAGTGGTCAACAACAACATTGGGTTGGAGCCCCGGATCGTTTCGCTCCAGCGGCGCCGAATCGGAATGAAGCAAATGCCGGAGTGCAGGATTTCCACCCCAATCATTGCGATTGAATGTTGCAAGATCGCGCCAGCCGATTTGCCATGAATCGAGTGCCTCTCGAACGGCTTCATTCATCGCTTGGTCCACTTTGTTCGCGAGTTGCTTCGGTTTGCCACCTTCTGAAGCAATCTCAGCAAAACCAATGCCGTCGCGGTAGTGCGGACCAATGGTAACCCGAGCGATGACCTTCACATAACCGTGCGGAACATTAATCTCAACATCGCGGATCTCGCGGTCCCACCGGCTCCCCGTTTCCCGCTCCACTCGGTCAGTGTAGACTTGATTAGGGATATAAGCACGTCCATTGTCCTGGCGCTGCTGAACAGTACCAGCAGGAAAGCGCGCCTTGATTCGCTCAATGATTTCCTGATAATTCAGCTCCTCCATAATCCCGATTCCCCTTATTTCAGATTCATTTTACCAAACTTCCCCAAGTATTGATCGAATAGTTCGTACACCCGCTGCGCCATCTTTACGCGGTCGGGCAGCTCCTGAAGAAGTCTTTTAAAATAGTCAACGCCGGAATCAGTGATTTCGTAGAACCGGTTATACCGGTTTTCATCTTCCCATTCTCGTATTACGTGTCCCTTTTCGGCGAGCGTCTGCAGGCGCTTGCTGAAATAGGCCTCATTCACCCCGACACCATCCAGCGTATCGATGATAAATCGCTTCATTTTGCTGTGATAAAGCCTTTTTTCTTCCATCAATTTCGAAAGGACGATAAAATCAATCACCTGCTGCACCTTCACTACATTTCCGAGCGACTCTTCCTTTTGGATCGGGTCCTCTTCGCGTGGCATTGTTCGATCACCCTTTATAAGTTAAATAAAAACGAGGCTTTTATAGCATCCTCTAATTTTCCCCAGGCTTCTTCGTTTGAAAGTGCAGGAATAGTGATTTGTATTCCCCTGTTTGCTCTATAATAAAAAACCCAACTAGAACGCGGCCAATATGGTTCGGGAAGATCCCAAACCTCCTCTAAATTTTCCCTCATCGCTATCCGTCCTTTAGAATTGAATTTATAGAATAAGTCCCATTGTCAATCTCGCTGTCTTGAACGGTACCAACTTCATTCAGATACACGTACCTGCGCGTCCAAGAGTGCTTGTAAGCAAATACCCCTCGCTCCTTATCCTCATACATAAACATGTAATTGCCGATGACATGCTCCCGCTCCGGCGCAGATAAACTCGTCCTGGCCAGCGCCAAGAACAACGGTTCAAACACTCTTTCGTTCTCTTGATTATCCATTCATTATACCTCCATTTAACCAAACATATATTCGCTAACCCATATTATACCACATATACGATTGTTATCAATACGGTTGCAAACAACCTTTTCGACCACCGCGCTCGCAGCATCCGGCGCATTTTCCGCGTATCTATTCCCCTATTAACCATATTTTCTACGTTTTCTGTACCTAGATCCGTATCAGATGCAAATTTCAAATCTGCTACTTGATCCGTATCTATTCTTTTGCTTTTTTCATATCCAGTTGCAGAACTGCTCCCTGCAACTTCATACGTACCTAGTTGCAATTTTCGACCGTCGGGGCGGCCGCACGCGCTACGCGAAAACCGGGTTGGGGAAAGGGGAACGCCAAACCAGAACGTAGAAGTCAAGCCAAACGTGAGACGTAGCGCGAAAAAAGTTGAAGAAATCGCCCGGGAGCGGCGGATCGGAGCGGGGTACGCGGAGCGTTGCAGGGTAGTTCGAGCGTAACTAAATGGAAGCGGGAATGGCGAAAAGAAACTAGGTAAACGAAGAGTCGAAGGTTTAAGCGAATGAGCTGGAGCGGGACAGACGAACGAACGAAAGGAAAGGATCGGAGGAGCGGGAAAAGTTGAAGGATAAATTTGCGCCGCAGCGTGGGGCGTGGGCCTGGAATGATTGTTTGCAAGTATATTCAAAACAAGTATAATGAAAGTCACAGAAAAAGCGTCCTGGGTAACAGGACACTTTTGTCAAATAACGGCTGCCTTATTTAACTTCCCTCAGTCGATTGATGCCATGAGCCAACATAACATTCCTTAATTCCTGCTTCATTTCCTTACTAATCCTTTCATTAGAAACCACCAGTTCATATCCTGCTCTTAACGTGTCCCAAAGCGTAGGAACATTAGGGATCGAACCCGTATCATTAATTATTTGAATAAATTTAAGAACAGACCCTTCATTAAGATTATTCCCTAAATCACGCACCGCCCTCTCTAAATTTCTCATTTTAATAGTTGGTTTAAGGGCGAGAGGTACAATGATCGCAGCACCGATAATAAAGATAATTATAAAAGGAGCAAAAGAAAGTAAAACCTCCATAAAACATTCCTCCAGATGTTGAATTTGACGCCACATGTTCGTTTTTTTCAATTCCCAAGGTGCCCATCTTACAAGTTTCGGAAAACCGGTTTTCTTTCACTGAAGGTCGTCACATAACGGAATCCGGCCTCTAGCAGCAGGTCATACCCGAGCGAAATATCCTTACCTACAAGCTCCCTGCTGTGCGCGTCAGTACCCACAGTAATAATTTCCCCGCCCAATTCTTTGTACCTCTTAATCAGGGGAAGATTCGGCAATGTGCAATCAATTCTGTACCGAAAACCTGAGAGATTCACTTCGATTCCTCTGGAGGTTTGGATCAGCTCCCTGAATATTTCATCGACAACCTCACCGTAGTCCCCCCAGTTCACGTCCACCCAATGCGTATTGAGGTAATGAAGATATCGTTTAATAAATGTCATATGGCCGAGAACGTTGAAATCCTGATACCCTTTTACATACGAAAGGATCGTTTGGAAATATACATCTAAGGATTGCTTCAACGACTTTCCCTTAAAATATCACCGTTGTGCAGGTCCAGATCGTCGACGATATGAACAGAGCCAATAATGAAATCAAAATCGTGCTTATCCGTAAACGCCTTACTTCGCTCATTGGCAGTTGGGTGAATGCCAATTTCAACAGATTTCCGGATAATGAGATCTGGTTGAAAAACCTCCCGCATCTGCTCGACAGTATCCGAATACTCACGATAATCAAATTCCCAGATCAGGTCACTGTTTGGATAAAAATAATCCACATGCTCAGTGAAAGCAACTTCCTTCACATTCGCCGCGGCTGCAGCCTCGCAAGCCTTCCTCATTGGCATGGAAGAATCTGCAGAAATTGGGTATGTACGTGGTAATCAAACATCGCCTCGCCCCTCTTACGTATGTTGAATCCTTGGAGAATGTATTCAAGGACCCCTTGCTTACCAACCAAAGAAAGATCATAAGAAAAATCGAAATCAGAGTGAGATAGAGCCTAATTAGCTTGGACATCGTTGCAACTCCTCATAGATGGCTGCTGCTTCTCACCTTTATTAATGCGGAAATCGAAAAGGAGCCTCTTTCATTATCATCTCATAATCCGGATTCACGCTTTCACCAAACAACCCCTTGTGATAAAGCAATGATGCCTTCGCAAGTGATTCCATCCAATCCCCTGTCATAACGTAAACATAAGTCTCCTCGTCTTCGTCGTCCTTAATTCCACAGAATTCACCAATCATCTGCGGTGCACCGGTCAATTTCACTAAGGCTACACTACCAAAGGCAAGCGATACGAACTGCCATAGTTCAAGCGCAGATACGGGATCAGTCGTAAAGGGAAGAACATAACGCTTTTCACCTGAAATGTGCTCAATCATAGCAGTGATTTCCTTATCCATTTCCGGTCCCGGTCTCATATTCATAATCCTGGTTCTTTCATTCATCCATCTGTCCCCCAATTCCTATGTAGTAGAGTGTTTTTTTGCAATCGTGTTTATCAAACGCACCGTCAATATACCGTCTCCGGTTGCCCGGTGAGGTATACTCCCGGATACATTCTCGAACAAAAGAGCATCCCGCAGGCTAATCCACGTAAAATTCCTGTGATAGTGATTGTACGACTGGACATAACGGGCGTATGTTTCCATGACACACTCACTCTCAATCCGCTCGACTGGGAAACCATACCGTCTGCAGGCGGAGTACACCATACGAGCGTCAAATCCCTCGTTAAAAATCAGCGTTGTTCTTTTAGCTAGTACACTGCGGACTTCCGGCCAAACCTCATCCCAATGTGGAGCGCCGGCAACAACGTAATCCGTTATACCATGAACGAATGTTGATTCAATAGAAATGGATCGCTGCGGTTTAATAAGGGAATGATAAAGCACCTTCTCGTCCAGGCCAACAATGGCGATTTCCACAATCTCAGCAGCATCATCAAGGCCATTCGTTTCCACGTCAAGCACAGCATATTCAGCAGCTCGATCCACCCAAATGCAGAATCGTTCGTAGGCTCTCAAACTTTCCTGTTCAAGCCACAATTCCTTAGTGCAAAAATCACAAAGCTTTCCGGACAATGCCTTTGTGTGGATTTGCCCGCAAGAACGGCAAGTCCGGGCCTCAATTTGCGCAGCTTTCGCTTTTTCCAACGCAGCCAATTGTTTCGGCGTCGCAGGCTTTCTTGGGATAGCCTCTTTCTCATCAAAAAGTTCGACCCAAATGTGCCGACTTTTCATGTACACCATTCCACGAACATCTAGACCCGGCTTCAGTCCCTTTTCACGAAGAGCCGATTTGCTTAACAGCCTTTCCGGAACATCCTCCCACCGTTTGTACCGGATCGGCTGAGCATCATTCTCCATCTTCATCTTCCCCACGATCGCATCGCATCTTACTCAGACCTTTCATCAACAGGAACAATCAGCAAGCATAATTGCTCCAGCACACCCGTACCCCCACAAAACAAACATTCACTCCCTGGCTCATCTACGCATTCAGGACATATCACAAGATCAAAGCTATCACAATGAACAGAAAATACGGTTTTCTTTTTCATGCCAACCAACCATTCACTTGCAATAATACTTATATATTAATTAATATATAAGAGTTGTTGCCAAAAATGATTCTATCAATCAGCCGGCTTTCCGGACTTATCGCCAAATGTAAGGGCAGCCCATTCTTCAAGAGTCATGCCGTGCCGTTCCTGAAAACCCTTCGTCTCATCATCGGCGTCGAAAATAAGAAGCTGTTCATCCGCTTCTTCGTCTACCTTCTGTCCGTTCGGCAACTTTCCATAGTTAGATTCATTCGGAACGGCATGAATCAACCGTACATAATCACCGGATTTGCTGCAAGCAGCACCCATCGCCGTATTATCGATTTGACCTGGAGTAAGAGCACCGAAGATTGCACAGTGCGTCATTTCGGCATTTAACTTGTCGCAGATACGGCAGGTCGGGTAAATCTTTGGTCTGGCCACTATGTCCAACCTCCTTTGCTATTTTGAGATTATCATATAACGGAAATCCAATTTCTCCAAATTTTTTTGAAAAATTAACGGAAAGAAAAAAGAGAAGCAGAGTAATCCCTGCCTCTCTTAACTGTTATGCGCTTTTGACTAGATCCTTAACGGAGTCGTCTACCGGTTTTTTCTCGCCCGGATAAAGAATATCTCCAACAGCCTTTTGGATTTCAATGAGCTCCAAGTCCAAGCGTTCAGCTTCAGCTAAGAGATCATCGAGGTCTTTCCAACCGGTTCTGCTTCTCATTCTTAAACAACCCCTCCTACACCTGACATGGAATTCTTTATATTATACACAAAGATCAGAGAACATGCACGTGCATAAAATTGGAGCGTTCGCAGATCTTGAGGGGTGAACCCATCGGCAACTTCAGACTGAATACAAAGCACACCGAGCACCTCTCCATTCACATTGATGGGCAACCCAACGATAGATGTAAATTCATCTTCTGGTTTATACTCCCCTTCGAATAACGGGTTACTTGATACATCGGGAATATACTGATCCTCCCCCTTCGCCCAAACTGTTCCGGCAAACCCCTCGTTTTTCCTGAATCGAATTTCCCTTGCTGAAGATGCAGATAGGCGAAGGTAATGCACGATCCGAATTTCCTCCCCGTCAACCTTAAAGAGCGAAACAGACTTGTCGCTCTGATCCTTCTCTAAGCAAGTGATACACTCAGATAAGATATTGTTAAGCATTTCATGTTCCCACGCCTCACCTTTATAATTAAGGTATGCAGCGGAACCTAGCAATCTGCTCGCATTCTCCTGATGCCGCAGAAATACATTGAGCTTTTTTTCCAATTTATCAATGGTCACTTTTTTCGCCTCAGAATGCTTGTTTAGCACCCTAACGTAATACTCCGCTCTCTCCTTTTCCTTGATCGCCTCATCAAGAGCAGTCTGTAAGTTCTCATTTTCCTTTTTCAAGTAATGAGGCGCTATTAGATAATTTGGATCAAAAAAGGGGTTTGGGATGTCTGTAATCCCTAGTTTCAAGTCTTCCTTACGGCTTCTCCACATGCGGCCTATATGCATAGTCAAAAAAAATAAGAGAAAAGCAATCGCCGTATACTCAAATATCTCCCACACAGAAATACTGCTCTCCATTTCAACAACTAACGTTTTAGCAGCTCCAATCAATGTCCCAAGGATAAGACACACAAATAAAAATGCTGTAATGTAACAACCTAAAATTTTCCAAAAGGATGTCTTTGAAACAACCCTCTCCTGATTCGTGGATAGCTGACTTTCCATAACGATCCCTCCACCACATATTAAAAAAAAGCGAGACCATCGTCCCGCTCCCCCTTGTTGCTTAGAAACTAGAAATTAAATGCATATTGGCCATCGCTGACATTATAGACCTTTTTGGTCTTGGATTTCAACGACTTTCCTTCCACCAACAATTCCAATCCCCCACCCGTTCTCGACGACTTCGGACGATCAGAAACAGGTTTATTCGTAAGATTATACACCCAACGTCTAAACTCTGATTGTTCTGATGGTACCACCGTAGGATCCCAGCGAAGCTCGCACTCGCCGAATAACGAACTTTGGTTTAACATCAAACCATCGCAGTCCTTCCGCACGTTTTGCTCAACAAAACTGATTTGCTGTTCAACCCGCGCAAACATATCGACCGGAACGACTTCTTTCGCCCATTCCAACAATGCGGTTTGAAGCGAATCGGAATAGTAGGAACGGATATGGGATATCGGTTCGTCCGATTGGAAGGTACTGATTTCGTTCCAAATATTGGGAACGTCTTCTATTTCCTCCTCGAACGATGCCCCCTGAACCGATTCCGTAATACCCAACTTCGATGCATCAATTGTCATTTTGCCCCAAATGGACTCAGCACTCTCGACACCCTCGATGTTATTTCCGACAAACCGCTTTGCAAGTTCGGTTGCAAGGCTTCCTCCGGATCCTTCCGTCAATGCGGCAAGACCTTCCTGGCTAAACTGCCCTTCCAATGCAAGCGCCGCGGACATCTTGGCAGCCATGAGGTTGATTGCAAGCTCCTGCATAGTATCTTTATATCCGCAATAAACGGTCTCGCAAAGATTTTTCTGCCCGATACGCCAATGGCGTCGACTGGCTTGCCGTACAATCGATAATCGATAGCCGGTCTGGTAAAAGAACAGTGATGGGAACCCTAGCAAATCGAGCCCTGTGGATACTAAAATCGGATTGGTGAGCAAAACCTGTACGCCTTCCCGCTCCCTCTGTGCAATCCACTCTTCTCGATCCGGTCCATCGACGTTCGATTCCAGAACAGCCGTCTTGATTCCTCGTTCCTCCAACAGCATTTGAAGCCGCTGCAGGGTCCCCATTTTCCCGGTAAAGGTAGCGTAAATCCCGACCTTTCGCCCTGCCTTGATTCGGGCCCGGACGTATTTGATTAGTTGAAGCTCCTTCGGATATATAATCTTGTCGCTCAACCGATAATCGGGGGACACAATTTCTTCGCCCGTATCCGGATGGTATACCCCCTCGAAGTTGAACGGAACGTCAGGATAACTAAGAAGCGTACTAAGTAAACTGCCGAGCAGCACGGATTGACCGCCACCCATCAATTCCTTATTAACGGCTTCGCGAAGCAAATCCTCTACCTGAGCCAAATTCTTCGAAAGGTACCAAGAAGGAGCGAGCAACCTTATCCCCTTTTTCACTTTCCGTTTGGTTCGACCCGGCCTCCGTTCAATCCTCGTAACGCAAGGAATAAACCGCCTTTCACCATTAAGGGATACGTTCATCGGTCCCTCCGAAAGTTCAGGCAGGACCTCAAACATATCCGACATCTGGATAAAGCACGAGACGTCGCTCAGCATATCGGTAAATAATTGCGGAGCGGCAGCCGGCATTTCCTTGGTGTTGGCGCGTTTCGCTGAACCGTTGCTGGAACTGTTCAACTCGTCGTCTTTTCGGATCTTCGTTACTTTCTCACGAACACCGTAAAGGTCGATCCACTTCCCAACGTCTCCCCAATTGAATCCATTTTGCTTCATCCTCCATGGAAGCATGCGAAAAATGAGCTCAAAAAGGTTAGAGGCATAACCATTCATCAATGTTCCGGTCATCGCGAGCGTATACTTGGCACAACCCATCAGAACATGAAACGCATGAGCCTGGGCACTTCCTCCGGTTAATTCGTGGCATTCGTCCCCGATCGCCAAATCAAATTTGTTCTTAAAATAACGCTTGAACAAATCAGCAGGCGAAACTTTACGTGGGGCAACACCATCCGGTTTTCGTGACTCCCAGGAAAAACTGCTTTTATCCTTGTTCTTGGCCTGCCAAAGCACTGCGCCGCAAGTACGGTATTCATCCTTCTCCGGATCGCTGTTTTTGTAAAGGCGAACCTTATTGGAGCAAAACTGGTTATTTTTTCGACGGACCGGCTTACGATGTTTATTAAAGAAGTCTTCGTACTCCATCGGAACCACGTTGCCTTCTTCTTCTTTCATCAGTTGTCCGCCACAATCAGGGCAAACCCAACCTTTGAAAGCGGTCCGGCCATACTCCCTCTCCTCGTCACCCTTGGTGACTTTCTTGGTGTACTTGCGCTCAACCCATTTCGCAACCGGCTCAAAAATATAACCGAGTTTCGCGGTGTCACGCGCAATGATGTACACCTCAATTTTTTTCGGCTTCGACTCCATCTTGCCGCTGTCACGCAGCCTAATGACATCCACGTAATCATCGAGAAAAGTAACCTCAAACAAATTTTTGTCGAGGAGAATCCCAACTTCCCGCTTCGTTTTCTTAATGAGATGGTTCGGTACCATGTAAATAACACGGCCCTTTCCCTTCAACATTTCAGCGATTTGGGAAAATACCAAGGAAACTGATATGCTTGTCTTTCCCGTCCCCATCTCACCTATTAGGAACTGGCGAGGACGTTTTTTGAACCCTTTAAAGAGTGCGGTTACCACATGGGCTTGAGCATTAAATAGCGGCCTCTTAATTTGTTCAAGGATTTCAAGTGGCTTATCCCTGCCCGGATGATGAACGGGAACATACTCCTCGTCCAAACGTCGGATTAGATCCGAGCCGAAAAGATTCAAATAGTCCCCAATATTCTCAATATCATTGAGTGAAGTGGGCCCAGAAACCGGCACACCATCTGTTAACAGAGCAACTTCACCGGAATTCACAGCTGCTTGATCGATTGAACATTCCATTGTCTCCATCGACAATTCAAATAGCCTCCTTTATGTCATCCTCCGTCAAGTGGATCAAACCATTGCGCAAGCCGAACGTAATGTACCCATCCAAAACGTCTTCGCCGACGACCAAATCATACGCGACAAGATCCGGATAAACGCTCGTAAAATCATGGACAACAAGCGGAATGAGATACTTGTCACTTACGAGCTGATTAAATAGGTACGGCGTCCACTCCTTAAGCAACGGCGTCTCGTAGTACGCATCAATTGCCCAAAAAAGCTTCTGCACAATGTTTCCATCCCAAGCAAAGATCGAAAACCCTTCATCCTGACGGCCGAGCACGCGCTCGCTTGCGACGATGCCAGAAACAAAAGTTTCGTTCTCCCGCTGCGACAGATGTTTGTATTTCCCCTTTGGACGAACATACATCGAAGTTCTGTCATAGTCCTTCTCCCCGATCCGCGGTGCATGACGCAAAGAAAACATTACGTCATTCGCCTTCTTGCTGTGATGAAACTGAGCAAATACGGCTTGTACCCGGGAATCAATGTCGATGATGTTGGCATAGACCAATTCATGCCGCTTCTCCTCTTCATCGTACCGAGTAACGATGAGGGAAGTATGAACCTTGACGTAGATGTCCTTGTGCTTAAATTCCATCAATTTCATATGCTTATTTCCTCCAGCTCCTTGATTTATTAACTTTGGATCGTCCGCATGTTACCGTGCCGATCAACAACTTTGAAGGTAATTCGAAATACCTCCGTCTCCGTAATGACCGTCTCGTTTTCCATCTCCTGCGCCTCAGAGACAACCGCCTTCTTCACAATCCCTTTCAGAACGTGAAGCAAATCGCCTCTACCAACCTTGCCGTTAAGCCGACCACTCGCCATACGAAGGACGCGGTGCATTTCCTTATCAGGCAAAAGTGGCTGCAGTTTCGCGGCGGGTTTCTTCGGCGTAGACCATTCCATGCCCTTACGGGTTAAGGAGGAGTTAATTGAGACCTCACGCACCTGATCCACATCCATTCGGCTCGACCGGAAATACTTCGGCGTTGTTCCACCGGGAAGCACCTTGTAAATCGGCTCTTCCAAAAGTGGAAGCCTCTCCAGTTCGCTGCCTTCCTCCATCAGATCGAGGATCCGTTGCGCGACCTTACGATCGATGAACTTCTCCTTCCGTTTCCGACCGATCGTGTACACTTGATGATAAGTGTCGTCATGTGACTGATACACCCGTATATCATCAAGGTTGGCCACGAGCATGTTTACGATATCCTTCTTCATCCGTCCTCTCGGGATGTTGTAGACGAGAATACCGTCAACGGAAACGTACTGCAGAAGATGGCGCAAAAAGCGTTTTTCCTTTCTTTCTACCTTGGCATCAACAGTTTCGCTGTCCGAATCGTAAGGAGGATTCAGATACATAAGCCGGAACGTATCCCGACTGATCCTGCACTCCTCGTAACCGCCGAATAAAGCATTGGGGATCCGGGAACGAAGCTCCAGATACTTCTCTTCATTTGGTTCGATTCCGAAGCAAACCGCCGCGGTCTCCTCGGTGAGAACTTCAAGTGCCCTCCCGCTTCCTGCGCAAAAATCAGCTACGGAAAATGGCGCAGTGGGGAACTGTAGAAGACTGCGGATCGAGAGCATATCCTTCTCCGTTGTCTCAAAATTCCCCATCCTCACTTTGTTCCGAAGAACCCGGTCGAACATGCCTTTCATGTTGTCTGCTGACATTCCTATGACCTCCTTTTAGGAATAAAAAAAGAGCCGACGCATGAGCGTGGCTCTTATTTCCAAACTATGTGCTTGAATCAAAAAAAGGCACACCTATCCTATGGCGTGTCCCTTTTATCTCCCAAGCAATGTACTTAATACCATAATGGGCATCGCACTCTTTGCCCAAGTCAATGAAGGGCAAAGAACAGCACCTCGCCGACTGAATACTCCAGTTCGACGCGCACAACCCCATCACGCACTAATTCTCCTCCACCATTTACCCCCATACCGTACCTCCTACTTAGACAGAGGCCGCGTTTTACCGCAGCCCCCATGCGATTATATTACCTTACCTGATTCACCACAACGCAAACGGATCCGTCACCGTCGAACTCAATATAACCCGGAAGGCCGATCCCCATAGTACGCAGGGACACATTCTTGACTTCCCGATCCCCAACGAGCAGCGCATCTTTTAAATAACGCGCATTAAACTTAATCGTTGGGAATTCACCATCGAATTTCCCCTCCGGAAAGCTCTCCCGGATTTCACCTGTTTGTGACTGAGAATGGATTGTAAATTCATCGTTCTCGTCCATTTCCAGAGTCACACGGTTGTTCTCAACGCCGTCAAGGGACAGCATTCGATTCAGCGTATCGTCCAAAGCCCCGCGGGAAACATGAATCGCCATCCCATCCTTCATCTTAGCGAAAAGATTATTGATGTTTGGATAAGAACCATCTATCACCTTGCCGAAGTAGATGATATTCTTATCCCGCAACACAATGTAATTTCCTTCAATCGCTAGGTCAACGCTCTGGGACTTCAGCGAATCAACAATCTGCTTAAATTGAACAGCCGAAACCAACCCATTTGTGAATCTCTCCGGATCATCGATTGCGATCTCCGAAATGTACCGATAAATCCGGTGTCGGTCCGTCGCCATGAATCCCAGCTTACCATCTGCATTATACAAATGGACTGCCGAAAGCACTGGCGTCTTCTCATCAACCAGGGCGAAGCGGGATGCATGTGCACCCTTTCTTAATGACTCGATTGGAGCCGATATGAAGTAAGCATTCGGCAAGCGCGGCAATTCCGGATACTGTTCGGAACTCAGCACTTTCAGAATTGCCGTACCCCGAGACCCGTAGTTTACCGTAACAGTGGAATCCTGTTGGGTAAAGGACAGTTCTCCATGCGGCATCCTCTTGATCAACTCGATTGCTTCTCTTGCATTGAGCAAGAAACTACCATTTACTCCCTTCTCATTCGTTACCTTCAGCATTTGCAGAACCGATTGAGCGAGGTCCATAGCGGTAACAAACAGCGTGTCCTTATTCAAATCGAGCTTGATACACGACAGAATCGAGACTGAGCTCGTGCGCGGAACAACTTTTGAACAGAGCACAAGTGCCTCCAAAAGCTTCTCCTGCTCGATGCTAAACGATACAGACCCAGTCACCATCGTTTCTAATACAAGTTCCTGCTTCTCCTTTGTTGCTGCCATTCCAATTTCCTCCCTTGTTTTGGACGCAAAAAAACCACGAAAAATTAAAACAGAACACACCTATGGCATGTTCTAATTAATTCTCCGTGGCAAATTCGCGCCTAATTATTTTTTGTCCGCTGCCGGACGCTCCTTCACTCGCCGAAACAATAAAGATCGGCAGTGATAAATAAAGGTGTTACGTAATACCTCCATATTAGCATGACTATTCTTAGCCGGGCAATAGCAGAAGTATAGAAATAAAAAACCGGAGAGGGGAAGTTACGAAGACCACGCAGCGAAGCGGTCACAAGGTTGATCACTTGTGGCCGGGGATTTTTATACTGTACCCACCCTTTAAAGGGGATATATCCAGCCTAGCAAAATAACCAAAAAACGACGGTTTCCATTATTCCTAACGAATAGAGAAAACCGCCGTATGATTAATGGTATTAGGAAGCTTATAAGCTATCTATCCGTTGCTTGAGATTTTCAGCCTCCCTCTCAAAGTTGCTTGTTAACCTATCAAATTCGCTACCAAGATCAACCGTTTTTTGGACAGAGAAAATGTTTCCTTTCATAAACAATTGATTATACGCTACGATCTCTATGTCGTTTGATTCAAGAAATGACTTTTTTTCTTCCATCACGTGCATATAATCCTCAAACGCTTTGATAAAATTTGAATGTACATTCTCTTTTTCACTAGGGACTTTAAGATTTTCTAGTTGAATTAAGATTTTGTTGGCGTTTGAATGTAATTCATCGAAAGCGGTAACTACTTCTTTAACATCTTCAAGGGAATCAAGCAGAATGAATATTTTGGTTACATCCGAAAGCGGATCTTCAAATTCCTTAAGTTGTTGAGAAGAAATCGTTTTGAGTATTCCGCTGATTTCATATCTATATTCCAATTCACTTCGTTTGGAATCGGCAAACTCTTTTAAAGCACTCACATGTTCGCTCACTGAAGCCAATTTCTTTATTCTTACTGAATCCAATTCATTCTTATTTTCGAGATCAAAAAACTCCTTGTTTTTTACCGTCTCTAAATAAGTTTCAGCAGCCTCTTTATCCTTTTTTACTAGAGCATTATATTGCTTGTTAAACTCCTGGTAATCGCCAGCATCAAACGCCTCGTTAGCAGAAACAATTAACTCTTCTACCGATGCGAATGCACAGGCGGAAAGAACCGTTGTTAAGGTGAGTACAATTGCGTAGAGTATTAATCTTTTCACTTATGAAATCCCCCAATTAATATATATATTTCCAATCTAACAAAATTACCCACGAGATGCTATATCTGAAAATTAACGACATCAGGTATATGGAGCTCTCGTATCAATTAGTGAATTTCCAGGACGCTATTGCCTCGGAGGATCGGCATGGAACATATTCCTTCTCGGTCTCAGGAACCGCTATACTGTGCATCAGTTTTTGACGATAGTTCGCAACTTCAGATTTTGCCATATAATCCGGCATGAGTCGAAGGAAGGCAGCATCAAAAAGCAATTCCTCTTCCATAGCCTTTTGCTCACAAAGCCCCGAAAATATCCAACGGGAGACGAGCTCCTGTTTTTTCATAGCAGGGAAGATGATGCTCACACCCAAATGATAGGCTCGGATCGTAAGCTGCAGGTATTCACCGATCGGCTCAACGCAAAGCATCGTAAAGGGCCGGTCCGACTTATGCTCGAAACGTGCAACAGCCATGTTGTCCATTAGATACGGCTCATGTTCATTGCAGAGCTTACAAAGCACAAGAAACATATTGTCCATCGACATATCTTTCGGCAGAAACATATGACCACAACAGTCACACTTCACACGCTTATCCTCACAAACGCAATGACTCACAACGGAACCGAGTTCTTCGGAACCCCACCACGCTGGATTGCCGCAATCTGCGCAAAATACTTTATTTCCCCTCATCTTCCAATCGCTCCTTTCGCCCCCACCAACGGAAGGGGCGTAAAATGTAATGCCCCTTCCGTATGGGGATGAAAGAGTAATACCCGATACCCTATATCAAAGCTTCCACGACAGAGTAATCCTGTACTTTGCGGTTATCGATGTTATAATGGAGCAGCTCCTCAATATACTGGCGCGCATAATCATCGCCATGCTTCAGAATCGCTTGAAACGTAATCGACTCAAACGGACACCAATCCTTAATCGTCAACCATTCGTCCCCGCCATCCACTTGATTGATGAACGCGAGATTTTTATAAACGAACGCTTTTCCGAGAGACCAGTTGCCATGCCGAAACTTTTCAATCAACTCATCCACGGTTTCGCACATATAGAAACTGGATCGGTCAAAGGTAGGGTCTTCCGCACAACGAATCCACGGATTCCGATATCCTTCGAGCAACCAATAGTCCAGCAATTCCCGCTTCCCACAAGAATCGCAAAGAACCTTACCGTAAGTCGAATTGAAATAACACGGCTCGCCGGCGGCAATCATTCGACCGCATTCGCACTCGTGATACCTCTCCCGGCCTTCACCCTGCCACACTAACTTGCCGGATAAATTTGCGAGTGTACCGGAGTATCTTTCGGCAAACCAAAGCCAAATGGCGAAGCGGTTCGTTGTCGGCAGCCAAATAAGAAATCGTTCGGTAATCCCCTCGTCGCTATTATTAAACCGGATTTTGCTGAACAACCTCCAAAGGTGCTCTAACTGCTTGTCGTTAAACAACGCCAATTGTTTCTTGGTTGGCTCCAATTCGATTTTCAGATTATCGCCGCAGTTGAGGCATCTAACTGTTTGAAGAGGAACATCCGACACATAGGTTTCACCACAAGAGCAGAAGTAAAGACCGATCTGCATTCCAATCTCTCCTTTTACGTTCCCTTTCGCCGCGGGGAACGTGTAAACTACCCCGCGGCCGGGAACAACAAAAGGGAAAAGCCACCCTAAATGGATAGCCATCCCCTTCGATTAAATTCTTATATGGAAATTTTTGTTAAAACGGCAAATCTTCGTCCGAAATATCCACCGGTTTGCCATCGTCGAAGAACGGATCAAAGCTACCGCCTCCGCGCTGTCCACCACCGGACCGGCCTCCACCTTGAGAGCCACCGCCCTGCAATCCACGACCACCTTCGCTTTCATCTCGAGGTTTCTCCAAGAACCGCACATTATCGGCAACCACTTCCGTAACGTAGACGCGCTTGCCTTCGTTATTTTCGTAGTTGCGTACTTGGATGCGCCCTTCAACGGCAGTTAAGCGACCCTTCTTCAAGTAGTTGGCACACGTTTCCGCAAGCTGTCTCCATACGACGATCGGTATGAAATCCGCTTCCCGCTCGCCCTGATTATTCGAGAACGGGCGATCAACAGCAAGCGTAAACTGGCAAACTGCAACCCCGTTAGGAGTATACCGAAGTTCAGGATCTTTTGTTAAACGGCCGATTAGAATCGAGCGATTCATATGTATATTACCACCTTTTCAAAAATTTTTATTACCCCTGCTCCAAGCATTTTTCATACATATTTACTCCAAAAGTGTAGCGACCTGCGGCACGTAGCCCGCATCAGCGAGATCGTCGATTCCCTTCGCAATCGAAAGATCCCACATCGCAAGAGACAACGCCATGTCCGTCTCTTTTGCAAAAAACTCCACACATTGCTCCAATGCCATCTGGACTTCGGGCGTAGAGACAACATCCGCATCATACGCAAAAACAACGTGTTTGCATCCCAACTGTTTTAAGGGTTCAAGCAATAACGAGAAAGCACCGGCGCCAGGAATCCCAAAGAATGGTTTTACAAGTGCATCAGCTGCTTTGTCGGCTTTAATCGGGCCTTCCGTCACCCAAACCTCCGAGCAGTCGATTAATGAATTTGCACTATCCCCCACCTGCCAGTATTTTAAACAGGGATGCGGGAGAGCAAGATGGACTGGCAACGGACCTCCAATAGAGGAACCATTGTCCTTTGAGCCGCTGCTCCACCACCAATACCGCTGCCCTTGTTTCAGCTCAATGCTGAAAACAAACTGGCCGCTTTTGGAGAAGCACTCCTTCTTAACCTTTTCCGTAAGGTCTACAACGAGTGTTTTTTCGAGAATACGAACCTCGCATCTCGCCCTTCGCAAACCTTTATCGTCCGGATCAAGCTCCTTCACGATTTCACCCTTAATGTGCCCTTTCATGGACAACTCAAGAGGAGGATTATCGACCCGAATCTGCCACCCAGTAATTTCGTTCGTAATGGTCCGAAACGGGACCATCAACCCCGAACCGCCCGCCATCGTCCAGTAAGGACCGTAGCGTCCCTCGGCGCAAAAGAAACCGGGGACGCCCAACAGGTCACTTTGATCGCTTAAACGGCTAATAACCCTCTTTGCAATCTTATACCGCTCCTGGGACGGCATCGTTCGATATTCACGAAGGCGAATGGCATCATCGGTCATACGCCGATCATTCTGGAGATGTGCGGCATGAACAGAAGATAATTCAAGCTCCTGTGTTAAGGCACGATAGACGCGGTTGAGATGGTGGTCCGGTTTCTTTTCGACAGCTCGGTTCACCTCAATCTCGACCTTAACCTTTGGCATAGCATTAGGATCGAGATAATGGCGAAACTGCCGGCCGATGATAGAATCAAAATAATCATCAGACGGAACCCGCATGCAGTGAACGATGGTTTGCTCGTGATTGATGCGGCACCATCCTTTGTGACCGCATATCGGACAAACCGACATCACTTCATACCATCCCGCGTGCTTTGTTCTGCGAAGTTTCATGCCTCACCATCCCTCTCTACGACGCGCTTCTCTTCTCCGCCCTTATATGTTCTTCGATAAGGCGCAGCTGGTCGAAATCAAGCGAATTGAAACGACCGTCCCAATTCGTTTTCAGCCAAATCTGAACCTTGTTCTTCAAATCTGCGTTAGGCCACCCATTCGTTTCAGTCATCAAGCGGCCGATAATTTTATTGGTCTCCTTTAGAAGATCCGTCCCCTCTTTAGAAGAAGATTGACGTTGCCCCCCATTTACACCGCCTGTTCCTGTCCGGTTCGACGGTTGTTGAGCATTGGAACGTTGGTCTGCAGAACCGGCCCCGGATGGATTCCCGCTTCCTTGCGATCTTGTCCTGCTTCCCTGCGAAGCTCCTTGACCTTGTGCACCGGCTCTACCTCCTGTTTGACCAGTCGGTTGCTGCCGGTTTCCACCGTTCTCTCCTTCACCGACCTTCAGCTTCTCTAACGCCTTCTGGCGGGTAATAGCAATATAAATGTCCTCGTAGCTAGAGAGCCCAGAACCAATATTACCATAACCGCCATGAGACAGTGCCCGTCCGACAGCACTTGTCGAAGCATTTTCAATCGGGTTGGTAGCGTCAACGCCGTTACCGCCAAACCCAATCGCGGCTCTCTCCTTCGTCTTAAAGGGCAGACCATGCTTATTCAACCCTTCAAATACGCAAGTCATCACCCAATACTCGCCGATTCGCTCCGCAAAGGTGTCCAGAACGTAGGGTGCACCGTGCGTCTTGTGAACATCGAGCATTTCAGTGATCCGTCCCTCAACGTCAACGTATGGCCGGAAAGTTTCGACATACGTTTTACCGGAGAAAGAACGGAGCCCTTTTTCCCGATGTTCTGAACTAAGGGAAAACTGCCGGTCATAGATTTTTTCTTTTTGCGACAGCAATCTAATATGCTTGTGATACTGCCCCGGAACCGTCGCATAAACTTCTTCAATGTGAGCATGCGCCAACTTGCGTTTTTCCACCGCAATCCGCAACAACTCCTTTTCGACCTCACCCGCCAAGTAAGGACTCTGTTCTCTTTCTCTGCTCATTCTCACATACCTCCCATTTTTAAATTCTTATTACCCCAGCTCCCTGCAGATCTGATCATGGATCCATGACCAATCCCTCCTTCTTCGAATTTTCAGCCAAATAAAAAAGGGAGGCGCAAAAAGATGCGTCTCCCTCAATAAAATGGATTTAAAAATAGACATACGGATAGTGTATGTCCTTAAAACACCCATTTACATGCTTATACTACCAAACGGCATACCCCATCTTCGTCGAATAACGGTTAGACCGGATCGTCGAAGAAAATAAAAATGATGCAACTTCGTAATAACTGGATTATATCATTTGACCTAAATATGGTAAAGTAGCACCCTGAAAAACAACAAACCCACTTCATAGGATCGCTCCTGGAAATGGGTTTGTGTTGCGTGCGTTTATTAAGTTACCCCCATCTTACCACAGCATGAGGTTACGGACAACCAACAAGTTTCGATAAATTGTGTCATTTTTTTCTTTACTGATGCTTCGAACAATGCTATATTCTAGATGCGTGCACTGGGTGAAATCTAACCATCTTGAAAAAAATGGTTTCGATTTCTTACCCTTGTTTCACCGCACACAGATTACATATCGTGTGTTTTTTATTTCTCCCGTACCTCTACAACTTCTACATTGTGAAGGTTTAAAAGTAATATATATATCAATATACAAGTATCAAACAACAAAACAAAAGCCCCTACCCAACCCACATTGATTGTCCAGCGGCCGCCAAGCGTTCGGACAATGAATGCCTCAAGAGTAGAAGCTTTATAGCAATTTCGTTATGTCTATTTTAGCATAACGTTTTTGAAAAATAAAGACTTCTATTCTCTCTTGAACATTGCCTTTTTTCGGCTAGGGGCAGCAAGGGAGATTTTTTATGTCTGAGAAAAAAAATCTGAAAGGTGGTTCGGATAAGCTGCTGTATTACCGCAGCAGACCGACCGGCAATAGGACGCCGAAGGTGCGAACCGTTCGCGGGAAACAATCACCTTATTACGAGGAAGAATTAGAGAGGATTTACTTCAACGAAGAGGACGTTCAAAATTTTTCGCTTGATAAGCATGGACAAAATGTCCCTTACGTTGATGGCCATTTAACGATCATCAATAATTACATGTTCGATTATTGGGGTTTCTTTCTGGGAGCAGAAGGGATCGCTTTATATGGACATTTGAAACGCTACTGTTACGGCGACAAAGACCACTGTTGGCCAAACCTTGAGCTGATCTCTTATAAAATGAACAAGTCCAGGAATACAGTAAAGAAATATTTAGGTGTGCTTGAAGAACACGGATTCGTATACCACTTCAATGTGCAAAACTCTAACATGAATAATACGGATGAAAGCCCCATCTTCAAGGTACGAAAAAAAGTACCCTTCCTCACGCAAGAACTTATCGAGCAGTTACCGGAAGTGCTTCATCACGATCACGAACGCTATGTCCAAAAACTGCTTACTACTTGCGAGCAAGAACTGAATATAGACCTGACCGTTGATTACAGCGAGCTGTATAATGATTTAATTGAAAAGGGCCGGGTTAAACGGAAACCAAAGCAACTATCACTTTTCGAAATGGAAAGACAAGCAAGAATTAAGAAGGAACTGCTACAACAGGAAATGACTGAAAAAGATATAGCGACCTGGAATGCCTTTCTTGATATTCTGCAAACCAAACTAGCCAAGCCTTCCATTGACAGTTGGTTTTCAAGAACCTTTGCCATCAAAAAAAGCGGAATCGTGACAGTTTACACCCCACACGAATACGTCACCCAATGGCTACAGGGCCATTACATACCAATGATTAAAGAAAACCTACGCACAGTGGATCCGGATTTCACGAATATAAAAATCGAAACTGTAAGTGTTTAGGGGCCTTGTTCATCAAGGCTCCTTATTTTTTTCAGCACAAACAGCCCAGAAAGAATGACCTCCGGTCCAAGCACCCAATTTCCAAAGCACCGTTCCATGGTTGATACCACGCAATATGTACCACTCGTGCGCGCATATTTGCGAAGCCTTCCGATAAACACCTTTCGGCCCACTTTTTGGTTCTGGCTCTCCCGCCGCTTCTCCCGAGTTTACAACTGAAACAGCAGGCGCCATTAGCATCCATTTGGTTGTCGATCTTACAGCTATATTTTTATTTTTACCAGAATCATAGAAAACCAAGATAACTTATCCACAAAACTTTACGCATCTCAAATTTTGATAAGAGGGGATCAAACTTTGAGATGCAACCTATAAAAAATTGATAAGCAACGCCTGTCAAATTCTGATACCCGACATATCCACAAAATTTACGCCTGTAAAAATTTGATAGGTGGCATATCAATAGATGAAAGGCGGTTCTGCATGTCAAAACCTGAGACACGGCTATTCAAAATTTGAGACCTCCTCCATCAAAAATTGACACCAAATAAGTACTTATAGGAATAAGCACCAAGTAGAAGAAAAACAATTATTTTCTTTAAAAGAACTATTATTATGAGCCTTCGGATTAATCAAAATCATGGGAATAAAAACGGTCCAAAAGAACATTAATAAGCGATTGCTGATTCCCTCTGTACAGCTGTGCTACAAAGTCACAAAAGAGGATCGATATCAGTTCTTCAATCGACATGTTAAATTCCGGATAGTTCTTATTGACATCATAAAGAAATACGTTCCCTCGCCTAACAGCCTCTTGTCGTAATTGAATTTCAAAGAGCGCCCAATTCTTACGTTCAATGGTGTAATTACCCTTTTCACTCTGTTTTCTCCTGGGAAAATAAATCTTCCGTTTCTCCAATAGATGGCGAGCGACATCCTCCTGAGTCACTGTGTCGTCACTAATCCTGACCTCATTCATGTATTCGCGGATCTGATGGAGAAAATCCATGTAGAGCATAAGAATAATGTGCTCAACGGTAAATTCGTAGAATGCACCCTTTGTCTTGGCATTCACATCATCTATAAACACCTGTGCCCTCGAAAAATCAATATCTTCAGCACGAATATGCAAATGAACAAACCGCTTTTTACTCGAAAACAAGTCCCTGAAAGAAAAGTCTTGTTCACCGGCGATCTTACGCAGTTTTTCGGTTACGTTCATATTATTGTTTGTCCTTATGTATTTTAATTTTTCTGCTATAGACTTCATGTTCAACACTCCATTTCAGTAAAGAAAGTCCCGATATTCAACATATTTTAATAAGTATCGGGACTTTGATCAGAGGACAATACTTTATTGTAATTTATCAACGTAGTCATTGACCCTTCCGATACGCAACCGAATCGACCTCCCCGCGGAAAATATAGTTCATAATGAGACGGTAAACCGTCTTTCGCAATGACAGGTTCCATTTAAGCGCTAGCTCCTCGATGCGCTCATAATCACGCAGCATAGGCTCGGCATGCATGTACTTTTTCGTGTCTGAATAAATAAGCGGTGGAAACCGCTCCGGAAAAACAGAGCATTGGTCAAGTGCTTTTAACAATATATCTGTATTTGAAATCGTCTCGTATTTGCGGTTCGGATCCCGATTCTTAACCTTTAGTTCTTTAGCACGCCGGCGCAGCTCCTCATGCTGCCTTTCGTCAACGGGAAACTTAATGTCCTTTTTACGATCTGCTCGTTCGCGTCTGCGAGGCTTTTCAAGCTTAACCTGTGTCGTTTCAATTGGTTTTACTTCGGGCACTTCTTTTTGAGGACGAAATATTGCATTGAGGTTGTTGTACATCTCTTCCCTTGCTCTCCCCTCTTTACAAAACGGCACTTTTCCCGCAGGTCATAATTCCACGATTCCATAATTCCTATTAGGACATCTATATGAATAGGGGAACAGGGATAGAACAAGAGGTATATTATGAGAAAAAACGGACGATGATGGATAGTAATATTGTTTGTGTGCAGGGGGAATATTGATGGGTTCCAAGGAAATGACAAATGAACAGGCAATGAAACTGGCCAAAATTATGACGAAATGTTCAGCTAAGATCGGCGTTCCAAAGGTCGTTGGATCAAAAAAATAACTGTCAAAAAAAGACACTCTCTAAAATCTAAAATCAGGGTGTCTTTTTAAGCGCAAAAAAGGCCGCTCTAACGAGCAGCCTTCATCATATAGCGATAATACTTATTAAGCAATTGATCTAACTCCTGGGACTTCTGTAAAACAACCACAGAATTCGCACCGTACACGAATCCAGCCTTATTCATCTCGCATCGAACACGTTCGATTTCACTTTCAAGTTCTTTTACGGATCGGGAATCCCTGTCCAACACTTCCAACCCCCATCTAACATTTAGGTAGACGACGCGATAATTACTTCCTAGTCCAATTTCGTTCGTCTTGAAGTATTCCGGAATCCAAAAGTACCTTCCACCATGACTTAAACGCTTCATTAATGGCGATCCTTTCATCTCCATAAGGATAAGGGCCGGCAAATTGAGTACCGAAAACCAAATAAGAATCGGTCATGCCCCTCTCAGCCAGTTCGTCCTCGATCCATGCTTCGAACGCCCGGGCAAAGAGTTCATGGTCCTTCCGCCAGTAAGCACCACGGTTCTTTGCATCGAGATAAAAAGAGCTGTAATCGGTCGGTATAAAGAATTCTTTCGGGATTTCCCTGCCAGCATCTTTCAACATATGGCAGTAGGTAATCCCGATATCTTCCCAGGCCTTACTCTTACTGATGCGGTAGACACCCTTAAGCGCAAGGAGCGCTTTCGTAACATCATGCCCATTCTGCTCAAGGCTTTTCCTTACCCCTGCCACATAGCTGTTTTTGGGGATCGGCAAATCCTCTGGCACTTCAAATCGGAGGAGACCATTACCCTTCTTTATCCGACTCATAAGCCGTACAAAAGCTGATTGGACGGCAGAAGGTAATCGTTCACCCGACTTATTTCCAGAAAGCGGCGACATCTTCCCATTCGTGAAACCAAAGGAATATGAATACAGATTGTAATCGAGCGCGTGCGCCCATTCATGTGCCAATGCACCGCCACCCCTCATCTTTGTGAGGTTAATGACATTGGAATGAGGCTCATAGTGAGCGCTCGCCTTACCGGTCCCACGTGCGCCAAACGCAAGACCTAACGAACCGTACAAACTAATGGCTGCACGAGGCAATTGCAGGATTGCCGATAAGTCGGCATGGGCATTTCCGCTGCAGAGCACATGGTAACGGCCGGCAGCATCCTCAACCCAATTTCCAAACTGAATACCTCGATAACCGTAGTGCTCAATCAAATCATCCGGTTTCTCAACACCGGAAGGTTCTTTAGAAAGCCGAATGACTTCATCGGGAACCCGTCGCTCCCAACGATCACTTTTTTCCTTATTTCCCCCACTGCGCGACTTGCTTTCAGTCCATTTCCAGTCTTTTCCCTCTTCCGAGTCGAATGCTCTTGAAAGAATTCGGGAGTACCAACTCTCAGAACTGTATCTCGACCGAAAAAAGGTGGAATTGAAACGTTCCCCCAAGGATAACCAATGACGGTAATTTACAACTTCTGGCTCCTTTTCAACTTTGGATGGATATTTGGACCAATAAGCCTTATAAACACCCTCCTTAAGCTGAGCAAACGCCGACCTGAACATTTCTTCGTTATGCGACTCCGCGAAAAGCGACTGAAGTTCATGCAGCGCACGAACGAAACACTCCCGCTCCTTTGGATTGTCATCCGGACGTTGGCAAACTCGATCCAGGATCATCTTGATGCCATAGGCAACCTCGGAAGCAAAACCTTGCTCCTTTAAACTCTCTGGCTTGAAATCATCCCCAAGCAATTCATCCTTGCAAATCGATTCAAAAGCCTGCGAAGGATCCTGTTCGATTGCTTGGTACCATTCCGGGGAAAACCTCGTTAAAGAAGCAAGATGCTTCCGCGCACCTTTCAATTCCTCACCGCAATCATATACATATGACTTCTTCCCCGTTGCTGGCGCACTGGTGTCTGCCGTTAAAACGGAGATCATTTCAGCCACGCCTTCCTTCGTGTCAGCAAAGTAATCAAACAAGGAAAATTCGAGTTGATTGTTCATTTCAATTACCCCCCATTCCCCCGCGTCAGGCGGGGGATATTTTCATCCACTCCGCCTGACCGGAGAAACCAAGGGAACCGCTGATGAAAGCGGCACTCTATACCAATCTCACAGACATTATCGGTTTCAAATCAGAACATTCCTCATGCATGACCGTCCCAATCCATCGGTAGAGGACTCCAACGAATTAAAAGTAGATTCTCGTCCTCATCTTCCAACGACCGAAAAAAGTCTACGACACTCCTAATTACCTGTAACATCCTAATTACCTCCACATGATTCCCCCGACTGCTAGGCGGGGGTCATTAATAACCCGCCTAGCCGGGATAAATCACGATGAAAAGGCAATACTATCCATGGGTGGTCACTTAAACCATCACAATATCTTGCTCCCTTTCCTGGGCCATGATGCGATTGATAGCAGCAACATCTTCCGGACCAAATTGATCCACACCAGTTCCAAACGGATCGAATACCGGATGGCACAATAGACCACGAAAACCGCCGGTTACACCAAGAAGAGAATAAATCGCTTCACGGAATCGTTCAGTAACGGGGAAGCCTTCAATCTCTTCACGATGAAGGACCATCTGATAAGCAGTTAAAATCTCGCTTTCCCGCCATTCGATTTGCAACCGGTGCATGGCTTCTAAAATGTGCGTACGGCAGTCAATCGTCAGATCACCGATTCCGCGACCGATTTTAGACTTTCCGATACGTTGGTAGCCAACCATACCACCGTAACGAATGTCCTGGGCAATCGCTTTTAGAATCCCACGGAAAATGTAGTATTTTTCATACTCCGGAAACGTGTGGATCAGATTCCCCATGCTTCGGTCATTCGAGATCGTACAAGCAAAACAGCCAGTTCTGGCGGATTTACCGCACTGCATCATCGCTTCATTGTCATTCACGACGGCTGCCCCAAGAGGACATTCACTACCCGCGGCGCTTCCGTAGAAATGCAGGAGTTCCGTATTACGGGCTCCATACTTACTCCACGGCGCTCGGTTAAAGGCTAAGTACGTAACGACCTCTTGGCTTGTCCAATCGCGGATCGGGCTACAAGTTCTTATTTCTCCAACTGGATGATGACCATAAAACTCATCACCGAAATACTTTTCAAGGCTCCTTCTCCGATTTCCACTCTCGTTGTCGCGGCTACCCATCACAAGGCAAGTATCCTCCGCCCCTTCAGCTAAGAACACAGCTTCAAGAAAGACGCGTGCCGGCGCAATTTTCAACCGACGTACACAATAACGGAAGGTTGTGGAAGGAGCTTGGTAGCCTTTACCGATAATGCAAACCATAAGAGTTTCATCTTCCTTTGGTTCGACAATGTGGTATTCCACCCACGGTAATGCTTTTGCAAGGGCGTCCCGCAGCGCAAGGATGCTCGCTTTTACTCCTGGATTTTCGACTAGTGTATCACTGCTAATCACCATGATCTTTTTCGTCGGATCCGGATTAGCGATTGCATGCTCTATCATCAGCTGCGTAACAGCCCTCGAATCTTTCCCGCCGCTTAGTAAGAGCCCAATTCTTGAGTTCTCATCGTAAATCTTTTTGATTCGCGCCCTTGTTGCCTCCATTAGGTCATCATCGACCTTCTCCAAAATGTCCAACGTCTCCCCTTCGATTACCCGTACATGACCCCGCTTCCCCGTCTCCACCATATCAACATCAAAATCGAGAAAAGGTGCGCAACGGTCAACCGGGAACGGTATGGGATTTTCCTGTGCACCATAAGGCGGGATCTTATTCTGCAGGTAGACTTCCACAAGCAGCGCACAACTCGGATGAAAGCAATACATCTGGAATTTGTGCTTTGGGCTTTGGTAGTGCCAATCTGCTCCGTCATCGATCATCGCGTCGATCATCGCTTGAACCGGAATGTAGAACTGAAACCCAATCCTCTCAAGGAATGAAAAAAGCGTACCCGTAGAGGTATCACGCTCGAAAATCATTTCCCATTTGAGGTTACTGTCCTGTGGTATACAGTCTTCTTGCGGCCGGTCTTTCAAGAAAGTGTGCAACACGATGAAGGTATCGCGGAAGAATACCGCTGACCAGTCCCGTATGACACCATGAAATGTAAAGCCGGCCTGCTCCAGAAAGTCCCACACATCAGTAAGAAGAAAATTGTAATCCTTTAGTCCATCGCTAACGGCAACTTTATTCTTACTGTCGACAAACTGGTATCGATCCATTCAAATGCCTCCCTAAACGAAATATATTGATTACCTCCATAAATTTGGGTATAAAAAAACAGGCAGACGCAAAAAAACATACGTGTCCCGTATGTTCAAATGGTCTCCTGTTAATTAAACCCTGTACTTATCGCTAAAATAGCTTACTCCGTCTTTGCCAAATAAGTATCAGCAAAGAATATGATTCGTGTTTCGTAATATGGAAATTATACAATGCACGGGGGCATGTGACAATAGATAAAGAGAAATGCCACACCAAAAGGAGTACATGTACCGAAATCAACGAAGTGCCACACATTAGGGCTTTTTTATCAGTTCTCTGAGAAGTGCCACACGTAAGGGCCAAGTCCTTACGAAATGCCACATGAAAGGGAGCATTTGTGTTCGATCCCCCAAAAAGGATCATTCCTAAACCACATAAGATAAGATATTATCCGGGGCATATGTACTAACTTGCCACACGAAAAGGAGTAAAAAACCATATTTTTTACTACACTCCCTTTCATGTGGCAATAAATGAGCGAATTCTGAGCTTACATCGGCATCTTTCCAAAACCAACACTCCCTTTTATGTGGCAGTAACCATAATCATCCGGAATAAAAAATCGGTATTTCGGGTTCTTACTCCCTTTTGTGTGGCAGTAACGTACGAAGTGCCACATGAAAAGGAGTTAATTCTGAGTAAAATGCATCATGATCTACTCAAATACTCCCTTTTGTGTGGCATTAATTACGAAGTGCCACATGAAAGTGAGTTAATTCAAGATGAAAAGGGTAACGATCCACTCAATACTCCCTTTCGTGTGTCCGTCCACACCCTACGATGTGACTGTCCACACCCTTTCGTGTGGCAGGAATCACCCATTACATGTGGCAATAAACTCCTCTAAATGTGACAGAGAACTCCTTTTCTTGTGGCATCTCTTATCTATAAACCCTAATCTAGCAATGGATTTCAGCTCTATAAAACAAAGTAAACAAGATAAAAAATAAATTAAATAAATAAATTAAATAGAATTAAATCATAATGTTATAGAGACCTATTATTATATCTATCCATGAAAATATTTATGCCTACTCCTTTTCGTGTGATACTTTATTCATTAGAGAAATTCAAAATAACCCTTTCGTGTGGCACATCATTCTTCGCTAGAAACTGACAAAATACCCCATGAAAAACCGTAATTAACCTGATATTTTTAAAAATCATCCCCTTTCATGTGGCATCTAACAAAAAATAGTCATGAATAAAATGCCACACGAAAAGGAGTAGAAATTTAAGGAAACTTAAAATATAGTGTACTTAACTATTATTCTTGTAAAAGGGTGGTCAGCTCAAATGTCTCAAGAATTAGCACAAATTTCATTTGACTTTGAGCCTGATAAAATCTCAGATCACTATATTGTTTCCGAATCCAATGCACTCATAGAAGCCCAAACGAACCTCGATCTATACGAACAGCGCCTTATATACATCTTAGCATCGAGAATCAATCCAGATGATACCCACTTCCGTACCTGCTATTTTAAGGTAAAAGAAATTGCCGAAAAACTTGATCTTAGTGAAAAAAATTTCTACAAACGAGTACGAGAAATCGTAAACCGACTTAAAAAAAAGCAAGTTATTATTGAGGATAAAACGAACAATACCACGCTTGAAGCAAACTGGCTTTCTGCATCCAAATACTATCATGGCAAAGGCATGATTGAATTGGAATTTGCTCAAATGCTAGGACCCTATATGCTCCAACTAAAGAACAACTTTACCCATTACAAATTATGGAATATTTTATATCTTAAAAGCTTTTACTCTACCAAATTATACAAATTGCTTAAGCAGTATTTACCCCTTGGGAAACGAAAATTTTCCACCCTCCAAGAACTAAAAGAAAAGTTGGAAATTGAAGAAGGAAAGTACGTTTTATATAGCCACCTGAAGAACCGGATCTTATTGAGCGCACAAAAGGAACTTTTACAAAAAACCGATATTAAATTTGAAATTGAGGAAATCAAAAACGGCAATAAAGTTGTAGGGGTCATTTTCCACATTAGTCCGAACCCAAGAAATACCCGCAACATGCTTAATGACGCCGAATACATAGACAACGAATCTATCTATGATTTACTTGGTCGCTTTGAAATTAACAAGAAAACCGCTACCGAACTATTGGATAATTACGGAGAAAGTCACATTAGACAGAACATTAAATATGTATACGAGAAACAACAAAACGCTGAAATTGTAAATTTATCAGGATATATCATAAAAGCAATCAAAGAAAATTACGCTGAAGCTGGAATTGCTTATGCACCAGAGATTGAAACCGACCGCCTAACATCTATAAAAATGCTCAATAAAAAAATCAATGATGCTATCGGAGTATATGATCTAATTATTAAAGAAAAAGTAAAACCCAAACATGAAGCCGATCAAGAATTAATCGAACTCCTAATTCGTGAAATCTCCAACGTATCAAATCACCGCAACCAAAAAAACATGCGCCCTCTCTCAGAAGATGATATTGAAAGTCAACAGGGGAAAATCGCTTTTCGATACAATTAAAAAAGCTCTAGGGATAACAATCTATCCCTGGAGCTTTTTCCGAGTCTATTACCCTTCCTGAGAGATACGTTTAACATTACCTAATGAACTAATATGCTTAACAAGCTCATCATGTGAATTAGTGACGAAGTAATTTGGATTGTTAATCCATTCCCCTACCACATACATACCGTCCCCGTCCCAATTATAAGTTACAAGGAAATAACCACCATTTGCAGAACGTTATGTTCTGCAGCTATGCTATCGTCAATTTGGATCCCTTGCCCGCACTTATCACAAGTGGTTATCCGGTTGCCTTCATTAATGGGTACCGCAGTGTTACGTAAGCCCATCTATCTCAGCTTCATTGAGAATAAGGGTTTCTACAAATCTTCTATAAAACGTATTTCCATGGCAGGGATAACACAACACTCTCGCAGTAAGTGTCCAAATTCCCAAAGGGGCTTTCATCGTTTCATTGTTCTTATGGTTCTCCTGGTTCATTACCAAATCGCTCCTTAGAGACTTCCCGTTCGCCGCGGGGGAAGTCGTAAATTATCCTCCCCGCAGCGGGAGCTGAGTTGATAGATTTATTACCTCTTAAGATAAGCTAAAACCGATCTGGCCGGTTTGGTCCATTACAAACGAGAACGAATCTTCACACTCTCTCTTACTAGCATTTTTCTTAGCAAAACGCCGAAAGAAGACCGACGCGAGCTCGCTAGCAAAACTTTTAATTACGCGTCCGCAGACGGACTGCCCAATTTGTTCATAGATCCGAGAAATCGGGATATGCTCGGGCCACTCAAACCAATCTGGAATTGAGAAAATTCGACGAAGCTCACTAACGGTCAAAAATCGCCATTGCGTCCGATCTTCATTCAGCACATACGAATTGCTTGCGGAATGGGATCGATAGCGCCTGGGAATGCACTGAAGCCGCGTGGCATTTTCGTCAACGAATGTCTTGTCGATGCTCCGATCGGCCCATGAATTATTCTTCTCCGCTTTCCTACGAAAACTCGCCATCCATGCTTCAAGGCTTTTCCAAACATGAACTGTCGATTTCGGATCCAAATATTCCTTTAACTTCTTATGCCGAACCGCTGGCGGTTTTGGAACTCTAAAAAGGTCAAAATCCGCTTTCTCCTGAAAATATACCGCATATGACCGATTCCGAAGGGCAATGGTACCAAAATCATAGCTCTCTAATTGAATCGGCCCAACGATGTACGGATAATCATTGCTAAGCAATTCCCGCAAGTCATTGTAAGTAGCGGAATCATAGAAGCTTGGTACATTTTCAAAGAATATGGCGCGAGGTGCAGCACTCTTTAGAATTTTGTAGGTTCCAAGAACAAGGTTATTGAAATAGCCTTGATCTAGGTCGCCAATAACCGAATGCTCCGAACAATCCAAGGAAACGAAAGCAACATCTGCTTTTGCAACGGTGTGACAATCCCTCAAATCCCCATTAAATAAATAACTGTTTGGAAAATTGTGTTTTATCACGCTCGCGCTATCTTCCTCGATCTCAACTTCCATCGTAGACCTATAATAGGCTGTGTCAACAAAGATAGATGTCCCTATTCCCGCTCCCGCACAAACCGACAGAAGCCGAATGCGTTCGTCAGACGGAGTCTCAAACGAATCTGTCTCGAACAATTTGAATCGAAGTGGACGAACCACGACCTGTCCGAAATCATCGTTGCGAAAAACGGTGATTTCTATTTTCTCTTGAATACAAAGGATGGTTGAATAGCGATCCCCGCATGTATCCACGAGTGGCCGAGGTTTCCCACTAATTCGATTCATCCGTGAAGAAACACTAACTTCATGGACTTCTGAAACGTCATCAAACGGTTTGTTCTGGATAAGAATCGTTCGTTCATCCTCATTAACCTGAACGTAAAGTTCAGCGCCTGGCGTAAAGCCCGCAGACTCGCATACGATATGCTGAAGCCATAGACGCGGTTTTTCGTGCTTGCTGCTGACCGTATAGACCTTCTGAAGAAGCAATTTCGCTTTATTCATTTCAGTTGTCCCTGCACGGTTTGGGGGAAGCCCCCCAATGTGCTTAAGGGACTTCCTCCTTCGTTTTAAGAATTCCAATTACCAATAAAGAGACAAGTACCGTTGACCTACTCAGCGATTGACCATTCAAAAGGTTCCGCTTCATCTTCCATCATTGGTTGACGGAGGACTTCAGACTTCACAATGAGAGCATCCCAACGATCTACCGGATCATTCTCTCCTTCATGTTGCGATAAGACCACAGAAGGTGACGTCGAAGCCGTGTTCAAACAGCATCATATTGGATGCAAACTGCTCCGGCGTCATGCCGGCTGCCCTTAGTCTAATGTCCGTAACTCGAATGCGAACTGTCACTTCAATTTCGTGAGCCATCCTATATCCCCCTCGCCTTCTTATAGATCGCTGTGAGCTCCTGCTCGACCAATTGAACATCCGCTAACGATATGCCATGCTCATTGAGCGCAAGGTCAACGATTTGTTCCTTTATACGGTGATACCACATCGCCAGGCTGTTGCAAATGATCCTCAAAAGCCTGAAGCAGAACCGGCCCAAATTCGTTTGAACCCAAGTAATTCGCATTGAATCCAAAGGAAAACGCATAATACCGGCGCCCGGGCGTCACGACTTCATTATAGTCATTTCACAATTCTTTCGGCTGTGAAAGCGGGTCGAGAACGGAGATGAACATAATAGCCACTCTCCATTCGGCACCAAATTGTTTTCCATTCCAATGTCTCCGAAGGGTGCAAAGCACTCGCACTCATAATAACGCTCATACCAATCGCTCCTATTCCCCCCTCTGCGCCGGGAGTCGTTTTTAAGTAAATACTACTCCCATGCAGGGGAGCCTATTTCTCCTAATAACAGTGCGACCAATGCTCTCCAGTTTCCTCGCCCCACTGTTCCCGCGGGGCAAGTTCATCACCGTCCCAGTTATAATCCCTGCCACATGAACAGGTATTCGTAAAGGAATGGCATTCAAGCTTGGTACCGCACCCGCAACGGATCAGAACATAACCTGGAATCCACCGGCTGAAATCGAACGTATGAGACTCCATGGTCTTCCCACAAACGCAAGGCAATTGCTCGGCATGAGCTGTTGTCCCCCGCCCGCAAGAATGACACATAACCCCCTCTTGTACGTTCATTTCCCAATAACTGTCTACTCGTTTGATGACATCCGCCATTTCAAATCACTCCTCTTTGGATGGAATAGATACGATTACATTTTCGACCCCATACGCTTCCGTAAGATAACGAATAATGTCTTTTTGAGAACCATTGACGTAATCGATCTCACTTTCACGAATGACGGAACCATTTTGCTGATTCAACGGGGTGATCGCAGCCAACACATCATCATACGTCTCCTGGGTTACTACTAAGAAAAACTGACGCCCAATCCGCCTCCATTCCAGCGAAAGTGAAGCCAGTTTTGCTTCAATAGCTTTCTCAGATACCGCCCATGACTTGATGTAGAGGTTTTTCGTTCTTTCCTTCATACCGTTCGACATCCTCCTTTTTTCGGCACAACGCAAAAAAGAGCATAAAAAAGGCATACGTGTGACGTATGCTTATTACGCTCCTAATGAGTTGAACCTATGTTTAATCGCTATAAAGCGGCACCTTCCCTGCGCGAAAAAAGATCGGCAAGGATAATAAAAACCTATTTTGTAATGAATCTATTATAAACCGAACATGAATAGAGAGTAAATAAAAAAAGACCGTTGTAACCCAGTGGTCACAACGGTTAAATAGTTAAAGTGTATTCGGATCATAGTTCATAAAGAAATACTCCGTCTCTTTACGACGTTTCTCGCCGAGGTCTGCCTTCACGACAGCTCCTACCCTGGCATCAATCGTTCGCACATGGAAATCACGATACAGGTCCAAGATAAAGGGATCACCGTAATACGTAACCAAGCATTTACCCTGAATCTGATGTAACATTCGCGCCAATTCCATGTGCAGAAACTTATTGAATCCACCAAAATAGTATTTTTCTTTACCATAATATGGTGGATCAATAAAAAACAGGGTACTTCCTGAGTCATAACGAGAAATGACTTCTCGAAAATCTAAACACTCAAGTAAGACGGAGGACATTCTTCTTTCAAATGCATCAAGTCTATGAACCGCGTTCTTGTAATCTATCGCGCTATTCTTAATCTTCCCATAGCGAAACCCGCTTGCCGCCCCATTCGTCGGAATAATCTTTTGACGGAGCTTATAAAACCATCGTGCCGCCCTTTCGATAGGATCTGCCGGTAGCGGTTCATGTACAAATTTATCGTACAGTGCGCGCGAGGTAGGCAGCGAAAGAAGTGCATCGATAAGTTCTGTCTTATTATTCCGAAGGGTCATCAAGAAATCCAGAAGTTCGGAGTCAAGATCGTTGAAAATCTCAACCTTGCTTCGTTCCTTAGCAACCGTCACATGGCCGCCTCCCCCGAACACATCGACAAAGCAATGGTGCTCGCGAAAAAGCTGTTCAGTGACATTAAAGTTGGTTCCTGAAAAATCCAGTAATATCAAGCATTTTTGGGTTTTTGACCTCATTTTTAAGTTACATTATAGTTGGTTCCTCAAAATTGATCGCTCAACACGCGATTACATTAAAGTCGGTTCCTATCCTACAGAAAATAATTTCTGCAAATTTTTAAAAACCGCTACATTCCTCAGAACGTGTTCAGGTTCAGTATCTTCAAAAGTAGGGTCCAGTTGAAACTCGTGATGCGGAACAGGAAAGTACCCCTTAAATTTCCTTACACTCAACTAAAAAGAAAGAACTGTGACCCGTAAGAGGTTACAGTTCTTTACAAGATACCAACTCCTTATAAGCCAGTCAATGAAAACGATTATTGGGAAGGTTCTTTACGGCTGCTAAAAAACCACGGGATGACGTCTTGTATACTGCGCTTCAAAGAAATAAGCTTGTTTTGATAATTTTTCAAATCCTCGACAAGCTCCTTTTTGGTCTCCTCTTTCTCTTGTTCCCACCGAGTCATAGCCTGTCTTCTGTACTTTGATTCGAAGATCATGGGAAAATTCCTCCTGCCGTTTGGTTTGCAAACGCTTTCAGATGCTTTTATTATACATAATATTCTGATAATTATCAAAAGGTTAATGTTGGAGGCTCCAAAAAAGACAATCTGATCTTGGTTATCTTCCGAAAATTTACGTACTATTCATATCACCACCGTTATTTCACAATCAATACCGGACAAGCGGCTCTCTTTGCAATCTTGTGACTTACACTGCCAAGGACGAGCTCCTGTAGGACATTAAGCCCTCGGCTCCCAATCACCACAAGATTAAAGCCATTCTGATTTCCGTATTCCACAATTGCGGGCCCTGGATCGCCATGTAGAATCTTAACCTCATATGGAATTTCGGCGTTTTTGAACTTTTGTTCAACAGGTCTGAGTTTTTCTCTTCGTTTGTCGTTCAGATCCCCATTCCAATGATGAAGAACCTCCGACTTGGAGGCATCTTGATCAACGACGTACACAACATGGACAATGGAACCAGGGCTGCATGTTGCGACATGCGCCGCCTGCTCGGCTGCACGTATCGAGTGCTCGGAACCATCCGTGGCGAGCAAAATTTTCTTATACAAAATGACACTCCCCCCAGTAACCCTAATGACTTCCTAATTTATTTCCTAGTCTTCCCACAATTTCCGAACTCATTTCATTTAATCCCGTCACTTTGGTCTGAATTCCTGCATCTTCGAACTTCTTCACCACTTTATCGACGGCTGCAACCGCCGAGTCATCCCAAAGACGGGCTTTCCTAAAGTTTAATTCCACTTCCATAACTTCTTCTTTATATTGAAATTTGGTCAGAAGCTCCGTAACGGATGCAAAGAAAAGTTCGCCTTGGATATAGTAAATTCGTTTGACCCCCTCAAGCTTACTTTCCACTTCGATTTTCGATATTTTGGAAACGAAGAAAATCGCGCTCAATATTATACCGGTGAATACCCCAATTGCCAAATTATGTGTGAATACCACAACTCCGACTGTGACGATCATCACGATCGCATCGGTCCGCGGCAAAAGGTTCAAATGCTTTATTGAGCTCCAATCAAACGTACTTATGGAAACCATGATCATTACGCCGATCAATGCCGCCATCGGGATACGAACCACAATATCACCAAGAACCACAATCAAGAACATAAGAACAGTGCCTGCTATAAAGGAGGACAGCCTGCCCCTCCCTCCAGACTTCACGTTGATGACGGACTGACCGATCATGGCGCAGCCCGCCATCCCCCCAAAGAAGCCGGTAACAATATTCGCAATGCCTTGACCCCGGCTTTCCTTATTCTTATCGCTGCCGCTGTCTGTCAGATCATCCACAATCGTTGCGGTGAGCAATGATTCCAGCAGGCCTACTAAAGCCAATGCAAGCGATGTCGGAAGCACAATCATAAGGGTGTCAAAATTGAATGGAACCGAAGGAATTCCAAAGAGTGGGAGATTTCTGTATATATCACCCATATCACCTACGGTTTTGGTTTCCGCACCAAGGAAGATGGACAAAGCCGTGATCAATACAATAGCCACAAGGGTTGAAGGAATGGCTGTAGTGAGATAGGGAAATAAGTAGATGATCGCCAGCGTCCCCACTACCATTGCGTACATCACCCACGTTCCGCCTGCCAGCTGATCCAGTTGCGCCATAAAAATTAAGATCGCAAGAGCATTCACGAAACCGACCATCACGGACCTCGGGATGAATTTCATATATCGAGCTAAGCGAAGAAATCCAAATACGATCTGTATGATGCCGGTGAAGATCGTAGCCGCAAATAAATACTCAACCCCATGTTCCCTTACCAAGAGAATCATTAACAAAGCCATCGCGCCTGTGGCTCCCGAAATCATCCCCGGTCTTCCCCCGACAAAAGCAATAAGCACTGCAATGATAAATGAAGCGTAAAGTCCCACCATCGGGCTTACACCAGCGATAATAGAAAAAGCAATCGCTTCGGGGATTAACGCGAGAGCAACGACGATCCCAGCCAAAATATCACCCTTTATATTACCAAACCAGCTTTCCTTTAACGAACCCTCATCCATACACACTACCCCTTCAAACAAAAAGGTAAACATTACTGTTATGAAAACAGTATTGCTTACCTGATCTAGAAACATGGTAGGTACTTTTTTCCAATTACGTGTTCTAAAGGCGTTCCCCTCTTTTAAGCTTTTCAATCACCTCGGTTAAGTCCTCTTTCTTGACACGCCAGTGTCTTCCTATCTTAAAGCCCGGAATTCGCCCTTCATTCACTAACTTATACGTCGTGATTTCACTGATCTGCAAATATTTGGACACCTGCGCGATCGTCATAATTTCCGGTTCCATATTGCAACCTCCGATACGTTTCACTCAATTACACTATATTATACTTGATGAAACTCATTTCCCCAAGTAAGGCTGTCATTTTCAAAGGTAATGTTCAAGTCGAAGAACTATTTTACGATCATCACAGGACACTTTGCTTCATGCACAACTTGATGGCTAACACTGCCCAATAAAACCTCGCTCAAACGATTCAACCCTCGGCTTCCTACGATAATAAGCCCATATTGTCCGTTCTCCGCACGTTTTACGATTTCTGCGGCTGGGTCTCCAAGGGCAACCTCTACTTTAAAGGGAATCCCCTCGGACCGGAATTTCTGCTTTGTCGCCGATATCGATTGATGTGCCTCTTCCAGCAGCAGCGATTTCACGTCAAAATTAGCAGTCATCAGTTCGCTTCGTTTGGGCGCAGCAGTACTTACATGCAGCAGCGTAACCGATACATTCGTTAATGCCTTCGATAGATGAATTGCCGCATCTGCGGCTCTCTTCGCATGAGATGAGCCGTCTGTTGCAAGCAATATTTTCTCAAACATGATCTTTCTCCTTTTCGTAAACAATCAAGAACGGTAATATAAATCATACTATACATAAAAACATTATAGAATATTGTAAATGGTTATAAATAAAAAAAACATACACCTTGTATGGCTTTCTCTCGAAATGATTATGCAACTTGCTGGTTTTGGGTTACATCCACAATCACAGGTAAGATTAAAGGGGCCTTCCGATCCCGCTGTCCACGAATTTGGATAGCGAATGTACAATCTGCTGTTCCCACTCCCTTACATCTAAATGATTTTTGCTTAAAAGTACGTACATCGTTCGCCGCAATAAAAGTTTGGCACGGTGCAGCAATTCACTGGATTCCCGAATATATACGAACCCTCTTGTAACGACATCCGGACCACACAGTAAAAGATTTTGAGAAGAATCCACCACGACGTTCACAATCAAAATACCACTGCCGGATAGCAGCTTTCTCTCCTCCATTGCTTTACTTTCATACTCGCTCATTCTGTGTCCTTTGACTAGTATCCCACCTGCAGACACAACTTTTCCTTTTCTTGCCGTTCGTTTGGAAACTTGGAGGATACATCCATTATCAAGCACAAATATATGGTTTCACTTCATCCCCATTACTCAGCAAGTTAGCATGTTGGACAAGCATACGATGTTCACCATGGATCTGCATAAAATATTGAGGCTTCAAAAAAGCATGCATCAACTTCAAATCTTCTCGGATGCCATGTCCTGAGGCATGGATATCGAGAATGGATCCTGAAATGACTTCCGCCCCGGCTCGAAGGAGTCGGTCAATGCTGCGATTTACGTTGATGGTGTTGCATGGACTGGAATCGGTGAGGCGGAAAAGATTCTAGTTATAGTAACCGCTTTCCATTTTTTAACCTTTCAATAAGTGATTCCAGGTCTTCTTTTTTCACACGGAAATGCCTGCCAATCTTAAACCCGGGAATCACCCCATCCTTCACCATTTTGTATGTTGTCAGTTCACTAATCTGCAAATATTTCGCTACCTGTGTTATGGTCATAATGTCAGGTTCCATTGTCCAAATCCCTCCCGTGGGCGAAGTGAATCAATATCTACATCAGCTGATGATTATTGAACGTCACACGCTTTCCGAGCCATCCAGAAATCTTTCCTAAACAGACCAATGAGGCGAATAATTCAGTGGGTATTCGAAGGTAGTACATCAATAGGACAGCGTATAAGTCCAGATGAGGATACAATCCTGCTTTCGCTTGCTGAAGCTCTAGTTTCTTCACTGTCTTGTATAAAGTCAGTTCATTTCTTTGCTTTCCAATGACAAACGCGAAGTGATCCAATACTCCACAACGATAATCATAGGAGTTCGTAAAACCTATATTCGAAAGTGACGGATAAGTCTTTATGCCTTCCACTTCCGCTATCGCTTGTTGAAGGATTTTCTCGAAACTGCGGTCTTTTTCCCTCTTCCTCCAATGAAATACGGACGTCGAGATCAGCCGCATAGAATCGAGCATGATGTTATATTTCTGGATCTCAGGGACATGAATATAAGCGCAAAGAAGCGAGTCGAAAGCAAGTTCCTCCATTGCATTCGGCGACTCTCCACAGATCATGAACAACGTATTGTATGCAAAGGATTGCCCAATTTGGGGATACACTAATTTTTGCAAGGATTGCATCCGGTAAACGGCTATGACTAGGGCGCTAATTGAGGGCAAGAGTCTTACCGGATCCGCGCCTATTTCTTTCCCGTTCGGTTCATCACCGTTCATAAGGGCAAGACGGAAGACGGAAGACTCCAACATACTCAGGTAATCAGATGGCTTAACATATTCCGCTAACATCGCTATAGCATCATGATCGCGGATCTGCTCCAACGCGTAGGACCCGAGTTCGGTTGTAAAATTTTTGATGTTGCGCTCATTCACCAAGGATCCATTCCAAAGATGATACGCCATTGGCTCAAAACGATTTTGCCTACTATGAGACCTTTCAGAAAAGATCTCCTCCTCGCGGCGTTTCATACCTGACTCCTTCTTTGTCTGGGACGCTTACACCACCCTAGTGGTACGTTTTCTTGCCCATAACGGCCGGTTTGAAAGATCCATCCTGACTCTTCATGGATTTTCTTACATGCCAAGCAATAGAAACATGGCTTCATCCTCATCCTCCCATCAACCGACTGGCGGAAGCGTTCTCCAATCCGGGCGTCTTTGCCTCTATGGCTAAAATCATCCCATTCGATCGCAGGAAATCTCCTTGTCAATCATGTTTTTTATATAATCCACACCCACAATTCCTGCACGTCACGGCTTTTCGCCACATTCTTCAGTACAGAAAGTCTGTACATAAAGAAAGGGGAGCCCGAAAGTGAAACCATGTAATGCGCATTATAGCCTAGATTTGTTTCATCCTGGCGAACAACGATTTGGTAAGTATTACTCTTGTTTAGGGAAAGACTCATTTTCACAGTTACCACACCTTTTCTTGTTCGGTAATTGTAATCATGACGTGTTTGGAGTTTTACCAAAGGGGAATGGCTTTATTATATCTTTTGTAGGGTTAATTTTGTAGTTCTAAATTTAACTCAATATAATTTAATTATAAAAAATTTAGTCTTATTCCCTCCCAAAACAACTCCTCACCCTTATTCGTAAGCCCTTAATAGCCATATTTATCAAAATTAAATATAACGGAATATTTTTTTTTGATATTGAGCGCTTTCAATAACTTTTGGGTGTAGCCTAATGTAACGATTGTATGTATAATAAGTCCTTGTTACTAACGGACCGGGCGAACCTGAGAGTGGTTTCGCCAAGAAAAAAAATACTCGGAGAAAGAGAGGCATCATGTTGATGTTACAGAAAGTGAGAGAAACCTGGCTTTCGAATATCCGAATGGATGTGTTAGCTGGAATGACGGTTGCCTTCGCACTCATCCCTGAAGCCATTGCCTTCTCGATCATAGCGGGTGTTGACCCAATGGTTGGTTTGTATGCATCCTTTTGCATGGCCGTTGTGATTGCATTCGTCGGTGGTCGCCCTGGTATGATCTCAGCGGCAACGGGCGCAATGGCGCTGCTCATGATTACGCTTGTCGCCAATCATGGACTTGAATACCTCCTGGCTGCTACGGTATTAACAGGCATTATACAAATTATTATGGGCGTCCTTAAGTTAGGAAGGTTCATCACCTTCATCCCGCACTCCGTCATTATCGGATTCGTTAACGCGCTAGCCATCTTGATTTTTACCGCCCAGTTAACTCAATTTGAAGGCGCAACATGGGTCATGTATGCATTGGTTGCAGCCACGCTCGTAATCATATATGGGCTGCCAAGGCTAACCAAAGCGGTGCCGTCTGCACTGGTCGCTATTATTGTCATTACTGTGATTTCCATCTTCGCTGGATTCAAGGTCAGTACTGTGGGAGATATGGGGCAGATTCCGAACACCCTTCCATTTTTTCATCTTCCTAATATTCCGATTAGCTTAGAAACGCTCTGGATCATTCTCCCTTACTCTATTACCTTAGCTGTCGTCGGAACGCTTGAATCTTTATTAACCGCAACGATCGTTGATGAAATGACCGAGAGTAAGAGTGATAAAAACAAAGAAATACGCGGTCAAGGGATCGCAAATACAATAGTCGGTTTTTTTGGCGGCATGGCCTCGTGCGCTATGATTGGCCAATCCGTCATTAACGTTAAATCAGGCGGCCGCGGTCGCTTGTCCTCTCTCATTGCCGGCGTGTTCTTGTTGTTCTTGATTCTTGTTCTAGGCAATTATGTAAGACAAATTCCTATGGCGGCATTAGTAGGTGTTATGATTATGGTAGCCATCAGCACCTTCGATTGGAGATCCATTACGGATTTAAAGAAAGTGCCAGCCAGCGACTCCCTTGTCATGATTTCAACGGTGGCCGTTGTTGTATACACTCATGACTTGGCAAAAGGTGTATTTGTTGGGGTCATCCTGAGCGCTATGATTTTTGGATGGAGAATCGCCTCCCGAATTAGAGTTACAGAAGATACCACGTCTCACCAAGTAAAGTGTTACCGCGTACAGGGCCAATTGTTTTTTGGAACCATGTCACACTTTGTAGAGCGATTTAATCCGAAGGAAGATCCGGATAAGATCGTTATTGATTTTGCCCAGTCTCATGTGTGGGATCACTCCGCAGTGACGGCGATCGCGAAGGTGAGCTTAAAGTACCAACAGCTGGGAAAAGACGTTCAAATCACTGGATTGAATCAAGAAAGTAAAGTGTTGGTCGAAAAAATCGGGTTATCTGCTCCCTCCGGTCACTAAAATATACAGATAATAAAAAGATCGCCTTACTGGGCCTAAGTCGTCTGGCCAAGTATAAGGCGATCTTCTTCATGTTTTGCACAGCCAACTATTCAATATGTAAAAAGACAAATAGAGAGCCAACCCGATCCTATATTTGCAATTCGATACTTATTAATAATAAGTACCTCTTTCCTACTTCACAATCAACACTGGACAGTTAACCTGTTTAGCAACCTTGTGGCTTACGCTTCCGAGGACGAACTCCTGAAGTACATTTAAACCACGGCTGCCAATCACTACGAGGTCGAACTTATTGTCATTGCTATATTTTACAATGGTTGGCCCAGGTTCTCCGTGAAGGATCTTAACCTCGTAAGCGACTTGAGACTCTTTCATTTTCATTTCAATTGGTTTAATTTTTTCCTTTCGTTTCTCGCTTAGGTCAACATTGTTCCAATTATGCAGCACTTCCGTCTTGGAGGTATCCTGGTCCACAACATAAACTACATGTACAACAGAATCAGCACCGCATGTTGCAATGCGGGCCGCTTGTTCCGCGGCGCGAATCGAATGTTCAGAACCGTCCGTAGCTAATACAATTTTATTATACATCTATATGCACCTCACCCTTTTAACTAATGACTTCCCAATTTATTGCCTACTCTTTACGATCTCGTTGCTTTCTTCGTATGCCAATTTGTTTACGTGGTGCTTCCCGATCTTGAGCTATATCTACAATTACTGGCAAAATTACAGGGGTACGGCCTACACTTCCTTCCACATAAGTAGATAGCGTGTTAATAATTTGTTTCTCCCATACTTTTCGAACAAAGCTTTCCCTTGCTTGTAACTTAATAAATAAACGTAGTAATAATCTGTTGACATGATTCATCATATCCGTTGCGTCACGGACGTAAACAAACCCACGTGAAGCAATATTCGGACCCGCTAATAGCCGATTCTTAGAGGAATCAACAACTAAATTCACGATGATGACCCCGCCGTTGGAAAGAAGCTTTCTCTCTTCCATAGCTTGGCTTTCCCACTCGTTGATAGTCGTTCCCTTCACCAAAATTTCCCCAGCCGGAACCACTTTCCCTCTTTTGGCCATGTGTTTGGTAACATTCAACGTATGTCCATTATCCAAAACAAACATATGTTTACGGCTCATTCCCATATCTTCAGCCATCTGCGCATGTTTAACTAACATCCGATGTTCACCATGGATTGGGACGAAAAATTTTGGCGTCATAAAAGCGTGCATGAGCTTTAGGTCCTCTTGACAGCCATGTCCTGAGGCATGAATATCAACAGTGGAGCCGGAAGTGACTTCCGCTCCGGAACGAAGCAAACGGTCAACGCTTCGGTTCACATTCTGCGTATTACCCGGAATGGGGGAAGCTGAAAACATAACCGTATCTCCAGGATAAATCGTTATCTGCCTATGAGCACCGGTTGCAATTCGGGTTAACGCAGCATTAGGCTCACCTTGACTGCCAGTACATACAATCACAACTTTTTGATCCTCATATAGATCAAGTTTATCGATCGCTATGAGCATGCCTTCCGGTGGACGGATATATCCCAATTCCTGACCAATCCGAAAGGCACGCTCCATACTTCTCCCAACAACGGCTATCTTACGATCCGTTTCCTCAGCTGCCTCCACTACCTGTTGCAAGCGGTGCACGTTCGAAGCAAAGGTGGCAAAAAGGATTCGCCCCTGGCATTGCCTAAACGTTTCCCGAATCGCATTACCGACCGTGCGCTCGGATGGAGTAAATCCCGGCCGTTCGCTATTTGTGCTGTCAGCCAATAAAACCAATACCCCACGTTTTCCGATTTCTGTAAGTCGGGACCAATCCGCTGGTCGGTCTACAGGTGTAAGATCAAATTTAAAGTCTCCAGTATGAACAATATTTCCTTCCGGTGTTTGAACAACAATACCAAGAGAATCGGGAATACTATGGTGGGTTCTAAAAAACTGAACGGATAACCTTCGGAAATTGACAACGGAATGCTCGTCCACTACGTGCAATGCTGCATTCCTTAAAAGCCTTTGTTCTTCCAGTTTTGCACGAACGAATCCGATGGTTAAGGCGGCTCCATAGATTGGCACGTTAAGTTGCTGTAAAAAAAAAGGCAAGCCACCGATATGGTCTTCATGTCCATGCGTCAAAATGATAGCCTTCACCATCTCTTGGTGTTCAATTAAATACCGGATATTTGGAATAATGTAATCTACTCCCGGCATATCATGACTGGGAAACTTTATGCCGCAATCAATAACTATAATTTCCCGTCCGAACTGGATGACATACATATTTTTCCCAATTTCGTCCAGACCGCCAAGCGCAAAAATTTTTACCAAAGGAATACGTCTTTTTTGCTTTTTCCCCTTGGTTTCTTGAAGTTTGATCATTATTCAAAATCCTTTTTTTTACTTATTTTGTTGTTTATTTTGTTTCCGATGAATTCCCTTATCGGGGGATGGCTACATTATAACGCTTTACAGGCGATTTATGTAGCATTCCGTTTAAATAAGTTATATTCAGTTATAAAAAATTTATCCAATCATCATTCATATAGGTGGTGCCTTGTCATAAACAGATCATTATTGACATCCTTTGAAAACAAGTACTGGTGAATATCAATTTCACCTATACGGAATGACGCTGCGCTGGTTTCTAAATACAAACGCCACATACGGATGAAACGTTCATCGAACATGGTTCGGATCTGATCAATCTCTTTTTCGTAGTTTTCCAACCAATACTCTAAAGTTCTTGCGTAGTGACGCCGGAGGCTTTCCATATCGATCAGACGGAAATTATAATCTGGCAGCAGGTTCACAATCTCTTTTGAAGAAGGGATATATCCTCCGGGAAAGATATACTTCTCAATCCATGGATCGACAGGCTGTTCATTCAATCGGGTAATCGTATGCAATAAAGTCAGTCCCTGCTCTTTCAGTAAAGACTCAACCGTCTGCATAAACTTAGGATAATTAGCTTGTCCCACATGTTCAAACATTCCAACGCTTGAAATTTTATCAAAAGTACGCCCTTGCGAAGCCAGCTCGCGGTAATCAAGTAATTGTACTTCTACCCGATCCTGCAATTCGAGCTGGTTGATCCGCTCCGTTGTTTTCTTGAACTGCTCCTCGCTAATTGTAACACCAAGCGAGTGAACACCATACTGTTGCGCAGCCCGAATGATTAACCATCCCCATCCGCTTCCTATATCTAACAAAGTTTCCCCGGGGCGCAACTGCAACTTCTTCAGTACATAATCGATTTTTTGCAATTGAGCTTGCTCCAAGGTATCTTCATCTTTTATGAAATAGGCGCAAGAATAACTCATCGTCTCATCAAGCCACAACCTGTAAAACTCATTTCCAACATCATAATGGTGCTGTATATCTTCCCTTTGCTTACGCATGGATGTGATTTTCGAGAAATGAGACAGAGCTTTCGTCCAAAGGACTTCTCTATTCTGATTCGCCGCCTTAAGCAACTCATCGATTCCCCCTACAAAATCAATATCCCCATCCATATAAGCCTCACAAAAAGCTAAACCTGGCTCCTTCATGAGCTTGGCGTATGGAATCTCCCTGTGAAAGACAACTCCGAACCGTGAATCCCCCTTCCCGTATTTTTCTATGCTGTGATCCCAATACGCTACTTCGAAAGACGTTTGAATACCAGAAAAGAACTTATGGAACAGCTGCTTTTGCATAAGCCGACCCTCTCCTGCATAAGTGTGTAGTTTAGTCCAAGCAAAGATAATGGTGAGCACCACTCATTGCGCCGATCCATTATATCTTGTTTTTTTATTTTTTTGAAGCATTTAATTTATATTGGTTATACTCGGTTATACCCAGTTTATTAACTTGTTCCTACCTACCAACCGAAAGAAATCCTACATGGACATAAAAAAAACTATCCGGACTACCCTTATGATGAAGAGTGTCCAGAAGTTGTATTGAATACCGAACCACCGCGGAAATCATGACGCCTGCGAAAAAAAGCCAAAGTAAGTCAGGTGTAACACAATGACGAAGACACAACAATCATTTCTGTCCCTTTGTCCCAATCTAACATGATTTTAAAAGCGCTAAATTATAATAAGTTATACTCAGTTTAACCCAATTACATAAAAAAGTGTATCCAGGCATGAAAAATGAATGTATAATAATTTTTTGTGAAGCATCGGACTCTGGCTAACCTGAGAGTGGTTCGCCAAAACAACAAGAACAACAAAAAAGGAAAGAGAGGACTAATAGTGAAGTTAAAGAGATGGAGAGAAACATGGTTTTCCAATATCCGCATGGATGTGTTAGCGGGAATGACTGTGGCCTTCGCATTAATTCCTGAAGCCATTGCATTTTCGATTATTGCGGGCTTGGATCCAATGGTTGGACTGTATGCCTCGTTTTGTATGGCGGTAGTCATTGCATTTGTCGGCGGTCGTGCTGGAATGATATCTGCAGCGACAGGGGCTATGGCATTGCTGATGATTACCCTAGTCGCAAATCACGGTCTGGAGTATTTGCTTGCAGCAACGGTATTAACCGGAATTATCCAGATTTTAATGGGAGTTTTAAAACTCGGTAGATTTATAACGTTTATCCCTCATTCTGTCATCATCGGATTTGTAAATGCACTTGCAATATTAATTTTCATGTCACAGCTTACGTATTTTGAAGGCGCATCCTGGATCTTGTACGCACTGGTTGCAGCTACGCTGGTTATCATTTATGGGCTGCCTCGTTTGACGAAAGCCGTTCCTTCCGCTCTGGTTGCAATTATTGTCATTACCATCGTATCTATATTCGCGGGATTTGGTGTAAAGACGGTCGGCGATATGGGACAGATTCCGAACACACTTCCCTTTTTTCATCTGCCTACTATACCGTTGAACTTTGAAACACTTTGGATTATTCTCCCCTATTCTTTTACATTAGCGATTGTCGGAACTCTGGAGTCGTTGCTGACAGCAACCATTGTGGATGAGATGACGGAAAGTAACAGTAACAAAAACAAAGAAATCCGTGGTCAAGGAATTGCCAATGTGGTCGTTGGTTTCTTTGGGGGCATGGCTTCTTGCGCAATGCTCGGTCAATCGGTCATTAACGTTAAATCAGGCGGTCGAGGACGGTTGTCTTCTCTCGTTGCAGGGGTTTTCCTATTGTTCCTCATCCTGGTTCTGGGAGACTATGTCAAACAGATTCCAATGGCTGCTTTGGTCGGTGTTATGATTATGGTATCCATCAGTACCTTTGATTGGAAATCCATTGTAGATTTAAAAAAGGTTCCTTTTCGTGATTCGCTCGTTATGGTTGTAACCGTCGCTGTTGTAGTGTATACACATGATCTAGCAAAAGGCGTTCTAGCAGGAGTTATCCTGAGCGCAGTCATTTTTGGCTGGAGAATCGCTTCCCGAATCAGTGTTCAAGAAGAGCTCCCCTCCAATAATGTGAAATATTATCGCGTGCAAGGCCAATTGTTTTTTGGAACCACGGCACTTTTTGTAGAGCGATTTAAACCAAAGGAAGATCCGGATAAGATCGTGATTGATTTTGCCCAATCCCATGTGTGGGACCACTCCGCGGTGACGGCGATCGCAAAGGTGAGCTTAAAGTACCACCAGTTAGGAAAAGAGGTTCAAATTACTGGATTAAATCAAGAAAGTAAATTGTTGGTCGAAAGGGTTGGATTATCTGCGCCCTCCGGTCACTAACAATAGAGCCAAAAAAGACAAGACGCATCTGCGGTCTTGCTTTTCAATTTCTAAAAAGATCTATTTTTAATCTTGTTATACCAGGTTATAAAAGGTTGTATTTAGTGCGTATTTGTTTTTAAAGAAAGGAGCCTTCTATGGACGTAAAAACCCACCCAGACTACCCTTACGAAGAGAAACGTTTAGCCATGACGATCGCCTACATCGACGAGATATTGGGTGCCACGGAAGGGAATAAAGATCGGTACAAAGCAAATATTCGTCTGGCCATGGAGGAGCTCGATTTCTTGGATAGCAGCCAAAGCTATATCAACATCCTGACTAACGCCAAATTCATGCAGATGGAAGAAAAGCATTTCGGCAATCTTAGCCGTGTAAGAAACCAACCTTACTTCTGCCGAGTGGATATAACCCCCGAAGATGCCGAAAAACCAAGCAAGCTATATATCGGGAAAACCTCTTTATTCCGACAGAACAATCAACAACCTGTCATCATTGACTGGAGATCGCCGATCGCAAACCTGTATTACGAAGGCCAAATCGGTCCCGTTAGCTATGAGTCCGCCGAAGGAACCGTCAAGGGAGAGATGCAGCTTAAGCGGCAATATTCAATTGATGGCGGCAATCTCCTGGATTTTCGGGATGTGGATGTTACGGCACGTGATGAGCTGCTGCAAAATTCCCTGAGTACCGGCAGCGATCGTCGATTGAAGGATATTGTAGCCACAATCCAAGCCGAACAGAACCGCGTTATCCGGGCCGATATGTATAAACCTCTCATTGTACAAGGGGTTGCGGGCAGCGGTAAGACAACGATAGCGCTGCACCGGATCGCCTATTTAATTTACAGCCACGCCGAACACTTTTGCCCGGACCAATTTATGATCCTGGCGCCTAACCGGTTGTTCTTAAATCATATCTCAGAGGTACTTCCGGAGCTTGGCGTTGACGCTGTCGTTCAGACGACGTTCCCGGAGTTTGTGCAGCAATGCATCGGCGCGAAATGGAAGATGATCAACCCAGAGATAAAACTCGTCTCCCTGCTGCAGAGTACGACCCGTGAAGGCATGTTCGTTGAATGGGCGTCTCAGTTCAAAGGTTCTATGGATTACAAGAACCTGCTCGATCATTATTTCGAGGTGATCGTGAGCCAGATTCTGCCGGAAACCGACTTTCGCCTGCGGGATCAAGTTATTTATTCCGCACAGCAAATGAAGAAGCTGCTAATCAATGATTATCGTTACTTACCATTATATAAGCGGCTGGAGCAAATGAAGAAAGTATTGGCGAGCCACCTGAAGTCTCGAATGAAAGAAGTCCTCGACGATATTGCGAATCATTACGATGATCTCATGGAATCTGTTCGCTTTCAGTATCGGAGCCTCGAGGAGCGCCGTCCCCATATCATGAAGCTTATGGATGAGAAGGAGGCAGCAATTGCGGCTACGGAATCCGAAGCAAAGCAGGCGGTAAACCGTTTTATGGAGCGATTCCCGAAGTTTGATGTTTTTCATTATTATAAAGAATTGTTTGCCAAACATTCGGAACTGTTTAAACCCTTTGTAATAAACACTTCTCAATGGGAATACTTACAGCGTTCTACCCTTGGGCTATCATGTAAGAAGCAATACGAGATTCAAGATACGGCAGGCCTTCTTTATTTACAGCATTTGCTTTTCGGATCGAAACATAAACTCGAGATTCGCAACGTCGTCATTGATGAGGGGCAAGACTTTAGTGTATTTCAGATATATTCCATCAGCAAAGTATTGGACACGAACCTCTTCACCATCTTGGGGGATCTGTCTCAGGGAATCCATTCTTATCGAGGCCTCCAAGACTGGGAGCAATTATCCGGACAGGTATTTGGCGAAGAGGTTTGTCAGATGGTCGTCTTAAAGCAAAGTTATCGAACTACGATCGAAATCATGACGCTGGCCAATGAAGTAATCCAGCATGGCCAGACAACAGGGACGGTGCTTGCGGAGCCGGTCGTAAGACACGGCGACCAGCCTCTAATTCGCAAATTTGATGATGATACCCCATTACTTAAGGAGCTGGCGAAACAACTGGAAAAGCTTCGCTCAGAGGGAATCGTCTCTGTTGCCCTAATTTCAAAGACCATGCAAGATGCCAAGAAGACCAAGGCAGGATTAGAGCGGATTTCGAAATTGTCTTTCTCGATTATGGATGGCAAGGATCCGTTGAAACCGAATGTGATTCCGATCATCCCCTCCTACACAGTCAAAGGGCTTGAGTTTGACGCTGTATGCATCGTGAATCTCGACGAATCGTATTCTCAAGCAGAGACGGATCTAAAGCTGCTGTATGTGGCAATGACCCGTCCTTTGCACAAATTGTTCATCTATACTAAGAAGGGCAAGATCCCTCTCTTAGAACGCTTAGATTAATCCATACTTGCATATACAAAGAGAGGGATCTAGTATTGCGGCTTATTAAAGCAATGACCCATAAAGCTGTAACCAATATAAATGGCAAAACCTTCGACCGTAGATCGGCCAGGGGCATTATCCTCAATGGCTTTAAGATTCTAATGATTTACACGAAACGATATAACGACTACAGCTTCCCGGGCGGCGGCATCGAACCGGATGAAGATCTTGTAACAGGGTTACAACGTGAACTGTCGGAGGAAACCGGGGCAACCCGTATTGAAGTTCTGCAGGAATTCGGTTATATCGATGAATATCGGCCTCATTATAAACCTGAATATGACCTCATTCACATGAAATCTTATTTTTATGTATGCAAAATCGAACATAACTTCGAGGACATTCAAATGGAGGACTATGAAGTAGCAAACGGATCGCGTCCGGTTTGGATCGATATTCGGGAAGCGATTGCACACAACAAAACTGTCATCGCCAATCAAGAGGCCTCCATGGGGTTTTCTATTGAACGAGAAACGCACGTTCTAGAGTTAGTATTGCAGGAACTCATGTAGTGAAAGGATGATTTTTTGGGGGTGTAAGTACCAGCGAACATTCCCCCCAAGTCAAGGTAAGGGGGATATCGTAGTGAGTTTGTCTATTCAGATGCTCGGTACAGGCAGCGCCTTTGCGAAAAGACATTTCAATACGAATGCGTTACTTTTCCAAAATGATAACCGAATCTTAGTAGATTGCGGTTACACGGCAACATTCTCTTTGCACCAATTGCAAATACCGCTTCATGAGATAAACGGTATCATTATTACGCACTTGCATGCCGATCACATTGGCGGGTTAGAAGAAATTGATTTTCGGATGAAATATGTTTTTAAGCAAAAAATAAGCTTGTATGTTCCTGAAACCCTTGTCTCTCCTTTATGGGAACATGCTTTAAAAGCGGGACTCATGAATGAACGGGATGGATTCATATCGCTTCAGGACTATTTTGATGTAGTCCCACTGAATGAGGGGAATACATCACGAATTACAGATTATCTACGTTTAGAGCTCATTAAGACGGAACATGTACCTGGCAAGCCAAATTTTTCATTATTAATTAATGACTCCTTCTTTTATTCTGCCGATATGAAGTTCAACAGAGGACTTCTCCTTCGCTTACATCGTGAGCGAGGACTGAAAACCATTTTTCATGACTGCCAGCTTGAACCGCCGGCGATCATACATACTTCGTTGGAAGAACTGCTTACCTTACCTGAAAACATTCAATCCGTCACTTGGCTTATGCATTATGAAGACCGTGTTGGTGAATATGTCGGAAAATCCGGTAAGATGCGTTTCTTACAGCAGCACCAACTTCTCCATATCTAAATGTTTTATTGGCATAAATACGGAACTCCCCTCTCAAGTAAAGTGGCGGAGTTCCTCTGTTTTTGTAAACAAAAATTATGATTTTGCACCAGGAGGCCGCAGCTACCAATGTTTGGAAAGAAAATGAAGAAACCTACAAATCAGTTACCTCTGAGAACCCGCTTTTATTACGGCTGGCTCATGGTGTTCATTAGCGGGATAGGAATCTTTTTTTCGGGACCGGGGCAAACATTTTCTAACTCCGTCTTTATTGAATCTTATCTTCAGGACTTCGCAATGACTCAGACAACCATCGCATCCATTTATTCGGCTGCTACGTTGACCTCAGGTCTGCTCTTGTTCTTATTGGGACGACTGGTGGACCGGTACGGACGCAGGATCATGTTGACGTTGGCAGCTCTTTTGCTTGGTGCATCCTGCTTCTATAATAGCTTCGTTGTAGGTCCAATAACGCTTTTCTTCGGATTTTTTCTAATTCGGTATTTTGGTCAAGGTTCTATGACTTTAATTCCGAACACGCTTGTGTCCCAATGGTTCTTCAGATACAGAGGACGCGCTTTGAGTTTCGCAAGTCTCGGCGGGTTGATCGGAGCAGCAACGTTTCCCCCTCTAATTAACGCGTTAATCGAGGCCTTCAGTTGGCATACCACATGGCGTATCATGGGGTCCGTTCTGATCTTGTTTTTTGTACCGATCGCATACTATTTTGTACGTAATAAACCCGAGGATGTCGGATTGGCACCTGATGGAGTGATCATTGATAAGGTAAAAGATGATAAGATCCCCCCCCCAATACAGGAGGCTTCATGGACACTTTCGGAAGCGATGCATACCAAAGCTTTCTGGTTTGTCAGTTTATGCAGTGCGATCCAAGCAATGATTACTACAGGAATTACCTTTCAAATCTTCTCAATCCTCGCCCAACAAGGGATTGGACGAATGGCTACAGCCTTCGTTCTAAGCTTGGTTCCGTTAGTAAGCTTTAGCTTCTCGCTGCTGTCAGGGTTTCTTGTGGAACGAATTCAAGCGCATCGGATGTTAAGTCTTGCCTTTGTTTTAAGTATGGTTCCACCTATCATTCTAATATTTGCGCATAGCCATTCCGTAGCGTTCCTTTTTGCCATAGTTTGGGGCATTGCGCAAGGATTTATGAATATTCCTATGAATGTGATTTGGCCAAATTATTACGGTCGTAAATACCTGGGAAGCATCCAGAGTGTTACGCATACCGCCCTAGTCATCGGTTCCGCTTTAGGACCGATTCAGTTCGGCTGGGCATTTGATCAATATGGCAGCTACACCGGTATTCTTGTGGTCTCCTCCTTCATTTGGGCTTTCGGCGCTATCCTCGCTATCCTCGCGACACCACCAGAACGGATATGACAAACGGCATAAATAAACTATGGTTGAGCGGTCAAAATGAAATATTCCTTTAGCGTAACGAAAGGCACATCCTGTGCCTTTATTTGACCCGTCAGCCACCTTCAATACAAGTAGCTTCGGAGCTTCCAATTGCTTTATTTAAGTTGGTGATAATTGAATCAAGTCGATTTCCTTGAAGATACTCTTTTAATGCTTTATTGGAATCAGTGGGGATTTCATAGTTTTTAAATATTTCTTTTGTCTCATCCCAACTGTTTGCTATACCTGATACGGGCATTTCTTTCGTGATAACCATTTATCCACCCCAATTTATTTTTTGTTTAGTTATTTGTTATTAGTTATTAGTTATACAACCGTGCTTCAGCTATTGTTCTCTGACCTGTAACGATGTCATGAACAAGATTGAGTGACAGCATGTTCGTGGCTTCTTTATGGCATCGTGCTTCACTAAAATTTGCCCGATTGGCAACAGCCTCCTGTCGATTTTTACTTCCATTCGTAATGTACTTGCGATTTATAACGAAAGCCTTCCCCAAGTAAAAGCCAGTTTAAATTAACATCAAATTTTTGGGATATTGAAATTAGTGTATCAGCTGAAGGTTTGCATATATCTTTTTCAATTTCACTAAGTCGACCTTGGGAAACGTTAATGATTTCAGAAAGTTGTTGCTGGTTTAATTTTTTTGTGTTTCTAAAGAATCTGACTCGTTGACCAATACTCTCCATATTTTCCTCCTAGAAAGAAACCCCGCTACTAATTTGTGACGGGGTTTCCTCGCTGCGGATACTATTTTATTTTGCTAGCCAATTTAAGTTACATTCTATTTTTAGTGAGTTCATATATCTTTTTGCAGTTAACATTTTTATTCCACAGTCACCAACTTTATTTCGAATTCAATATTACCGTTTACTGCATGACCTTCGGGAACCAACATTAGTGTAAAGACACCAACATTAGTGTAAAAGTACCAACATTAATGTCTAGGTACCAACTTTAATGTCACCAAACAAAGCGGAATAATGTGCTTGGCTAGGAAATGCTTGCCTCCAAACCACCGAATCGGGCTATGCGTTCTAATTTCCTTACCAACTGTGTTAGTCATACCAATCGCTCCATTTCCGATATCGGGATATTCCTCGATCCGGAAAAGGCAGAGCTCTTTGCTCTCTTGTGCTGTCTCGAAGAACCACACAAGTGCTACATTGTCCGTTTGGACGATCGCTCGAAGGGGGCAGCAATGTACCTCATAACGGGGGAACCCCGATCCTTCGTCGCACCTTATTTAGAGGATTGGTTTTGACTTCCTTTTTCGTATGATCATCATAGTATTACACCCTCCTAAAACGTTCCAACTCCTATTCAGTGCAGGCTTCGTAATCAACGGTGAATGACGAATCTTCCAAAACGCAAGAGTTGAAAAGAACCTCCAACGCGTAGGATTGAGCATGTCCCTTCCCACGTAGATCGTTCAGGGCGAACTGCAGGAACCTATCCTTCTTTACCAGGCGAAGCATTTGCTCCTCATTGTACTTGGGGAACTGCTCTTCCGGTTGCCCAAAAAAAGTTTGATTCATATCGATTACCTCCATTATTTGAGTAAAGCGATCTGCGTCCGTAACAAAGACTCACTGATTTTGTTCTCCATACTGGCAACAAATTGCCGTTTGAACAAATAACAAATAAACTTAGCAACGGATTTTCCGAACGCACTCTTATAGGATTCGAATTGTGGATTGCCGAGAAGATCGCTAAGTGAATTCAGGGACAGTAAAAAACTCTCCAATCGCCCACTCGGATCCTCTTCTTTCATCACCGCTTCAAATTCTGCCATAGCCTTCTTTTCATGTTTTCGTCTTTGGTTATACGCCCCTAATAGGTTTTTCAGCTCCTTTATGTTCTCCTCAATACCGTATAGCTGTGCACGATTCTCGTATTGCGAAACGATCCTGCTTGCTTCCTGCGGTGTCGAGTGACGAACAATAGCGGATACATGCCGTTTCTCTCGGCTGATCTCCTTTAGCTTCCGCTGATTGCGTTCTTCTTCAATCAGTGATTCGTAAGCTGCTGATTTTGCCCCAAGGGGTACTCCATCACCAAAAAGTCGAAATTGAATGTCATACTTTTGAAATAGTTCCATTAAAGGGTCAGCAATGGTACGGCCCGCATGAATCTCTACAAACGGAACCGGGTTCATCGACAGAACGAACGAAAGTATTTTCTCCGCGAACATCCTGCATGCAACTCTTCTCGGATGGTGTTTCTGAACCGGATACGGCTCCACGATCTCGTTAAAACCGATAATGCGCTGCTCGTAATGGCTCAAGAAGAACATATCCTCCCGAGGAAAGTCCCGCTCCTGCATATAAGAGATAATGGAGTTTACCCACCGTGATCTCTGCCCTTGATAAAACTGATAAGCCTCCATTGGCTCGCTTTGTCTCGTAGATGATTCCGTAATGAAAGCAATTCGTCGCAAGATCATCTTCCCTTTCCCGGCGGGCATAGCCCGCCTTTAAGATTCAAGGTGTGGCTATGCTTTGCCAAGAACTATCTGATGGTTTTCAGCTCCGCAAGGGATCGTTCAAGGTTATCCCTTACCTCCGAGGGATTTTCCGCCCGTAATGCTGTTTCAATACGTACAATTGCTTCCTTAACAGATAAAGCGGTCCATAAATTCATATTAACCCGAATAAGGTTTTAAGGTTATTCGGATTATCGTGTTGTACGCCGAATAACCATTGATAACTAAGTTTGACCGGAAACGAAAATCATCCTTCGGGAAGTCTAGCCTATTCGCTCATTCGTTTTTCGTATTCAAGAATCGCCTCATATGTCAGCCATTCCGGTTTTTGCCCTTCAGGGAACGAGTTGTGAAGTTCCTTCATCTTCTCAATTTGCTCCTTTACGTTCCCTGCCCACAGACGGGATTTATTTCGATTCCCATACCCAAGGTAATAGTCACAATCGCTGCGTAGCCTGTCCAGCATCGTGTAGTTAAACCTATAGGGGTTCTCTTCGTGCTTCGTCTTGAAGGTTATAACCAAATCGCTCTTGATAGGTGAACAAGGCTCGCCGTCGAAGTCGTTCCCACAACTATACAACTCAGGGTTATCGCTTCCCAGCGTTACGTCCTTCCACAGCACCCCAGTTTCGATACACTTATAAACGGGTCTGTCCCAGTCGTCAACTCCGACATGTTCCATCGTTCTTACATTTTCATTGATTCCCATATCTACCAGCTCCATTCGTTCGTTTTAGGGGTAGGCTCCCCAATGGGATGCAAGTCATTTCGAGCCCACATTCAACTCAATAATCCGAATACCCGATTTTAAATACTAACCTCTACCTCAAAGCGCCATTTCCCTGGCTTCGCTTCCTTACCTCCGGACGGAGTGACCTCCAAAACGCGATTCGGAAGGGACAATCGCTTTGTCCGATCGTCCTGCCAAAGCCGGCCGGGAAGCACAAACACCGTTGCATTGCACTTCTTGGCCATCTCGTCGGCTTTCTTTTTGGCTTCGGTTTGCGTAAGGGCGTACCCCTCAATGGTTACCGGAGCAGGGGTATTGTTGTACTGGACAGACATCTGATGTCGAAGCAGCTCAGGTGTTTCGTTTGTTACGATAAACCCATTGACCAGCTTACCGGAGGCTTTCGGTTGAATTTTGACCGATTTAGTCTTTTTCGGTGCCGAAGCGGGAACCGCAACTTGGATGCACTCTGCTTTCAACCATTCCCGAATATCATTTCCTCCGCCCTGGTACGAGTCCTCACCGTAGGAACGGTTCAATTCATCATGGAAATTGCGCTGTGCCTCGTACATATCCATACCATATCTAAAACCCCTACGTGTCGTTTTTCCCATTTCAAATGACCTCCTAATGTCTAAAAATTACCTTCAAGGGGATTACGCTGTTCGGAACTTTTTACAACTGCGCTTAGCGAAGCGAAGTCCAGATCCCTTCAGTTTGTAAAGATAGCAACCGAGGTGGGATGAATAAAAGGGTACTTCCCCGGTTAAAACCAGATTCATAGGAAAATCAACGTAAACGATTTCCTCCCCCTGCTTGGCGTTCAGAATTGCCTTCTTATCGGAGTACCAAGTCGGTAAAATGCGTGGCCGGCGAACCGAAAGACCACGGTTGCGCGTCGTGTAAAGACGAATCTTTTGTTTTGACATATACTTCAAGATCACGCACATCATTTGAAACTCCACAACCTTCTGTACCGACAAAAGCGAATCATGCAAGAACCTCTTGAAAAAAGTCATCCTACACTCCTCCAATCAAGTGATCTGCATCACCCAGAGATTTTTCACTCCTGTTGGGTGCTTGTCCACCCTTTTACGTGAGATACCGCTCCAACTCCCACCCATACTTTTTCCCATGAACTGAAAACCAGCAGCACGTACAGAGCCACCCGTTTCCTCATTCAACGTGTAGGTGATCAGAGAGCGATAACCCATCTCGCGTGCGATACGCCTTGCAGCAGCGTACAACTTACTGCAAGAGTTGATATACGCCCGCTTAACACATAGACGGGTCACTTCAAGCGTGAATCCGTCATCCCTATGTCTGGAAACGGGCCTGCCTGCAGTAAGGACACCGACCAACTTTTGGCCATCGCTGATGCCGAGCGCAAATTTCATTCCTTGTGGCGCCATGTGATGCCGGTGATGTTCATTGATAAAATCACAGGCCTGACGGAACGATACCGGAACAGGGATCATCCCGAATTTAGTAAATTCGGGATGGAACTGCTCCATATACCGAACCGCTTGACGCCGACTTCTAGCTGAATCCCAGAGCACATCAAATCCTTCATCGTACAGGTCCCAACGTATTGAATCCTGCCCCCCGAGTTCGTTGTCGGAGTGAACGGTGTACTTCATCAGCTTTTCGTTGATGAAAATCCAAAACCACCCCTGCGACTCTTTCAAATCGAATCTCCTCCTTTGTTTGGAACGCAAAAAAAAAGAGACGAAAAAAAACACACCAATGGCGTGTTCCTATCGTCTCCTAAATTGCGAACCTATACTTATGATGCCGCGTAAAGCGGCTTACCCCTTCCCTGCCTGAATCGTTTGAACGGGCAAGGATCAAAAAAATAGAATCAGTAATGCCCATATTATAGCATTACGAGGTCACTGATTAAAGGTATATATTCGCGGTCTTTACAACAGGAAATTATTAGTTAATAATGGTCAAATAAGGTCAAGATAATCAAAAAGGAGCATAAACATGAAGAGAATTACGGTAACTGTGTTGGAAAATCAAGAGAATCACCCAAACTATACTGTTCACGTGGAGGTAGATATCGGTAATCGGACAATAGAAGGGCCCGCAGACTACAACGCAAACACAAGGCATTATCAATTCCACAACTCGAACAATACTGCTACGATCAGTCATCTTAGGAATACGGATCAAGCACTAATTAGGAACAAAATCGGCGAAGTGGTAGACGAATTTATTCAGAACCAATGATAAAACGGAAATAAAAAAGAAGTGACCGTTCAGTATGAACAGCCACTTCCGGTTACCCAAGTGAATACTAACCATAATGCTTATGCTCCAATGTTAAATGCGAATTGTCCGTCTGCCCCTTCACTTAATGAACAAGCAACTCCCTCTCCATTGCTGGACGAATCTGGAGCGGGACGTTTGCCGCAAGAAGTTAAGGAAAGTCGATCCATCATTAGGTGAAAAGCAACTTCAATTGAAATTGCCTTTACGACCCTACAGTCCACGGCATTTCCGAGCATATGCATGCGTTTCGTCTCAGGGACGTGCTCCGGAAAAACAAAATCCTCTGGAATATCGAGGATCCGGGCAGCCTCCCAAGAAGTGAACGGGCGCCATAAATTCGGATGGTCCGGGTGCCATAAATAACTAGAAGTCACCTGCACCTTCGAATATGACGCAACGAGTGCGGACATGCGTACATCCTTCGGTTTCACAAGGGTATAATTCTTCTCCGCCTTAAAATTGTTGTTCCCCGATTTATTCAAAAGTCCCTCCATGACTGATCCCCCGATTTCGCGGAACGGCGCCCTGCTTTCCCAATCCTTGCCGATAACCTGTTCAATAGTCGGTCGGCGGTGTTCAGGGATTCGCGGCTCGGGCCATTTGAAATCATCCAGCGGCGTTCGAGACGCTACCACATAGCCACGGCGTCGACCGGCAGGGCTGCCAAAATCGTAGGCGTCAAGTCCAATCCGCTCCTCCCAATAAGGAAACTCTTGAGATAAAAGACTTTTGAGATGGACGTAGCTGCGGGAACGAAAATAAGGAAGAACCTCCTCGATCATCAGGACCTTTGCCTGGCTTGCAAGCACAAGATTGGCATACACCATTCCCATGCCCTCTAGGAAGCCTCCTGATGAACCCTGACCGGCAAGGAGAGAAAACCTCGTGCAAGCAGGCGAAAGCCATGCAGCATCAACGGGGTCTAAATAGCCCGGATGTAGCCTTCGTAGGTCACCCCAATAACCAACGCCACCGTCAAAATTCATCTTATAGGTCTCAATCGCTTCTGGAAGAATATCGCCGCCGAATACCGGTTCAAAAAATCCGGTAGACTCCAGTGCCTTCGTCGCCACTCCACAGCCGGAGGGAAGCGATAGAAGCCTTAACTTCTTGAGATCACTACCCTGCAGGGATGGACGCTCAAAGACACATAATTCAAACGTCCTCTCTTCCCGAACGACCATAATGCCATCAGCAACGAGGATATCTATCCTCTTACGCAACCGAATGATGCCTGTTATCTCCTCATTGCAGCGGTCCATCAAAGGCCGCTCCTTCGTCCATCCAGAGCGTTTGCGCCGGGAAACCACATGTCTTCCGGCATCTGTCCTCCGAAAGACTAGAGCCTTCTTATCCTCCAAGATCGTCATTTCCAACCGATCCCCCGGTAGTAGATTAGCTGCCTCGAGCACGGGCGGTTCAAAGAATAACCACGTCTTTCCGTTTTTAACGGATGTGCCGATGTTCCGAATAAACGACACATTATCGATCACAAGCCATCCATCCCCCATTTACCCCCGCTGCACCGGGAGTCGATTTTGTTATCGGCTCCCATGCAGGGGAAAAAAACTACGAATATTCCTACTTACGGCAAAAGATCGAGCTTCTTAACAACAGCTTGAACAACGTCCTGGCCAAAGATAACCCTCGTTACGTCAATGTGGTCGCCGCATCCATTATCAAACCTATGGAGATTACCCGGCTGTCCATAGCCTGTCTCAAACGTCACAGGGGCATAAGAGCTCGCCCTACCGCGCCAAATCGAATAAAAGCCGGTTGCTCGTTCAAGCTCACCGGTTAACGTTTTTCCTTCGTGGTCAAATTCGATCTGGGATTCGATTTCGACTTCGATACCGACGCAGTTATAGAACCGGTCCACTTCATGGTAATAAGCCTGCCCTTCGAGTAAGCGGCCGAAGGAAAGGATATTGTAAACCTTATACCCCTTCTTGACTGACTCAAGGTTTTCTTTTACCAATTGAAGTGCTCTTCCGAGATTCCTCACATCCGTAGCATAGGACTTTTTTGTAAACATCGTGTACTCCATTGATTCATTCTCCTTTAATTAGAATTTTTGAATAGCTCCACTTGTGAACCAAAAAACTCTGGTCATTATCCCCCCATTTTTCGGAACAACAAAAAATGGACGCAAAAAAGCAGACGGATCCCGTCTGCAATTTACATCCATTCAATGTGAATCTGTATTTTTCGCTTGTTCAGCTCTCCTTCCCTGCCGGAACAAAACGAACTGGCAAGGACAAAAAAGAAAAATCGTAATGCCTATATTATAGCATTACGATGAGGATCAATAAAAGCTCCAATTATATTATTGAACGAGTGTCGGATTAAATACACCCAATCCAGTAACCGCATCTTCAACATATTCTTTCATCTTTACTTTCAAGGTGAGTTGATTAACACCCATCACATCAACAGATAAATCTACCGGAAAATTCCCGGGGGCAAAGTCGCGGGAATACAATACTTTCCCATCACCTTCGATCACTAATGTAAGCGTGTTGAGTGAGTCTTGATATTCTTTCAAAATCCCAGCTTTGGCCTTAAACGAAGAATATTGCCCGTTTAACGGATAATGTTGATAAAGTGATAAACCTTCATCGTTCACATACCAGCTAAAAGCGAGGGAAACATAATTTTCATAAGCAGTTGAAGTATTATCTTCAACTGATTTCCCATTAAGAACTAGATTAATTTTTCCATCATTATCGAAAGTATTCATCGGTTGGATACGTTCGCCAAGGTATTCCTCATTAGGTGCTTCTGTTTCACCAATATATACGGTACCTGTCTTACCATCCCAATCAACCGGCTGCCCCAGGTTTTCAGCAACAAAACGAAGCGGGACATATGTAGTGCCGTTGTAAGTAAACGGCTTCTGTTCGCCTTGGGGCATTTTAGACACTTTATCAATTTTAAGGTCTTTGATGCTGTAGAATACTTCAATCATGGTGCCTCCTGCTGCATATGCAGCAGTTCCGGTAAGCAGTGAACCGATCAATAACCCCGTTACGAGTCCTTTAACTTTGTCCTTCATTTTCGACCTCCGAAATTATATTTTTTCGATCATATAAATATATTAATTAATATACTACATTTGGTCAAATGAACCATTCAATAACGCTGGATCGTCTTTAGTATCCCTTCTTCACACCGTCCTACAATGACAAAAAAAGAACCCGCAAATTGTGCGGTTTCCCAAATTACATAATGTTTTTAAGTTACTTCTTTTTCGGCCCTAATTGAAGATTTGTTCGCCTGCTACCGACCACTTCTGAACTATGTGATCTTCCTTTCCCCTGCTTAACAATTCCACCGTTCTTATTCAACCCATCCAGGATAAATTGGAGAAGTTTCGGATTTTTTGGACCTTTCATATAAGCCCCCCCTTAAATACCTTTGTAACCAAGTTATGCGGGCTTATACAGAAAGAGACAAAAAAAAGCAACCTAGTGAAAGGCTGCTTTTTTTGTATGTTACTTACACTTAATTACCAACGGTCTTGTTCTTCGTCCGACAATGGAAGAATAGCCTGTGTCCCGAGATACAACCTTTTTGTCACTACGTACTTTAAGGAAGCCGGATTTTTCTACTTTTTGTCTAACCTCTGCTGCATTAATAACTGTAGAATTACCTTCTCTCAACTTCGGCATTCTCATCATCACCCTCCACGTCTCTAATCCCATTATATATGGCAGAGAACGTTTTTTCTAGTTTTGATTCAAATTCATCTGTTAATATATCCAATATCTCTTCTTTCTTGCCATCATTTAATATCTCGGGGTCCAAGAGGATCATATAAACATACCGCCGATCGTCAATATGGAACCGACTGGAAATATATTGACGGTCGGCTTTAGAATTTCGCCGCCTGTGCGAGAATGAAATAGGAATCCCAGCTAACGCTGCTTGGAGATACCCTGTGCGCATAAATGATTCAAGTACCTCGATCTTTTCAGGAGCCAAATTGTTATCAATTTCCTCTCCAGCTGCACGTTCCAAAAGGCGAACCCCAACAACTAGAAAAGCGTATTCTATTGCATCCTCATCCGTATAATCTGTCTCAGATTTCGCAGATAACCGTTTATAATACTTTTGGATAAACTCCATCAGAGCCGAGGGATCGGCGGTAAGGTGCTCCTCCCCAACAAAAGACAACTGTTCTTCTTCGCTAGGTGTAAATTCAACAACCGTATATAACTTCTCATAAGCGTCACGAAACTCTCTAAATAATCCGATGTCAAAGAGGTAATAAATCTGTTGGGCAGCATTAACATCAATTTTCTCGCGGACATAACCATTGAGCAAGGATAGCTTGATCTCTGATTTCCCACCAATATGCTGCTGAGTGTATTCAAAAAGTTGAACCCCAATGACATAGGCATTCGTTGAGACGAAACGCCGGAACAGTTTAAGCAGGATATCCCTTTCACGGTAAGCACTCAACTCTTGATTAGCCATGACTAGCATTTCCATTCGGCTGCGCATTCGAGCTTCAAGCTCTTTTTTCTCTTCTTCCTTTTTTTGCACCTGTTCTTCCTTTATTTTCAATAAGTCCTTACCGAAAATTAATAAACCGACTACGATAAGGATTGTCCAAATGACGGAAAACTTCTTCTCATCTGTGAAAGGTTTGATCCAATTTCCAAAAAATTCTTCAGCAACAATTGAATGTTCCACCCACAGGTCAAATCCAAAAATAAATAGTAATACTAAATACGGCCATATCCTTCTCAAAATAACACCTCTCTCTACATCCCAGCCTTTAATATAATACGAGACGGGTAATATCGTCCATTAATTACCCATATAAGGTGGAAGGAGATTAATATTCATCTGCAATCCTTCATATCGCTCCTCCAACGCAGCAAGCGTGCGAACGTTAAAACCAAGCGCTTCCTCACTGCTCATCCACCGCGGCGTAGTTACGTCACCTGCGAGGGTGATCAGCTTGCGAAAAATTCTACCGTTAAGCCAGGAGCTGGCGTCTGCCGAGAACCATGGGAATCGCAGCAACAGGTCCGTAGCCCCTAAACCGAGCGCATGGAAATTTGAACGCTCCCCAAAACGCTTGAAAATCTCCTCGAACACCTGAACCCTGCGCTTCCGTCCCACAAAAACCGAACCGCCAATGGCAATCACATCATGGTCTTCCTCAATCATTTCCTCAAGAATATCGAGCGAATTTTGAACATGAAAGATGGGGATCGGCTTTCGGCCAACCACTCTTTCAAGATACTCGGTATTCCGACGTGTCTGCACCGGATCACCAAGAACATCGCATGTGAGATATTGGTAGATGACGTCGGAATGCTCCATGACGAACTGCGCATAGCCATCGATATCGATCGGTTTCGGGGATTTCCCTTTTTGAACGGCCTCATAATAACTTTTCTCCCCAGGATCCAAAATCACGCATTTGTAATCAAATCCTAGCTCTCGAAGGTTTTCCTTCCAACCATTTGTCATATCGTGACGGATATTGAAGTAATTGAGAAGAATGAACAGACCACCGTTTTGCTTGACGATCCGAACATCGTCTTTCCCCTTGCTGACGCCGCTAAAGATATAGCGGAGTCCTCGAAGGCTTAGACGAACCGCCCCGGATTTCGTTGTAGCGACCTTGCAAATATCGCTCATCATGGCTTTAATCAGACCGGCCAGCGCACTGGAAAAGGAATTAATCCGGATCAGTACCTTTAGGGTTGCCATTCGGCGATAAAAAAGGAAGGCAAGCGCCCTCCGCAAACTCGAACGAGGAATGCGGTTGGGACGCTTACTTTTCTCGGTAGTCACGTAAATGAAATCCTTCGTCACCTTCTGAATCACGTTTGGGCGCTGCCCCTTGACGGTGTAGAAGGTATACCCTTTCTTTCCGAATTTCCTTAAAAACGCCCTCTCCTTAGCGCCTGCTTTAATGTGGAAGTGATTCATATCCCACCCCCATTAAAACGGCGACACGTGAATACCGGTGCGCCAAAAGCCCATATCATACTTAGGATCGTCCTCGTATTCATATTCCAGTTCCGGAGGAGTCTCGTTATGAACGAGACTCGCCAGGCGCACAAAATACCTGACTTCATCTGGCGGAAAGGCGCATTTAATCGCTTCTTCAATCGAAAAACCGATCTCGGTAGCCATAGTTTCAAAAACCTTCGGAACAGATTGCCCCGGAAAATCATTCTTTCCCGCTTCAGCAATCACCCAGGGTATCTCTTCCTCGTTGACCTCAGAGAAGCGTTCCACGCAATATGTACCAACCAAATTCATCGACAGCGAGTAAATATCCACTAGCTGACCATCATTTTGAAAAGCAAAGTATCGTTGGTTTAATTGCAGCCGCGGAACGTCGTTTTTGTCCTTCTCATCGATAAACATCACCAATTTCATACATACGCTCATATAACCAGGCGGGAGGCCCCGCTGATGGTTACAGCGGAGCTTCCCTCCTTTAGTTTGTATTCCAATAACGACCTATCTGACGAACAAAGACCTCTGAATCTGATAAGCAGCTTCGGTAATATCCCCCGCGGCATCCCTGCGGCTTTCTTCATCCTGCTCTTTTTTTAATTCCACATAACACAAGTCACAAGCCGTTTTCCCATATGGAGGATAGCCATGAACGGCATGAAAAGCTTTCTTTTCACCGCAGAAGGAGCATCTAACAGGAACATTCCCTTTAATTTGTCTCCTTCTCAATGGAATCCCCCTCTGTCCGAATTGCCTTCACTGGTTCAAGTGCCGATTGCTTTATTCTCTCGGTAGTTTCTTCAAAATACTTTTGCACAAAGCCGGAAGTCTCCTGCTGCACCTCTGGTATAGACTCCCGGGGTCGTTTGCAAGACTCTAGGTAGGCGTCTCTTATCTTCACCAAATCCCATTCAAGGTCCCGAAAGCCGTTAATTTGTGCAAACAGCGCAAGACGACCAAAAATACCGACTTTATCTTCTCTGCTGCTTGCAACGCCAGCAACTCGTATCTAGCGATGGCGAGTATTTGCTCTTTTCCGAGCTTCGGATAATACGGGTGGAAGTCAGAACTATAACCGTTCTCAAACTTACAAATGGACATTACATATTCACTCCCGCACGTTTTTTATGGATGGACGATTGCATACGGCATTGCTTGATCGGCGTAGTCTTCGTAGCTCGGCTGCTTAACGGTGTGGCATGCAGCCCTTCGGACCTCAATGCACACTACTACATCCTGCCCGCCATTACTGGACCAAACATCGCCCCATTTATGACTAAGCTTAAACTGCTGCAGCCACTTAAGCCGGAGCGCATCTGCCTCCCAAAACCCAACCTGTCTGGACTTCACGCACTCGTATTTCAGATAATACCAACAACCCGCTTCCCTGCCTCCAAAGCCACGAGTGACCGTATATACGTTCACCCATTGCACAAGGCCGAACAGGTTGAGGGATTGATTCCATAGCCTAGTAAGTCTCGCTCCGAACCTTTTTAATGGAGGCACTCGCCGCGCTAAAGGCGCGTCAATTTCTGGAGTGATAAGTGACAGCTCCATCACATTCGATTCTTTTTCTAGCTCCTCAAGGTATGCAAATAAGTCCAATTGCTCGATATGCGACATACTTCTAACCCCCCGTGGCTAATCTTCGTCCGGAAGCATAACCGTTATCACCGGTTTAAATTGTCACCTGGGCCGCAGATAGACTTTAATGTAATGGTTTCCGGATTCCCGTTAAACGTGGCTACAAATCGGAAGCGGAACGCATTGCGAGGTACATCATCCATAGACAATCTCCCACAGCCGTCCTTCTGTGCTCTCTCCATTACCCTTTGACCTCTCATCCGGTTCAATGATTCCGTGCCGGCAAAGAGCCTCATCACGTCCATAGAATTTGACGTAATTACTCCAGACAGCAGCGATTTGGGGATCGAGCTTGTTGTCTGTCTTCGCCTTCTCGTATCCTTTTCGTGTCCACCACTGATTTTCGCGATTAGCGCGAAACTGCTCGCCGTACAACTAACGCCTTTAAACCACTTTTCCTTATCATAATTGTAAAGGATACCGGTACCGTACCATCGGTCTTCGTCTTCCCGTTAAAAAGTCACAGAGTAGGACATTTGTTCAATCCCCTCGCGCTCCTCATAACTGAAACTCATCGTAATAGGCTTCAACTGTCACATTTTCCTTTTGGTTCAGGCCGACCAACGGCAACTGGAAGGCGCTCATAACCGGACACCTTTATCGACAATGACGTATTTCATTGGAACCGTTCGGTGAATGTTCCTAATAAGATGGACATATCGAAATTTCCCCTTCTCGCTGCGATAGTTTGCAAGGTTTAGGAGAACGACAAAGTCACTAAGGATCTGAAATCCAAGTAAATGCCATCTCCGAGCCTGTATCGGCACACCTTTAAGGCGTCTCGACTGCAAGGTTATCGACATTCCGATCAAGGTCGTATCGGGATACTTTGACTGAAACTTCTTGACCGCTTTATTCATCAAACGACCATACTTATGCTCACTCGCATAGTAATAACCAAGTACGGGTGCATGATGGAGAGTATAAATTCCTCCAACAAATTTCTTAATGATGAAATAGCGGTTAAGATAACGTCCGTTTAGCCATGCCCAAAATGATACAATGACCGAACTGGCAACAATGGAAAAGACGATTCCGATGGTGACCAAAATGAAATACAGAACAATGTCATAAATCATGCTTATTTCCCCCTCGTAAGTAAGAGAGGAGGTCCTGCAATAACGCAGTACCCCCCTACCCAGAATTATGCAACGATTTCGCTCTGAAGATCGGCCATAGGAACAACAGAAGCGACAAAGTATTGATTTGCCGGCTCGTCGAAGCTTTCTATCGATTCGGCGTTATCAATGTATACCGGATACGAAATATTCTGTACCTGGTTCAACAAGCTCGCCAGTTCGATAGAGCAACGAATCCTCTCCGATGTGGATAGTGACTTGTACTCGGTTAGGCCTTCCCCATAAGTAATGGTGAAGTCGAGCATCATTTCTCCTGTGCTTGATGAAAACTTGAATAACTGAATCTTGGTCAGGTTCAAGAACGAATTCACATAAGAAACTTGCATTTCCGCATACTGGAGCATGAAGTTCTTGACAGCCTGCATTGCGGCTTTCTTTTGGTCCCGCTCCGTCACAATCTCACCGTAGATTTCGTGCTGTATCTCCAAGTCCTTAGCCATCTTCAGCTTTGCGGCACGTTCCGCAACGATTGCAGAGAGTTGGTCGATTTCAGCCTGCTTCGCCTCCATTGCACGTCCCCGCTCCGCCTCGAATGTGGCCATAGCCTCTTCGTTCTCCTTGGTTTTTTGTTCAATATCCTCCGATAACAGTACGCCTTCCCCTTTGATCGCTTCACATTCCTCCGAAAGTTCCAGGAGTCTTGCCTTACGGGTTTCGAGCTCGGCTACAGCTTCCGCCGCGGTATGCTTGTGGTTACACTCCGGGCACCGGTCACCAGCCTTCGGGAGAGGCTTTTCTTTCAGCACTTTAAACTCTCTTACTTTCTCTTCATATTGGATCCTCAATCTCACCCGTTGTTCCGTTAGTGGTATAAGGTCGTGCAGAACCGGTTTTTCCGCTTCAACCGACAATACTGAACGGGAAAACTCGCTTTTGAGCTCTGAGAGCCTTTTTTCGTCAGCGTCGACCACACGGAGCGGGACATCAAGCATACTATTGATCCGCAGGTAATCGATTTTCCCCTGTACGTTATCCAGTGATTTCTCGAGCTCCGCAATCTCGGACCGAAAGGTCTTCAAGGTATGCTCCGGATTCACCATATCAATAGCCTCTATACTCGCTTGGTCCTCCTCGTTTAACTTCGCAATCACATCCGCATGATTCAATTTCGGCAGCATCGACACAAGCATATTTCTCGCTTTAGTAGGCTCAGCCATACCAATAAAGCCGAAATACCCCGGCACAAAAATGCTGAGGAATAACTCCATCGGACCAAGCTTACCGTCATAATCCATCTGCTTGGCTTCATGGCCGTTCAGGAATAAGGAAGTGATTTTGCCCTTTCGGATCCGACAAAACTCATAACGAGTGATATTGCCGTCCTTTGAAGGCAATTCCACACCGATCTTCACCTTCGTCTCCTTCGAGGACTTATTCTTAAGTCTCTCGAAAGAACCCTTTGTGCTACCGGATAAATCACACCCGTAAAAGCACCAGGTAATCGCCTCGGCAATCGTCGTCTTCCCTTTTCCGTTACCACCAATGATGCGGTTCACGAGGCCGAAGGTAAAAACCTTCTTCTCCTTGTGAAGCTTGAATCCACTGATTTCTGCATCAATAATTTTCATTCCAATTACCCCCCGTGTTAAAGTTATTAAAATGCCCCTGCTCCTTTAAGCTCAAAAACCTATCCCCGCCGATGATGATATGGTCCAGTACCCCAATACCGAGAATCAAACCGCACTGGTTAAGCCGTTCGGTAAGACTCAAGTCTTCTGGTGAAGGCGATGGATCTTGTGATGGGTGGTTATGAGCAAAGATGACGGATGCTGAACCCCTTCGAATGGCAGCCTTGAAAATTTCCCTTGGATGTGCGAGTGCCGAGTTAAGGGTTCCTACAGAAATGGTTTCCCGACCAATCAAGCGGTTTTTCGTGTTAAGGAACAGACAAACAAAATGCTCCTTATCCATGAACTTGAGGTCTTGAACAACATCCCGAGCGTCACTAGGAGTACGAATAATAATCTCCTCAACCCTTTGCACACCTCCAATACGGCGCGCCAATTCAAATACGGCCATTAAGTGAAAGCTCTGCTTTTCATTCAGTCCGAAGAGCATGGAAAGCTCATATTCGGAGAGAGTGGCCAAATACGGCAATCCCTTCTGGAGCAAGTCATCCACCGCAATAGAAAGCGGACGGTTGCGCAATAGCGGCTCCAAAATTAGAATGAGCAGATCTTTGTTGGAAAGATGGCCCGGGTTGCATGAATGAAGATACATACTTTTAGCTTCTTTTACTGTAGTTTGGTTGAGTTCAGAAACAGCAGACATTCGAATTACCCCCTAATGGATAAATAGAAAAAGGGGCATTATCGCCCCTCTAACCCAATTACCTGCTAAACAACCGACCAATGACAGTGCATTGTTTCAGCGCCGTGCGCTGGCTTTGCAAGTAAGAGCACTTCATCACCATTAGCTTCTTTTGCGAATAAGTCATTCATATCGCCCATACCATTGCCAGGGGCCAACCCCGTATGCCAATGGCAGAGGGGCTCCCTCCCTTTAATGGTTATTAAACCTTCTTATTACCCCAGATCCTTGCTCTATCGACTACCAACAACCTATCCAACCATGTCAAACGCGATTTGATCATCTGGCCTTTCGTACCCAAGAAGATTGAACTTGAGCTCGTCAAGCCAGAAGGAAAAGCGATGGTGCTGGATCGGCCTTTTCCCGTCTTTCTTGCGGACCTCAAAATGATAGTGGCCCTGGACAGGGAAGAAAGAGAAACGGTGATGATGCTCATCCGTTTTCGTCCATATTTTCGGAGTCGTTTCCTTGTACCCGTAAAGAGGACGAAACTCATCTATCTCGAGGATAGCATGCATCCAGTAAACGGTGACGGTGGAAGTTTGGCTCATAATAAAAAACCATTCCGACAGCACCCTCTCCAGGCCGCTTTTATCGACTAACCCGTTTGGATTGAGCCAACGAACCCAAAGAAACGATCGCTCTTTGTTGCTCATCTTCTCCCGGTACTCGACCCGGAATAGATGGTCTCCAACGGAGCGGGACCACCGGTGCTTCTGATTGCCGTCCAAACGAAGTCCCGCTTCCACCAACGCAACTGCAACAATGCCAATGGGCACTTCTGCAGAACATTTGAATGAAATACCAGAGAGCCTCATGGTCAAGCTCCTAACCGAATGCCTTGACCGATATTAGTGCCAAGTGGGAGTGTACCCCGGAATTTCTTCCCCGCTGCCAGAATCACAGCGTCATCGGCCTTAAAGCCCTCCGCCTGCAGCTGCTCGTTGATCGTCGAGGACCAAATAAGGAGTTCAGCCGGCGTAAATGCAAGGACATTTGCTGGGACGATAAAAGCACCACTTTCCACTCTCACTAAACCGTTACCCGTAAGGGAGTAAATACAATTGCCGAGACCTTCAGCGAGTGCAAGATTTTCACTCATTCTCATCTCGAAACCGCCAAGATTAAGCAGCAAGCATACCCCTTTTTTCTCGGTTGTCGCCATTCCTATGTCCACCTTTCGTGTTTTATTTATGCAGTGACGGCGTAGTTCCCTAGTTTTAGGGGAACGTTGTGCTTGGTGAAAAGCTCAAGCAACTCCGTCTCATACATATCTGCATCCTTTTCCATAATCAATTTTCCTCGGCCGCCAACAATAACGCGGATCGGGTGAGATTTCACCACATCAAAGTAAATACAGTCTTCTTCACCATCCCGCTCCGCAATGGCTACACCACCGCAAAGAAGGCTCTGATTCAATTGAATCGACACCTTTTTAATCATTCAGATACCCTCCTTTGGCATAAAAAAAGAGACGCCGCAGCATCTCTAATTTCCACCTATGAAATGAGTTCGAAACGAATCAACCAAACATCAGTCTGTTGAGAATCACCAAGAATCCGGCGATATACACAACAAACAGGAGTGCCCCTCGCTTTCGCGCTGGATCCATCGTTCGCTCACCTCTCTTATGATTTTGTATTACCTCCAATCAAGTCAGGTACTGAACTTTTCCCGGACTTCGGGAAAGCTCACTTCAATATCTCCGAGGATGTTTTTTTCGTCCAATAATTGAACATACTGCGCGATCAGCGCTTCATCTTCGGCAGATATTGTCTTTTCACTACCTAACTGCTGAACGTTCGTAATTACGAGCGTTCCGCCGCGATACTGGCGTTTAACTTGGATCATACCTTCAGCCTCCCAATTTAAAATGCAAAGGGGATTCGATTCACGTCAAGTAACGTAAAATCAAATCCCCCATTGTCCTTCTGTGAATAACCCATGTTCCATGCTCATTAATTACCTCTGAGATGCTGCGGAATAAAATCCATTGGAGAGAATCTATCCTTGAGCTTGCTCAAAGAAACATTAACCTTCCCAATAATTCCATCCGACTCTAACAACGCCTTGTAGCCGTCAACTAAAACACCATCACCAAGAGCAATTAAAGTCTCACAATCGCATTTTCTGGCCGGTACTTCACAGACGGATAAAACACCGCCCTGGAAAGGTACGGTCTCAGTAATCATCATATTCTTAATTTCTCCTTTACACCGGTCACAGTGAGCCATGGTATCACGCCTCCTTATGACCTTATTTTATCACACTTTTAATTCCAGCCAAATTTTACCTCGAGCTCTTTTATCGTCTGCAAATGCCGGTGTCCCGGCGCCGTGCATGTGATGACAGAGAAGCGTTTGCTGGACCAAATTCCAACGACAACCACAACCCAATCACCGCTCACGGTTTTTCCAAGGATGCATCGTGAAGGCGTAGCGAGACTCTTAGAACGCGATTGGCGCTTCCAATTTTCCTCGAATGAGTATCCTTCAATGATGCAGCCGGTCAACAATGCACATGCGATGTCAACACGGTCATAACCCCGAATTTCCTCTCGTTCCTCGACATAATGATTGGAAATCTCAGTGAAATACCCATCTTCTCCCGAGATTCCCTTACGAAAGCACTCCAATTCAAAAGGCCAGTTCTCCTTCCGATGATCCACGCGTTCTTAATACCTCCTTTGCTCAAAATTGGCAATAAAAAAAGCCCTGATGAACAAAAAAAAAGGCATGACCAAATAAGGATTTGGAATGCTTTTTCATCATCAAGGCAAATGCTTATTGTTGTCTTATGACAACGTACTCCTTCTTCGCTGAAAATGGCAATCTGCGAAGACAATTAGTGGTGTTTCATAATACTTCCAGTATAGACGAAAACTAAAAGGTGGGCAATAAAAAAACGCCCGAAGGCGTCATAAGAGAACCGCAGTTTATTAAGAAACTTGAAAAAGAGTATGGATCGAGGGCCAAAGTGGTCTCTCCAGTAATTTATCCTGACTGATGGCCACACCGAGATCAATTAGCGCATTATCGCAACCGCGAAGAGAACGAATATTCATCATCTGTAGCAACAACTGATGGATCGGTTCGTTCATGTGCAGATTATCTGTATCATCTGTAGGTGAAAATTCGTGTCGGTTCACCTGGAAAAAGACATCCTCATACCGATAATAAATAATTCGCGAGAATTCAGCTTTCTTTTCGGGAGTCAGTTGCTCGGGAAAAAGGAGGGACTTAAAGAGAGAAACATCGTCTATTTCAATCCCACTCATATCAAACCAGTTCCTGATGCCGGCAAATGTGATTTCCATGTTCAACATCATATATAGTTCAGTGAATAAGTTATTCATGGTCTGCGGTCTTGTCATATCAATATCGCCCCTCAACATAATCAATGTCCGTAACCTCAAGATCCTCCCCATCCGATTTAATCGTGACAGTTATTGCATCTGGAATGTATTTAACACGAATACTAGGAGGTTCTGTATTACCTGAATAATAGTCTAGCACATTTTCGTAATTTACCAAATTTATTATGCGATTACCTGTCATTGGATCTCTCAGGGGAGTACGGGTAACCCTAGTTACGGTTTCCCCATTTGCAAGCTTCACCCTTCGACGATTGACCTTTTCAGCATAATCCCCGTAGAATTGCTGAATGCCAAATCGGAACGTGACGCTTTCTCCTTCATTCTCTTCTAGTTCCCCTATGGAAAATGAGGTAGGAGCTGTACTGTTCATATTGCGGGTATAGACGTTACCGGTATTCGAGAAAGGTGGCGGCTCATTTTCCATATAAACATTGCTGAGATAAAGCATGGGCCTCGATTGATAATCATAGTCACCTACGTCTTTCAAATCGATTTCATCTAATACATCAAATGCTGCTTCACTGGCTGCGTCGGTCAGCAATGACATAATTGAAATAAAAGCGGTTGGGTCAATCGCATCCTCGCCTGTCGGTATCAATTCATAATGAAGATGGGGACCGGTGGAGCGCCCCGTATTCCCGGATATTGCAATGATCTGTCCTTTTTTAACCGACTGCCCTGGGATAACAAAGGCATCTCTTAAATGAAGATAACGGGTGGTAGCAGCAATTCCACCTATACTTTCAACCGTAACATAAATACCTGCATTTTTTCGAGAATCGGAATCATCTTCCCTCGGATATACAACCATTCGGACAATACCATCTTGGGAGCTCATTACTGGTGTTCCGGATGGAAGCGCAATATCAATGCCGGGATGGAAGCTTTTAGCCCTCGTAACCGGGTGGATCCGTTCCCCAAATGGACTCGAGATAAGGTTCTCTAGTCTTCGTTCATAGATTTGCGGGGTCAAGAATTCCTCCGTCATTACAACGGAGGAGGTAACGGTCTGTGTTGACGAAATGACCGCCGCAATCATGTAGAAAAATAGGAAACCAGCAAGGAGTATCAGATAAAGCCACCAGAAAGTGGCAAAGTGGCTTGCCACCGCTGTGCCGACTTGCCTCCGGATGTGATTCTTCAATCGCTGCTTCAAATACTCTTTTAAAAATGAACCTGCTTGATCAGTCAAGGAAGCCATTCGATGCCCCCTCCTATTAAACCTTTGGTCTTTTCTTTTGTTTTGGAGTATTATTACGGGCACTTTGTGCTTTCTGAGAAGCATTTTTATGAATTACGTTGTTTTTGTCATTAACATCTGCGGTCGTGAGATTCCTTCCGTTAGCCTTTTGCATAATTTTCAATTCGTTATTTAGACCGCCCAGGTCGTTAGAAATTTCTCGGGAAACCCTCTGCTTCAGAGTAGTAAATATTTCAACTTTTGTTTCAGTATTAATTTCAAGCCGATCGCCACTATCTAACTGGGCACCCTCTTTAAGCTTCGCCTTAGCCTCATTTATTTTATCCTTCAAGTCACCCGGCAGATTGACTTTGCTCATATCGACGACAGACTCAACAGATGGCTTGGTCTTCAAGAGAATCGTCATGTCCCGCTCCATTGTTGGAGAAGGTACTGACGCCGCAGTAGGTAACGGAGGCATACTCTTAACAACGGAAGCGGGATTCACCGGTCCAGACACATTAACAGGCGCACTCTCTGGTAATCCCTCGGTCGGAGCCGTTGCTTTGCGGAACGCTTCATTAGCGCGGAGTAAGCCCTCCTTCTTCTGTCCGAACTCAGACAATGATTCGAAATGCGGAGACACCGCTAGACGTCCGGAACGGGTCAGCATATATTCATTGATCTTCTGGGTTGTATTCATCCCTGCTGACTTGAATCTCTCGTCCATATTTTTGACAAACTCGGTATGCTGAACGGGTTCCCCAGTCGCAGCCGCTTTATCAATTGCCTGTTTATACTCCACTTTATAGCGGGTAAATAACTCGACCATAACGAAATCGTTCACTGAGTTCTCCAGTCTGCGATTTTTATTAAGCGTCCCTGCCCTTTGCATCTGTTCAACCGCTTTTTTCGGTCGGTTAACCATGAATTTGGAAGACTGCCGGATTGCATTTTCATTTGCATATATCGTGGCAGCGACTTGTTGGTCGTTCATATCATTGGTAACACCTTGGGAAAGGATCGCTGTTTTTACGTCACCGCCATCGTCCTTAATGCCCTTAAGACGGGACTTCTCTTCCTTCCACTCCTTGTCCATTCCACGGAACGGGTTTTTTGCATTATTGCGTAAGTTTTCGTTGACCTTTTGTACAAAAGGAGTATATTGCACTGTTTGGCCGGTTTCTTTTGCATGCTGCTCGGCGGCCTCTTTTTCTCGTTGGTAACGCAGCTGCATACTGGCAGCTGTGCCATCATTTAAGTTGTCATTGGATTTAGAGATGGAATTCGGGTTCCAAGTACTCGGAACACCTTCGACTTCCTTGTGTTTTAACATGCCTCCAACAGCACCAACCGTTTTCTCGTAAACGGTCCTGGTAACATTACGTTGAAATGCATCAAGAACAGTGGATTTAACTCTTGGAGCCATTGGAATATGTCCAGCGGCCTTGGAGAATACTGAGCCAATTTCACTCCGATATTTAAAGATAACAAATATCATAATGGCTTCCATTAGCATCGCTGTAAACCAACCGGCACCTGAAGTATAAACAATTTTGAACATTAAATGTCCTGCAACAAGGGATAGATTGAGAAAAAACATAGTGAATACTGTCATCATCCCAAGTCCGATAAACTTAAGGAATTGGCTCCGGATCACAGATAGTCCCGCCTCCCGTCCAGGCAATAAGGAAGCAAGCAAGGTAACAGACATGACAATGGTATGGATTAATAATTTAAGCCGGAAAAAGATTGTTGCAATCCCCCAAAAACTAAGCAAACCTAAAACGATTACGGCAAAGACGGCGTTGCAAATAAGAAGAATCATTTGCTCGGCTGACCGGATTCTCTCTACTGCCGGGAAGGTGTCTGCGGCATCTTTTAATGCCTCCTCACGTTCCGGAGAAAACGGATCGGTCTCAAGAACATCTCTTACGATAGAGGGATGTGTTTCATAAACATTCCCATCGTCAAATTGGAGCATGCCATAAGGCCGCATTACGAGTTCCATCCATACTTGCTCGGAAATTTGCTTAACCCCTTCGGTTTCAGAAGAATGTAATCCCCCGGGAATAGCAAGTCCCTTATACATGAGACTGGCCACTTCATTCCCCGTATCATTCACAAATTTTAAGAATGGCCCTATGTTTGAGAAAAAAGCAAAGGCACAAAGGAGTGCTATTAAGAATGACAATGCAGTTTGAGCCGTTTCAAAGAACTTTAAACGGGCAAATTGCCATAACATATAGAGAAGGGTAATGGATGCGAAAAGACCAAATACAGTTCCCCACATACCAGTGCCAAGATCACCACCGCTAACACCTGTCAGGCCCTGCACGATCTCCTCAACGCCATCAATCAGTGAGTTCATAAATGAAAACGTAAAGGCTTCCCGCGAAATGAAGTTAAAGAATCGAGTGATCTGAACACCACCAACAAAGATTGTGCTAAGGACGGTGTCATACGCAGCCGTAATCGTGTCATCCACTTTCCCGTTGATTTGCCAAAAAGGACGCTCGGGGGTAACAGTCTGAAAGGCATAATGAGACGGTCCGAACTCGTTGTAGAGTGTATCCTGGTTATCATCAGGAATCATATCATCAAGTGAGTTAGCACTTGCTACATCCGAAAAAATGGTTACCCCAAAAAATGAGAGGAGACAGAGGAAGTAGACGAAGCGCGGCAATGGTCTATGAACGCCGATCGTCCTCATCATCAACATCTTCATACGGTTCAAAATCCTCCTCTCCTGCAGCAGCTACCTCCTCCTGGTATGCGGCAAAACGTTCAAGTACGGTAAATTCATCGTCCTCATCTTCCTTAAAGGCAGACGGAAGTTCTTGTGGTGGACGCGTATCAAAACAGTCAAATAGATGCTGGAAGACCACATCAATTCGAACCACTCCGACACGACCATATATATCCTGCATAAGACATTGTCCGTTATCGAGGTTTTTTATCATATTGATGTTGTCCTGAGTGATTTCAAGTCCAAAATATGAAAGGGTCTTTTCAATTTTAGCCCTATCCGAATCCCGGAAGGCAAACTTGACGCCAATGTTCCCAGCAAGATCACCGGCAACGTCGGTTGCGTTTTGGGTGACGAAAATGGCTCCACCATTTAAGCTCCGCCCGGTACGAACAACCATATCCGCAAGTGCCTTCCCCGCCTGTGTTCCAACTAGTGCCCACGCTTCATCCATGAGAACAAACTTAAAGATGGATCTGTCGTGAAAAATGAATTTATGGGCGAATCGGGCAATAGCAAACATTAAGGCGACACTCATTTTTTCATCAAGAGAATAGTTGTCGGGCAGTTTATCTGGACTTGGCATCTTAAGATTTTGAATCTGCAAGATATTTATTGCATAATCCATCTTAATGGTGTTCTCTCCACCGGTGCCAAATAGCAGCTTGGCAAAGGAAAGTGTCTGGAAGCTTTCAAGAATTTCCGCCAATTGATGCGCCTGCGGTCTCTCTGTTCCCATTTCATATAAAACCTCGATGCAGCGAGCAAGATAGGGATTATCCATCCCAGAAACTTGATGAACGGCACGGGAAATATAACTGTATTCAGCACTATTGGTTTTTGTTGACGAGAGATAAGCTAAAATTTCAACCGCGGCCTCTTTAGCGGTCTCAATATCATCCAGCATTACAAATGGGTCTAACTTGCCCATGTCCTCATTCGAAGAAGTGAGGGTTGCTACCTGGATTTGCCCTTGCAGTTCAGGAAGATCCATCGGCCAATTCGATCTCTCACCCTTCGGATCGAAAATCAGTGATTTCCCTCCGAGCACTGCCCCGTTTTGATACGCTAAAAGATTCGCCGTTACCGATTTACCGCCTCCCAAGGTACCAGTAACGGTAATAGACGGACTTCGGTTTATCTGACTTGCGTTCGCAGGGTCGAAATAAACAGGGTGATCAAGAGCGCCGGTCGTACCGATGTAAAGACCTTTGCCGTCCCCAAGTTGCTGAGTAGCGCCGATCATGCCGGAAGCAAGTGTTTCGGGAGGGATCCTCTGGATATAGTCCGAAACATACCGGGGCGAACCGGGAATGAAATCGTTAAAGAGCAACCACTGATCCCCTGCAGGAAGTTCAATGTGGATATTCCCGTAATCGCGGAAATGGTCTTGAATGATTTTTAAATTGCTTTTCAGCATATTAATGTCGGTATGATAAAGACCGAATGTGACGTGTGTGATAAATGTCGGGTTTTTCCGCTTCTTATACTCATCCTCAAGGTAGAGGGCCCTCTCCTGCTTCTCTTGAAGATCGATCGGTATAGATGCGTTGGCTTCGTTAATATTTCGAATTTGGGTTTCGATGTCTTGTTTCTTCTTTGAAAGCTTCTTTATGGCATCCCTCGCTTCGAGAACCTCTACTTTAATCGACATTTGAACTGGAAACGGGAGTGTAGCAGCGCTGTATAGCCATTCACTGCCCGGCATCTCCATCGATTCTGGTAACTCTGATAGCGCGAGGTAAGCGTGGTAGATTGGCTTTTCTTCCCCATTGTGCAGTTGTGTGATTTTGATGCGCCGCGGGTGAGATGCGTCAATTTCCCCCTCTGTCAACGTCAAAACTTGGCGAGAGTCATAGAGGAACGTACTCAAACCGCCGCGGCTCCCCTTCGTCTTTTTTGGAGCCCAACCATCCTCCCCTTCGGATCGCAGCACTGGATCGGCAATCCCCCACCAAAAGTTGCGTTTAATTAACCATTCAATGATGCCGTGGGATGCGCGGATGATTTTTATCTTACGAGAGATTCGTTCAAAGATTTGTCTCTCCTTAATGGAGTAGGCATGGAGCTCGTGGTCAAAGATTTCAGGCTCATTTAATCCGGAGATGCTCTCAATAAAGCGTTTTGGATGAAGAACCATTTTTTTGAACTCTTCAGCAAAGTTTCCCACCAGGTCAACGACATCTTTAGCATCGTTCTTGGGTAAGTAGATCGCGATATATGCACGGTAATCTGCATTATTGGCGCCATCGACCGTATTGTAATTGGCATTAAGGTAGTCATTCAGCGTACTAATAAACTTTTTCCCCCAATTTTTCATTGGACCGTTCAATCGTTCTTTCAGTCTGTCATTGTGTTCGGTGATGTTATGAGTACGGGGGAGCCATAAAATGTGAAATCGGTCGGTGAGTAGTGTTAGAAACGACGTTTTTGTGATCAACCGGTCAATCTTTTGCTGTTCACTAAGATGATCGTACACGTAAGAGTCAATCTCATAGACAGCCCATACAGATTTGTCGTGATTAAAGATTAGATTATTCTCAAAATACGCTACTGGAAACTCCATATTAATTGTATTGGCTTTCTTTTTGGTTGCGATTGACAATGGCCTGACCTCCTTGTAAAAAGAGAGCGCGACTATGCACGCTCCCTCCTAGTGCGAAAAATCACTTTACTGCCATAAACATAATGCTTGGTATGTTCAAATTTCTTATAACGGTAAAGGTGTTTTGGACTAATCCAGAATCGAACCATACCGAAGAGCCACTTGTGTGGGGGTTTCCCGTCAAGTTTTTGCTTTGCAATAAGCCATGTTGCGCCGAGAGGCAACAGCAGATTGGTATATACCTTCGGCACAAAAAAGAGCACTGTGGTACCTAAAAACCAAAAGGTCACCCAACAAACTACAAATATCAGAATAACTCGAAGGTTTGCAGGTACAGGTAGTTTCTTTCCCTCTAAAGCATAAATAACAAAATCCAAGTTCCAAATCTTCGTATAATTTGAAACCATTACACGGGGGGAATTATGATTCTCACTCATAGTTACTTCAGATAGTCGTTATAAAACGACTTGGCGATTGATGAAACGTTATCCCAGTCGGTGAATATGGCGAGCAACAGAGCAATGCCAATAAAGCTGATGAACTTAAACCAGTCTCGAGTAAATAAGAAAATAATCCCGACCCCTATCAACACTACAGAAATGGCAGTAGTCAAAAAGTCTTTTACATTATTAGCAAGATCGATTAAACCGCCTGCATAAACGGGTAATGCAATCGAGAAAAAAGAAATGGAAAGAACCGCAATCTTTAACCCTAATTTTGGATGCTTCGAATGGTTCTGGATCTTCATATAAGAAACTCCCTTCAACTGTTTGTGAATTAATTAATTAATATATAAGAATGATTATGAAGCTACTCTGTTACAACTGACTGAGAATCAACCTCTGTACTTTGATCAGAAACACTTTCTGCAACATCTTCACCACCAGCTTCGTCAACGCTTGGCAATGCAGTTGATGATGGATCACTAGAGAGAACATACAGGCGCCCATCTTCTAATGTGACAAAGAGTGTCCAGGTGTTCGTGAACTTTTCGCCAAGATCACTATGCACAACAACATCTGCGATAATTCGATAAGAAGCAGGAATTCCTTCACTTGAAACAGGAACTTCGTACATCTCGGCCATTTTAAGACTAACGTAAGTGAAATCAGATTTTACTAGACTGACTGGCGCTTCAGCTGGATCATCAAGGAAATATTTAAGTTGACTAGTCTTCCCTTCGTACCAGGCTCTGAGGTAACTGTCTACTAGGTCACTACCCATATCAACAATCATTTGATCCGTTACAGGTGTTCCATTCTTGGAACGGTCGATCTCATCACCATGCTCTTGCCTGTTTACAAAGCGAGGATAAGAATCGACTACAGGCCCATCTGATGCCAACGTGACAGGAACAACCATGTATGCCTTCCTCCGTTCCGTAACTGATACCGGAACGACGATCTGTTCTGTGGTGGTTTGTTCGGTCGTGAATTGAACTTCCCGCCAAACGACTACGGTTACATCGACAAGGTTGTCATCCACATATTGCGAAGCGTAGATCTCCGCAGATGTTACACGACTTGAATTTTTAAGTTCCGAAACATTTAACCCCACATTTGAATCTACATCTTTTACGAACTGAGCAAGGCGTTCGCTTCGGTCGGAGATATTACCTTCGTCCCAAGTAAAATACTCCGTGGCAAAGTCAACAGCGAAACCTTTAATGGAATCAGATATTTCTGCGGTAGTTGAACCGGCGTATGTAATTTCATTAATCACCTTCGTTCCCTGCATAAAGGAGAGGACGCCTTTAATGAGAATGAAACCTACAATTATCCAAAACAACGTCCGAATAACCTTCTTCCCCGTCATCGATCGAGGAGCACGAGGTTTGAAATCCTTGTCGGACTTCTTTTTTACTCTGGATGCATCTACTTTCTCGACGGAAGGCTCCTCCGGTTCACCCTTATTCTTTTTTAAGAAAAACCCCAACCGTAAATCACCTGCCTTTAAGCCCTTTTATTCTTATTGCTATTGGTTACAATGATGCCGAATATGAAAACCGTAATTGCAATGAGGATGATCGCGTACTTAGCATCAAAGCCCATCAACCAATTCCATCTATCGACTACCTTCCCCCACAAACCCGGTGCTTCTTTAGCTACAGCCTCGATTCCTTTATCGATTATGGCAGCAACCTGTCTATGTGAGTCATCCATCTCCTTTGGTTCATAATCGGGAGCGGGATTTGTGGTTTCTGCGATTGGTTGCGGGGGCGGCTGATCCTCCTTCTTTTCAACCGGACTTCGGATTAATAATACGGCTGCTATAAGTGCTACCAAGATGCCGACACTTGCGATGACAACACCTTTATTCTTACTCAACTTTTCACCTCCTAATTTGCCAGTAGTAGTATATTAATTGATATATATAATAACACATCAATTAGTTTATTAATATACAAGTAACGGCCTCCTATTAGCTAGGTTATAGCTAAATTTCCCACTTTTTTTGCATTCTTATTCGTCCCCCCCGATAATCTCAACGATATTGCGGCCGACAATCACTCTATGCTCTTGATTAGGAAATACCCTTTCAGCAGCAAGGCGAATATTCTCTAGTCTTGTCTTGTATATTGCATCTGGAACAATAAAGGCAATCGTGCCCTGCCTTTTCACTTTGTTCGATGTAAGCCTAAGTACCTCTCGATACCTTTGCAGCTTGTTCTCAATCGATACCTGTTCCGTAAAGAACGGAGAACGCTGCACCGGTTCAGTGGATCGGTCGAGTTCGATATAAAATACATCATCAATAATCCTTAACACTGCATCCGGTCGAATTTCATGTGTCTTGTTATCCGAATAGACGGTAAGTGATGGATGCCAATCCCAATCTTGAAATTGTTTGACGTTTGGATCGGCAAGCACGGTTTTGTAACGAAGATCGAGATAAACTTTACCTAATTCCCAAAAGTGTTCCTTCTTAGCCCTCTCCATATCCAGTTCTAATTTGGAAATTTTGGACTCTTCTAAAACCTCGATCTTCGTCTCCACAACGCGAAGACCTCGCGCTGTGAGATAATACCAAGTCTCCCCCACTATTCTACCGCGACGGCTCGGAGGCTTGTCCATTTCATCAGGAATCACATTCGTGGATTCTACCAATCCCCCAGATTTAAGGTCTCGGAGTTTCCGTCGAGCTTTTTTAAGCGCCCGAACTCTGTTCCTCTCCTCAAATTCCCTCTTCTTTAGTGGTTCGGCAGTTGCGTAGCCCTCATAGAACATTTCAGGACTGTCCAAAAAATAATACTCGATAGCAGCTGATTGAGGCATGACCCTGCATAGGTATAGGTCTATCAATATCCTCCAATCCCTACTCCCCAAACCGGAAATGACTTCCCCCAGGGAGTAGTCACCACCCGATCGGCGCCTCCTTCGCCCCGCTTCTTCGGGATTGACACCAGTAACACCACCAAACTCCTCGTTCACCTTCAATCGCATCAACTCCATTTCATTGTACTAATGACGGGGAGCAAAAAAATAAAATAAGTGAATTCCGGGTTAGTCGCGAATTCGAGCCACAAAGAAATCCAGTAACGGCGAGGATTTACAGCATAAACATGCTTCAAACAACGTCCATTGTAGATTCAAATGTGCGACCAAATAAAATACACGATGTAGAAATAAATAAAAGTGCAATAAAAATTCAATCGCTCGACTAAAAACAAGACCTTCAAAATCTCAATAGAAAACTCACATAATCAAAAAAATATTAACCCCTTTTTCACCATATATAAGAACGGATCGTAAAACATCTCCCCATCATAGCCAAATAATAATACATAATTACCCAACTCATCAATGATTGTATTTTACATGGGGAGATGAATCTCCGTAAATCCGTATAAGTCCGAATCTAACTGTCTAAGTAACTCACTTCTATCCGGTTTAAATCGGATAAATCGATCCCTTAACCTATCGGTCATTATTCCATAATTCCAGATTTCCACATCAAAGGTGAACGGTAATGGAGGGTAATTGTGCACAGCTTAGTTGCTCGAAACTGGTGCGAGGAATTTTAGTGGAGGGTAATATTGACAACATGAGTATATTAATAGAATTATAATAAAATTATAATAAGATACCTATTTGATTATAAATAAGGTTGACTCAGATTATAAAAGGAGGATACAATCAAGTAAATATAACCATGGGAGGGAATTAAATGATATTAAAATTTCTTGTCGGAAATGACATCGGAAATTCTGAGATCGACATGTTTGTCGACGGCAAATTGATACGGCAACCGAACGTTTTTGCGATGTCGGGCAAAAACCCCTGGAATAACGATGATTTAGACGTTGAAAAAAACCTGAGAGACCTTTACGATAACTTGGCCGTTTCTATCGTGTCTCCAGCTCTAAGAACTGGTGTTTATCTTGCTGGCCGGTTTGCCTTAAAAACCGTAGGGGAAAATGTAACAAGCTTGTACGTTAAAGGTAATAATCCGAAGTCGGATCAAGAAGTTCCATACGTCAATACACTTGCATTCATTGCAGCAAGAGCTGTAGAAAAGGCGTTCGCTGAAGGAAAAGAAGTAGAATCCATTGATGTAAAGGTCGATATGAGTGCTGCGTTGCCGGTGAAACAACATTCGCCATCAAACGTTGAAAAGATGAAAAGCAAGTTTATGAGTGGTTCACACAACGTAACAGTACATCTTGGATTGACCAAAAAAGTAGATGTGAAAATTATTTTTGATTTTGTACATATTCTTCAAGAAGGAACACCCCCTGTCTTTGCACTTCAAATGGACGTCGAAGGCAATTGGAGAACCGGCAGTTATCAAGGAGAAGGTAATGATTTATTCTCTGAATTTATCGAGACGTATAAATTAGATAAGGACACTGATGGAGAGTATTTGGATGGCAAGAACATTCTGCACCTTGACCTTGGAGATGGAACATCGGATACTCCTTTCACCCGCGGTGATTCGGTTGATAAGGATTACTGCAGTGGGGTAAATCACGGTGTCGGGCACGCAATCGGTCCAGCAATTGAGGATCTTCTGGAAAATGCGCCTCACGCTTTCAATTCACTCTCCAGACAGCAGTTTAGCGATATTTTGAGAAGTCAATTCAGTGAACGTAAACACAAGTTTCTTGGAGAGGCTTTGACAGCATTCAGACCGCATTGTGAGAACCAAGTAAATCAAATTATCAAACACATCAGCGATCAAATTTTAAAGATTGGTTCAAATGAAATTGATATTTTCGCCGTATACGGTGGAGGAAGCATCTTAATGCGGGAACAACTCTATCCCAGATTACTCGAGCTGGCCCAACGTAGTCGTTTTCAACTGTTTTATGTTCCAGAAAAATACGCAGTAACCCTTAATGCGGAAGGATTAGAATACTTTGTTCGTAGCCCGATCTTTAATGCCTTGAAATCCAAGCATCAAGTTGCAGCCACTAAAGAAGAATAACATCAATAAGTAAACGTTCAGAGGGGGTGTAAAACCATGAAGGCAACGCAGGCGAAACCCGGTAAACCCATAGTCATGAAGTTGAGAGAAGACGAGGAAACTCTTGTCACAGAATGGCTCAACTTACAGGACAAATACAGCGATTCAATCCGTTACTTAATTCAAAAAGAAATTGCTGAAAATGGGCTTCGGAATCTGCAATTATATATCCCTCAAAAACGGACCATTGAAACGATAAAGGCACAGTTGGCAGTTGAAAATAAAACAGTTGTTTATGAATTGCCAAATGTTCAAAGTGGGAGCAATTTACAGCTCCCCACAACTGTTACTCATCCAATATTCAGCTTGAACACCAACGCCCTAGACGTTAATCAGGTAATGCGGGAAAATGCAGTAACAAATGAGGAAGTTTCAAGCAAGGATCAGAATCAACAAGACTCACCTGTTGAAAGCAACGATGGGAAAGAAAATAAACAAGGGAAATCAAGAAAAAAGGCTGCGAAAAAGACCTTTGACGCTGACTCTATAAATTCCTTTTCATAATCAATAAGTACAAAGACGACTCCCCTCACTCTCCAGGAGCCGTCTTTTTATTTCTGATTTAAATTATGTTTTAAACTAAAAATTGAAAGAAATGAAATAAGGTGGCTAAAAAAAGCCCCACGTAATGAGCGGTTTGGACCGGGCCTATAATTTTGTTTTTGTCAATCTTTTGTCTGTATATATTCCATTCAAGAATATTTTCAATAACACCCGAGGATAGGGATTTGCTGCTTCATCGTGATTTTCAAAATCAAGTAATAATACTTCTCCTTTTTTATCCCATTCAGCAACGTATGAAACAATAATCCTCGGATGATGGTAATTTATCTTCATAGCTCTCCTTCAGCAGTTTTTTTATACCAGAAGCTGCTATGATAACAGACTTGTACCATACGAAATTAAATTTTGTCTTTTTCCGGAATAGAAAACCCCATTTCCCTAACAATTAACAATATTTCTCTTTCCTCTTTCATACACACTGCTACCAGCATTTCGCTTGTATAACTTTATCAAAAAACAATGGTGCCGATAACGAGGTTTAATAACTATGCCCTAAATTAAACCACCATGTTGCTTTCCTTACTGGAGCCTTGTTATCGGTAAACCTAGTAAACCATATATAAACCGAGCTATTATTAGTAAACCAATTTGACTACATCAAAAAAAGACAGAATCATTTGAACGGGTCTTGATTTAATTTTGCGTTTAATATAAAAGTATAATAACATTTAGATTAAATATATATTTAATTATACTTATTCAAGAAAATATCACCCGGGAATTTTACAATTGTCAAGAATAAATACAAATATGATTTTACTTACATACAAATAATATTAAAAACATATTCTAATATTCCCCACAAATGTGAACCGGATACATTCGGATCAATCCAACCCCCCCTCGCCATATAAGGCATGGATCACCCTTCCCAACAATATGTTATGTTCTGTAGAGACGAATAAAGAATACTAACCAGCGGCTTTAAAGTATGAAGTCTGTAAAAGCGAAAACCGGATAAGCAGTATTTATCCATACATATTCAGTATGAATTTTATGCGAATTAATACGGATGTACACAAATTAATACGAGTAATATTGAAAAGGACGATATACAAATCGAATAAAAAACTATTATGCATTGTTATTCAGTTGGAATTGAATTCGATTTAATCGGGATATAATCAGATTAATATGGTAAGAGACTGAATTGAAACAGATTAATGTGGTAAGAACTTGAATTTAAAATATTCCGTATAGATCGGGATAAGTCTTTTTATTCACCGATCAATCTAGTACAATGATGATATAAAGCATATTGATCGGGTTTTATTCGGATTAATTCAGATAGGTGGCTATATAAATGACAAATAATGAATTAATGAAAAACGGATCCGCAAATGAAGTTTATTCGAAAGAGGAGTTAGAAGAAGCGAAAAAGGAAGAAATGAGGGAACTGCTAGTCGAAGCATTTGATGGCAAGTCCGTTCTCTATGAGATTTATAAAAGACGAGGTTGGTTGGATCGGCTTTTCACAGATAAGATCCTTTCAATGGATAAAGAAGCCCTTTATATAAATAAGCAAGTTGCCGAAATATGCGAAACAAAGGATTACGTAATTAAAAATAAGAGACGAGAATTGCTAGAGTACATCAACCCAGTAATAATGGGTGAGGGAAATGCTAAAAGTTATAAGCACAATTACATCTCGGTTTTCAAAATGAAAATGATTGATGGACTTACTGGTGAAGGTTCGGAGTATACTATTCCACAACTAAAGGAACTGATTTATGGACACTCTGGTAAGCCGGCCAATAAAGAGGTAAGCAACACTTCAACAAATGAAATGTTGATGCAACTTCTGAAAAAAATGGAGCGGTTCGAAGAGTTTGAAAAAATGGTTAAATCGAATCAGTTCTTCGAGGAAATAGATAAGCGTATCCGAGAAACGACTATGTCATTATTTTTGGAGACGGTAGCCACTAAAGACGATTCTGTAAAAAATGAGTTGGAAAGTCTTTACGAAAAGATCATCTCGACTGAAACATCGGTTACTGAAAAAGAGCAACTACTAAACTCATTTACTGACCTGGAAACAACCTATCACGAGCAAGCGCCTACGATAAGAATGTATAAAAACGCAGCAGAGGATCGAATCATTAGATATAAGCAGGATGAGAGGGAGGTCCACATCCTCAAAGTGAAGGAGAAGATCGGGGAGCTCTTGGAAAGGTATGATACATCTGACGACAAAGATAAGGAAGAAATTCGGAAACAAGTAAATCAATTAGCCCAAGAGAACCCCGAGATAAACTTTGAAATACGACTTTGGCTTACATCTTTAGCAAAAGAAAAAAAGAAAGGATTTTGGTCCCGGCTATTTTCGTGATAGGCGGGATATTCTATGTGACAAGCAGTGTGCCTTATATTAATATATTAATTAACATATAACAAACGGAGTGTATTAACCATGAAGTACATAGGGATGGTACTCGGTGGCATATTATCAGCTATTGGCCACATGATCGCATTTATGTTAAAGAACATGTATATTGCAATACGCCGATTTACAATGGATCCTGTAAACAAGAACTTCATATGGAATTTTCAGGCATTCTCAATACTTATCTTGCTTATCTTCTGTTTTCTGTGGATGGTAGGTAAGTACCAAGATCTGATTTACGGAGTAGGTGAGCCGGTCTTCTACCGAGCAATTCCATTATTAATTCCATGTTTTCTGGGCCACTTAATTTATTCTTGTCCAGCACTATTCAAAAACAATTATGCAAAACCAGTGATTCAAACATTCCTTAATGCATTAAGTGTCCTGGCACTCGGACAACTGTTAATGCGTTTCATTCCAATACATATTGGTTTGCCAATAGCAGCCCTCTTCCTAATTAGCGCAGTCGCTTTGACGTTATATTACACATTGCATTTGAATATACGCTCGACCGTCTTCAACAAACTGGTAAGGGTAGTAGAGGAGGCGGAGTTCCAGGAAAAGGAGGTTGCTTCATCTAAGACCGAAAGTGAAGGGAAGCTGAATGTAAACACAAAGGATGGCATATCACAAGAAGAAATAAAACAACTCGATAGGATTGATCTAAATAAAAAAGGTTGCCTCAGTCATTTAAGGTACTATTCAGAGGAGTGTAAACTGGAGTTATTTCAAACCGTACCAACAATGGAACGACAAAGTGAGTTGAAGGCACTGAGCCGCAGCGACCGTGCGCAACACTCGCAAATCATCGGTGGTACTGGGGCAGGGAAAACCTTGCTCGCAACAAATCTGATCACGCAAGACTTACTTAATGATTACATAGGCTCAACAATCATTGAACCAAAAGGCTCACTCATAAATCGATTAGCTAACTTCATGGACAGAACAGGACGGCCTTACAAACGACTTGATCCTGAGTATGAATTTACTGATTGCTTAAATCCTTTCTTTGTTCCAGAAGGTCAGGATATTGAACCGATGATCGAAGCAAATGTATCGGCATTTCATGGCTACCTCGGACCAGATGCGGTGCAATACTTTAAGAGTAGGGCAACACAGCTACTACGTGTTGGTATCAAAGCACTTAAATTTGTTTATGGTAATACCTGCACATACAATGAACTGGATCGATTAATCCAACCGTTAAATGATGATTTCCGTGCAGAAGTACTAGCTGAACTGCGTGGAAGGGAAAACCAAGTCCCGCTCCTCCTAGAATACACTAGAAATATGGCCGGATCGCAAAAGATGCAGGAACAGGCAATGCAAACATACTCCAATCTTTATGATTACTTAAGTGAGTTGACTTCTAACAAATATATACAACGTATTTTTTGTAGGCCATCAACATTTAATATCGATGAGGCATTGGCAAAAGGTGAAGTTGTATTGGTAAACGGAGCGTATGGAACCCTCCAAACTTTAACCTACACGGTCGGCCGTTTATACCTTAATTTGCTTCGTGCAAGTACCTTTAGAAGAAACTTAAAGGAAAAAGTACGTCCGCATCAATTAACAGTGGACGAAATTGAAATGTTCGCCGATGAAGAATTTTCAACATTCTTAGAGATGGCGAGAGAATTTGAGGTATTTGTGAGTGTTATTCACCAAGGCAATGTCCAGCTTGATGATGTGAGTGAAAGACTTGGAACAATGGTCAAGCAAAATGCCGTTCAAAAGTTTATTTTAGCCGGTCTCGATAATGACGATGCAGAGTACTATGCAGACATGATTGGTGAGGAATACAAAATCGGAAAAAGCACCGGAACCGATGAGATGTCAACAACGGGATTCAAAACGCAGCTCAAGGAAGAAAAACGATACACAGTATTACCAAGTGAAATATTAAGATTAAAAGGATACAACCCCGCTACAGGTGAGCCGGGGGAGTGCTTGTTTCGAGGCGTACACAACAACGTCCGAATGGAACCGGTTATAGGGCTTGTTTATCCGTTGCCACGGAAATTGTTTGCACCGATAAACCAAGAAGATACGTTATCAGACGAAACATTAGATGAAACAACAGAAGAGCAAATAGACGGCATGCCATCAGAGAATGAAGCAAATATAGCTATGAATCCAGAACCTGAGAAAGACGTTAAACCAAGTGAAAGTGGTGAAAAGGAGAATTTACTGCAGCGTGTTCGTCAAAAGGCAAAAGAAAGGGCTAGTGAAGAAGGAAAGGCAAATATAACTTCCAATGAAGAAGAATCAAAAGTAAGGCCTTCTGGATGGGATCTTCCGTCAGTTGAGGAAACAAACGATAAAGAAGAAGGCGGTATGGAGGAGGTACAACCCAAACAAGCTACAGTAGGAAAAAAATTAGAACAGCTCGAAGAGCAATTGGCTAAGAGGGCAGAAGAAGCAAGGAAAAATAAAGGGACTAGAGAAACGGAGTAATCCGTGCTCTCTTGTCCCTATTTTCACTCTTCTTTAATGTCAAAGAACAAATCATTGAACTTATCAAATGCTTTTCGTCCGAGTGGAGTTAAAGAATATAACTTTTGTCTGCCGGATGTATTGAATTCTGCAAAGCCAAGGGCTTCTAACCAACATAACGCATAGTTAAGCTCGCCGCGTCTCACGCCGCTTTTTAGTGAGAGATCTTCTTTGTTCCAATCATCTTTAGAAAGTGCCTGCATGACAAGCTTAGGGCCGTTAGGCAGGTGACTAATCATCTTTTCAAGGTAAGGAGAAAGTGCCGAATTAAGTTCAAAATCAAATGACATTGCCGAAATCGTCCTTTCCTGATCTAATTAACTAATATGATAACATATAAAACTAGTAATTGATATGTTGCAATTATCATTTGCCAAAATGAGTAAATTATACAGTAGAAAGAAGGAAAAAACAACAAAATAAGAAGAATTTCACTTAATTTCGACAAAAAAATAAAAAAAGAATCCACTAAAGGTAAAAGAGTATATAATAGAACAAAGAATAATACAGCATGAGGTGCCAACATGAATACGGTTGGTTTGTTCAATCAAAGTATCATACTAATCATGCATACTTGGTTGGGTTTGTTTCTCCTGGCTTACAACATGTTTGGGTGCAAGATAAATTTTTTTCATATTATCACTGCAGTAACTTGCATGACATTTGTCACTTCGGTAATGTTACTATTAACCGTCGACCAATCCTTAATGGTTTTAATACATAGTGTGACTGTAATGTTATTGAACTGGATATTGCGATTTCGCAAAAACATTTTCGAGACTGCACTGATAAGTGCGGTTATACTCAGTTTCGGACACCTGCCGACAAACATCCTTGATTATTTGGCGGATCCGAGTTCAGTAAAATGGCAGAAATGGGTTTTGGTTCTCATATTCTTCGCGCTGGCAATCATCGTTAAACTTTGCAAATTGCAATTCACCTTTACTTCCAGTCCAAGGATATATAAAAAACATGGTTCAAAAATAACTTACATAGCAATCTTTTGTATTTTTACATTAGTTGGATCGGGTTACGTAAGCAGGAATATGTCAGAAGATATAGGATTTTTATTTGTAAATACAATACTGGCCGCAAATATGATTAGCCTATTAGCATACTCGCTAAAATTAGAATTAAAATAATCATTACTCAACGATATTGCGAACAACCATAACCTGCGGTGCTACCGGAGCTAGTTTAATTTCAATCGACTTATCTGCATTCTTTATTATCGCTCGTTTAATAGCAGTTCGATACTTTGATGCGCGCATCCAGGTAATATCTACATACTTTCCTTCCATGTTTTCATCAAAATAAATACGGCTATTTTTTTCATCGAATGCCCGGATTTGCGCTAAATTTGCATATACACCACTATGAACTCGAAAAAAATGTCTGTTCTCCAGTTTCTCTTCAAGTATCATATACTCATGCAGTGACTTCTCTTCGATGAGTATTTGCTCAGGCAGATGGTAACTGACTAGATTACCATCATCAACCCGAATGTAAAGAACAGAATATAAATTTATTTCAACCAGTTTAAAGGAGTTTTTTTCCGATCGGGCCGATTGAATGTGGCCGGCAATCCGCATCAACTCATTGAAATCAGCGTTATAAGCATCCGCAAATTTACTGAGCGTCTGCGGCGTAGGAATAATTTCGGACCCCTTAGGAGATTTTCGATTAACCCCCAGCTCCACATCGCGGATATATCCGTGGCTTAATCCACTTAATAGGGCAGCCTTCCGAAGACTATATCCGCATGATAACCGGAGCTTTTCTAAATATTGGCCAATCTTATGGTCGTGCATGGGAAACCTCCATAAAAGGATAAAGGTATATAGGTAATTCAGACTATTATATAAAATGGAAATACTGTATATCTTGTCAAGTTAAATCATAGCACAACCCACAGATTCATAAATCGTATGTTTAGGAAAGTGAAAATATCTTGACAATAACAAGAGGGGAATCATATCGAATAATGTAAATATATGTCGAATTATATCTTATTGTGCTAAAGACGGAAGAATATTGTTGACCTTCTTGTCGGGTGTATAGTACACTTTGGCTTATAAAAAGATGGCATATAAGCCGATAGTCCTTTTTGTTGACCTGAAGTTTGTCAACTTTATAGGTTCTAGGTTACATGACTCAAGACAGAGTGAAGGGAGAAGGCTTAAAATGCAAAAAACAACAACGAAGGCCAACCTCACATTTCTTTTCGAAGGTGACATGGCGGACAACAACTACACCGTTTACATTCCAGAACTGCGATTAGGGGCAGTCGGAGATACGGTCGAAGAAGCTAGAGCCAACGCCTTAGACTTAGCTTACATTGAAAGAGACCGTCTTCGGAAACATCTCACTGGAAATAACGATACTTTCATCGAAAAGGTCGAAATCGATCTAGGCAAATAAGGAATAAATGAGAGAGAAGGATGCTTGGCAGCCTTCTCTTTATTTATGGCGCTATTGCATTGAGCACACAAAAGTTTAAAATGAAAAAATTGTTCAATATAAAATTTTGCGAATTTGGAAAATGGAATTATAATCAATTTATAACGAACAGAAAGGAGGAGGCAGCAACATGCGCCAGTTCTTCGACCCTTCACTATTGCCGGTAACGACAACCGATCTGGAAGGAAATGTTCTTTACGTTCGTACTTATGGACTCAACCATTACGGATATGCAGACATCATCGCAGAGCAGGGAGGCGAAGAAGCGGAGCAGCTGCTTCTTGATATACTGGATCGCATCTTTAGCTTGGAATTCGATATGAATGCGACTTGGAACTATAACGGAAAAATTTTGAGGTTGGAGATTGGCGATGACGGACTGGCCCATGTCGTTTATCCGGAAATTGACGAGGCTAGGATTATCACAATCATAAGCCACATGACGGGAAAACCAGGGAAGTATCTAACCAAGGGCTTGACGGATCTGTACGGCCACCCGGAGGCCGAAGTAACGGGGGATACGAAGTACGGTAAAGAAATTCTTGGATTTCTAATGGATGAAGTAAAAGAGGGTGTGGTTTATGATGAGGACACTATGATTACTTTCGAGAATCTTACCTACCTTATGAAATACACTTATGATCGTAAAGGCAATCAAGTTGTACAAATCCAGTTGCAGGAAGTAGAGCAGGAGATCTCTAATAAATCACAAACCATAAAACGCAACAGGCCATCTCATTTGAAGAGGATAAAATAATAGGCTCTTTGGATTCAGTAGTATAATGACCTTTTTGGCGAAATCTACCCAAATAATAGACTTCCATTTTTATGCACACGTATAGTAGTATATTGATATATATATTAGTTAATTATTCAATATATATTGGGATTCTTGAGAAAGGAGCCTGCAATGGGAAAGGAAACCAACATTATCGATGAGCTGGACTTCATTTTAACCCATCCTGCATGTGATGTGAGTACAATCGAGAAATTCTACAATAACTGTTTATACATCTACGATACAGTCCCGTTATTTGTGATAGTTAATCACATGCAAAAATTCAAACCAACACTTTTGAAGAAATGGTCGAAAGTTAACACCACCGTATGTGCTTTATTGGAGGAGATGAACCCCAGGGAAGGGGCTGCGGAAGAATCAGGTGATGTAACCATACAGGTAGACCTTTCTTCGATAGAACCGACTTCAAATGGAATCTATAAGGTTACATGGGAAACCGACCTGGAAATTCAAATTGCAAACTTCTTACTCAAAAAGAAACGGATCGTGGTCGTAGACAAAAAAATCGGCAAGGTTGATCTTGTTGGATTTAGTCACGTAGAGAACAATTACTATAATGTTTACGTAAAAAAGGGAGGAAAATAACTATGAATGAAGCACTGGCAGTAAATCCGATGCAAGAGTACAAAACGTCGCTGCGACGGAAACAAATTCATCAGGGTCTGGTAATCGGTGTAGAGAATCATACACCATTCGGAAAGAACATGCAGTGCGCATTGGTCAAACTTAATAACGGATTAAAGGGACTCATTTATGAGGATCAATTCGATCGGCATAAATACCGATCTTTGGTAGGCTTCATTGATCACTATATTGATTTTATGGTCCTTGATGTAAGCAAACTAGGTAAAGATGCTGAGAGTGTAAAAGTATTTGATGAAGAAAAGGGTATCGTGTTGCTTTCTCGTATTCAAGCACTAGATGAATTGCAAGAAGAGTTTTGGGAAACAGCAGACGTGAACCACATCGTTACAGGAACGGTATCAGGATTTGAAAATGAGCGGTTATACGTTAGAGTCAAGGGCGTTGTATGTGTTCTGCCAATTCAAGACTACGAGTACGATTGGACACCATCCGGCCGCAATTTAATTCCGCTCGGAACGGAACTGACCGTAAAGATCACACATATCGACCGGGAAAAGAAACAAGTGCGGATATCGAGGAAGGAACTGCTGGAGGATCCGTGGGAGCGGGTTCACGAAAAGTTTGGCGTAGAGAATTTCTACAAAGGTGTGGTCACGAGCGTCGTGGAAAATGTAGGGGTGTTCGTGAAGTTGGAGCCTGGAGTAGAAGCACTTGCGTGGTTCCCCGAACAAAGAAAAATCCCTCGCGACGGGGTGATCTTAGGGAAGACCTGCACAGTCCGAATCAAGAACGTAAATCCAAAAGCGAGAAGAATCGCTACAAAAATCGTCGCATTCCCACACGAACTCCACTAGGGGGAAGGACGATGACAAATGGAAAACCTAGTTTCACCTTTACTTAAACCGCAAAACAGCAGTACGGTTGCCATCAAACCTTTACTGGATGATCCTTATGCTTATGTAACGGAAATGGATTCACTTACGCGACATGAATTTTATTACATTAACCGGAAGATAGAACAGAACTGGATTACAGAGCGGGACATAGAATTAGTAAGATTCATATTTGTTCATCGCTGGCTTACGTTGGCGCAAATATCCAAGTTGTTCTTTCCCGAAGTGGAACGTTACGAAACAACAGCGCGAAGGGTAAAGAGGCTGCGGAGATACGGTCTTCTTCGAAAAATAAAATGGTCCAGCTACTCTCGCCCTACTGAGAACAAACCGAGTTTCTATGAGTTAGGGGACGCCGGAGCGGATATTTTAAAGCATAAATTCGGAATGTTTTTGGGTCATCGGGACCCGCGCAATCCGAAGCCATCCACCATGCTGTTCCGGATGAAATACATATCAACGAATGAACTATATTCACAATTGCGTGAACAGTTCGATCTCGTGCACTTTGAGTTTCATCCGACACTCACGCTTATGAACGATCTGCAAGTCCCTATGGCAAAATACATTCTTCGCAACCCCAAAGGTCGGGAAATGCTGTTTTACCTGATATGCCACCGAGAAGATGAAAAATGGATCAAAACAATCCGCTACCAGGCAAAATTTTTCAACGATTACTTTCAGAACGAAGAGAAGAGTGCAACACTTGTTATTCTCGTTTCCACAGACGACAAAGCGGAGCTTGCGAGTAAAATTGCAGACCAAGAGGGCGTCGGACAGAATACATGGTTTGTTACCGACAACGACTTATTCGACCGTAGGGTCAACCTCCGGCATGGATTTTTCTTCTATCAAAACGGCAAGAAAACGTATTACGATCTCCAATAAAGCAGGGAGGAGGAGGCTAAAGTGTGCTTTACACAATGAAGCTGCATTTACTGACCGACAAACAGCAGCATGCACGATTAACGGAAGTAATGAAACGATTTAATAAAGTTTGTAACCACATCAGCGAAATTGGATTTAGAACCAGGACACATCGAAACAAAATTAAGTTATCTAAAGAATGCTACAACGATATTCGGGGAGAATTCAATCTGCCGGCGCAAATGGTTGTGAGAGCCATCGGGAAAGTTGTTGAGGCATACAAATCAGGGGCCAAGACCATTTTAAGCTTCGGGGAAACGAGCTCAGTCGTTTATGACACGAGACTGCTTACCTTCAAATGGATGCAATCCGTATCCATCGCAACATTCGAGGGAAGAATCGAGGTTCCGTTTCGGGTGGTCGGTTATCGCCAAGGCACATACGAACGGCGTGTGACCGGACAAGCCGACCTTCTGTTAGAGAATGCTAGGTTTTTTCTTCTACTCCAAGTTGACTTGCCTGAATCGGCCAACATTACTTCTACGGAGTTTGAAAAAGTTCTGACATAGATTTGTTTATTTGTATATTAGTAAATTGATAAATATACATGCGAAAGGCAGGTGAGAGAAGTTTGAAAAGATTGTTTTTAGTATATGACGATAAAGAATTTGCAGAATGGGTCGAGGATGAACTATCCGAATACGGACGGTTTGTCAAAAGTATTCAATCGCTGGATTTTTTCTTTCCACAATGGAACGCAACCGGGTCAGTGGCAGACGTTATCATCGTACCGGAAGGGGCAATCCAATCCGAAGAATCCTTCTTGAAACTGCACCAGATTGTTAGATCCGAATCCCCAGAAACGATATTCCTATATCTTTATTACCGCGGGGATGATACCTTCATTCAAACATTGCTTGACGCAGGGAATATTTGTATTAGTTACGACGAACTGGATCCCGGGCTGCTGGAAAAGCGGTTACGACAGCATGAATTAAGGCAATTAGGTGAAGCTCCCGAAAGCACAGAAACGGTCTGCACGGAAAGGCCCGCGGGTTGGGACGAGGATGGACCTTCGAAGGAACAGCCGGAGCGGGAAAACGGCAACCCAATTGCAACCAATGTTTCAGATGAAACTACGAATCACCGTGTACCCTTCGAAAAAGAAAATCTTGTACAGGTTCCAGCAACTGACCCGGCACAGGAAGCTCTACGTAAGCCGAAACGCTCCCTTGAGGAGCAAAAGGCAAAATTGCAGAAAATCAAGCAACGTATCATTATCGAAGAAAAAATAGTAACCGTCCATGTTCCGGTTCATTATAATTCGATGCTCATCTCAATCGTAAGCTTATATCCACGGGCAGGCGCAACATTTGTTACATCCAACTTTGCCCGGATGCTAGGAGAAAATAAAGTACCGGCTGCCGTACTCGAACCTGTGCTTGAAAATAAAGGGTCTACATACTACGAATTAATGTATGGCGATAAAAACGCACCGAAGAACTGGGAGTCCTGGGCGGAACAACTGAGCACTACTGGGTACATTTCACACGAAAGAAACTGGGATTCCGGAGGGGTAATTTGGATTGTATCCCCAACAGAACCAGTCCCTAACTGGTCAGAAGAGCTTACAATGAAACTCCTTCTTGCATCAAAACGTTACCCGGTCACACTTTGTGATATATCGTCCAACTACTACGACCCTCAATGCAAAAAAATCTTGGATATGTCGGATGAAATATGGATCGTAGCGGACGGAGACCCTTTGCAACTCAGTCTTCACTTTAAGACAATAGATAAATTCAAATTGGACTATCCCGAAAAAAAGATAAGGATGATCGGCAATAAGTGGAACAACCATATTAAACAAGCTGAATGGAAAGAAGCGGTACTGATTCCCGCATTTACGATAATTCCGGATCTTGGACCGATTGTGCTGAAATATTTATGGAACGGGCAACTTGCGTGGGATGATGCGAAATTGAAAAACGCTCTGGCCATACCGTTCAAACCAATGGCACGTTCTGTCATGGCGAAAGAAATGTATCACTTACTCAAAAAGCAATATGGTGTCAGAGCAAAGTTAAATGGAGTCTTTAAGAAAATAACATCACTAGAGGACGAAGTCCGAGGGACGTAATTTAACGTGTTTGGAAGAGGGGTAAACATGCGCAGTAAATGGATTATGATGATTTTCGGTGTTCTGCTTGTAGGGGGAGCCACCCTTGGGTTTGCCCAATACATGAAAAGCTATGAACTGGACGTAACCATGATGGATACCATCAAACCGGCTCGCATGATCCAAGCGGGTGAACTAATTACCGAGGACAAGATTCGAACGATATCAATCCCAACCATTCAACATATGGAGAATGCCGTCATTGATAAAAATCAACTGCTTGGGAAGCGGGCAGTGGTGCCGATAGGAGAATCCGAAGAATTTCTCTCTTGGAAATTAACTGAGGATACACTTTTCCCAAAAGAGGGAGAAAACTATTACGGATTTAAGGTCGATTTCACTACGGCAGTCAATAATATGGTTCGCCGCGGCGACAAGGTAGATGTGTGGGTGGAATACTCGACTCCTAAATGGAGGAATGAATTTGGCGAAGAAATTGATGAATCACTGCTTACAAGCACTCCCTCGCCATTCTGGGAAAGAGAATACAGTAAAAAAATAATGGAAGAACTGACCGTTGCTTATGTGAAGGACTCAGAGGGCAAAGAGGTCGTAGATATTGTCAATAAGGGTCCGATCAATCTTCCGGGCGAAAGTCCAGCTCAACGCGATAATGCCAACTATGATCAGCACAGACAAAATGCAACTGCGCAACCATCATACATTACGTTTATTCTGAACGACGAAGAATTTGCCGTACTAACCCAGGGAACAAAAGAAGGAACAATTAAACTCGGTTTGCCATCCACATCAGTAACCATTGGTGAGATAGTACCGTCTGGTCAAGAACAACCGCTGGATACAGAAGGAAATTCGAGGACAAAAAGTGGAGAAGGGGGCGACGAACAATGAAAATATTATTTGCTCTTACAAATCCAAACATCGCAGATGCAGTTGGAGCGATAATTCCAAAATCGGAAGAAGCTACGTTCTGCTACACTGATTCAGAGTTGAGCAAGAACCTTAACAGAATAGGAAACGAATTGGATTATGTAATTGTGCATGAGAGTGTTTATGAATACAGATACCCATGGGAATGGTTAAGCTATCTAAAGCAAGCAACATCAACAAAAACGGAAATTATTGTCATCCTCTCTGACCAAACTGACTCGCTTTATCGAGAAATTATTAAGCGTATATGCGTGGACCTCCACGTTACATTAATACAACACGTAATGACCGGGCAAGAACTGGCTGAGGAAATTCAAATCCGTTTATTCCAGTTTGAAGAAGAAGATAAAGCCGCAAACGGTTACCTGGTCTCGATGATGTCAGCATCACCAAAGGACGGAGCAACGACTATCGCTATATCTACTGCGATTTGTTTAGCGCAAAGGGCAGAAGACAAGAAAATCTTGTTGGTCGATATGAATTTAAAGAGCCCAGAAATTCGCGACCATCTGCATATCACATCCGATAAAGGTTACCCGCTCATTCAAGCAGATTGTGATTCTGGCACACTAGAACCGAGGGCATTAGTAAAAGCATGTAGCCATCTAAGAGGAATCCCCAACCTTTACATACTTACAGGGATTCAACGCCGGGAATGGGCAGACAAAATTAGGGTGGAGGAGATTGAACACCTTCTTGATGTGGCAAGGGAAACTTTTGATTTAATCATCGCGGACGTTCACACTTATCCGGACCAGGCCGCTACGTTAAAATGCATGAAGGAAGCTGACGACCGGCTCGTCGTTGTACAACCCATCATTACAAGCTACCAATCTTCATGGAATGATTGGTTTAACAGCGTATGGCAGCATTATGGACTTTTGGAAAGCGATTTTCAGTTGATATTGAATCGCGATGTTAAAGCGGTAATGGAAGGCTTTCAAATTGAAAAGGGCATGGGATCCAAAATTGTCGTGCGGATTTGCAATGTCGGTCATGGAGCAGGCATCAAAGCAGTAAATTACGGACAACCGTTATATCTCAATTTAGAGGATGATACAGGCGAATTTCGTTCAAACATCTTGCAACTAGCGACTATCCTTGCAGAAAAAGCAAAGATAGAACTTATTCCATTATTAAGTGACAACAAACCGACTCAAAAAAGAAAAAGTTGGGCTAACGGTCTTGTTAGCATATTTAAGTAAAGGTGGGGGATGAATGGCCGCAACATTACCCGCACGAAAACCGCGCAAAAAATTCAGCGTCATGGAACATTTACAACAAGAAAAGCTAGAGAACAAACATGATAATAAAGATAAAGGCTACTTGCATCGCTCATTAGAAGAGGTTATCAAAATCGTACAGGATCAGATAAAAATGCCGGAAGGTACTCAAAAAGAACAAGATGAGCACAAGGAAATGATTCATCAGGCCGGGCTCGGGAACCCTGTAGCACAAGAAAAAATAAAGGCTCAGATCAAAAAGATTATTAATGAAAAAATGCTTTATGCAAGCACCGGTCAATTGCAAGAGAGAATGTCATTGCCTGATGCAGTATTCGCTTTGACCGTTGGAGCGGGTTATATCGAGGACTTGTATAAGGTGAAAGATGTTGAGGAAGTCCAAGTGAACGGCCGGGATATTTACATTATGAGAGATGGGGTTTCCATCAAGCACTCGCGTCAGTTTGATTCAACAGAACAAGTAATTCGTCTGCAGGAAAGACTAGCCTTGTATGGACGGGCACGAATAAGCGAGCAGCACCCAATATGTCACACGTACATGTATAACAAAGCAAGACTCACGATGACACAAGCTCCTTATTCCGCCTTCCCGACCATTGCAATACGAAATTTTATTTTAAATGATCCAAGTCTTTCGGTACTCATTGAAAAAAGAACATTAAACAAAGATATGGCAGAGCTTTTGGGATTACTCGTTAAGTATCATGCATCAATTATTGTTGCCGGAGGAACCAAAACAGGGAAAACGACAACTCTATACGCCCTGGCCAAAGAGATACCTGCAATAGAACGTGTCCTCACATTGGAAACCGAATTTGAAATGATGCTGCATGAGAGACTGCCGGGAAGGAATATCGTTCCCTTTCAATCACTTCCCGAACTTGGAATTTCAATGGAAGAGGCTTTTAAGCCTCTTCTGCGAGAAAGCCCTGATCGAATCATTATTGGGGAGATAAGAGGGTCAGAAGCCTCACAAGCAGTCCAAGCAGCCCTACGGGGACACGATACAATGGTTTCCTTGCATTCCAAATATAGATCCATGATCGTCAACGACATTATGGATATGGTCAAGCAGGATGGGCGAACACATGATGATAAAATGCTCAAAACCCGGATCGGACGAGCCTTCAACATTGTAATTTACCAACGATTTGTTAGGGTAAACGAGTATAAAAATCGCCGTGTAATGACTGAAATCACCGAGATTGTCCCGACCGAAGACGGTGAGATTGAGACACGGCCCCTGTTCGTCTGGAACCTCGGGAAAATGCAATGGGAGCGGACCGAGCACATGATCAGCAAAGAGTTGATGGAACATATGGAGTCTTATGGAGCCTCTCTAGAAGAATTCAGAAGTATAGGACTGTTTTAGATGGTACTCATTAAAATAGCGTTTCTGGCGATATTTGTGATCGGAATGATATTTATTGTTTCGCCGATTGTCGGGCGTCTCACTATCGGAGTTTTGGTATTGAAGAGGCAACGGTTCTATGATAAACGACGGCATAAAGGGAGGAACGAAGAAAATAGCGAAAATAGTCTACTGAATCACCGGTTTATCCAAAAACTAGACGAGTATTTAAGCGTAGCGGAAATCAAGATTCCTGCAGTTTATTTACTTGCTTTATGTGCTGTGACCATGATCGTCGTTTTTCTCATTGGCTATAAAGTAATGCCATCGCCATTCCACAATGTCATTATTGCAATATTGTTTTCATTGGTCCCGCTTCTTTGGACATGGTCTCGGTACCAAAAGAAACATCTTGCCATGGCATCTGTTATGATTCCAACGGTACAAAACTTCATTGGCTATTTTACTGAGGCTGATAATCTGGAAGGTGCCATTTACAAGGCATCCCGGACCGTACCCCTAGAAATTAGCAACGAATGGAACCGACTAATTATGGATTTGCAAACGGGGGAAAAGCCGGATCGGGCGATTATTCAATTTGCGGAACGGGTGGGGAATGATTGGGCCCATTATTTCGCAGACATATTAATTACCCACCTTGATACAGGCGTGGACATTACATCATCCTTGTTCAAACTCATTAACGAAATGCAAAACGCGATGTATAACGAGGAAAAGCGCATTACGCTTCTGACAACCTATAAGTGGGGAACTTACTTGATGATTGGCTTATCAATATTCGCTGTCTATTTCAACATCAGAATGGATCCAACTAATAAGTTCTACTACTTCCGAGACGATGATGGAGTGCGGATTGTTACTTTGTCCGTCGTTGTCCTTTTTATCTCTTTCATTGGAGCTATGCAAATGGGTAGAAAAAAATTGTGATAGGAGGGGATGACAATGATGTGGGCATTTCTTGCCCTGTTTACAATTGGTATGGGACTTATCATATTGCCGACCACACTCTCTATTAAGTTTCGGAAGAGACTTCGGATCTCTGCAGCAAGAAGTAAGAAGCAAAAAAACTTTCAGAACTTCTATGAGTCAATAGTACAAAAAGAAAATAACAACAAATCGAATTATAAGGTGATTCGGAGATTAAAGATGGCTGGCCACCCTTTCGGAATACATGCATTTCACTTTCGGCTAATTCAATTATGCGCACCAATATTCACTGCGTTATTTTGTTTATTCCTCTTTACCTTAAAAAATACACTTAATGGTTTCGGTACGCAGTTTCCAATTGTACCGTTTATCCTTTTAGTGGCAATTTCGTATTTTAGCCCAGGACTCCTTCTCATATATTTTGCATATAAACGGCGTGAGGAGCTGTCTGAAGAAATAGTAAAGTTTTCACATCGTTTAGTCGTCTGTATTACTGATAAAATACCTCTATATTATGCCATTCGTCGCGCAGGGAGGACATGCAAAGTTTTAAAGCCTTACGTGGACAATCTACTGATTGATTGGATGGAAAACCCAAGGAATGCGATTAATCAATTTGGGGAGCAGGTGGGCATTAATGAAGTGCTACCTGTAACAAACACCCTGCTGGCCAGTTGGAACGCGTCTCAAGAAAAGATCATCGAGCTATTCCATCAACAGATACGAAACATAGACACGATGCGGGATTTTCAGGTAAAGAAGAAAGTTGAAATGTCACCACTCCGGGTAACATTCATCATCTTAATTCCATTTTTTGTGGCGTCAGCGTTAATCGTGCTTCCTTGGTACAGAAACTTCATGGTGATTCTCGATCAAACTTTTTAGGAAAGAGGGAGGTACGTATGGACAAATTGATAATCCCAATAGTTGTGACAATCATTCTTATTGGGATAAGCTTTTGGGTCTTCAACAATCCGGATGGCATAGGTAACGGACTGGATCAGGCCGGAACGAATGTAAAAAACAAAATTATCAACGCAACCAACTAAAGGAGGAAAATGAGTAAATGGACAAATTAATTATTCCTGTCGTAGTATGCATTATTTTGGTCGGTATAGGCTTCTACATGTTTAACAACCCGAATGGCATCAACACTGGCATAACCAACGGAGCTGAACGGATCAACGAGAAAACGACTGATTTCAATTATTTTGGTGATGTTGCCCCCGGTGCAGGTCAGACGTTACCTACAGGGAATTAATCAACATGGAAAAGCTCCCTTTAATGATTGTTACGACGATAATTATGATTGGCATATGCACTTGGGTTTTTCTTAGCGACAACGGTGTAAACAGTAGTGTTCAGGACGGATATGATCGGCTAAAAACTGAGGTCCGGTCGTATGGATACAAACCAGGTCCATGAGAAATGGGGGGAGTCGCTCCTCCCCTTTTTTACTTAAATGGAGGATAGACCATGCGGAACATTTTGAAAAAACTAATAAAACCTGTCGGGAATGAAAAGGGCGTTAGCGATTTAATTGTGCTTTTAATAGTACTCCCAACATTCCTTGCCATTACACTCATGGTAATCAGTTTTCAAACCTTCATTATGCGTCAAGCAAAGATCGATGATATTAATGTACGCGCCCTTCAGATGGTACAAACCGAAGGATATTTGACGCAAGACATAATCGATGACACCAACAACAAATTAACTGCCATTGGATTCCCACCAGTCACAAAGAACGGGGTCTCATATCCATCTTATACCGGCAGTACAATGACGAAAGTGCTGAGGGACAGCGCTGATCCCACAGTTCGCTTGTTTATACAATATCCCGCTACCAATCTCCAAAATCTCATGGCACTCATTGGTGTGACCACGGTAGAAGATGATGGTTATTTTTACTTAGAAAGTTACGGGAGAAGTGAGGCATATGAATAACCAAACAGTAATCGGTAACGAACGCGGCGGGGCTACTGTGATGGTAATCAGTCTAATTGTAATGATATTTTGTATTCTCGTAATGGTGGTTGGCATTGACTACATCCTTCTCTACACTAAACAAAGTAAAGTAAAGAATGATCTGAATGCAGCTGTCCATGCCGCATCTTTGTCCATAGATGAAGCAGAGTTATCGAAAGGCTTCTTTAGGCTGGATACTACAACTGCCAATACAAGAGCGCAGGATATGTTCTATAAATATCTCCGCCTAAACATGAAACTCGGTACTACTAACAAGGCGTTGCCGGGAAGTCCGATTGCCCAGGGCACTCAAGTAAATATTGAGGAGTTAATTTATGTTGATTATGAATCAAGGACAATTACAAATTTAAATACATTGCCAACAGGTTGCATCCTGAATACATCACTCGTTCAAGTATCTTGTAACGTAACATTAAATGGGGGATCGCCCACGGAAATAACGCAGGTCATTAATCAGTCGATCGCCGGTCCTTCCGTTGTTGCAATCATAAGTGCCACGTTTAAAGGGATCGGCAACTTAAATGAAGAACCACTACTTTTGCCTGCTGTGCAAGAAGTATATTTCCGAAAATAATAGCTGAAATAAGTAGGTAAAAACAAGAAAATGTTTTATAATATATATATTAATTAATATACTACTATTCTTTGACGATAAGCATTCGACAAAGAACGGGCAATTCAATTAAGGAAACCATGGAATGGGAGGGGGCAGCTAATGAAACAGTTGCAATACGATAGGAGTATCCCGCACGAATGGAGAACCTCGTGGAGCAACCGATATGGGAGACATGAAATATTAAGGATCGTGGAATCCCTCTTTAATTGTTTGTATGTACGTGACCCCTCGACGGCAGAGCATTCACTTCATATGGCACAATATTCATATCGCCTAGCCAGATTTTTCGACAAGGAAAATGCATATATATACTACATAGGGTCTTTAACGCACGATATTGGCAAAGTAGGAATGAGCGATAAAATATTGAAGGGTAAAAAGAAATTAACATTGGACGAGCGTGAGATTCTACGTGAACACGTTGTCGATGGTTATAAAATCCTAAGCGGCCTCGGGTTACCGCAAATCATGCTGGACATTGTTCGTTACCACCATGAGCGTTATGATGGATCGGGTTATCTCGAAGGAATGCAAGGGACGGACATACCTCTAGCCGGACGTATAACTGCAATAACGGATACATACTCAGCCATTACAAGTAACCGACCTTATTCCAGGGCAGTGGTACATGAAGAGGCAATTGAAATCATGTTAAAGGACAGGAACCAATTCGATCCTACTATCCTTACATACTTTGAAAATATGGTTTCTAAATGGAAGTAAGACATAATTCAATTGGGATTAAATAAGGCAAAGGATATTACCAAAGGAGGATGAAGGCAAATGAAAAAGAAGGTTTTTACGAGAACAATGCTCATCCCAACTCTCGTAATCGCAATGGCGTTTGGGAGCGCGGGTTCGGCATCCGCTGCTTCATCGGATGTAAAATTCATTGACATCTCGTCTCATTGGGCAAAATCCGCAATTGAATCAGCAGTTGAATCGGGAATCGTTAATGGATATCCTGACGGTACATTCAGGCCCGACAGCAGCGTGTCAAGAGCAGAGTTTTTAGCTCTTGCAACCCGCTCCTCTAATCTCCCGAGTTCAGGTGGACAGGAACCATTTACCGATGTGGCAGCAGACCATTGGGCGGTGGATGCTATCAACGATGCAATAGGGATGGGCTTTATTGACCCCAAAAAAATCGGGAGCAAGTTTGAAGGCAATAAAGCTTTAACTCGTGCGGAAATGGTAAAGTGGCTCGTCAGTGGTTTGGTAGAAGCAGATTCTAGTTTTGCTGAGGCGCTGGAAGATACGGAAGAAACTATACTGCCGTTCGCTGAGTTTTATAGAGGTGGGTTTGAGGAATCGGACATTCCTTATATCGCCGTAGCTCGCGGAACAGGTTTGGTGGGAGGCTTCCCGCATGGTTCATTCGGCCCGGATCGGACGACAACGCGGGCGGAAGTGGTTGTGCTGCTTGAAAGATACCTCGGCATTGAGGGGACGGAAGCTGAGGATTACAAGGCTTTAAATGAGCTGCGCGAGGTAGGTACAACAGGGACGAATGTGGTGACGATTGCAAACGCGGATTGGTTGAGTGGACCGATTTACAAGGGTTTTAATCAAGAATTGGTTTCGGAGACAAAAGATATCGGGACGTTGAAGCTTAACAAGCTTCTCTTAATCGACAGAGAGATGACCAGTGTATATACGGAAATGTTTGTCGGAAAGGAAGACCAGGAACGCATGAAAAAAGATAACATGCTAAGAATCGTTACGCAAATCACTTTATCGCCTTCAAGGGATTTAGATCGTGCTGAATTTAGAAATGCGTATTCGAGTATAGCAGGCAGTCCATTTCAAGCAAGAGACGGCATTGTGGAGAAGTATGGTTACACAGCAATGTATTCAGCGAGCTCTAACAGAGAATTCTTGGATGAAGGGAAAACTAGCACCTTTTGGACATTTTCAAACTTTCAACACTTTGGGAGTGTTTCAATAGTTACAACTGATGGAAAACGATACGGGTTTACACTTGTAAATTCGGGAGGTTCTCAATGATCGCAAGGTTGAAACTAATGGATCGCAAAAAACTTGTTAGATATTCCATTATAGGGACTGTGGCGTTTGCCACAGTCCTCTACTTCATGTTTCAAATATTCGCTGCCTTTAATCCATCAACAGACATCAAGGACACACCGTACTATGAACCTGATGGCCGTGCCCCAATCACACAAAGCAGAATTATCGAGGTATTTCAGATCGAAGCAGCAAACCCAAAAGCAACCTACTATCAGTTAGACGATCGCAAATTCCGGGCCGATTTTATGAACAAAAGTGTAGATATTCCATGGCAAGAGATCGATGGTATAGATTACCCGCAACAAAACGAGTTAAACGATATTATCCTAGATATGGCCCCCTATCGCCCGGCAACTATGACAAGCAGATTTCCTTTAGAAATCGGGTATTCAGAGCCAAAGACCGAATTCAGTGTGTCCGAAGTCAGCAATGATCGTATCGTGGAAGCTCAATACACTCCATCTCTTGGAGTGTACGAGGGGGTAAACACTCAGCCTGTGCTTACCGAGAACGAGGAATACCTTCAGGTGAGTGTCCGAACGATGGGTAGTATTACCTCATCGTTTTACGAAATGACTGACGAAAAGGCCGTCACAGATTCCGGGAAGAGAAAACGGGTTGCTGAATATGACCTAGACATGAATGTTTCCTGGCGTGGCGAACTCATAACGACTAAAACGATAAATGCCTCCACTCAAAAAACAACGTTAAAAGTGGGGGAAACGTCTACATCCACCGTTACAGTCACGACAACCGGCTTTCAAGCAAGCGCCGGACCTGTGGATGTGAATAATAATTCAGCGGCAACAACCTGGACGAGCAGCGATGAATCCGTTGCAACGGTTGGGGCATACAACGGAACCATTACGGCCGTTTCGCCAGGCACCACCACAATTACGGTCACTTGGAAAAAGGAAGATGCCGAAAATGATTTTGAGATCTACCGAGAAATTCAAATTACCGTCATAGCTGATGATGAGACTCCTCCACCGGATGGCGGTGGCGGTACGGATCCGTTACCGGAACCTGAACTGCCAATGGAATACGAATTAGATATTGACCCCGATGATCGGAGAATTCAGATTGGAGACACCAAAGATTTTGAGGCTCGTTTTCGTGAACGTGAGATCGGGACGGAAACGTGGTCATCCTGGAGCAAGCTTTCAGATTCTGAAGTTACCTGGATTGCCACGATTGATTCTGGCGGTAACGTGAATGGTTTAATCGATGGCGATACAAGGGTAACGGTACAATGGAACGGCTTAACGGACAGAGGAGATGTGACGGTCTATGCGCCGAATCCGGTACCGGTGATTGAAGGACCGACCGAAGTGAAGGAAAACCGGCCGCTGCCGATGCCGTTTTCGTCTGCACGAAGCTACAGCCCAATAAGCGGTAGGACGATTGACCATACAAGGGATGCATGGACAAATAAACAGGATAAATATACTGTGCCGGGAGAAGTTGAAGTAGAGCTGCACGTCTACGATAACACCGGCATGAAGTCGCTGCGTCCAGACCGGCATACGCTTACCATTCTTCCGGACGAACCGCCTGTTGCAAAAGGGGAAATCGTTCCTCTTGGATTGCGGAACCGGACGTATACGTTCTATAACAAATCGTACAGCCCCGATGGGGATATCATCATAAGTTCGGAATACAAGGTTCGATATGATAGCAACAACAACGGGTTTAACGATGATGCTTGGCAGCCGTTAGCCGGTGATACGGCAAAGGCGACATTTACACCTACAAAAGTAGGCAAATATCAATTTTATGTAAAAGTTACAGAGGATTACGGAAAAACGGACGATACGATAACTGGTCCGCAGGATCTCCTTACGCTTGACGTGCAAAATCAGGCTCCGGCAGTTTCCTTCCAGATTGAGGGAAGTAATCCGCAACCGGATCTGAATCCTCCGACCGTGTTCACGCCGCAAGCAATTTATGACAACTGGACATTGTACCGCACGGATTCGACGCAATCCATCACTGCCAGGAAAGGAATGCATTGGACAGTTAGAGATACGTTAGCGGGGGGACTCGGGAGACTGCCGGAACAAATACGCTTCAATGGTCAATTCGACAATCGGGGGTTTGGAAATAACAACCTAAGCCCGTACCGAGCCATTGAAACGCCAGACAGTCGTTACCGATATCCCCTGTTAGTTCCGGATTCAAGCGCACCAAAAGGGTGGGGTGGTGTCTTTAACAATTCAAGCTTTCAGCTTCTTGGAACAACGAGAACTCATTTTTATTTTCAATATCAGAACAAGCTGTTTGCATACAATAAATCAAAAATGAGCCGATTTACGTTCAATGATGAAGTGAACGGCGTAGACACGGATGTACGAGGATACGATCTCATCGACGGCTCTCCTTATGACTTGATACTAAGCTCTAGCAATATTCCAACTTACTATATCTACAGAGATTATATCAACCAAGAAAGGGCAGGAACCCTCCCCGCAGAGACGCTGTCCACCAGCTCTAAACCGGGGTATACCATAGCTGGTGCGTCTGTCAAAACCTTTACAGTATCCGAAAATACCATCTATGCTTCTGGCACGTTCACATGCAGTTGCAGCTATGACGAAGAAGACGGGTGGAGAAATATCAGTATACGAGCGTTGTTTACGTTCGATTTAAAAACAGGGGAGCTAGTCTCAGCTTCGCTTCCGAACGGAAAAGGGTATTACCAAGCAGCGGGAAACAGTGAGCAAGTCACCATGCGCGGCGAACATCTGATTGTTAGATATCGGAGCGGTCTCATCGGTGAACCGATTCGTAATCACCCGCAGGTTTCCGTTGTGGTCTTGGATCGGAATTTACAGGAAGTTTGGCACGGGCCGATCCCATACTATCCTACCGGAACGTTTGATGGTAACACGGCATATTTTCATGTTCCTGTCACTCATTGGTTTCAAGGGCCTGACGGAGAATATTATTATTATGAAGTTGGGGAATTTACGAAAAATAACGGCAGTAATAATTTTGCGGCAGTTACGTTCTTAACGAGATTGAATCCGAATTTTACGATCGCGTGGAGAACACGTTTGGCTGGCCATCGTCCTACTTCCGCCGAACTTTCCGGAGCAGACATACCAAGGGTTTTTATCAATCCGATAAGATATGAAATTTCTGTAGCAACATGGAATCGCGCTTGGTTTAACGATGATGATGGGTTTGCACAAACCCAAAGGATTGATATGAACTCTGGGGCGATTATTTCTTCTGCTACTGGTAATGCGCCTTTTCCATTATTCATGGATTGGAATGGAAATTATCGGAGCGATCCAAACATTGTAAATGATGATGGTCCGAATACGAGACAACCTTTTAACGCAACAACTGATGGAAGAATAACAAGCGGAAATACGGTGTGGACATCTTCGGGAACAAAGTATAACTGGGGATCATCGACAATTCACTTAAACGACAGTAGTAATGGATCAAGCAATATTGTGCATTTTATCAACCACGGTATGTATCTCGGAGACGGACTATTGTTAGCCGAGCAAGGTGGATATTTAACTTTATATTATGGCACGCCAACGAGTGATCCTTTGGTTGCGAGAGGGTTTTCATTGGGGCAATTCCTTTCCGCGTTTGACGCAGGGAACTTGGAGATTAACTTCACCATGAGCCTTGACGATGCGGACGGTGATTCCGACTTCGCAGGTTTTGCGTTCAGGTCCGTTAATTCCGTAAATAAATATGCCGTCGAAACGAACGGTTCCATGTTGTACTTGACGAAATATATCAATGGCGCTCGAACGGTCCTGCAGCAAATCAATTATCCGTTCCATCTTTACGGTTCGTGCGTTAGGTTCGAATGTGAAAGTCCTGGTAGACGGTGTGCCGTATTTCGATGTGACGGATACACAGTACACAACGGGTAAGATCGGACCGTTTTCGGACAAATCCTTCGTCCGTTTCGGACTTGTCACAACGAAAGCTCTGAGAGAACCGGAGATTGCGTGGGACCAAAGCTACGCGATATGGGAAGATGGTTCCGCTCGTGCCGAGGTACGTTATTCGAACATTACGTTTACCGATCCGGAGAACGACCCGGTTTCCGGCAGTTATCAGTGGAAGTACATTCATACTCCTAAGTTTATTGCAAACCAAGGGTATTCAACGTTGCATAATAAAACGTATACTTCCAACCAACTGTATTTTGATAAAGTGGGTAGTTATGATATTACACTCTCGGCGCGGGACGATCCGCACCCAAGCTTTCAATTCCCAAGCAACGTGTTCGACAGCTATCGTGCAGTTTCTAATACATTCACGAAGCGCATGATCGTCCATCGTAAACCGGTCGCTCAATTTACACTTTCCTTTAATGCGGATAATACGCTGAAGTATACGGACAACAGTTACGATCCGGATCGGTGGGTAAGTAGCACCAACTATTCGGCGCCGGAGGATGGGAAGAATTATCAGACGACCCGAGGGATTTTTGACAGGCAATATTATTACATCACACCTTCGGGCAATTACGTTGCAAACCAATTAACGCGGCCAAGTGAATACGGCACGTATTATATTGGCCTTAGCGTCCGGGACGAATACGGAGCGTGGAGCAATTGGGCCGTACAAACCATTGAGGTCGAGAATCCATTGCCGCCAAATAACATTCCCGTCGCCACGATGACGTACCCGAGCGGTTCCCAAGCATCACCATCAACATCAACAGATCGGACTCCGATTTTACAATGGACGCAAACAGATGCAGATGCCGGGACGGTATTTAAAAAGTATCATATTCAGGGCTTTAATGAAGCAGGCACCGTCATTATAGACACCGGGGAAAGATCGCAAAATACGTCCTCAACAACAGCGAGCTTTACTCCTGCGGCCAATCTGCCTACTACACAAAAGCTGCAATTTAGGGTTCGTACAAATGATGGTCTTGAGTGGTCGAGTTGGTCAGCTATGAAATGGATTCTGATTAATAATGCACCCACAGCCGCGCTGACATACCCGACAGGTACACAAACAAATCCGACAATACTAACGACAAAACGTCCGTCGATTCGTTGGAATCAAACCGATCCAGATACCGATGTGGTCTTCCGAATGTACGAGGTCCAGATAACGAACGAAGCAAACACAACAGTTATCGCAACATCGGGTCAGGTAGCGCAAAACACAACCTCCACAACAGCAAGCTGGATGGTTCCTAGCGATTTGCCGAATGGAAAACTTCGGGTGCGCGTGAGGGTGAATGATGGGGTGGCATGGTCGGCATGGTCAACGGTGCGATGGATGTTAACGAATCGGCCGCCAACTGCAGAGTTTGATTGGTCGCCAAAACCGACTTATGAAGGTGATACAATCACACTCACCGACCAATCGACGGATCCGGACGGGGATACCCTAACTTACAGATGGACGATAACAAGTCCAGGCGGATTTAGTTCTACACAAACAACGAAAAATGCTTCAATTGCTGGAGCGTCTACTGTAAATAAACCCGGAAACTACAGTGTAACCCTTGAAGTAACAGACGAAACAGGAGCAACCGATTCCGTAACAAAAACAATTACGGTTGCCGCTCTAGGAATTACTGGCCAGGTGAGCCATACGACTGAGTGGGAGAACAAAAGGCAAGAATGGAATGCAGCTAACCCAACCAATCAACGGCCCTTCAATACATTCTGGGCCGGCGAAGAATTCGTACTGTCATCGAATGTGACCGATACAGGCACATCAACAACGAAGGCAACTAGAGTCCGGGTGACTTTAGTCGAAGAAGCAGTAACCGTTGATCTGGCATCTTCGAACAAAATCATTTGGTCGGGAAGTATGTGGCAGAATGACTTTGACGAAATGCCTGATGGAACCTACAACTTCAGATTCACCGTAGATTGGAGCAACGGAGTAACGAAGCAAGATACGGTACTGGTAATCATTAAAGAAAGCATGTGGGATGTAGCTTTAACACACCGTACTCATTAAGAAAACCCCCTCTTCAAAAATGTGGAGAGGGGGTTCTTCCTTTTATGTAATCCACAAATTTTCAATATCTACATAATCGGAAACATCATGTTCCTTCTTTAATTCCCTGGACAAATAATTTTCTTCTGTTATTCGGGAAGAGGAATGGCCAAGCGTTTTCGCAATCCGATCAGTTGGGGCACCATTATTAAAAGCCTGCCGCGCAAAGTAATGACGGAAGTAATGGGCTGTCGCTTTTTGATTTTTCGTTGTGGTCAACGCCGCGGCAGCCAACTTTTTTGTCACATTAGCCGAAAGGCTCGTAAGCAAATAATGTCTCCCGTTCCGGTTTGGATAAAAAGGAGAATCATCATTCGGATCGATCGTTGTGTATAGTCCCAAGCGACGCCGGTATTCAATTAACTCTGATAAGACGTAATCTTTAATATGCGCGTGCCTCTCCCCATCCCGCTTCGTCGGTGTCCTCAAATAGTGCTTCTTTCGGCCAGCATCCCAATATAGGTCACCCCACTTTGGAACAACTATCTCGTTAAGCCGCAAACCGGTTGAGGCCAGCAGCATAATCAAACTTCTAGTCTTGGGATCATGTGAGTAATAGTCGATGGCTGTTTGGAGAGAAGTGTCGGAAATCTCCCGTTCTGGAATTTGCTTCTTATCCACCTTAACCCCAACAAGCCCTCGAGTTAAGTCCCGCTTCAAATACCCCTCCTCAAAACACCAGGAAAGAAAAGCAGACAATATCGCAATCTTTTTTGCCTGCGTTTTCGTTTTAGGGTAACTGACCGCGAGCCATTCCTGATACGCCTCAATCTGCCGGCGTTTGAGGTTACGTATATCGGAAAGACCGTTATCGTCGATACGACGTAGAAACTGCAGCAGTTCCCGGGCATACTCCGTTTTTGTATTCGCCTTGCGTTTAACACCCCTCCGATGGAGGAATAAATAGACCATGCCGATGTTAGACACCGACGAATAGTTATAGTTTCCTTCATCATTTTCACTATCTAATAAGTGCAAGCGAACAACCTGGTAGAAAGAATCATCCGTTAATTTATGTATAAGGGATGAATCCGAAATAAGAAATGATGGTTGTTCTTGATTATTCAAAAAGACTGAAGCGGGATGATTTACATTCAATGAAATCAATTCCTCTATGAATAATGAAGTACATATAATTATATCAGACTTAAAAAAGGTAAAGTAATTAAATTAAAGAAATATGCTTAATATACATCAAAACAAAAATAATGGGTTATTCGTTTTGTTCTAACCTAACTACCTAATTCAAAAATATATATAATATGTTTGTAATAAGTGTGGTGATATGGAATGAAAGGTAAGAAGAGATTACTGATGGTTAATTTTAGACGTATATGCAAAAGCATGGTAGAATTATTGTATATTAATTAATATATTGGTATGGACGGTGAACAATGGACAAACTTCAGCAAATATTGAAGACAACTCCGGCTATAGCATCAATCATCGAGAACACACTGGACGTTCGCGTTGATTTTACACCGGCAAGCCTACGCCGGATCGATAAAGCATTAAACCGCGTGTACCCGACCGGCCATCAACCAATTGCGACGACACTCATATCTTACGGTATATATTTGGGGGAAGTATTTGCCCGAAACGTCCCTGGAACGCAATGGGGGCCGTACAGCGACGACATTCTCTCATGGCACTTTAAGTGCAGCAGGGATAACAGGAATTTTGTGGGATACCCTGTGATGCGGGTACATAACTTTTGGCACGATCGCTCGCTAAGCCTATTCTCATACTTTCAAATGAATGTAGATGCTCTTGAAGGGAAATTAGAAATGGAAGTCTCCGAAGAATGGAAGAACAATAATGGAGAATACCAGTACCGTTTCCCATTAATGGTCCGCAAAGACAAATAGAAAGGCAGATTGATATGACATATCTAAGAGCAAGCCAGGCTGCAGTCGAGCTCGGGATTACTGTTACTTCATTATATAAGATGAAGGATAATCCGGATCCGGATAAAAAGTTGGAGCCGGTAAATCCAAACACATACAGGGGCGATGGGGGATATGTATATCGAGCAGAAGATGTTGCCCGCATCAAATCCGCGAATGAACGGATGGACTTAACATCCGCCGAAGCTGCGAAACGAATCGGACGCTCAACCACCTACATACACAAGCTAATTCGTGACGGCTCAATACCATACTACGAAGGCGAGCTGCGCGGAAAAAAAACTTATTTCATCAAAGAACCAGACCTCCTAAAATTCGCAACCTGCAACCCGGACAACGGGAAATACGACATGATTTACGACAAAGCAACCGGCGCCTTTTTATTTCAACCGTATCACAAAGAAAGTGAACTGGCACGGATCGTCAGAATGAAGAGGGTCAATCGACGCAAGAAGGAAATAACGCTTCAGATTAGTTCAGGGGAGAACCTGCTCCTTGAGCAAGCAATTGAGGAAGGATGGAAACCTACCCTCACCATAACCGAGAAGAGGGCAATAACCAGTTATGGTTACGCAAGTTTCGATTTCCCGCTTCCGAGCACATTGGACTCCATGATTTACAAAATCATTGAAGAGTTTTTCATGCAAATTGGACCGGCAAACATCAGAATCACAACAACCGGGAAACGATTATTGGTGGAAGTAAAGAAATCTGTGCTTCTTGGGATTTTACCGACAACCCATCCAGATATGATCGATAAACTAAAACTTTTCATTAAGTCAGGGGATATTACGGCGAAATTTGATGGAACATTGATAGACACAGGCCTTTCGCCAATCACAGTTTATTTGCCGGAAAAAACTAAAACGGAACTCGTGCGACTTGCCTCCGAAGATAACAGAACTTTGCAGGAATGGCTTGAACAGAAGCTTATTCAATATGTCTGACTATTAGAAAGCAGTATAAAAATCTTCATGCTGGGGGTTTGCCAAATGTTTGAAGAACGCTTTGTGCCGGTTGCACATCTTCTAACTGATTTTGAAAAACGATTGATGAATGATTGCTTAAAAAAACTTGATGCCCACGACGACGCATTAAGATTTAATAGCTTTGCAACACCATTTCGTGAACTGATCCGAGTGATTTTACACCGCTTGGCCCCAGACGAAGAAGTACTTAAATGCAACTGGTATACAGTAGAAGCTGATAAGATTACTCGAAGGCAACGTGTAATCTACGCAATTAAAGGTGGGCTTGATGATGAATTTATTCAAGGGGAACTTGGGATTAATATAACCGAAGTAACCTCTAATTTGGGGGAAGCCATCTCCAATCTTAATAAACTAACTCACATCAATGAATCCTATTATGATATGCCATACGATGAAGCACTTAAAATGGCTTTCAATGCCACTGACTTTTTAGTGCGGGTATTATCAGGCATCAATGAAACCAGGATTCGAATTATTGATGCATACGAAATTCGTCTAAATGAGTTGATCACTAGTGCGGCTATAGAGGATGTGATTGACGAAATTGATATTCTCGCGACCCATTACTGGATAGATGACATCCAAGTTGAACAAATCGATATTACCGAAATAACTTCTACGTTAATTCATATTGAAGTGAAGGGGAATATTGACGTTACTCATCAATACGGATCCGACAGGGATGTTTCGGAAGGTAACGGGATACACAGCGACGGCTCTTATCCCTTCACAATTAAGACTCACGTTGATGTTGCAGATCCACTTGAAGTAACAATTACAACAGATGATTTACAGGTGGACAATTCATCGCATTTTGATGATGGCGACGATGTTGATAACGATGAAAATTACGAACCAGGCGTCGAGGAAAATGCACAAATCGACGATAATCCGGAAGATTTCAAAAAGGTGATTAATTTTCTAGAAGAAAGGAGAAAACAATGACTATTCTCTTGGTATATCTTCTAATAATAAATCTCTTTTCATTTAGTCTAATGGGATACGACAAGTCCCAAGCGCGTAATAGTGGCCAAAGAGTTCCAGAAAAGCAATTATTCTTAACCGCTGCGATAGGGGGCGGAATCGGAGCCTGGATCGGCATGAGAAAATTCCGTCATAAGACAAAGCACTTTTCGTTTGTATTGGGTATCCCGGCACTCATCATAATTAATATTGCGTGTATTTATTATCTCATTCTAAATGTGCTTTAAAAGCAGTATATCAATACATTAATTAGTTAATTGAGGGGGGGATACAATGCTATGCAATGGAAAAAGCATTACCACATTGCTATGTCGTCTTATCACCTTAATATGATCGATTCCTTAGTAAGCAGCTCCGACAAATTGTTCGAGAACCATTATCGTCGTATGGACTACCACACTACGAAACTCAATCATTTGGAGGATAAACATGAAATTTCGAGTTGATGGAACTATATACGATTTTAGCGAGTTGGAGGATGCGGCACAAGACAGACTGATGAAACAATGGCACAGGGTGGTTGCCATAGAATGCCTATGCCAAGGGGGTAGACACGAACCCAACCCGCTCCTTTATGTAAAACAGGTGAAAGACGGACTATTCTTTGCAAACTATCCGAGCAACACCAAAAACAACATTGCCCATGACTTTAAATGCCGTTACAATCGACAAGGATATCGCTCGCTTCTTGAAGGAAAGGGCATTCATGTTGAGGAAAATGAGATCAGGGTATCCCTTGTAGTAGACCAACCACGAACAAGAAATTCTGAAGCGAAACCACCAAAAGCAAAATTCACAAATCCCCAACCGCAATCAAATAGAGAACGCTCAGAACGAAAGGTACAACTCGTTACGTTGTTTCTTACCATGCTGCAGGAATTCAAGATAACAGAATTTCGCCCGGGCGGGCGCCGGAATATCGCAAGCCGGCTTTACAAAGTAGCACAGAACATTAAATTAAACGGTAAACAATTATCTGAGATCCTTTATGTTGCAGATAACAAATTACAATGGCCTAATCGGGAAAAGCATCAGCTAATGATTGGATGGGGGCGTAGAAGTGAACCGGTGTTGCCACACCCGACAAATCCTAAATTTGTTCGGTTGCCGATTTACTCCGTTGATGACCCCTCACGTCGAGTAACTGATTTAACCGTTCTTAAAAATATATTTGAGCATTGTGAACCGGCAGTATCCAGCATTGACGGCGGATACTATTTACTCTTTCGCGGACCAACGCACAGCAAAGACAAAAACATTTGGGATCGGCAGCTTTGTTTTATTCCAGCTGAGGAGAGGATTACACGTATACCGGTCCAATCAGAACAGGAAGCAGCAATGATTGAGCATCTGGCCAACAAACGACGACATTTTGAAAAGCCACTTATCGGGAATGTCACCGAATTATTTCTCGACTCAGAAACGGATATTGTCCTACATGACACTGAGCCTAAAACGATCATCAGTATCGTGAACTCGGAACAGCCGCGGCAAGATAAACGGGATGCATACAAGGTGAAAGGATTCGATTACATAGAATGGGACGGTAATGGGACGATCCCGATCTAGTCCAGGAGGAAATATTAAGTGACAAGTACAATTTTTACGGGAGCTAATGGGGAGATTTATTATTCATCTTTAAACATAATTATCATGGGGCTCTTGTTCTTGCTTTCATTTCGGCTTTTGATTCATAGGCAAAAAAATGTCTATCTGACGCTTTCGTTATGTATGGGTATCATGCTCCTTGGGCAACTGGTTTTGTTAGGAACTGGATTGGTTGGAGTGGAAGCGGGACGCGGCCTAACAATTACACATGACCTCCTTAACACCGTTTCCTTTGTACTGGCTAACTTAGGGGTTTACCAGATGTTTGGTGAAACAACAAAGAAGGTCACAGTGACGGTTTACGGCCTCCTGGCGGGAGCGGTGCTGTTCTCAATTTTTCCGATTATAGACAGTGTTTATGCACTATTAATGGTAGGATTCGCATTCATGGCCGTAAGTCCATTGATCGACAGGAGCGGGACGTACAGGGTTGGATTGCTGCTGTATGCCATCGCGTCAATAGCACACTTATTAAATGAAGGGATATTCTCAGGGAATATAACCGCACTGCTTGTTATGGACAACCTGTTTAGGATTGCATTCTTCGCTGCCCTTTTCGTCATCCTTTTCGATAATGTGTTGAACATATTGGAATCCAACTATAACAAATCTACTCGTGATGCACTAACCGGATTGTACAACAGGTTTTATTTTTATACGACGGTTTCCTACCTAATGAGTGAGCATAAACCGATATCCGTTATCTTTTTTGACTTGGACAACTTCAAGAAGATTAATGATAGCCGCGGGCATTTAGAAGGCGATAAAGCACTAAGGGCCGTCGCCTCAATCTTAAAGGAAGAAGCGGAAGAAGTCGGGATTGCTGGAAGGTACGGCGGTGAGGAAATGGTTGTAATGGTTGAAGATCCGGAAGTCAATATGAAGGAATTAGCAGAGAAAATTCGCGCTCGTATCGAAGACGAAACAATAGTAACTGCGAGCATTGGTTATGCGACAAACGACGAGGGCGTGTCCACCGATGAACTCATAAAAAATGCAGACAAGGCAATGTACGTGGCCAAGAAAACAGGGAAGAACCGTGTCATTTGCTTTGCGGAACTGACTGCAGAGCAAAGAGAGATAGTTTTATAAGAAAATACAGCATTTAACCTGGCTCAAAAGGGAGGAACTAGTTATAATGAAAAAAGACAGAATAATAAACGAATTGGCTGAGATTGTAGGGGATAAGGCCGCGCATGAAATAGCAAGCAACCTTGAAAGAAAAAGCAAAAATGAACTTTCCGATTTAATGAAATGTCTAAGCGACGCAATACAATCCACGGATCTACGAACAACAGATAAATTGCGAAAAATAAAATAGCTCAAAAGGGACTGGCAGACACGCTAGTCTTTTTTAGGTTTACTAATATATCCTTTATTAATCTATGGTTTACCGGGTATACCAAATAGGATATACTAAAAATAAGGTATACCCGTAGATGGAGGGGAATGAACGAATGAGCGGCAGCGAATCGGCGAAGGATGTTGTCATACCCTATAAGGCTAGTCCAGAGTCAAAGGTAAAGGCGGAAAAATTGTTTGCAGCATCGGGGCTCCCGACAAAGGGTGAGTTTTTTGAACATATGCTTAGTGTTGTAGAAATCCAGCAGCAAAAGACGATTTCACCACAGTACCAAAAGCAACTCGCCGAGATAGAATACTTGGGCCGGCGCATGAATGAACTTTTTCTCGGCATGATTCAAACTGAGCAAGCGGAGCGGTTACGGATAGAGGAGGCCCATGCTGAAAAGGTAAAGGATCTAGCTGACACGATCACGCAACAACAGGATGAAATCACCGAGCTAAAGGGCCAGCTTTCGGAACGGGACAAGCAACTTAAAGCATCCATCGAAGAACGGGAAGCCTCTCAAAAGTACGCACGTTCATTGGAAGAATCAGTTCGGAAAGATGAAGAACTGCTTCAGCAACTTCGTGATAAGAACGAACAGCTTGCCGGCGTGATATCATCACAGTTGGCGGAAGTGGAGGCGGGGCGTCGGGCCGTCGAAGAGCACTCTAAAACGTCGCAGCAACTCGCAGAAGCGAAGGCTCTCGCGGATCAGCGTACAAAGCAACTGAAAGAAGCCAATGGCGCTTTAGACGCGTTAAAGGAGAGTCATGCCGCGCAACTGGCTCAAATTCACGCCGAATACGAGCGAGAGAAGGAACTATTAAAGGAACGGCATGAACTAGAGAAGGAGCGGCAGTTGTTAGCGGTCCGGGCAGAGAATCAGGAGCATCGGGAAAAAGATAATGAAAAATTCAGGTCGCTTTATGAAGAAATAAACACGCTGCGTCGACAACTAGCAGAGGCCACGGCTAATGCCAAACGCATAGAAGAATAATTCCACAAAAAAACGGGGGAAAACACAACCCCCGTTCCTTGTTTTATACAATCCTTTCAAGGTTGCCGTTTGGATCCATCTTAAACGTGAGATCAACCTCGCCGTCATCCAGCAGGATAGCAGATTTCCTTGCACGCTCCATGATTTGGATCAACGCCCTGTAGTCACTATTAACCTGACTATACTCTCGTTCAGTTGCCTCGAGACGTTGCTCCAATTTCGCAATATCTGATTCCAGTAGAGTAATTTTCTTCGTCTTGCTCTCCAATTCCCGTTCTAATTGCTGTAGGTCTTTTAGTTTCCTTTTTTGTTCGATCAGGAAACGAACCATTGCATCAACATTACTTGGCATGGTCGGACCTTTATTAACAACTTGCACTTTCAATCTAAATTGCGCCTCCGGTCGTTTTTGACTCTTCGGTTCGCCCCGCTGTTGTTTTGCAAGTTTAATGGCACCCTCATAGGATTTCCTCACTACTGCATTCCAGCGGAAGCCACACGCCGCGGCAGAGCGCGATAATTGCACCGCGGCTTCTTCAAAGGCAGCTAATTGAGTGCTACCATTCCTTATATGGCTAAGGACCTTCTCTGCAAGCATTAAATCTTCATTCGGGGCCCACGAATCTTGTCTTACACCTTTCATTATAATCGCCCTCCAAATACTCTTTCTCATCTATATGAGTTAATGGTTTTTGAATATGTAAAGATTTCTCTTTTATCAGTTTAGACCATATTACAAACCTTCATACAATAAGGAGACAAAACAAAGTCCATCTTAATTAAGGAAGGAAAATTAGGAAGGGGAGGAGAATGTATTTATCCCATCGGAGATAACGAGCTTCACGCGTTGTCGTTTTGTACTCGTATAACGGAATTAGTGCGATGGAATAGGAGTGTATCGAATTGCCAAGAGACGCTTGGAAAGACGAGATGGCGCGAAGATTAAGAGAAAGAGAAAAGCGAAAGAACGATGTTTTGCGAATGATCGATAAGATTGACGATACTTTATCAAAGCTCTTAAACGAGTTAAAACAAGAGTATAGCGTTAAGACGATTGTAAAAATGAACTATGACAAAAATGATGAACCATTTTGGAGTATAACCATTGAGGATGAGAAAAATGATTTAACGTCTATGGACTTATTTAGATACCTGAACGAGGGGAAGGTCTTAGAGGATGCGTTAATCAACTTCCTGTTAGACCGGTTTACCTTCAAATAGGTCTGAAAGCAAAGTTATTTTACGTTGACCAGGATTAACTATGCTGGTGAAACAGAAACCGTTCCAATATGTAGTATTATTCGATAAGGATATATTAAGGTGGGTCGGGTCTAATGAAGATCAAACGCTTCTTAGGACTGAAAAGTGAAACACGATGTGATAGGTGTCACGATAAAATAGGTCAAGTTCTTGTCGTCAGATAGAGATCTAGTAGTGTCGGGCGACAAGAACATAAGCCGATTAAAAACCGCTAAGAATGCGGTTTTTTTGTTTTTTCGGACAAGTTCTTGTCGCGGACGTGCGACAAGAACTTGACCCTTTTGTCGACGCGCGACAAGAACTTGACCCTTTTGTAAATGTGCTTAAAACAAACCATCCCCAGTTCAATTATACAATGACAAATGCTTTAATAAGCATAATAAATTGCCATAGCCACTTTTATGTAGATTGTTAGTGCCTTGAGAACGACGTGGATTACGATGCCTTGATAGTAGATATGAGAACTACACCTTATGCGGCTTTTATTGACCGAGTTGTTGAAGTTTCGCAGGTCGAGCAGTTTGTTGCTCGGCTTTTTACATTTTGAGTGTGGTTAAGCTTCAGTAGGTCTTCCCCCCTAGTAGAAGGAAAATGGTCGTATTTTGGCGAATATTTACAGGGGAATTCGAAAGAAGGTTTATTTACTCTCAATTCTTTTAAATTAAAGGGGATACTATAAGCTTATGTATTTAATAAATCTGTTCGAATCATCTATACACTCCACTCATTTGAATAACAATACAAACATAAAGTTTGGATTCGATTTGAGAGTCTCAGAAAACATCAAGTTATATGACATATCTTTGACTGATCAAACAAACAGGCTTCAAAATATTTTGGACATTAAGGTATCAGCAAAGGTTAATTCAACTTTCATAAAGAAAGTTGTAGGTGAAATCCAAACTAATATTCGTGTGTTCAATCATAACTCCGGTTATAGAGAATGGGATTGGATATTTGACTCGTACGATATCTCTGCCATAGAAGGGGTTCGTTCTGACGACTTACATTTCACATTTGATGTAAATGCAATTGTAGAAATTAGGGAGAACGGAAATAAAATCATCCCGATAACCGGCAGCCAACAAATAAAGATACCAGAGTCTGATTGGATTCGGTTTATTCATTACTACGGATATTCCACAAAATACGGAGTAGGCCTTCCTACAGTATTGTTAAACGATAAAAGCTGGATTCAAGCATATGAGAAGCTAGATATTGCTCGTGAGCATATGCAAAGGGGCATGACCTATGATGCCCTCCGTCAGTGTCTCTCAGTAATTGAATCGTATACTGATATTGGCCACGGTCGAGGGGGTCCATATAGTCCGAAAGTTTGGGAAGAGTTTCTTAGCGATGTTATAGAGCAGAAAAGAGACGGAATAACTGGGTTGTTAACGGGAGTATCTACTTACTTAAATAAAGTTGGACATCATCGAAACTCAAAACTAAAAGATAACGGAAATCTGCCTGCTGTCCCAGTTGACCAATATGAAGCCGAACTAATGATAGGTGTATCTCATCTAGTAGTAGCATATCTAGAAAGACTGAGTGGGGGAAGTGACAAATGAAAATTAAAAAGGTGAAAATCCAGAACTTTAAGAGCTTTTACGGGGAGTTCGTTTTAGAACTTAGTGAGGGATTGAATATTCTAGTAGGGAATAATGAGGCTGGGAAAAGTACTATTCTAGAAGCAATTCATTTAGCACTAACGGGGCTTCTTAATGGTAGACAAATCAAAAATGAATTAACGCAGTATTATTTCAACAATACAGTTATAAGTGAATATCTAACAAGATTGGAGCAAGGTCAAAGCCACGAGTTACCATACATATTGATTGAAGTATATTTGAGTGGTGATGATATAGCGTTGTTAGAAGGTAATGGTAATAGCGATCGAGCAAAGGAAAGCGGGATATCACTTAAAATTTGTTTCGATGAAAAGTATCAAGCTGAATATGAACAGTTAGTAAGCAAGGGAGACGTAAAGACACTCCCAATAGAATATTACGACTTGTTTTGGTCTACATTTGCCAGAGAGATAATAACACCAAAAAGCATACCACTTAAATCTGCCATGATTGATTCTTCAAGTAATCGATATCAAAATGGATCTGATATTTATATTTCTAGAATTGTTCGGGATAACCTAGAGCCTGAAGATATAGTGGATATTTCTCAAGCGCATAGAAAAATGAGAGATAATTTCATGGGTTCAGAGTCAATTCAGTCTATTAATGCGAAAATTCAAGAAACTGCTGTTCTAACTGGAAAGAAAGTTGAACTTTCTGTTGAGCTTCTTTCTAAGAATGCTTGGGAAAACAGCTTAGTGACTTATCTTGATGACGTACCTTTTCACTTCGTAGGAAAAGGCGAACAATGCATTATTAAAACCGAGTTGGCTTTAAGTCATAGGAGAACAAGAGAAGCTTCAGTCATTTTAGTTGAAGAACCAGAAAACCATCTATCACATACTAAATTAAATCAATTAATTAATAAAATAGCGGAAAACCAGCAAGATAAACAAATAATTATTTCTACTCATAGTAGCTTCGTTGCTAATAAATTGGGGTTAGGCAACTTGATTTTATTAAACGAAAAAAGGGCAATAAAACTCAATGATCTTAAGCCCGATACAAAAAGTTTCTTCCAAAAGGTCGCAGGTTATGATACCCTCCGTCTTATTCTCTGTAAAAGGGCTATTTTAGTTGAGGGAGATTCCGATGAGCTGGTAGTTCAGAAAGCTTATATGAACGCTAATGAAGGCAAACTACCAATTTATGACGAAATCGATGTCATCTCGGTAGGAACCTCTTTTTTACGATTCCTGGAGATCGCTGAATTGCTTAATAAACCTGTAACAGTTGTTACAGACAATGATGGTGATGTTGAAGCTGTCTCTAGGAAGTATAGTGACTATCTAGGCGATAACGCCAAAGCTCACATTAAAATTTGTTTTGATCAAACAGTTGATGAAGGTGACTTGTTTATTGGGAAAAATCCATTTAATTATAATACATTGGAACCAAAACTGTTGAAGGTTAATGAGTTAAATAAATTGGCTCTTCGGAAAGTATGGTGGAAAAGCCTTTGATGCAATCTTAATATAAAATCGGATTATGTGGTTGACAACGCCCCCAACCGATGGTATGATGTAAATGTAAACAAAATCGGATTTGGAGGTTGATAGTTATGAAAGGGACAGTGTTTATGAACGGAATCAATGTAGAGAGATTCAATCAATGGTTGGTGAATGATTACCGCATGTTTCGAGAAGAGTTTGATGGTCTTGACGTTGAACAGCAACTTGAAATCATCGAACAATACGAAAACGAAAATCGTCCGTAAGGAGAGGAGAAAAGGTCATGAATGGCACAGAAACTCCTCGGATGCAAGTTGTAATGGTAAAAGAGAGTGAATTGAGAACATACGAATATCATTTAAATGGTGCCGAAGTTGTCGCAGTGTTTAATCATCAAGGTGGAGAGCGTTACCCGATGACATTCCGTAAAGGTCGAACACGCACGATTTACACCGATAAAACAGGTTCGTATATCAATTTGGACAACTATAAACACTACTTGGAGAACATGGTGTAATGGACATATTAAGCCTCCCTAAATTCAATGTCGTTCAAGTCGCTGAAAATGAACATGACTTCCAGATACGGGTGGAGACGAACTCTCCACCTCTTGCCTGTCCTCATTGTGGATGCGTAGCGAACCTCTATAAGCACGACAACCGTGAGCAGTTGAGTATGGACTTACCTATCCATGGAAAGCGTGTAGGGCTTCTCGTAAAGCGTCAGAGATATCGGTGTAGAGATTGCAACCAAACCTTCTGGGAACGCTTAGACCACACGATAGACGAGAAGAGAAACTGTACTAAACGATTATTGGCTTACATTGAAAAGCAAAGCCTTAAACGAACGTTTGTCAGCATATCTGAGGACGTTGGGCTTAACGAAAAGACGATACGAAACATCTTTCGTGATTACATTAACCGTCTGGAAGAGACATTACGGTTCGAAACTCCTAACTGGCTCGGTATTGACGAAATCCACATCATCAAGCCTCGTTGCGTTTTGACCAACATTGAAGAACGAACGTTGTTAGATGTTCTTTCCAATCGCAATAAGGAGACCGTTATAGGCTACCTCTCACGCCTTCCAAACAGAGGGCGAATACAATACGTCACTATGGATATGTGGCAACCATACAGGGACGCTGTGAGGGCTGTACTGCCCAATGCTACAATCATCGTAGATAAGTTTCACGTTGTCCGAATGGCGAATCAGGCATTAGAGACTATCCGTAAACAGCTTAGAGAGGGCTTATCGCCTAAGCAACGGCGTGGGCTTATGCACGACCGCTTTATCCTCCTGAAACGCCATAAAGAGCTAACAGAGATGGACAAGATAACGCTTGACCTGTGGACGAAGAATCACCCCTCTCTCGGGACTGCATATGACTTAAAGGAATCCTATTTCGATATTTGGGAAAGCGACACAAGACAAAAGGCGTTCCTCAAATACCACGATTGGAAATCCAAGATACCAAAGGAACTGCAATCCGCTTTTGAGCCTCTTACAAAGGCTATGGCGAACTGGGAGACAGAGATATTCGCTTACTTCGACCATCGCATCACAAACGCTTATACAGAGTCTCTGAACAGCCTTATACGTGTAATGAATCGTATGGGTAGAGGATACTCATTTGAAGCCCTTAGAGCCAAAATGCTTTTTACAGAGGGTCTTGCAAAGGAGCGTAAGCCAAAGTACCAAAAACGTGTGGATGATTATGAGCTTCGGGATTACAACTTCCCAATGTTCGACAAGATGCCTCCTGTTGGCGTTGTTCGTGAACGTGGAGAGCTTCTCGGTATCGATATTTCCACCTTGATTGAGAAATTGGAGAAGGGCGAATTATAAGCCCTTTTCCACTATAAAATCCGAATACCCAATAAATTTAATACGATATTTGGAACAGAATACGCTCATATTGATGAAATGCATAAGTATATGAAGTCACATAAAACTGAGTGTGCATTGAATATTTTTGAAACTACTGAACCTTTGGTATTCCCTGAATACATCGTAGAGGCAATTAGGTGATTAGTATGAAAACTAATAAGTTAATAATAGCTGTAGCCGGTTCGGGAAAGACAACACATCTTGTAAATGAAGCTTTAAGACAACGCCAAGGAAATGTACTTATTACAACTTATACTCAAGCGAACGAATCCGAAATCCGTAAGAAGTTTATTGAATTGAATGGTTGCGTTCCGACCCATGTCACCATTCAAACGTGGTTCTCTACTTTGCTCCAACATGGAATTAGACCATATCAAGGTGGGTTATACGAAGAGGCTATCAGAGGAATGCTTCTAGTAAATGAACCCTCAGCATTTAGATTTACTGATCGAAGGACGGGTAGAAAGGTATTCTTTGGTGAAGCGACTCACTTTAAACAGCACTACTTTACAAATGATTCTAAAGTATATTCGGATAAAATTTCGAAATTAGTTATCAGATGTAACGAAACAAGCGAAGGTGCTGTTATTAAGCGATTAAGTAGTATCTATTCGCATATCTATATAGATGAAATTCAAGACTTGGCAGGATACGATTTGGAAATTGTTAAGCTTCTTTTGATGAGCGATTCTAACATACTTCTTGTAGGTGATCCTCGACAGGTAACATATCTTACCCACATAGAAAGAAAATATGATCGCTATAAAGAAGGGCGTATCAAAGAGTTTATTCAAACAGAATGTCGTAGGATAGAATGTGACATTGATGAAGATTCTTTGAATGTATCCCATAGAAATAACGAACTTATTTGTAACTACTCTTCGAAATTGTTCCCTGATTTCAGGCCATGTCAATCAAACAACCATGAAGTGACGGGTCACGATGGCATTTTTCTTGTTAGATTACAAGACGTAGAGCAGTACCTTCAAAGATTTAACCCGGTTCAATTAAGAGACAGCGTTAGAGAGACAGTTAATAAAAATTACAAATGTATTAACTTTGGTGAGTCTAAGGGTCTTACTTTCGAAAGGGTGTTAATATACCCAACTCAACCCTTTAAGAGCTGGATTAATAATAATTCTTGTGCCTTGCCTTCTATGAGCCGTTCAAAACTGTATGTTGCATTAACTAGAGCGAAGTTCAGTGTAGGGATCGTCTACGACTATAATCGTACGACAGATTTTGAAGGAATTAATAAGTATGTAATTTGATAACGATAAGGTCTAGTGTTTGCAGCATAAACTCGTCCGGACGCCGGAAAGCCTTGAAGCATCTTTATAATGCTGTAATCTGAATATATGCTCCCCGGCCTCTTACCAAAGTGGAGTAAATTAATGGAATATCTTGTCGCTTTATGTTAGATTGAAGAAAAGAAAAATAGGTTCTTTAGTAGGGGGACGTTAGACATGTGGTCGGACAGCGAGACAGAAATTGATCTACTGGACTTTAAATACATGGTCAATGCGGTCACTTCAATAGTTAGGAATCCTTCATTACTTCCAGCTACAATCGGGGTTTTCGGAGATTGGGGAAGCGGTAAATCAAGCTTAATCAAAATGGTGCAAAGGGACTTGGATCAAGAAGAGGATACATTATGCCTTACTTTTAATGGTTGGTTATTTGAAGGGTATGACGATGCAAAAACTGCCTTAATGGGGACGATATTAGACGAAATTTCGGATCGTAGAAAATTAAATGTAAAGGCTCAAGATATTGTAAAGCGTCTCTCACAGAGAATAGACTGGTTTCGCTTATTATCTTACGCTGGAAAAAATGCGGTTGCGTTTACGGTTGGAGGACCTGTCGGGCTAGGGCTTAGTGCAGGCACAGACTTAGTTTCCTTTCTAACTGGTAATCTCGAAAAAATCAAGGGTATGGATACTGATAAATTAAAAGAGTTTATCAAAGAAGAAGCACCTGATGACCTTAATAATTCAAGACGAAACATCCGCGATTTTCACAAAGATTTTGCTGAACTTCTTGATCAAACCAACATAAAAACTCTAGTTGTATTCATCGATGATTTAGACCGATGTACACCGGATACAATAAATGAGACTTTGGAAGCCATCCGTCTCTTTCTGTTTGCACCTAGAACCGCATTTATTCTTGGTGCCGACGAAAGGCTTGTTCGTTATGCCGTTCGCCGTCGCTTTCCCGAACTTCCAGGTGAACGTGTTGAGGTAGGTAGAGACTACTTGGAGAAATTAATTCAATTTCCTATTCGCGTTACACCGCTTGGTCGAATGGAATTGGAAACATATATCGGACTATTATTTGCTAACCTTCATCTTACCGATAATCAATTCGAAGATTCTCGTGCTAAGGCATTGTTCCGGGAAAGAGAGTTACTGCACGAAGTTACGTTTAATTATGGAATCGCAAGGGAAATTCTCGGGGATGTCGGCCCGGAATTAGAGGAAGGATTATCATTGGCGGCGATGTTAGCTCCAGTGCTCCATAGCGGGATGAACGGAAATCCGCGGCAATGCAAACGCTTTCTTAATATGCTAATTATGAGAATGCAGATGGCTGAATCGAAAAAGATTTCCTTGAAGTTGCAGGTACTCGCAAAATTAATGGTATTGGAATACTTCAGAGTTTCATGGTTTAGTCGTATCGCTGAGTTACAAGCAATGCAATCTGGAAAGCCCAGGGAACTCAAGCTTCTTGAAAAAATAGTTCACTTGGATGGCTCTAATCCAGAAGGATCTCCAAAGACTAGAGAGGTTGCCGAAAAGAAACAGGACCACACCCAGTCCACAGAACTTTCATCGATGGAGCAATTAGACGGGGAATTCAAAGCTTGGCTAACCGATTCGTGGATGAAGGAGTGGTTAATGACTGAGCCGGGGCTTAGTGATCTTGATTTGCGCCCGTATTTTTATTTCTCGCGAGACACTCTTGGGGCGCTCTCGGTAGGGATTCAACGGATGAGTCCACAAGCCCAAGAGATGTTAAGCAACTTGTTAAATGAGAGCGAGGCTATCCGACAATTTGCCATTAAGGGTGCGTCTTCACTAAGTCAATCGGATGCAGCGGCTGTGTTTGATTCATTAGCGGAGAGAGTCCGCCAAACCGAAGATCTTGGCAGTGAGCAATCTCCATTGCTTCGAATTATTGATTGGGTAGGTGCCCGTGGTGAACTGAGAGCGCAATTAATAACGCTATTGATCAGAGTACCGGAAGGGAAGATTCCCATACAAATTATTCCGACCCTCATTCGGATTACGAAGGATACGGAATCCGCTACTTCTGTATCTAAGTTGCTTATACAATGGTCAAGTAGTAACAACAGAGGGCTGGCAACTTTAGCTTCGCGAAGGTTGAAGGAACTAACAGACTAATGCCATAAGGGGGTAATGAGCATGGGAACATCAAGTTCCTTTGGTGGTTTGACTGGTGGCAATAAATTACTTCCCCCATGGGCTCAGGACCCTGCACTAAATTCTCCTGACCAACCTAATTCCAAGGGCAACTTGGGAAACGTACCGCTCGAGCCTAATGGAGAAAACCAGCCTCAATGGGTCCGCATGCCTAGTTGGAGAGGACCTAAGAGTTTAATGAGACAGTACGCTTCTGGTAGAGGGGGACTACAGAGAACCGCCAAATCTTATGTTAGGGCAAAGGGGGGAGCCAAAGCTGCAGCAAGGTCTGCAGTTGCTGGGAAACGGGCAACTGCACGTTTAGGCGGGTTTCTCTCAGATGTTACAAGATACGGCTTCCGGCAGGCCGTTGAGAAATTGGGTCTTCGTGATTCCATCGGTCAACCAATCGAAGCTGTTTTTGCGACTATTGCTCAACTGCTAACACCTCCGGGTGCAACCCTGGAGCATCACATTGCACGACGTGCTACGAATGATGCGCTTGCTGCGGTATTCTACAAATTTGATGTGAGTGAGTCTGGTTTAGAGAAGTTGGATCGTATGGATGAGGCAACAGTCTGTGATGCCGTGAAGGACTGCGTTCAGAATTACCTATTTCAGCGTTGGTTGCAAGAACTAGGTGACCGAATTGAAAAACACGCAGTAACTTCAGACCAAGCAATTCGTTTAGAACGGGATGTTAAAGCTTATGTAAAAGAAGCTGTGAAGTTGGATTTAGGTAAACTTGACGTCATGAACATGGACTGGAATGGTCCTCAAATCCGAAACACGATGGATTCAATTTTCGCTGATGCATATAGTATGTTGGAGGTGGGAGAATGACATGGCATATTGTTTGTCTCGATGAAGAGACAGATGTTTATACTGTGAACACATCAGAAAAACATTTTGTTCTCCCTGTCCCATTACATCATCCAACCCACCCTAATGCGATAGGTAATAACATGAGTGAGGCCTTAGCCCATCTTAATATGTTTCCATCAGAAGAAGCGGTGGATTTATTGCAGGCGGCTATAGCCATTTATACTGCCGACGTCAGGGTACTTCGATCCAAGTCCTTCGACAATTGGACTAGAGATTTTATTTTACATCTCCCTGTTCGGCAAACCAAGTTGTGGGAGAACGCCGCCCCTATTATAGAGAATATGCTTTGTTTTCTCACAGGAGACCATTGGAAGCTTGAGATTCGAAAGACCAGCAGAAAGAGAGTCAAACGACCGACGGAGCAACAGATGCCTGCTTATGCTAAAAAGGTCAGCTTATTTTCTGGTGGTTTGGATTCGTTCGTGGGAGCAATTGATTTACTTACTAATAAAGAACCCGTCATCTTGGTTAGCCATTATACTGCAGGACCGTTGAGTGAAGTTCAGAAACAAGTCTATACATTGTTAGATAAAGCGTTCCCACATTTATCGAAACATCTCAGGTTTTATGTGCAACCCCCTAAAAGTTCGACAAAACAAACGGAATTGACGACAAGAAGCAGATCAATACTGTTCATGTCGTTGGCTGCAGTCGCGGCTAGTGCCCTAGGCGATAAAACAACCTTATATGTGCCTGAAAATGGATTAATCTCATTAAATGTTCCACTTACATATACAAGAACAAGCAGTTTAAGTACAAGAACGACACATCCTTATTATATTAACCTCTTCCAAACGGTATTGGCTAAGTTGGAAATGGATATACAAGTGGAAACGCCCTACCAATTCTTTACTAAGGGTGAAATGTTAACCATGACTAAAAATCAATCATTATTGAGAAGAGGAGCCATCCTTACGATGTCTTGTTCTCACCCTGGAGTGAATCGGCACATTAAGGGTGGGAACCCGTACCAACATTGCGGTTATTGCGTGCCTTGTATTATTCGACGAGCTTCTATGTCGACTGTTGGATTGGATAGTGCTGAATCTTACGGAATCGATGTTCTCACCAATCCCCCTAGTTCGGAAAGTGGAACAGGTCGTGATTTTAGAGCGTTTGAGATGGCCCTTCAGCGTATGAATTCATTTGACTTTGACGCTCTCCTTGAGGTGTTAGACTCCGGACCGTTACCGGGTGATGGGGTGCACTTAGCTGACTACGTAGGTGTCTATCAAAGGGGGATGAAGGAGGTACGTAAATTTCTGGCGAACGGGGGGGAGTAAAGTGGGGGAAATGACGTGGCCACTGGTGGATGCGCATTGTCATATTGATTTGTACCCACGTCCTTTGGAAGTTTTGAAGCAAGCTGAGCTTGGAAGGGTATATACAATTGCAGTTACAAATACCCCTTCCGTATTTCATTTTACTCGAGACTCTACCCGCGATTGCAAGTATGTACGGCCCGCGTTGGGGCTTCACCCTCAACTTGTGCATATGAAAAAACATGAGGTTCCCCTTATGCGTGATTTATTCAAGGAAACCCGTTATATTGGTGAAATTGGTTTAGACTATAGTAATAAAAATACCGAGGATGAGAAAGAGCAACGGGCCGTATTCTCCTCAATAATTGAGATGTGCTCTGATTATCCTGGAAAGATTTTGTCCGTCCATTCCCGTAACGCTGCATCAGATGTAATCGACACGATTGGTGCTGATTTCCGTGGTGAAGTCATTCTTCACTGGTTCAGCGGGACTGTCAAGGAGTTAGAGCGGGCCCTTTCGTACGGTATGTTCTTTTCTGTGAATCATTCTATGTTAGGTAGTAAAAAAGGAGAGAATCTTGTACGCCGCATCCCGCCAGAACGAATTTTAACAGAGACGGACGGTCCTTTTACTAAAGTGGCAGGAAAACCGTCAATTCCAATGGACGTTAGCCGAGCTGTAAAAAAGATTGCGGAAATTTGGCAGTTACACGAAGAGGAATGTAAAGTGAGGATCTTTAACACATTTAGGAACATTCTCGGAAAGGAATTTACGAATTATTAAAAATGGACAACAATGTGAACATCTAAAGCCTAATTATAAATCAAGGGTAAAGATAATGCGAAACCAGTGTCATGGTTTCGCTTTTAATTTTTTTTAATAAACTCCTTAATAAACAGACTGATTTTTTGAAGTTGTGTAGTTTCAAGTAATGCTAGATCCGACGTTATCTCATTATAGAGGGTGTCCTTTGTAGTGACTGAACGAGTTTGATTGCTCTCATAAAGTAGAAAATCTGAAACATTTACTTCTAAAGCGTCAGCGATTTTTTGCAAATTTAATAACGATATATTTTTATCCGCACGTTCAATACTACCTATATAAGAGAAATGAAACCCCGCAAGTTCAGCAAGCTGCTCCTGGGAGAGGCCCTTTTCCTTTCGTATATCTCTTATGCGTTTTCCCACTAATACAAGAATTTTGGGTTTCATGATTACACCTCTTATGCAAGTGTAATCAACCTCTGAAAATGGATACACCAATCGATAATAATCATTTCACATAAAATAATACATATAAGTATCATTTCCTTCTCCTTGGGCAAATATTGTACTGAGGAGGTAGTTTATGAATATAGAAGAGGCACTTTCATTAACTCTCGGTACTGTAACACCATCGGGCCTAGTAGTGGGAGAAGCGTTATTCACGAGTCCAACTATGATAAAACAAAAATGGTTTGAGCTCGCAGATCATGCCGGCAGTTGGAATGTACCGGTGATCGTGCATGCTTCAAACCTGGATGAAGTGCATCTTATGGAATTTAAAATAATGGACAGAGCTTTCCGCGTCGGACTGTCTTCAACTGCAATGGCTCAACACGAAATAAATGATTATCACTTAAGATTACGAGAACTCAAACAACAAATTCGCGAGAAACACTAGAACAATCTTTACTCTTGTTCAAGTAATGCCGAGACAGGGACCTCTAAAGCGTTTGCTAATTCAAGCAGCAAATGAAGATGAAAACGCTGGCGTCCTTTCTCAATGTTACACAAAGATGGCCGCGAGATCCCAACGTTTTTACAAAGTGCAGCCTGGGTAATACGTTTTGAACGTCTTACCTTTCTTAATCTTGCCCCGAATCGCATATACACTTCCTCCATAAATTTACCTCCCTCTCCCAACAGATATTATTTCCGATCAACGCCCAATCTATAACTCTAGCAGTCCTATCAGTTCAGAAAATGATATTTTTCAAAGCCTTAATGTTTGTGCTGCAAAACTTTTGGAGATAACGCGACTAAACCCATTTCACTGAAGGTGATGTTATGCTCAATCCGAAAATCATCAAACGAAACAAACGCTACGGTAACAATTACTGGAGGGGGAAGGGACGCAAGGTAAACTTGCGGGAGGTAACCTTTTACAGTGATTTGGAATACGACCACTGGTTAAGCGTCGAAATGGATCCTAATGTCATTACATATTGCGAGCAGCCGAGCGAGAAGGAGATCTCCTTTGTTTTTGAAGGGGAGCTGCGATCTACGCTTATTGATATGTGGGTTCTGTTTAAGGGTGGGATTGAGGAGTACCGAGAGGTTAAGTATACGTCTGAACTTCGGCCGGGGCACAAAACCTATGAGCGAAACATGCGACAAATCGGGGCTCAGCGAAAATGGTGTGAAGACAACGGCTTAACCCATCGAGTAATCGACGAGACAATGCTGAGGACAAGCCCGTACATAATGGGCAACAGAGTCAAGCTCCTTGGGTACATAAATAATACGGAATATGACGATAGGTATATACAATTAATGGATTTCGTTCAAACCGAAAAACTAACTCTTCATAGTCTTATGCAGAATGTAAAACTTCCACTTAACCAACTCCTTGTTTCCTGTAGTTGGCTTACTTATAAAGGCATCATAGACATGGACATAACGTCTCGCCCAATAAGTTTACAAACGGAGGTATGGAAGCGTGAGTAGGTGGCGCAAAATCGAGAAGGATGATTTGCAACCGGAACAAGTTCACCATGACCTATGGATGCTGGTGGACGAACAGAGCCTCAAGGAGAAAGGTGTCCTTGATATTTATCTACGTCGAAAGGAAGCGGTGCTCCTTTACTTTGAAAAAAGATTGACACAGGAGCAAATTTCCCAAGTAACCGAAATTGGACCGCGTCAGTTGCGACGACTGGTGGATCGATGTTTATCTTTTGACCCCTATGGAAGGGTTTGGGGATGGCGTGGACTCATCCCCCAGAAAAACATTAAGGATTATGAGATCGATGTGTTACAGAAGAATCGGAATGAGTCTCGAAAGACAGGGGAGTTTACTCGGCTTTTGGATACATACCCGGATATTCGGGAAAAGATCGATAACATGTATCTAGGACGGAAAAGCGAAAGCTTAGAACCGGTTGCTACCCCCAAATCGGTGTTTGGATATTTCATCAAGCTCTGTCGAGAGAAAAAAATACCGCTTTCCGAATACCCTTTCAATACTGATCATTTGGGTAGAAGGGCAGTGGAGCGTTATTTAAAGAAACTGCGTGATAAACACTTCAATACCGCCTCAAAACGCTACGGTAATGATGCACACCAGAAAGCAACTAATTCAGGGATCGGACAACAAAACCACCCAACCCCAATAACCCCATATCAGCGTGTGCAGTGCGACGGCCACAGAATCGACGCTACATTCGCTATTTGGTTTACGACTTTGGAAGGCGATGAAGTTTGCAGGGTACTAGAACGCTTCTTCATCATAACCATAGTGGATGAAGCGACAAGGGCTACCCTAGGCTACTGCATCTGTTACAACAAAGAATATGGCGCCGTAGAAGTGCTGCTTTGCATGAAAAACGCCATAATGCCCCATAAACGCAAGGTATTGACGATTCCAGGCTTAACTTACCACGACGTCGGTGGTTTTCCCTCCGAGAAAATACCCCAAGCGGAATGGGCTGTTTGGGAAGAGATTTGTTTCGATAATGCGAAGTCCCATCTTGCCAATATCGTTCGCGACCGTTTGTCTGAGCTTGTTGGCTGCTCAACAAACTTTGGTCCAGTCAATATGCCGATGCGACGAAGCTTTGTGGAGCGTTTTTTTGAAACATTGGAGGCTAATGGATTTCACCGCTTACCTAACACCACTGGTGGAAGTCATTTTGATCCGAGAAGAGACAATCCGGAGGGAAAGGCAATTCAATACTATATTACAGTTGATGAGCTGGAGGAGATTGTTGACGTATTGATCTCCAATTACAACGGTACGCCGAATGCAGGGCTCTCTTACCTGTCCCCTCTGGAGGTCATGGAGCAACGAATTAGAAAGGGGATGTTACCTCGCGTGTTGGATGAAAGCAAACAATCGAGCTTTGCCTTCCTTCAGAGCAACGAAACCCGGGAGGTCAAGGGAGACATTAGTAAGGGGAAGAGACCGTTCATTTACTATTACGGTGTTGAATACCGTAATGACATTCTGGCCCAATCCGGTGAACTAGTCGGGACTACCTTAACGTTGCATGTTAACCTCGATGATATCCGAACGATCAGGGCGTTTTTGCCGGACGGTTCTGAGCTCGGTGTGTTGTCTGCTGCCGGCAAGTGGTCCTTAACACAACATTCGTTAAAGATGCGAAAGCAAATTAACCTGTTAAAGCGTCGTAAACTGCTTCATTTCACAACATGGGATGATCCGATATACATGTATCTGGAATATCTAAAAACAAAGGCTGCAAAGGGCCGAAAGTCTAATGCTAATACCTACGCGAACGCAAAGCAGGTAACCGAACGGAATAAGCCTGATGAACTGGACAAGCAGGAACGCGAAGTAATCGAGCTCGAGGAGGCACATTCGAAGGCTTTAGAAGAAGCCAGGGATAAGATGAACAAAATCAAGGAAGCGGAGCATCAGACCACACATCGACGCTTTAAAGCGAAGATATATTAGGGGGAAAGTCGTGGAACGTAGACCTCAAGTACTAAATGGAGCTCATCCTGTCGAGCAAGGATTGTACATCTTAGCGACAAAAGAAATCCAGCGCTTACTCGAAGCTGTGTGTCAAAATATCAAGAATCATGCTCCAGGGATGATTGTGTATGGGAGACCGAGAATCGGGAAATCAAAGGCGATAGAGTTTATCAAGGATTTGATTTCCGGTGAAGTCGGGCAACCGATTCCAGTCTATTCGACTTTTTGCCGGAACTACATGCGGCCTTCAGATACGAAATTCTATGCAGATATGTTGCATGATTTTAACTTTGCCTTGCCATCGAAGAAAAGTCCGGATGACTTAAGAAACCAGATCGTTAATTTCTTCAAGCTGCATGCCGAGAAGTCAACGCTGCGACGTGTTGTGTTATTTATGGATGAAGCACAACGATTGACGGAGTGGCATTACGGGTGGCTTATGGATATTTACAACGATTTGGATAAAGACAAGATTAGCCTGACAGTCATATCGGTAGGGCAAAGTGAATTGCTCGGGCGCAGAGACTATTTCCTAAAAAACAAGAAAGCACAAATTATCGGTCGCTTTATGGTTCACGAACATGCTTATTATGGGATCAGGGACGTGAACGATATGAAGTATTTCCTCGCGTGCTACGATGAGGATACAGAGTTTCCCGAGGAGAGTCAATGGTCGTTCACTCGTTACTTTTTCCCGGAGAGTTTTCAACAAGGAGAGCGCTTGAAGAAGTGTGCTAAGACTCTCTTTAATCTCTTTGTTGAACTGCGCAGGGAACATGGACTGGCTGCATCTCAGATCGAGATTCCGATGGAATATCTCTCGATCACTGTTGATAATGCGCTTAAAATATATGGGGCTAACGGGAAGGGACACGATTGGCCATCGGACAATGACTGGCGAGATGCGATTAAAAAATCAGGTTACATCGAGTCAGAGATTTATATGGCGTTGGCTTAACATCGAGACCAGGGTTACGACCTTGGTCTTTTTAGTTCTAGAAGGTTTGCACGGGAAAACTTTTGGAAAAAAAGATAATAAAATCGATGACGAGGGTGTATGGAATGCACACGATATGGAAAGGTACGATCAGCATCGGGATGGTCCAAGTTCCCGTAAAACTATATTCTACACTGGAGGACCGTGATATCGCGTTGCACTACATCCATAAACCATGCGGCAGCCAACTGCAAAACGTCAGGAAATGCAGCAAGTGCAATAGCGAAGTCGATTGGAGTGAAGTAGGGAAAGGGTACCAGTACGAGAATGACCGTATGGTGATCATTGAAAAGGAAGAACTGGACCAAATCGCAAATGACAATTCCAAGCAAGTACTCGTATACGAATTTGTAAAAGACACCGAGATCGATTCTATTTTCGTTGAAAAAACTTATTACATGGGACCGGAACAGGTTGGCGTGAACGCATATTATTTGTTCCTTCAAGCGTTAAAGACGACGGGGAAAGTGGCAATAAGTAAATTTACAATGCGATCTAAGACGTACCTGGCTTTAATCCGTGCAAAAGATAATTGTTTACTGCTTGAAACCATGCATTTTAGCGATGAGGTAAGGGATATTTCGCATGTACCAAACCTTGTCTCCGATTATTCCGTAAAACGCTCAGAATTACTGTTAGCAAAGAAGCTCATTGAATTTATGACAAAGAAATTTGAGCTTACGAATTACAATGACGATTACAGAGATCAGCTTATTAATTTAATCGAAAAAAAGGCAGCTGGTGAGAAGTTCTCTCCTGAACGCTCAGAATCAGTACCCAATATCGTTGACCTGGTTACAGCCCTCCAAGAAAGCATTCGAACCCTCTCCAAGAAGGGCGATAACGCACCAGTGATCCGCAAACAAAAACCAAAAACCAAAAAGATTACTAAACAGACGGAAGATAATGACATGACGGAATCCGTTTCTTAACCTAAGGAGCGAGCATAGTGAATAAGTATCAATCCGTTTGGTCAAAAGACTGGATCCATCCTTATGAGTCGCCATGGTCCATTTTTGAGAAATATACGTTAGCGAACGTAACGACAAAAAATGAAGTTCTTTACTTCTTGGGAAATCATGAGGTCAAGCAAGTCAAGAACAAAGCTTTTGGTGATAAGCATCGTAATTTATTAGCCTTAACAGGCTTTAATCGTACGCTGCTAAGAGAAGTGCTTGACTACGATTTAAAAGGTCATACTGATCGTCTGCTGTCCCTCCTCACTCGGAGAGTCGCCTGCAAATGTACACCTACTACTTCGTGGTTCTACAACCATCTTCGATGGTGCCCTGATTGTCTAAGCTTTGGGTTTCATAGTATGTTTCACCAGTTCAAGCTCGTGAACCATTGTCCGTTTCACTTGAGTAAGCTGAGGGACAGATGCTCCGGTTGCTTTCAACAACTTACTTATAAATTTACGGACAAGGGCATGAAGGGGCCATTTTTGTGTCAATGTGGCTTTTCGTTTGTTGATTACAAAGACCGTTGGAGACATTGGGGCATGCCCTTATCGATACGGTGCGAAGAAACGATTAGTTGGCTCGAATCGGAAAAAAGTACTGAGCATTTACATGTGTTTAATCCAAAGCATGCAATGTACTCCTCAAATCCGATCAAACTTCTGTTACAAGAAAGTTCCGATCCGGTAAGCGATGGAATATTGAGAATTTCTGTCGCTCCAAGCCAAAACTTCGAGTTGGATAATTGTAACGACCTACCGAGAACAACGGATCCACATTTGCGACATTTTGAACTACAGAGTAGTCACAAATACCACAACATCTTTGAACACTTGTTTAATGTTACTCGCAATGCCTATTTAGACCTAGATCGGCATTTAAAGTCAGGATTACTACATGAACACAAGACATGCATCGATCGGCTGCAATACATGTTAAAGGAACCCGAGCGCGGATTTCCTCCGATATGTTCTGTTGCTTACGCATACGTTTTCTGGAGGCAGTCGCTATTGGGACTAGATTCATTTTACCGAACGGTTCGCACGGTACCGCCGGCGGAGTACACACAAACATTCTCGGTATTAGGAAAGCCCTTTATTGAGGACCTTCAGTTTTTATTCGAGAGGTATATCGCTCACACAGGTGATTTTAGTCCTAAGAAGCCTGGTGAGTTAAGTTGGATTATTTATAGAGCAGCTTTCCTTTATTTCTCACAATACTTCCGCAACTGGGCCGAGGAATCGATTTTGCGTGCTGTAGAGGTCACGGTGCCCCGTGGGGAACAATTAGCGGAGTTAGCCGTCCGTAATATGCCGTTCTTTGTTATACAACGACCACTTACCTATACAGGAAGTATGTCGCTACATACAGAAAAGTCGCATAAAGAACCATTAAATGAACTGGTGCTGCCTTGTCCATATGTAACGAGAAAATCGTGGAGAATAGGTGAGAAAGAAATAAGCTTCAGTCCGTTATCCGTGGCAATGAGGAGGTTGGATGATAAGTCGTACGATCAAGAGGTTAAGCTTGCAACAACCTATGTAAGAAGATTACTTACTTATTAATGGGGGTTATAAGCCATGTATGAGATTGAGAGAAGAGCATTTGAAGAAAAAAATGAGGAGATGCCTTGGTTTATCCAAGACTTTTTCTCAGCTAAAACAAAATTATCCATTGCAACAAAACTCGAATATGTTCGGGATTTTGAAGCTTTCCTTTCCTGGCTTCTCGAAAGTTACTTTACCTCTTACTCCGAGATAACTGAACTAACAATGGATGATCTCAACACATTAACGTTTGAGCATTATCAGTACTTTTTTAACCAACTCGAACAAAATGGAAACGGGGAGGCTGCGGTAAATCGAAAAATCGGTTCTTTACGCTCCTTGACCAAATATTTAAACACCATTGAAGATGAGAAAGGGTACCCATTGCTGAAACGGAACTTTTTGGCGAAGCTATCCAGAAAGAAAGCTGGCCCTTCCAGTAGAGCCTCCACAGTACATGGAAAAATCCTGAAAAACGATGCTGAACGGAAAAATTTTGTGAATTTCATAGAGTATGAATACATACCGCCTAACAAACGTGCAGAGTTATATTATGATAACAATAAGGAGAGAGATTTAGCGATTGTAAGTTTAATTTTATATTCCGGAATCAAATTAAACGAGTTGGTAGTTTTGGTTGTTTCGGATATTGATTTTACCAACCGGAAGATAAAGGTGAACAGAAAGAGTGCTAAAGGGGATTATTATCTCTCCTATGTTTATTTTGATGGAGAAGCTTTGAGTTATTTAGAGAGTTACATTAACATCAGGACAAGTCGTTACCGAGTTCCGTCATCTGAACAAGCATTATTTCTAGCGTGTAGAGGATATAAATCTTCATGTGGACAGAGGATCAACAAGTCAACCATTCAGGTTTTAATTAATAAATACAGCTCAGCATACGGACGTCCTGAAATAACGCCCAAACGATTAAGACAAACTTATGGAACGTTAAAATACGATGAAGTCGATCACGGGCTACTCAGCGAATTAATGGGCATAACAATCAACTCGGCCGACGTATATCGTTTGTTGTCTGCGAATCTTAGCGATGAAGGTGAGACCGACGAAGCGAAGACTGGTGAGGTATAAGGGCTTAGGTGGTCGTTCCATCCATGTTGCGATTAGAAACGGGAGTAATAAGACTAGTTTAAAAGAGAGCATCATCGATCCTGTTGGTGTGCTCACTGAATCCTCGGCTAATGGACAAGGTTTAAATGAAAAAGAACTCGCTGTATTTAAGGAGTGGAAAGAAAGAGTTAAATCACAGAAACTCAAAGTTGATTATCCTTAATCAACAAGGTGTGTTAGTTTGATTTACTGTAACTGTTCATCTGTCGAAGGCAGACTCATAATGCAAAAGAATAGTAATATGGATAATAGGTGTTTTAGATGGAGTGTTGTGCACGGCGATTATTCAGCTGGGCATGACAGTTGACAACATAGAGTGTACGGTGTATTATACATTTATACCCCACGGGGTATTAATTTTTACCCCGAATAATACCCCTGTGGGTATGTTGGAGTAACATAAACTATTGAAGGAAATACTAATAACACTATTTACGGGAGGAACAATAACGATGGCAACAACGACAATGCAAGCCATGACGCCGCAACAACTCACGAAGAAGATCCTTGCGCGACGTTCGAAATACATCGGAGTTTGATAACTGGAAAATCGATGGCGGTAAGACGGAGATCTTGAACATTCCTTACTTCGACTTGTTGGACGGGGTTGACGAAGCGCTTGACAAGATCCCGAACGGCAAAGATATTCTTGTCGTGTGCGCGAAAGAGGGGTCTTCCATCTTTGTTGCGGAGCAGCTCGTCGAAGCCGGAAGAATGAATATACATTATCTGAAGGGCGGCATGAAGGCCTGGAGCGAATACTTGGAGCCGGTCAAAGTCGGCGACTTGAAGGACGGGGGCGAGCTGTTCCAGTTCGTTCGGATCGGGAAGGGCTGTTTGTCCTACATGGTACTGTCGGGCGGAGAGGCCGCAACGATCGATACGCTGCGGATGACCGAGGTGTTCGAGCAATTCGCCAACGACAAGGGCGCGAAGATCAAGCACACGCTCGATACGCACTTGCACGCGGATCACATCTCGGGAGGAAGAATGCTGGCGGAGAAAACCGGCGCGACCTACTGGCTCCCTCCGAAGGATGCGACGGAAGTCATTTTCGAATACGAACCTCTTGAAGAAGGAAGAAAAATTACAGTCGGTAAATCAAAGATCCGTATCCAACCGATTTATTCTCCCGGTCATACGATCGGAAGTACATCTTTTATTGTAGATGATCAATACTTGCTTAGCGGGGATATCTTGTTCGTCGAGTCCATCGGTCGTCCGGACTTGGCCGGGAAGGCGGAGGATTGGGTGGCGGATCTCAGAACGACGCTATATGAGACGTACAAAGATCTGTCGGACGATCTCATTGTCCTTCCGGCGCACTTCGGCAAGGCGACCGAATTGGGCGAAGGGGGTCGCGTCTCCGCTCGACTGGGGGATCTGTTCAAAAGCAATCCGGGTCTCAATATCGCGAGCGACGAGGAGTTTAGATCGACGGTCACGGAGAATCTCCCTCCTCAGCCGAACGCATATCAAGAAATTCGCCAAACGAATATGGGCAGAATGTCCCCGAACGAAGAAGAACAGCGGGAGATGGAGATGGGTCCGAACCGCTGCGCCGTGCACGATAAGTAATAATCTCTACTGTGGGGGAAGAAATTGCAAACTCCTTCCCCCACTGGTATTGGGTGACAGTTGACGAAGTGGTTTATGCGCTGTAATATACCCGTAGGGGTAGTGGTGCTGATATTTTTTTTGACTAAAACAATACCGTGTGGGGTATGTGGAAGACGTTGAAAATTCAAATCATAAACTGAGAGGATTACTGTTATGGACCTGGATATCGTGTGGATTCTTGTTTTATTCGCGATCGGCTTTGTCGGGTCCTTTATTTCCGGCATGGTAGGGATCGGCGGGTCGATCATTAAATATCCGATGCTGCTTTATATCCCTCCTGCCTTAGGATTCTTAGCTTTCACAGCCCAGGAAGTCGCGGCCGTTAGTGCGATCCAAGTGTTTTTCGCGACACTGGCCGGAATGTTCGCTTATCGCAAAGGCGGCTTCATCAATTCGAAGCTCGTACTCTACATGGGGATACCGATCGTCATCGGCAGCTTTCTTGGCGGGTACGGTTCGAAGTTTCTACCGGACAGCGCCATCAATATTACCTACGCGGTCATGGCGTTGGTAGCTGCAGTGATGATGTTCTTGCCGAAGAAGGGTATCGAAGATGGAGATTACGCGAAACTTACGTTCCATAGAGGGTTGGCTTCCGTCTCAGCCGCCCTGGTCGGTATCTTGTCTGGCATCGTCGGCGCGGCCGGGGCATTCATTACCGTACCGATCATGCTCGTCCTGCTCAAAATCCCGACTCGTGTTGCCATCGCGTCTTCCTTAGCGATTACGTTCATCTCCTCCATCGGGACAACGGCTGGCAAGATTATGGGGGGACACATGCTTTGGATTCCTGCGGCCGTTATGGTGATCGCAAGCATCATCGCTTCCCCGATCGGCGCGAAAGTCGGGAAGACGATGAACGTGAAGCTGCTTCAATGGATTCTCGCCGCCTTGATTGCGGCTACCGTAATTAAAATTTGGCTCGATATTTTAACCTAAACTAAAGGAGCGTCATGCGCTATGGCAGGAAAATACGCGAAAGACATGCTTCCGAAGGAAGTAAAAGAACGGTTAGCGAAGGGCGAAAAGTTGAACATTATTGATGTGCGCGAACCGGATGAGTGGGAATCGGGTCACATCCCGAACGCCAAGCATCTACCGCTCGGTTCGATCGGGCAGCGACATAGCGAGTTGGAACGTTCGGTGCCATACATTGTCGTATGTCGCAGCGGGGGCCGCAGCGGAGTGGCCTGCGAGATGCTTGAAGAAATGGGATACGACGTTACGAATATGCCCGGGGGCATGTCTCATTGGGAAGGCGAAGTAGCCTACGGGCTCTAAAACAGGAGGGGGTGCAATACATGACAGCCATCATTCAAACGAATCAAACGTTAGATTGCGAAGGCTTGGCTTGTCCGATGCCGGTCGTGAAAACGAAGAAGGCCATCGAAGAAATGAATGCCGGTGAAGTGCTCGAAGTACGGGCCACGGATAAAGGCTCGGTGGCTGACTTGCAAAGCTGGGCGAACCGGACAGGACATCAATACATCGGTTTGAAGGAAGAGGGCGGCGTCTTCCGCCACTTCCTGCGAAAGTCCTCGGAAAACGAGACAAAACCCGAAACGAAACATCCGCACGTCATCAGTAACGAAGAACTGAACCGGAAACTGGCGGCCGGCGGAAATTTTAAAGTACTGGACGTCCGGGAACCGGCGGAGTACAGCTTTAACCGGATTCCAGGAGCGATCTCGATTCCGATGGGCGAACTGGAGCAAAAGCTCGATTCTCTTCCGAAAGATGAAGAATATTTGGTGGTTTGCAGAACGGGCACCCGGAGCGATCTCGCCTGCCAACTGCTTTCTGAACGAGGTTATTCTAAGGTTACGAATGTCGTACCTGGCATGTCCGCGTGGGAAGGACCCATGGAGCGTGACGAGTAAGAAACCAACCACATCTTAGGAGGACAAAAAACATGGCGAATAAACGAGTGGCGATCATTGCATCTTCTGCGGGATTGGAAACGGCATATAAAGTGTTAAACATCGCGACGGCCGCAGCGGCGTTGGATGCAGAAGTGGGGATCTTCTTCACGTTCGAGGGGTTATCCATCATTCATAAGGATTCGGAGCAAATGCTTCTACTGAAACCGGAAAACGCAGGTCTTGCCGAAGGGTTCAAAAAGGTGAATGTACCGTCCGTAGCGCAGTTGCTCGAGATTGCGAAAGAGTCCGGCGTACGCATGATCGCTTGTCAGATGACGGTGGATGCGATGGGCCTCGAGAAAGAGCATTTCATCGACGGGATCGAACTCGGCGGCGCCGCGGCGTACCTCGACTTCGCGTTCGACGCGCAAGTGACATTGAATTTCTAAGTATATTACCTATAAGGGAGGATATATAAGATGGCAGATATCGTAATCGACGCGAAAGGGTTGGCGTGCCCGATGCCGATCGTCAAAGCGAAGAAGGGGATCGATTCGATCCAAAGCGGGCAGACGATGGAGCTTCATACGACGGATAAAGGGTCCATGAACGACTTCAAAGCTTGGGTGAACCAGACGAATCACGAGCTCGTGGAAGCGAATGAAGAAGGCGGCGTGTTCAAGTTTGTCGTGAAGAAGGGGTAAGAACGAGATGGGGTGAAAACAGATTCGCTGCGATCACCCCAATCTTCTTTGTAAGGAGGTGCCTTATGATTTGGTTGTCGATCATCTTCGTGCTATGGACAACATTTGAAATTCGAAAGCAATGGCCCGTACAAGGTCTTCACTATATAACGGAATCCGACATCGTCGGTTTGAGAAGCGGCGTATCCCTAAAGGTGGTGGACCTCCGGGAAGCGCCTGACTTCTACGCCGGACATATCGAGGGCGCCGAACACATCTTCATAGGAAGATTATCGTTCGAGTGGAACCGTCATGTTGCTTCCGGAGATACCATCGTCCTGGTGGCGGAGAATCGAGCTGCGCTAAAGAAGGCGGCAAGGATTTTGAAGAAAAAGGCGGGGGCGTGTACGTTATACGGGTTACTCTATCCTCAAGTTCATGCCGAAGACGGTCATTGTGTTGCTTGTTAAAATGTTTTTTGTAGTTTTTAATACCTATACATGTATCTGTAATAAGAAAGGGTGACTGGAGTGGCTGAAAAGGAAAAATCGACAATCGTTTTATTTAGCGGGGAACTGGATAAGGCCATAGCGGCTTTCATCATCGCGAACGGTGCGGCGGCTTATGACCATGAAGTAACGATCTTCTTTACGTTCTGGGGCTTGAACACGCTCCGGAAGGATCAGCAAGTGCCGGTGAAGAAAGGTTTCTTGGAGAAGATGTTCGGGAAGATGATGCCTCGCGGCGCGGAACGATTAGGGCTCTCGAAGATGAATTTCGCCGGGATGGGGCCGAAGATGATCAAGCATGTGATGAAGAAGCATAACGCGCTCACCTTGCCGCAGCTGATCGAGCTTGCGCAGGAGCAAGGCATTAAGTTGGTCGCGTGCACGATGACGATGGACTTGCTGGGGCTTCAGAAGGAAGAACTGCTCGACGGGATCGAATATGCGGGCGTTGCGGCTTATCTAGGGGATGCGGCAGACGCGAAAGTGAACTTATTCATTTGATGCCCGGCTCCCCGATGTGGTTATAATATACCTATACAGGTACCGGGGGGATATGAACGATGAAATACGATGACGATATGAAACGACGCCTGCGCCGAGCGGAAGGACAAGTGCGCGGCGTTCTGAAGATGATGGAAGAAAACAAGAACTGCAAGGATGTCGTCAATCAGCTCTCCGCGATCCGCAGCGCGATCGACAAAACGATGGCGCTCGTCGTGGCGGTCAACTTGGAGCAATGCATTCTAGAGGAGCAGGCGAAGGGCGGAGACACGAACAAGGTCGTCCATGAAGCCATGGATTTGTTAATCAAAAGCAGGTAGGTGAAGGAACGTGGATGCTGGACTATATATTTTACTATCGTTGATTGTTCTCTGGCTGCTGTACAAACAGTTCGTTCCGGTGAAAGGGCTGCGTACCTTAGCCCCTGAGCAGTTTCAAAGCGAGTCCAAGGGGAACAAGGTGATTGACGTCCGGGAGATCCATGAATATAAGCGCGGCCATATCAAGGGAGCTGTGAATGTCCCGTTGAGCCAGTTGCAGCAGCGCTTGGGAGACATCCCGAAGGATCGTACGATATATCTATACTGTCAAAGCGGAATGCGGAGCAAACAAGCCGCAAAGCTGCTTGGACGTAATGGGTACGCCGATGTAGCGCACCTTCGAGGCGGGATGATGGCTTGGAGCGGGCCGACCCAAAAATAAGCATGGACAATCGTTATGAGCGGCATACTACCCGTAAAGACTGATTACGGGGAGGGCCGCTCATGTTTCATTACACGGTGGAGACGGATGGAACCGTGGAAGAGGCCATCGATGCGTTAGAACAACGACTGCAAGCAGACCAGTTCGGCGTGCTTTGGAGGTTTAATATTCAAGATAAGCTGCAGGAAAAGGGGTTTGCATTCGAGAGTAAATACATCGTGCTTGAGGTCTGCAACCCTGCCGAAGCGAATCGAGTGTTGAGCGAGACGCCGATGGCTGGGTATTTCCTCCCGTGCAAGATCGTGGTTTACGAAGCGGAGGGGAAGGTCAAGGTGGGAATGCTGAAACCTTCGGCCTTAATGGATGTCATGCAGAACGACTCCCTTAGAAGGATCGCATCGGATGTCGAGGAAAGATTAATTCAGAGTATCGACGGCGTTCGCAAAGTTCAAGCCTAATGATGAACGAACCAATGAGTTTGAACTCGTTGGTTTTTTCTTTATCAAATCTTAATATTGAATCGGTAAAATTACTGCGGAGGTCTGAACTTGAGGGAGGAAGAACGTGAAGGGGAAAACCGTTCTGATCATTGAAGACGATATGAAAATTCGAAGACTGTTAAGGCTCTATCTTGAAAAAGAGGGTTATGAAGTCTTAGAGGCGGAGGACGGTAGGGAAGGAATGGAGGTATTTGAAAAACTCGATCCGTGCTTCGTCATTACCGATCTGATGCTGCCGAAACAAAGCGGCGAAGAGCTTTGTCAATGGATCCGTACGGAGCAGAACAGCGACGTGCCGTTACTGATATTAACCGCGAAGGTGGAAGAAGCGGAGCGGATTAAGGGTCTGCAATTAGGCGCGGACGATTATGTGACCAAACCCTTCAGCCCCCAAGAGGTCATTGTCCGGGTGGAGACCATCCTAAGAAGAACCGCCAACCGTTGCAGTAAAATTAGCTATAGAGGGCTGACTTTGAAGCCGATTCGGGGAGAAGCGAAATATCAGGGGGAGAGTATTCCGCTTACGAACCATGAGTTTAAATTATTGTATTTTTTCATGCGTCACCCGAATCAAATCTTGGCGCGTGAACAAATTCTGCTAGAGCTTTATCCCAATGAAGAGAAACAAGTCATCGATAGAACCGTCGACGTCCATGTCAGCAAGCTGCGCGAGAAACTGCAAGCAGTGGAAGCGCCGGCCGAATTGATCGAGACCGTTCGAGGCATGGGGTATCGATTCAATGCTTATTAAGAAGGCAATGTTCTGGAGACGACGACTGTCCTGGAAGCTTATGATGGTGAACGGGCTCGTCGTTGCGGTCGTGATTTGGCTGGCCGGCGTGTCCGTCAAAGATTTCGCCTGTGTCGTGGTCGGACAATTCGAAACCGTTGGGGAGGAGACGACTCGCAGCTTCAATCAAACGATGCAGTTTTATTTATGGAGAGCCAGCGTCTTAGCCGTTGTCGTTGCAGCTCTCGTTCATTATTTCTTCGTAAGAAAACTGCTCTCCCCTCTGAAGCGGTTAACGGAATCTACCCAAGCATTGACTAGAGGGGTATATCCCGAACCGATCCCCGCGGAGAGCGATGACGAAATCGGTAGTCTGACGAGAAACTTTAATCGAATGACGGAAACCCTTCAACGCGAAGAGCAGCATCGGAAACGTCTGATGAGCAACATCTCGCATGAACTTCGTACGCCTTTAAGCAACCTAAACGGGTACCTAGAAGCTCTAACCAACGGCGTTATCGACGGGGATCGAGAGCTCTTCCGGTCTCTTCATGAGGAATCGCAGCACTTATCGCGCCTGGTGGAGCAACTGCACAGCCTATCGGTTTGGGAAGCGAGACGGATCACGGTGCAGGAGAAGAGTCTGGTCGAGATCCAAGGACTTTGCCGCCAGGTGGTACAGACGTTTCAGTTGGAGTCGGTAAAGAAGGAGATCGCGTTTCATCAGGATGTCCAGCCTTGTGAAATATGGGTACACGAGCAAGGGATCAAGCAAGTGATGACGAATGTAGTGGCCAACGCGGTTCTGTACAGCATCGGAAACGACGTTTGGATTCGCGGGGAGGTTTCGGACGGAAATTTCCTCATTTCCATTACCAATCATGGGAAGCCCATCCCGGATGAGGTGAGGCCCTACATTTTCGAGAGGTTCGTGAAAAGCGACCCTTCCCGGAAGCGTAATGGAAACCAGGAAGGGACGGGACTGGGACTTGCCATCGTGAAGGAGATCGTGGAACAGCACGGGGGGCAAGTCGGTTTATCAAGTGCCGGAACGAAGCATACCTTCTGGTTTACGATCCCTCTCTAGATGGAGACGATCCAAGGTTTCGATTCAATGGACACTTCGCCTCTCTGAGCAAAATAAGATTTCAAAACGTCGTGTGCTAGTACGCCTTGCATCGATCGACCGGAAGTCTGGTTCTTGAACAGCTGTTCGCCAGCTCCCGCAATGCGGTACATGCGTTCGTCTCGCACCGGCTTGCCTTTGATCTCAAGATGTTGAATTCGGTGGCCCGCCGGATTGTAAGGCTTATAAGCCATCATGAGGTTCGAGGAACGCAAGAGATACCCTCCCTTCTGCTGATAGGGATCGGCAGCGAAAACTTGCTCTAGATTCCGTTCCAATGCCGTAAGCAGGGATGCACCGTCCATTTCAAGGATAAAGAGTTCGGGATTCGTCGGAATGATGTTGTATAAGTCGTTCAGCGTAACGAGTCCTGGGAGTACGGGGGCCCCGTACCTCCAGCCGTGGGAGAAAGCGACATCGGCTTCCGTGTAAGCTAGGTATGCGTCGGTGATGAGCCGATCCATCGGCGCTTCTTGAAGCGTCATCCGGTGCAGCGGCGTCTTGATAGCGCCTATCGGCTCCGATAACCGATCTCGAAAGGGAAGTAACGATTCCTCGATCATTGCCTTGATTTCGACGTCTTCTTCGTAATCCTCCACATACAGCGGCAGGAACGTATGTTTGAAATTCGTAACCTTCCCGTATTCGACGGTCACATCCAGTCTTCCTAGGAAGGATGCGCTCGCGCCGGACTGTATGATGACGCAGCCGTTCTGAATGATCGGTCGATCCAGTCGATCGTGACTATGACCGCTGAGGAGGATGTCGATGCCGCCAACCTGTGATGCTAATTTTACATCCAGCGGCAACCCCATATGGCTTGCGACGATAATCAGATCCGCTCGCTCCTCGGTTTTCAACCGATGTATGGTTGCGGTTAATTCCTCTATCCCTAACGAGAACGAGAAGCCTTCGGAGAAGGAAGACGGCATCGTCACATGGACGTAAGGGTACGTTAAGCCGATGATACCAAGCCTCAACGAATCGTATTCTTTTATTACATAAGGGTGGAAAATAGGTAGGTCATTTCGTTTATTTTTTACGTTAAGAGCCGTGATTGGAAATGCGCATTGTTCTTGTAACTTCAAGATCCTATCGGCCCCATAGGCAAAATCCCAGTTTCCGGGTACGGCCGTATCGATTCCCATCGCATTCAGAAGGGGAATAATCATGCTGCCTTGCGTAAGGACGGCGGGAGCCGTGCCATGTAAAAAATCGCCGCAATCCACGAACAGGACGTTCGGCGTACTTTTTCTGATTTCCTGTACGACGTGGGCGATTCGAGCGAAGCCGCCGACTTGACGATACTCGTGCGTACCGGCTTTCCAAAAGAACTCCGCATGGGGCTCGATGTATCCGTGCGTATCGTTTTGTTGGATGATCGTTAGCTGCGTCATGATTGCAAATTCCTTTCCTGGCTTGGTCGTTGTTATAGGCTTAACATAATCAATTAGGATTATGAGGGAAGGAACCCGTGTGATTTTCCTCACATCTTCAGTAGAAACAGAGGCGTATACTGAATTTACAGGATACCCCACTGGGTATGTATTTAAAAACAGCAAGAAAGGTGATGCATCATGAAAAAGAAAGTCCTCATTGTAGGCGGCGTCGCAGGCGGCGCGTCGGCAGCCGCTCGTCTTAGACGTCTAGACGAGAACACGGAGATCGTCATGTTCGAACGAGACGGCCACATTTCTTTCGCGAACTGCGGTCTCCCGTATTACATCGGGGAAACCATTCAAGATCGATCGAAGCTGATGGTGCAAACTCCGGAGAGTATGAAGGCTCGATTTAACCTTGACGTTCGCATTCACAGCGAAGTAACCGGAATCGATGTGCATGGAAAGACCGTTACCGTAAACAGCAAAGAGAAGGGCGTATACGAGGAGAGCTATGACTACTTGATTTTGTCTCCCGGCGCGAAGCCGCTGAAGCCGCCGATCCCGGGGATCGAGAGCCGCTTGATCTTTACGCTTCGGAATATTCCGGATACGGACCGAATCAAGTCCTACGTTGACCAAGAAGGCATTCGAAGCGCGATCGTCATCGGCGGAGGGTATATCGGCGTTGAGATGGCGGAGAATCTCCGGCATCGCGGGCTGGACGTCGCCTTGGTCGAAGCCGCGCCGCATATTTTGGCGCCGTTCGATTCGGAGATGACGGCGTTCGCGGAGAAAGAGCTCGAGGACAACGGGGTTCGTCTGCTGCTCGGAGACGGCGTTCAATCGTTCGAGGAGAAGGACGGAGGGCTTTCGGTCTCGCTGCAAAGCGGGAAGGAAGTCCATGCGGACCTGGTCATTCTCGCTATTGGCGTGGCTCCGGATACAGCATTCTTGAAGGAGTCCGGCATCAAGCTTGGGACCAGAGGTCATATCCAGGTGAACGAATCGATGCAGACCAACTGCGATGGTGTATACGCCGTCGGCGATGCCGTCGAAATCACGGATTACGTGTCCGGGCAACCCTCTGCGATACCGCTGGCCGGTCCGGCGAACAAGCAGGGGAGAATCGCCGCCGATCATATTAGCGGGCTGGCGTCGACGTACAAGGGGACCCAAGGCACCGCCATTATCAAGATCTTCGGCCTCACCGGAGCCAGCACGGGAAGCAATGAGCGAACGCTCGTGAAGCTCGGCATTCCATACCGCACGGTTTATGTTCACCCGAGCTCGCACGCAACGTATTACCCTGGGGCGAAGCCGATTGCGTTAAAGCTGTTATTTAACGACGAAGGGAACATCCTTGGAGCGCAGGCCTTCGGGGCGGAGGGGGTAGACAAGCGGATCGACGTCATCGCTACCGTCCTTCGTCTGAGAGGTACCGTAGACGATCTTGCGGAGCTTGAGCTTACGTATGCGCCTCCGTTCTCCTCGGCGAAGGACCCGGTCAATATGGCAGGGTACTTGGCGCAGAACGTGTTACACGGACGAACCAAGGTCGTGACGTTGAAGGAGCTGGACTCGTTCGATCCGGAGCGGCAGATCCTGCTTGATGTCCGGACGAAGGCGGAATACGATCAAGGGCATATCGAAGGCGCACTGCATATCCCGGTCGACGAGCTTCGGACAAGAATCGGGGAACTGGACCAAGGGAAGGAGATTTATGCATACTGCGCAGTAGGGATGAGGGGATATATCGCTTCTCGCATCTTGAAGCAAAAGGGGTTTGCCGTTAAGAACCTGACGGGCGGTTACCGCAGCTATTCAATGTCGCAATATAGACCGAAAGGGTAAGCTGCCGTAGCTTAACGAAAGCTTAACATAAGCCAAGTAAGATAATTAAGAAGCATCCATGAAGGGAGAGATCGGGATGCAACTTGGTTATCGCGACTTGGCTTGCGAAATATTGGTTCAAACTTGTTTAGATCTGCTGGACAAGAGAAGGAAGGGCGGACGAAACTTTCAAAATAAGCAGGATGCTCTAGCCTTCCTCCATACTGATTGGTTCGAAGAGTTATGTTATTTTCTTGAACTGGACCCTTCTCACACAAGAATGAAAATCATACATGGGCCAGATGTTGCAAAGCGGGCATAAAGAAACGGAAGGGAGTTCGCTCCCTTCCGTTTCTTTACGATCCCGCAATTACTGCAACACACGACGGGCGGTTACGTAGTGATCTTCCCAATACCCCGAATGCAAGTTGCTGATTCCGACCTCATTGCTGGGGGCGCTATGAATAAAGTCCCCATTCCCGATGTATATCCCGACATGATTGATGGTGCCGTTGGTATTGGTATCGAAGAATACAAGGTCGCCGGTCAATAAATTCGACTTCTTAACGTTACTGCCTTCCTTGGCCTGGTTTCGGGAAACGCGAGGGAGGTCGAAGCCATGCTCACGATTAAATACCAGTTGTACGAAAGCGGAACAATCCGAATATTTATCGTTCGTCGTCCAAGGCTCCGCGCCCCACTTGTAATCGAAGTCTCCCATGTATGATTTGGCCGTAGCGATAATTTCGCTCGCCGATACATCCGGCTTAGGTCTAGAGGGCGTCTTGTAGTCGAAATAACTCGCTGAGGCATAACCTATTTTTCCGCGATAATTGATTTTTAACCAATATCGATTTACGGTTTCGATCACTTGAACTTTGTCGCCTTCTTGGATAAAGCCGATCTTGTTGCTGGAGATTTTCGCATCGCGCCTAACATTTACGCCTTCGATAGCTGTAGCGTATTTCGAATCCCCATAATTTGTATATTTGTCGTTTGCGGATATGTACCCGCTCTTGCCGTCCGACGTCTCAATCTTCAACCATCGATCGTTCACTTGACGCATTACGTGTATATCTTCGCCTTTCCGCAGCATGCGTTTCACAGTAGAAGCTGTGTTCGGAGCCTCCCGAAAGTTAACGCCATAGGTCACTTTGGTTTCGAAGGAAGCGGCTGACGCTTGTACGGCAAGGAAAGAGGATGTCATGGATAAAGCGAGGCCCAGTGCAACGATCGGCGTTACTAATTTCATTTCTTCACATCTCCTACATGTAAATTGGGGGCCGGACCAACTCGTCCGGCCATTGCTTTTTACTTATTTAAACGCACTGCCGCCAAACACGAATCGATACTCCCAATGCTTTCCTGCAATGCTGTCTACACGAACGCCGCCCGATTTGTTGGAATACGTGTGAAGCATCTTCCCATTTCCTAAGTAAATCGCGTTATGGGTGATGCGTGGATCGCTCTTCGTACTTTTCGAATAATCGGTAGCCTTGGTGCCGTTGTACGAAACGAAAAACATAATGTCCCCCGGTTTGAGATGCTTCCAGTTTGTCGTTGTCTTCCCGATTTTCTTGACATAAGTCGCTTGTGTCCTGGAGTTCCCCGGCAATATAATGCCTGCACCTTCTTTGAAGGCTTGTCTTACGAAGTCGGAGCAGTCGAAAGTAGCCGTGGTGGAACGATCGGAACCGAATAGGTAAGGCGTCCCCATGTACTTCTTTCCGGCTTGGATCACCTTCTGTGCGGGCGGCACCACTGTGCTGCTCCTGTAACCAGCCGCTTCCGTTACGGCTTGTCCCAACGAACCGGTGCAAAATAACAGAGCAGGGATCATGAGAGCAACAGCGATTTGTTTCTTCATCGTAATTACCTCCTAAATGGGAATGTGTCGCTGCATGAACAGGCTAACATAGGGAAACGCCGCTTCCCGGACACACTTTTTTCCAGTCTCCTTTATCATTTCTTAACAATCGATCGGTACCATGAGTTTGAAAGCGAGGAGAGGGGGAGTGACGTGTACACGCTTCAGGTCGGTTCTTTAGTATTAAACGGGGAAATATTGCTCATCTTCACATTCGGATTAGCGGGCTGGGCTGCCTTACGAAGTTATGCGCGAAAGGTTCATGTAGAGGAAGATATCGTTACTGCTGCCTCAACTGGGTTCCTGATCTGGCTGCTTATCTGGAAAGGGAGTCTCCTGTTGTTCGATCCAGCTGCAGTCATTCAATATCCGCAAGCGCTGATTTTTTTCGACGGAGGAGAGAAGGGGCGGTGGACTGCCTGGCTAGCGGCTACGGGATATATCGTAGCCCGGGCATGGAAGGGAAAGTTAGCGATTCGCACCGCTGCGGAAGCGGCCACGGTCTATCTGCTCGGCGGGTTGACGGCATTTCATCTCGGAATGTCATGGTTTGAACTCGAAGCGTGGCCGTTTCACATCGCAGTATCTGCTCTGACATTTTGTGTAATGCTCTCCTTACTCCTTGCTAAACGGCAAGTGCCTTGGACAGGGGTTATGCAAAGGTGGTTATGGTTATGTATCGGTCTTATGGGGGTTGGGTTTATTAACCCTGATCGAGAGTCCGTTCTCCTCTCATTTGATTTCGTTCAGTTGATTTGTGCTGCGGCAGCTGCATTGCTTTATCTCAGAATTGCATCTTTGGAAAGGAGGGACTCTTAGTGGATTTGTTGACGGTGTTCATTGCACTTGCTGCGGGGGCGTTATCCTTCCTCTCGCCATGCGTATTTCCGCTGATCCCGGCTTATGTATCCCATATCACGGGGTCCTCGATTCGAAATAACAAAATCGAAGTCGACCGAAAACTCCTATTAATGCGGTCCATCACATTCATTCTTGGGTTTAGCGTCGTCTTTATCGCGATGGGAGCTTCGGCAAGTATGGTTGGACGGATTTTCGCGGAACAGAGAGAGCTGGTGCAGAAGGTGAGCGGACTTCTGATTATCCTGTTCGGGATGCAAATGGTCGGATGGCTGCAGCTGCGGTGGCTTATGACGAATAAGTCTTGGGATGCGGGCCGGTTGCAATCGGCGGGAGGGTCGCTGCGTTCTTTCCTTACGGGGCTTGCCTTCGGTTCCGGTTGGACGCCATGCGTCGGGCTTGCTCTCTCCTCGATCCTATTGATGGCGGGCTCGTCCGAAACGCTCTGGAGCGGAATCGGGATGCTGGCAGTGTACTCGCTAGGATTAGGGATCCCGTTTCTGTTGATCTCATTGGTGCTGACCTACTCTACTGGCGTTATGAAGAAGTTAAATCAGTATGTTCCCGTCTTGTCGAAGATCAACGGGTGGCTTTTTATTGGAATGGGCCTGCTGTTATTTAGCGGTCAACTTCAGAAGATCGGCGCGTGGCTCGCAAGATATACCTTATTCGATATCACATTATAAAGAGAGGTATGGATGATGAAGAAAAGCATATTGGCAATCATCGCTCTATTGGGACTTGTTGCGTACGGGGTGTTTGACTATGTAACCGAAACCATGGGAGAGTTAGACGCGCCGCAAACGACTGTAATGAACGACGATGTTCCGATCGGAATCGAGAAGGGGCAACGCGCGCCGAATTTTACATTGAACGACCTGAACGGAAATTCGGTACAACTTGAGGATTATCGCGGGAAGAATGTCATGATTAATTTCTGGGCAACGTGGTGCCCGCCATGCCGGGCGGAAATGCCGCATATGCAGCAGTTTTACGAGGACTACCAGAACGAGACGGTGATTTTAGGGGTCAATCTGACGACAACCGAAGGTAGACCGGAAGGCATCGAACCGTTCATCGAGGAGTTCGGGTTAACCTTCCCAATTGTCTTGGACGAAGAAGGAGATGTCATGACAGGGTATCAAGTGATCGGATATCCAACGACGTATGTCATCGACGGATCAGGGATCATCCGTGAAGTGTACCGCGGAGCGATCAATTACGAGATCATGCAAAAGACGATTGAGGAATTGTAGGAAAGGAGGCAGCCATCGTGGGACGAATGATCCGTAAAATACTCCTGTTTTCTGTGACGGCTTGTCCGATGGGAAGATCCATGCAAACCGTTGTTCAAGAGGTCGGCCGCCAGTTGAATGGGATCGAACATGAGGTAGTGTACGCGGATGTCCAGCATGACCCCACGAATCAATATCGCATCACTCAAAATCCTACTGTCGTATTTTTAGATGAACGGGAGAAAGAATGTAACCGAGTGGTCGGGTTTATAGAAACTCAGGAATTGATTGATCTCATTCGTCGAGTGGAAACGGGTGAAGTAATACAACTGGAAAGTGTACCGAATGCGCTTGCAAGTCAGGAAAAATATACTGTTTATCTGTATGACGGGGCCGTACCTATTCCGGTGGAAACCGTATATAACAATAAAACTGCAGTCGTTACACCTAGAATTACAGCGATACGGCTATTGTTAGAAACGACTGCAGAAGGGTTCATTAATCCTTTTCCCCCTAATTCAGCATTAATGAAAGTCGATTTCACGGACCGCGTCGCCAGTGTGGAAATCCAAGTTGAAGAGCAGGTTTCTTCGATGGAAACGGTTAAGATGGAGCAGACTTTGTTATATACGTTGAGGCATTTCGAAATTCAGACCGTTGATCTGCGGCTTTACGCAAAAACGCTTCAATAAGGCAAGGTACGCTCCCTTCGACTAGGCATATGATGGAGTACACTAGTTTGGAGGGATTGATTACCATGTTTCCTCATCCTCAAGGTTTCATGTACCCGGTGTACCCGTACCATCCTTGGCAACCCTGGCAGCCTCATCACCATTACCGATCCCACACATATTCTCAATACGTACCTAGTTACCCTGTTGCGTACCCGCCCTATTACGGTCATGGGCAGTTTCGTTCTTCGAATGGGATGGAAATTAGGGATTATGGGAAAGAACCATTCGTCGTCAACATTAATCAAGTAACGCAGCAGAACAACACGTTCCGTACTGCTCTATGGACGGGAGGGCAATTTCAAGTCACGGTGATGAGCATTCCGGTCGGAGATGACATAGGATTAGAAGTACATCCTGAAACTGACCAATTCATTCGGATCGAAGAGGGGCAAGGCCGTGTTCAGATGGGGGATTCCAAAGATCATTTAGATTTCGAAGCAGATGCCTACGATGATTTTGCAATTATGGTCCCAGCAGGCAAGTGGCATAACCTAACTAATACGGGGAATACACCCTTAAAGGTATATGTGATTTACGCTCCACCGGAGCATCCGCGCGGGACCGTACACGTAACGAAGGCGGACGCGATGGCATCTCATGGTTGACTTTCAACTGAACAATACCGGTTACCGTAAGCTGGTAACCGGTTTTCTAATGCTTGGCTTCATCAGCCAACATTCCTCGTTTCAATATACGTCTCTAGAGCAGGGTGGAATTCTTTCGTGTAATCCCCATTCGGACAGGTTTTTATAATGTGGGATGAGAAGAACGGCGTTTTACAAACGATCAACGTGCTACCACACTGTGGGCAATGTTCGTGAAAAAATTTATCAAGTAACCGCAGCAAAATTAGCACCCCCAAATCCGATGTGTATACTTGGATTATACATCGAGGAAGCCAATAAGAAAACTACAAGAATAGTTACGGATCCGAGTATTTTCTAATGAGCGCGATAAAAGCTCGTACAAGTAAAAAGGTCAGGACCATAAACAAGAAAGAGTGGAAAATGTTCCACCAATTGTGGTGATTAATTAATTCTGTGTTCACTTCCGCCCACCACTCAAAAAGGGCGATCGGAATACCATATAGAATGGACTGCAAAATGATGCCTGGAAGGCGGGAGTGTAAGGTCGTTTGATTAAAATATACACAAAGAATGGGAAAGACCATTAAATCAAAGACGATGTGGATCTCAAATACATCCGGTAACAATCGAACCGGGTAAGAGACTAGATCCTCGGCGACAACGAAGGAATCAACGAATCCTGAAAGGAAGGCTTTGAAACAAAAGACAATGACCCAGTCTTTAATCGGCTGTTTCGGCAGCCAGTGAAAAGCAGAAATCACGGATATGAAAACCAAAAACCAAAGAAATATATAACCCCAACCCATAATTAACCTCCAGCGAGTTAATACTTAGATTGTTCCTCAAGTTGCGTGGACTAATTCCAATGGAGGTTCATTAATGGTGCAGAGTGTATAACGGATGTGGAAGAAATGAAGATATATTGGAAAAAGCGATGATAATCTTATCCGGAACTCGTTTTGGTTAAAGCGTTCGACGAAAAGGGAAGTGGATCCATGATAAGAAAATTATTGATTAGATATGTGGTTCACCGGTAATAATGGGAGTAATAAATTACATGGTGAGACCAAATGAATTATAACGAAAACGATGAAAAACACCTGCAAGTGTATTTGTCAATCGAAAAGTTGACCACCCCGCTAACCTAAAAGTTGACCACCCTGGCGGTAAAAATAGGCACCCGAAGGTGCCGGTGGCGTGAGGCGGTTGCGACGTTCACGGTGCATTAAAAATCAGCAGCAGTCGTCATCTTGCGGTACAGCTCCATATTTCCCTGTTCCAGCGCATCGCGTTCTGCTTTAAGTTGTTGAATCTCTTCACGCAGACGCTCGATAGCCGCCTCCATCTCAGCGATTCCCGTCTGCAATTGCTCTACTTTCGTTTCTCTCTTATGCACGAAGATTCTCCTTTCCTCGTCCTTCCAACGTTTGACGGAATCGATAGGAATCGCCGTCGAAGAGAAGGATGTGCGAGTGGTGTGTTAAACGATCCAATAATGCTGTGGTGAGCGCAGGATCACCAAATACATCCACCCAGCGGGAGAACTCCAGGTTGGAGGTGATGACAAGGCTACCCTGCTCATAACGCTGAGAGATGAATTGAAATAGTAGTTTACCGCCTTCGCCGAGCGGTACATAGCCGAGCTCGTCAAGGATCACGAGATCGTACTTGTTCCAACTCCTTAGGTAACGAGGCAGACGATACTCAGATTCCGCCAACTGGAGCTCCTGAATCAACTGCATCACAGGCGTGAAGCGAACGCGGTAGCCTTCGAGCATGACGCCCATTCCGATGGCGGTTGCAATGTGGCTTTTACCTGTGCCGGGACGCCCGATGCATATGACGTTCTCACGTCTCGGGATGAATGTTCCCTGTGCGAGCTGCTCCACTTTCATCTTGGGAAGCTTCGGGATGTGGGCGAATTCGAACTCCTGCAACGTCTTGGGTTTCGGGAATTTCGCTTGGCGCAGGAGATGCAGTTGCTTTTGTTCTTGCCTCTTGCTCACTTCATGTTCCAGACAGGACGCCAAAAATTGAAGATGATCTGCATTTTGCTCTAGTGCATCTCTGAGCAACTCCGGGTAATGCCTGAGGAGACTCGGCATACGAAGCTGGCCGCAAGCGATTTCGGTACGCGCTTCAGCGACAGCGGACGTCATCATCCCACCTCCTGCAAAAGTCGATCGTACTGGGCAACATGATCCGGTGTTGTGACGATCCGTTGCGTTTCGTGCGCGTGAGTGATCGTTGGATTCAATCGCTTCTGCACCGCAGATGCCGTGATTTCCGCGAGTTCCATCGATTCGAGCGCCACCGTCAACTCTGATAGGGAATGCTCGCGGAGGAGTAACAATACGAGCAGAAAATCCTTATACCCGCGGCTGTGGGCCTGCGTCATGTGGGTTCGCAGCAAGCCGAATACGGGTGGGAGCTGCCTTACAACAGAGGCGTTCGTGACGGCGTGCGGCTTGCGTTCGAGCGCGGTCAGGTAATGCCCGATCTCCATCTGTACGTCGCCTCGCCGGTAGCTTCGTGCATGCGTTGCCACAACCGTACTGCCGACGATGAGGTCGATCCGATCGACAAATGCCTTGGCCATGATCATCCGTCCCGTGTACTGACAGGGGACGGAGTATTGGTTTCGATCGACTGTCGCCAATGCATAGCTGTTCACCTTGACGGGCACAGGGCGAGCGGAAGAGAACGCCGCTGTCGGAAGCGGCCGCAGAGCCGCCTGCTCCGTCGCCCAAGCTTCGGCGTGTTTGATCCGCTCTCGATCGCACCAGCGGAGCAGATGATCGTTAAGCTCGTCCCACGATGCAAACGAGGGAACCGGCACGAGCGCTCGGCTGCGGACGTATTTCACGAGAGACTCGACGGTGCCTTTGTCGTTGCCGTGGGCTGGTCGACAGAAATGGCTGTCGAACAGATAATGAGCGCGCAGGCTGGAAAACCACGCATGCTCTTCTCGTTCCGGACCGGCGAGTACCTTTACCACCTGCGTCGTGGCGTTGTCGTAGAGCCCTTCTTTTGGAACGCCGCCAAAGTAAGCGAACCCCCGTACGTGGCCTTCGAGAAAGGCTTCCAGACGCTCTGTAGGGAAGGCGATCACGAACGGGACGAGACTGTACTTGCACCGCATACAGAACAGACACACCTTCATTCGCTGGCCGAACAGATCTACTTCCGCATGACCAAAGTCAATCTGCATCTGTTCGCCCGGATCCGCTTCGAGCTTGAGATAGCATTCCGATTGTGTCCCCCGGAGCTTGCGCATGTAGTGACGCACCGTCGATTCTCCGCCGGTGAAGCCGTATTCTTCTGTAAGGCGTTCAAAGATTCTGGCGGCAGTATGCCGCTGTTTGGAAGGCGCTGTCTTATCCCCTTCTAGCCACTCCTCGATCACCCCACGGTACGGATCCATTACCGGGCAGGGGCGTTCGTGCTGGCGAGTGTAGGTAGGAATTTCTGCGTCCGCCAGCAACTTGCGTATGGTTTGTCTTGCCATATTCAATTGCGTGCTCAGCCGCCGTATGGACCACCCGTCGATAAAATGTTTCTTCCGGACATATTCTTTGTCTACCATGCCATACATGCCCTTTCCCCCTGGCTGCTGATCTACATTCAGCATAGCAGGGACTTTGATCGGGGTGGTCAACTTTTACGTTAGCGCAGGCTATGTAAGTGGTACACTTTTAGATTAGCAAATACAGCAAGCCGCGATACGTGCTTTTCCAGTCTTTATTCGCCGTTACTTCGAAGATAATATGCAGTTGGCTGTATCTACTAAGATTTCTTATGCCGAAGATTTTAAGTATTTTTTTGTTTGGTTAGTAAACTCCAAGATATACAAAAACAAAGATGTATCCGACATTTCAGTGGATGACATAAATAATTTAGAGGAAAGTCACCTACAAAGTTATCTGTATCATTTACATCTGGAAAAGAAAAAGACTCTACATAGAAAAATCTACGCATTAAGGTCGTTGTTAAAGTATCTACTCTTTACTCAGGGAGAAGATGGGGGGTACCTTCTTAAGAACAACGGTCTAATTAAAGTACTTTCCATACAAAAAGGTAGGAGTACTGTAAGAAATAAGGAGCAAACCATTAAGATACATAGTGAAATGTCTGATTTTGTAGGGTATATATACAGTGGATATGTACCTAAAGATATGAGGGATGCACGATTCTATGAAAAAAATCGGCTACGGGATGCAGCAGTTGTTAGCTTAATCTCAGACTCCGGAATTCGCGCATCAGAGATAATTAAACTTAACATTGATGATATTCAAGTAAAGACGAATATCGTTACTGTATGGAGAAGTTCAGATAGAGGAGAGATGCGCCAAGTCGGTTTAATATACGGGGAAATAGCACAGAAGTATATTAAAGAATACCTTGGTTCTTTACGAGTTAAGCTTGATAAAAAAGCACC
>LNAP01000200.1_pt1 | contig 178816 bp, 144 predicted proteins | sample 602601 | NCBI WGS metagenome assembly LNAP01 (sample SAMN02440304, study PRJNA202911) | soil metagenome | biome: Subtropical and temperate rainforests or woodlands; isolation source: soil samples (1 kg each in a 20% v/v slurry with milli Q water) were... ...
CGAGAAAGCCAAGAAACTGTAATCCCGGCGCCCGGCAACGGGCGCTAATTTAGGTTGAGGCAATCAGATGGCTATGACAGTCCATTGCGATATCGTCAGTGCGGAAGGGGAAATTTTCTCCGGTCTGGTCGAGATGGTGGTTGCGCATGGTGAGCTGGGCGATCTTGGTATCGCTCTGGGTCACGCACCGCTGATCACTAATCTGAAACCAGGTCCGATCCGCTTGATCAAGCAGGGCGGGGAATCCGAGGTGTATTACATCTCCGGTGGTTTCCTCGAGGTTCAGCCGAACATGGTCAAGGTCCTTGCCGACACCGTGCAACGTGCTGCCGACCTGGACGAAGCCTCCGCTCAGGAAGCCGTCAAGGCTGCTGAGAAGGCCTTGCATGAGCGCGGCGCCGAGTTCGATTACGGCTCTGCTGCTGCACGTCTGGCCGAGGCCGCAGCCCAGCTGCGCACCGTCCAGCAGATCCGCAAGAAGTTCGGCGGCTAAGCCGTCTGCTTTCTGTGCGATTGATTAAAAAGGGTAGCCTCGGCTACCCTTTTTTCTTTTCCCGACACTCATCATCTGGTCGCAGCCGCTGACCACCCAGGATTGGTAGCCAGTCATGTCTCTCGAAATCGTTATCCTCGCGGCGGGTCAAGGCACTCGCATGCGTTCGGCGCTGCCCAAGGTATTGCACCCGGTAGCCGGCAACTCCATGCTCGGTCATGTTATCCACAGCGCCCGGCAACTTGATCCACAGCGCATTCACGTGGTGATCGGCCATGGGGCGGATGCTGTGCGTGAGCGCTTGGCGGCGGATGACCTTAATTTTGTCCTGCAGGATAAACAACTGGGGACCGGCCACGCGGTGGCCCAGGCGGTGCCATTTATTACCGCCGATACGGTACTGATTCTCTACGGCGACGTGCCGCTGATCGAAGTCGATACCTTGCAGCGCCTGCTCAAGCATGCTGCTCCACAGCAATTGGGCCTGCTGACCGTCGAGCTGGATGACCCCACTGGTTACGGCCGCATTGTGCGCAACGCCGACGGCCAGGTGACAGCGATTGTCGAGCAAAAGGACGCCAACGAAGCCCAGCGCGCGATCACCGAAGGCAACACCGGCATTCTTGCCGTACCGGCTGAACGCCTTGGCGACTGGATGAGTCGTTTGTCGAACAACAATGCCCAGGGCGAGTACTACCTGACCGACGTGATTGCCATGGCGGTCAACGACGGGCTGGTGGTCGCCACTGAGCAGCCGCTGGATGCCATGGAAGTGCAGGGCGCCAACGATCGCCGGCAACTGGCCGAACTGGAGCGTCACTATCAATTGCGCGCCGCGCGCCGCCTGATGGCTCAGGGCGTGACCCTGCGCGACCCGGCCCGTTTCGATGTGCGCGGTGAAGTCAGCGTCGGCCGCGATGTGGTCATCGACATCAACGTTATCCTTGAAGGCAAGGTCATCATCGAAGACGACGTGGTCATCGGCCCGAACTGTGTGATCAAGGACAGCACCCTGCGAAAAGGCGTGGTGATCAAAGCCAACAGTCACCTCGATGGCGCCGTCATGGGCGAAGGCAGTGACGCTGGGCCATTTGCTCGCCTGCGTCCGGGTACCGTGCTGGAAGCCCGAGCCCATGTGGGTAACTTCGTCGAGCTCAAGAATGCCCACATGGGCGAAGGCGCCAAGGCCGGTCACCTGACCTATTTGGGTGACGCTGAAATCGGTGCACGCACCAACATTGGCGCCGGTACCATCACCTGCAATTACGACGGCGCCAATAAGTATCAGACGACTATTGGTGAGGACGTGTTCATCGGCTCCAATAATTCGCTGGTTGCACCGGTGACCATCGGTGATGGATCAAACACCGCAGCAGGTTCAACCATCAATCAGGATGTGGATAAGTCTCAACTGGCTGTGGCCCGTGCGCGGCAGCGCAACATCGATGGCTGGAAGCGTCCGGTAAAAATCAAGAAAAGCTAAGTTATCCACAGATCCTCTGTGGGAGCGGGCTTGCTTGCGAAAGCGGTGTATCAGGTAAAGCAGTACCGCCTGACACGCCCTTTCGCGAGCAAGCCCGCTCCCACATTGTGTTTATGATTTCTGAATTTTTCTTCCCTCGCCTTGACGATTTCGCTGCAATAGGTTTTGATTACTTACGTTATCTTTCGAATCGAAACTTATCCTTATGTCCAAGCGCAACACACCACAGCGCCGCCACAACATCCTTGCCTTGCTTCAAGAGCAGGGCGAAGTCAGTGTTGATGAGTTGGCCAAGCGCTTCGAAACCTCGGAAGTTACGATTCGCAAGGATCTCGCCGCGCTGGAAACCAATGGTTTGCTGCTGCGTCGTTACGGTGGTGCGGTCCCCATGCCGCAGGAACTGGTCGCCGATAACGGGCAAGCCGTCTCCAAATACAAACAAGCCATTGCCCGGGCCGCGGTGAAGCGGGTCCGCGAACATGCGCGGATTATCATCGACAGCGGCAGCACCACCGCGGCAATGATTCCTCAGCTGGGGCTGCAGCCGGGGTTGGTGGTGATGACCAATTCCCTGCATGTCGCCAGTGCCCTGAGCGAGCTGGAGCATGAACCGGTGCTGTTGATGACCGGCGGTACCTGGGATCCTCATTCCGAGTCGTTCCAGGGCCAGGTCGCGGAGCAGGTCCTGCGCTCCTACGATTTCGACCAGTTGTTTATCGGCGCCGACGGCATCGATCTGGTCCGAGGCACCATCACCTTTAACGAACTGTTGGGCCTGAGCCGTGTGATGGCTGAGGTTGCCCGCGAAGTGATCGTGATGGTGGAGGCCGACAAGATCGGCCGAAAAATTCCCAACCTGGAACTGCCGTGGAGCAGCGTCCATACCCTCATTACCGATGATCGCCTGCCCGTGGAGGCCCGCGATCAGATTCAGGCCCGTGGAATCAATGTGATCTGCGCGTCTGCCAGCCAGGAGAAATAGCATGTGTGGAATTGTCGGCGCCGTTGCTGAACGCAACATCACTGCAATCTTGCTCGAAGGCCTCAAGCGCCTCGAATACCGTGGTTATGACAGTGCCGGTGTGGCGGTGTTTACCAACGACGAGAAGCTTGAGCGCATGCGACGCCCTGGCAAAGTCAGTGAGCTGGAGCAAGCGCTGGACGCCGAGCCGCTGGTGGGGCGCCTGGGCATCGCCCACACCCGCTGGGCCACTCACGGTGCGCCGTGCGAGCGGAACGCCCACCCGCATTTCTCCGACAACCTGGCGGTCGTGCACAACGGCATTATCGAGAATCACGAAGCGCTACGTGAGCAACTCAAGGCACTCGGCTATGTGTTCACCTCCGACACTGACACCGAAGTCATTGCCCACCTGCTCAATCACAAGCTCAAGGAGTTGATGGACCTGACTGCGGCGCTCAAGGCCACCGTCAAGGAGCTCCACGGTGCCTATGGCTTGGCGGTGATCAGTGCCGAACAGCCGGATCGACTGGTTGCTGCCCGCAGCGGCAGCCCGTTGGTGATCGGTCTGGGCCTGGGGGAAAATTTCCTGGCCTCCGATCAGTTGGCGCTGCGTCAGGTCACTGACCGCTTCATGTACCTGGAAGAGGGCGATATCGCCGAAATTCGCCGCGACAGCGTGCAGATCTGGGACATCGACGGCAAAGCCGTGGAGCGCGAGACCGTTCAATACCGTGACGGCGCCGAAGCCGCCGACAAGGGCGAGTTCCGGCACTTCATGCTCAAGGAGATCCACGAACAACCGGCCGTGGTGCAACGCACCCTGGAAGGCCGCATGAGCCAGAGCCAGGTGCTGGTCCAGGCGTTCGGGCCACAGGCCGCCGAGCTGTTCGCCAAGGTTCGCAACGTGCAGATCGTTGCCTGTGGCACCAGCTACCACGCCGGTATGGTGGCTCGTTACTGGCTGGAAGAGTTGGCCGGTATTCCGTGCCAGGTCGAAGTCGCCAGCGAATTCCGTTACCGCAAAGTGGTGGTGCAACCCGACACCCTGTTCGTGACCATTTCCCAGTCCGGTGAAACCGCCGACACCTTGGCCGCCCTGCGTAACGCCAAGGAGCTGGGTTTCCTCGCCAGCCTGGCGATCTGCAATGTGGGCATCAGCTCGTTGGTGCGCGAATCCGACCTGACCCTGCTGACCCAGGCTGGCCGTGAAATCGGTGTGGCGTCGACCAAGGCGTTCACCACGCAGTTGGTGGGCCTGCTGTTGCTGACCCTGTCTCTGGGACAGGTGCGCGGGACCTTGGGCGAGGGTGTCGAGGCAACATTGGTGGAAGAACTGCGCCGCCTGCCGACCCGTCTGGGCGAAGCCCTGGCGATGGACAGCACCGTGGAAAAAATCGCCGAGTTGTTCGCCGAGAAGAACCACACCCTGTTCCTGGGACGTGGCGCGCAATTCCCGGTGGCGATGGAAGGCGCCCTGAAGCTCAAGGAAATTTCCTATATCCACGCTGAAGCCTATCCGGCCGGTGAACTCAAGCACGGCCCGCTGGCCCTGGTGGACAACGATATGCCCGTGGTCACCGTGGCGCCGAACAACGAGCTGCTGGAAAAGCTCAAGTCCAACCTGCAGGAAGTGCGCGCCCGTGGCGGCCAGCTGGTTGTCTTTGCTGATGAGAAGGCCGGCATGACCAATGGTGAAGGTACTCACGTGGTGCACATGCCGCACATCCACGACATCCTGTCGCCGATCCTCTACACGATCCCGCTGCAGTTGTTGTCGTACTATGTCGCGGTACTCAAGGGCACTGACGTCGACCAGCCACGAAACCTGGCCAAGTCTGTGACAGTGGAGTAAGCCCTGGCAGCCGGGGGCGCGGAGGTGGTTTCGGCTCCTCTGCACCCTGGCGTCACCGGTTGCTGCCATCCAGAACCCGGATCCTGAGCGGCACCGCTGATCGCCGCTCGTCTGATCGTCACCCCCCGCATTTCTCCTCATGAGCGTAAACATGAGGCCACGTCTTCCTCCTCTCACCGATTCAACAAATATCCGCGTTGACAAAAATTATTTTAGGTGACGATAATCGGTCAAGTCGTACGACAACGTATGACATAAAATAATAAAATCGACGCAGGCCCTGCTATGCCATTCGCTCCGACGGCTCATCAGCATCGCTCTCTGCCCATTCTGCATAACCGTAGAAGGGCACATCTCTTCTCGCTTATGCATCCCAGCCAAGCGGGCCATGGCTTTCCAGACAGCCATACTTGTTCGACTCAACCAAATTCCTTGCATCGTTCGCTTCCCGCTGCGCACCAGAACGGCATTGCCACTGCGCGCGGGTTGGCAATACGCCCGATTCATCCTCGCGACACCCATACCCAACTCCCTACCAACACCTTCTACGGCAGCATCTCTGGAGAACAATAATGAGAAAAACACTCTGCGCCTCTCTCGTCGCTTCCTTCTTGAGCCTCACCGCCGGAGCGGCCGTTGCCGCTGATGCGAGCGACTGGCCGACACGTCCGGTGCAGGTGGTGGTCATTGCCAACGCCGGCGGCGATACCGACTTCAACGCACGGATGATGGCCAAGTACTTCACCAAGGTGACCGGCAAGTCCATGGTCGTCACCAACATGGCCGGCGGGGGCGGCACCATCGCTGCCGACGCGGTCAAGAGCGCGGCGCCAGATGGCAACACCATTCTGTTCACCCACACCGGTCAGATGATCGTTAACGAAGTGGCAGGGTTGTCCGAAGATCGCTTCGATGCGTTCGATGTCTCCTGCATCGCGGGCGTCGATAAAGGCGCTGTGTTCGTCTCCGCCAAAAGCTCGGGCATCGACACCCTCGATCAGTTGATTTCACAGGCCAAGGCCAAGCCAGGCACCATCACCTACGGCACCGAGATGGGTAACTTCTCGCACCTGCAAGGCTTGATGTTCGAGAAGCTCGCCGGCGTCAAACTGAAGATGGTCGACAGCGGCACCGTTTCGGAAAAAGTGGTGGCCTTGTTGGGCAAGCGCATTGACCTGGGTGCTATCAGCTATGGTTCGGTTCAGGACTACATTGCCAGCGGCAAGATGACCGCTCTGGGGCAGCCTAACGCAGAGCGCAACCCGCTGCTGGGTGACGTCAAGACGTTCAAGGAGCAAGGCGTGGACCTGGTCCTGGACAAGCCTTACATCGTCGCTTTCCCGAAAGGCACAGACCCGGCCATCGTCAAGAAAATGGCTGACACCATGAAGAAAATCACCGAAGAACCTGAATACGCTGAAGAGCTCAAGAAGTCCTTCAAGCAGCCTGTCAGCTTCCAGGGCACCGAAGAAGCCATTGCTACGCTGACCAAGACCCGTGACGACTTCATGCAGTTCAAGGACGAAATGCGTAAAGCCAAGTAAATCCTGGGAAACAGGATGGGGCGCTTACCGAATTGGCCAGCGCCCCTTTGCTCGGCCCTTCAAGTGAAAGAGGATCCTGTATGGATACCTACAAAAGAAATGAATTGTTCGCCGGCCTGGCGATGCTCGGTGCTGGTGTGGCGTACATGTTGTTGACCGCGAATCTGCCGCGTCGCGGTTTTGTCGACGCCGCTTTTGTGCCCTGGATTCTTTCCGGCGCGCTGTGCCTGTTGGGCGTGTTGCAGTTGCTGGCCTGGAGAAAACTGCCCCAGCAACGTGCCGAGCCTGTCGAGCCGGCCGAAGCCGCTGAATCGATCGATTACCCGACGGTTATCAAATCCATCGCCCTGGTGACGCTCTTCACCGCGCTGCTGGAAGTTGTCGGTTTCGTGATCATGACCACGCTTTACCTCTACGCCCAATTCATCGTGTTGACCCCCGCGGATCAGAAGGTCAAGCACGGGCTGTATGCCGTGATCGCGGTCGTTTCAGCAGCGTTGATTTTTGTGATCTTCCGTGAGGGCTTCGATTTGATGCTGCCCACCGGTCTATTGGATTTCTAGGGGACGGTGATGATTGAGCTCCTGCAACAAGGCTTCGGTGCCGTATTCTCGCCCTACGTATTTGTCCTGATCACCCTCGGCGTTGCAGTGGGGATCGTCTTTGGTGCGGTGCCCGGCCTTTCGGCCACCATGGCCATCGCCCTGTGCTTGCCGCTGACCTATTCGATGGGCCCGGCCACGGGTCTGTCACTGCTGGTTGCTCTGTTTGTCGGCGCCACCTCGGGGGGGCTGATTTCAGCGATATTGCTCAACATACCGGGCACGCCGGCCTCCATCGCCACGACGTTCGATGGTTCGCCGATGATGAAAAAGGGCCTGGGCGTCAAAGCCCTGGGCATTGGCGTGGTGTTCTCGTTCCTGGGCACGATTTTCAGCATTGCGGCGTTGATGTTTATCGCCCCGATCCTGGCGGACGTGGCCCTGAGTTTCGGTCCCCATGAATATTTCTCCATTGCCGTTTTTTCGCTGACCCTGATTGCCACACTGTCCACCGGTTCGCTGGTCAAAGGGCTGTTCGCCGGCGCCTTGGGCTTTGCCTTTTCAACCGTCGGGATCGCCCCGGTCGACGCCATTCGGCGTTTCACGTTCGACCTGCCGAGTCTTAACGGTGGCTTCGCCATGCTGACCGTCATGATCGGCATGTTTGCGGTCTCCGAAGTGCTGAAATTCGCCGAGAGCGCCCGCTCAAGCCACCGTGCCAAGCCACAGAACATCAGCATGAAGGGCGTGAAAGGGTTTGGTTTTTCCATCAAGGAGTTCATCAGCCAATTGCCGAACGCGACCCGCTCGGCGTTCATCGGCCTGGGCATCGGGATCCTGCCGGGCATCGGTGCTGGTACCTCGAACATTGTTTCCTACATTGCGGCAAAAAAGCGCTCAAAGCACCCGGAAGAATTCGGTAAAGGCTCCATCGAGGGCGTGGTTGCCAGTGAAACCGCGAACAACGCCGGTATTGGCGGTGCGATGATCCCGCTGCTGACCCTGGGTATTCCCGGAGACACCACCACGGCGGTGATGCTTGGCGGCTTCATGATTCACGGCATCCAGCCTGGCCCGCTGTTGTTCATCAGTCAGGGATCGCTGGTCTACACCATCTTTGCCGCGCTGATTCTGGCTTCGTTGCTGATGTTGGTGCTGGAGTTCTACGGACTGCGCATCTTCATCAAGTTGCTGGCGGTGCCCAAGCACATTCTGTTGCCGATCATCCTGGTGCTCTGCGTAGTCGGTGCGTTCGGCCTCAACAGCCGCATCTTCGACGTCTGGGCGGTGCTGCTGTTCGGCCTGATGGGCTATGGCTTCGTCAAAGGTGGCTTGCCGATTGCGCCGTTCATCATTGGCTTCATCCTCGGACCCATGGCTGAAACCAACCTGCGTCGTGGTCTGATGCTTTCTGATGGCAACTTCAGCGGTTTCCTCACCACGCCGATCTCGGCGGTCTTCCTGGCCCTCGCAGCGGCGTCTGTCTCCTGGCACCTGGTGACGGTGATCCGTCACAAGAAAAGTGCCGCCATTGAGCTGATGCGCAGCTAGTTCATCTCAATCGGTCGCTTCCACTGCTGCAACGCACGATGTGCGCTGCAGCAGCCGAATTCAAACGCCCGGAGACAGTCATGCAAAACCCCAATTCTCTCTCTTCGGCCGATCTCGACCCGATGGCCTGGGACACGTTGATCCAAAGCGTCGAGCAAGTGGTCGGCGCGGCGGGGCTGGTGCGTGATCCTGAACTTATGCACAGCTACCTGACTGACTGGCGTAACGCTTACCAAGGCCGGGCCGCACTGGTGGTGCGCCCGGCCACAACCGAAGAAGTGGCGGCGGTGGTGCGGCTTTGCCATGACGCTGGGGTTGCCTTGGTGCCGCAGGGCGGAAATACCGGGTTGTGTGGCGGCTCGATCCCGGATTCGTCTGGTCGTCAGGTGGTGCTGTCGTTGACCCGGATGAAGCGCATCCGCGAAATCGACCTGGCCAATGAAACCATAACGGTCGAGGCCGGGGTGATTCTGCAGCAGTTGCAAGAAGCCGCCAGCCAGGCCGGTCGCTTGTTCCCGCTGTCACTGGGGGCCGAAGGCAGTTGCACGGTGGGCGGCAATCTGGCCACCAATGCCGGCGGCACGGCCGTGCTGCGTTACGGCAACATGCGCGAGCTGACCCTTGGGCTTGAGGTGGTATTGCCGGATGGACGTGTCTGGCACGGCTTGCGAGGTTTGCGCAAAGACAACACCGGCTACGACCTCAAGCATCTATTCATTGGCTCGGAAGGTACGCTTGGGATTATCACGGCGGCGGTACTCAAGTTGTTTCCGGCCACCCATAGCACGGCCACCGCTTGGGTCGCACTGCCCACGCCGCAGGCCGCGGTGGACCTGATCGGGCATGTTCGCAGCCTGTGCGCCGACCGTCTGACGGGCTTTGAGATGATGTCGCGCCAGAGCCTGGAGTTCGTCCTGGATCATGTGGCCGGTTGCAGTGACCCCTTGCAAGGGCCGCACCCGTGGTACGCCCTGATCGAATTGCGCGACACGGTGCCCGACGCACCTTTGGACCTGTTGCTTGAAAGTGGCCTGGGCCATGCATTTGAGACCGGGTGGGTGATTGATGCCGTGATCGCCAGCAACCAGACTCAGGCTGCGGCATTGTGGGCTCTGCGCGAAGGTATTTCCGAGGCGCAGAATCATGAAGGTCCAAGTCTCAAGCATGACATCAGCGTGCCCGTCAGCCAGATTCCGGCGTTCATCGAGCGTACCGATAGCGCCTTGCAACAGGCGTTTCCCGGCGTACGCATTGTTTCCTACGGTCACATGGGTGATGGCAACCTGCACTACAACATCAGCAAGCCGCTGGGCCATGCCGATGCCCCGTTCAAGGCCCAGGAGCAAGCGATCATGCAGGTCATCTACCAGATGACGAGCGCTTTCAATGGCAGCATCAGTGCCGAACATGGCCTGGGGCAAGCCAAGCCGGACGCGGCGGCTCATTTCAAGGATCCGCTGGAGATCGAGTTGATGCGTGCCATCAAGCACACGCTGGATCCGACCGGGTTGATGAACCCCGGCAAGGTGTTTGCCACCGGGCTGGAGTGATCGATCCTGCCTCTGCTAGCCTGCCTCAATCATGGCAGGCCGTCGGCCTTTACGGCCACTCTGCCGCTTTCAGACACTGGACATGGAACGGCTGAATGACTCAGATAAGCACCAAAGATCGCGTGCGCATCAAGAAAGTCGAAGTGCTCTCGGACAACTGGTACGTGCTGCGCAAAACCACCTACGACTACCTCGGCCGCGATGGCCAGTGGCGCGAACTGGCCCGCGAGACCTACGATCGGGGCAACGGCGCGACCATCCTGCTGTACAGCAAGGCCAAGCAAACCGTGGTGCTGACCCGGCAGTTCCGCTTCCCGGCCTTCGTCAATGACCACGATGGTCTGTTGATCGAAACCTGTGCCGGCCTGCTGGATAACGACGACCCGCACACCTGCATCCGCAAGGAAACCCAAGAGGAAACCGGCTATATCGTCCAGGATGTACGCAAGGTGTTCGAGGCATTCATGAGCCCAGGGTCGGTGACAGAACGCCTGCATTTTTTCGTCGGCGAATACTTCGACGAAGATAAACAGCATGAGGGCGGCGGGCTGGAAGCCGAGGGCGAGGAGATCGAAGTGTTGGAGATGTCTCTCGACAAGGCGCTGGGCATGATCGAAACCGGGGATATCTGCGACGGCAAGACCATCATGCTGTTGCAGTACGCCAAGCTGCATGGGTTGCTGGATTAGCCTGCTTCATTGATCAATTCAGCCCAGGACGATGTAAGGCGCAGCGTAGGTCATTGGCTGCGCGATGTCATTCAACTGGACTGGGCGTCACTGTCTTCCTGGACGAGGTTCAGGTAATCCGAGGGTTCTGTCTGCTCCGGCAGTTCGGTCACGACACTGAAGTCACTGATTTCGATGGCGCCCACCCCGTGCCCCAGCAGATGGAAAGAGAAAGCCTTGCGGGGTTGCGGGTTATCGAAACGGATATTCATCACCAGCGGCTGTTCGGGCGTCACCGCCACTTCCGTCGGCAGGTCGATCGCTACATCCTGCTCGAACTCTTTGGCCTTGAGGGAAATATAGGCCGCATTGTCCGGACCCAGGGCGCGGATGGTCAGGCTGACGCGGGTCTGTGAGCCCTTGGGCATCTCCAGGTATTGGGCACCGATCAGGTTGTCGGTCCAGTCGTTGGTGATTTGGGCCGGAAGCGGGATTTGATCGGCGCTACCAAACTGATAATGCTGGTTGAGCGGTGTATGGAGCAGGGTGCGGTCCAGGGCCGTGGCCCGCGCGCTGATCAACCTGGCCCGTTGACCGCTGTATTGCCCGCCGTAAGTGGCGCGCTCCGTGATGAAGCCTTCGCTGGTGTAATAGCGGCAGCGCTGCAGGAAATCGCATTCGGTGAAAGTGCTCTTGCCATCGTGGTAGCGCAGCTTGCCATTGGTGAACGACATGATTTCCCGGCCCGTTGCGTAGTCCCGGAACAACGAGCGACCGGACAATGACTTGGGCACTTTGAAACCGAAGTAATCGAGGACCGAGGCGCTCAGGTCCACATGACCGTAGACCCCCGACTTGACCCGGGGCAATGGCTCCGGCGCCAATGTCAGGTTGAAACCCCAGGATGACGCCAGGCGTACATCGTCGATGCCGTGGGATTCGTCCGAGGTGATGATCACCAGGGTGTCTTTCAGCACGCCTTGGCGTTCCAGCCCCGACATGAAGCTGTCCAGTGCGTCATCCAGGTAACCGACGGCCGCCTGCTTGGTGGTGTCGTAGCGTTGCAGGTAGTCATCCGGCGCTGAGTAGGGCTGGTGCGTGCCCACCGTCAGCAGCGTAAGCATCCAGGGCTTCTTTGCCTTTTGCAGTTGCCCGACGTAATCCAGCGCGCCCTCGAAGAATGTCTTGTCGTCCTTGCCCCAAGGGAATTCCAGGTAGGCAGGTTTGGTGAACCAGTCCATGCCCAGAGTGGTGTCGAAGCCGATGTGCGGCATGATCCGGTCCTTGGCCATGAACCGCAGGCCCGCACCTTGCAGGAAGTGCGTGGAGAACCCGTTGCGGCGCAACTGGGCCGGCAGGCAGGCCTGGTTGCGCCGGCTCAGGTTCAACATCTCGACGCCTTTGGGCGTGCCGTCGTCGAATTTGTCGTAGTCGCCACACAGCATCGAATACAGACCACGAATGGTCTGATGGTTGTGCAGGACGTAGTCGGGTGTATTCATGCCGCGCTTGGCCCAGGCACTGAGGTGCGGCATCAGGTCCTCCTGATAGCTGCTTTTCAGGGCCTGACGGTTGACGCCCACGTAGGCGCCGGGAACGCCTTCCAGGGTGATGATCAGGACGTTGCGGGCCTGGCCCGGTGCAGGCAGGATTTTCTGGCCTTCAAGATCGAGCCGGGTAAGCCCCTCCATGGGCGGGGTTTGAACCACTGCATCATCTTCAAGCCATAGCTGGGTACGATCCTGCCCGGCGGCAACGGCTGCCGTGACGAGTTGGTGGGGAAGATTGAACAGGTTCCATTGGTCTGCCTCACTGGGTCGCCAGGTTTGCACCACACTGTGGCTCAGCAAAAGCACTACCGGCAGCGCCCAGGCGTGGCGCGGCAAGCGAGGCGCCATATACAACCGGCGGGGCCATTGGACGATCAGCCAGACCATCAACGCGACCAGTTGCACCCCTGCCAGCCAGGGATGGGCGAAGCCGCCGCTGGTGGAGTTTTCGACGAATTGCGGGTCGGTCAGGTAATGCAGGTCCGATGGGGTGGGCATGCGCCCGACAGCACTGACCAGTTCGATGCTGGCCAGCGTCAGCATGCTCCAGATCAGCAAAATGGGTAATGCCACCCACCAGGGACGACGGTAAAGCAGCACGACCAGCAACCCGCCCATGCCCAGGTCAGACAGATAGCCCAGCGGATCGGACCATCCCAGCGAGAGGCGCAGGCCCATGGGGATGATTAATACACATCCGGCCAGGGCGATGAGAGGGGCAAGGGGGTGCGTGAAGCCGCGGTAAAAAACATTCACAAAAAGGGGCCTTCCGATGGACGCCAGTCAGGCACGCATCTTGTGAACACGGGCTTGCGAGCAAGCCCGTGTTCACAAGACCTACGCCATGGTTCGAGTCATTAAGTTGTCATGAAAGTATGCTCAATGGTACCAAGCATAGTCGCAATTGACCGGGTCGATGTGCCGATGCCCTATCGCGTTGCGCTGTGGTTCGCTGGCGTAGCCCCCTACAATGGCGGTGCGGCGCTGATTTGAGGTGCGCAGCCAACTTGTATCAAGGTTTCTCATTGGGGGATGAATGGACAGGTTTCAGGAAATGCAGGTTTTTGTCGCCGTGGCCCAGGACTCCGGTTTCTCGGCGGCTGCGCGACGCCTGGGCCTGTCGGCGGCCAGCGTCACACGCGCCGTGGCGGCGTTGGAGCAGCGTATCGGTACGCCCATGCTGGTGCGCACCACCCGCAACGTATACCTGAGCGAAGCGGGCCAGCGCTTTCTCGAGGACTGCCGCCGAATTCTGGCGGATTTGCAGGAAGCCGAGGATTCAGCGGTCGGCAGTCACGCCCAGCCCCGCGGGCAATTGACGATTACCGCCCCGGTGCTGTTTGGTCAGTTGTTTGTCACGCCGGTGCTGGTCGATTACCTGCAGCAATTCCCCGAGGTGGGCATCAATGCCTTATTGCTGGACCGTATCGTCAGCATGGTCGAGGAGGGCATCGACATTGCCATACGCATTGGCGAGTTGCCCGACAGCAGTCAGCACGCCGTGCGTGTGGGTGAAGTACGACGGGTGGTTTGCGGTTCCCCCGATCTCTTCGCTCGCCATGGCCGACCCGCACACCCGCAGGATCTGGAGCACATGCCGGTAGTCGCCTCATCGGCCACCGGTCAGATCAGAAACTGGACGTTCATCGACGCAGGGCAACCGCTCTCTGTGCGACCCGCGCCGAGACTGGTGGTCACGGCCAACCAGGCCGCAATCACGGCTGCCTGTCAGGGGTTGGGGTTGACTCGGGTCTTGTCTTATCAGGTGGCGGGCAACGTTGCCAACGGGGAACTGGAGATCGTTCTGGCTGACTTCGAACTGCCGCCCCTGCCGATCCATGTGGTGTACCAAGGTGGACGCAAAGCGCCGGCGCGAGTACGCAGTTTTGTTGACTTTACCGTCCGTGCATTGCGTGAGCACCCGGACTTGAAAGGCTGAGACATTGTTTCGCTGTTTGAAACAATGGATTGCATATTCGGGTGATTCTCTAGTCTTCAGTCGAAGCGGAAGATGACCCCATCGACGCCGTTCTGCTGATGGCGTCACTTGCAACGGAGTCGACCATGAATCCCATCAAGCTTTATCACTTTCCGCTTTCCGGCCACGCGCATCGCGTTCAGTTGATGCTTTCCTTGCTCGGGTTGCCCGTCGAGGTGGTTTTTGTTGACCTGGCCAAAGGCGAACAAAAACAGGCAGATTTCCTGGCCATTAATGCCTTTGGCCAAGTCCCGGTCATTGACGATGACGGTATGGTGCTGGCCGATTCCAACGCCATCCTGGTGTACCTGGCAAGCAAGTATGGCAAGGGCCACTGGCTGCCAACGGATCCGGTCGGCGTCGCCCGGGTGCAGCGCTGGTTGTCGGTGGCGGCCGGGCCGCTCCATGCGGGGCCGGCCGCGGCGCGATTGATTACGGTATTCGGCGCGCCTTACAACGCAGAGGAGGTGATCGCCCGTTCCCACAGCCTGCTCAAGGTCATTGATCAACACTTGAGCAGCAGCGCGTATCTGACAGGTGACGTTGCGACGATTGCCGATGTTGCCGGCTACAGCTACATCGCCCATGCCCCGGAGGGCAATGTGTCGCTGGAAGACTACCCCCACGTACGTGCATGGCTGGGGCGGATCGAGGCCTTGCCCGGGTTCGTCGGTATGCCGCGTACGGTTGCCGGGTTGCAACAGCACGTCTGAAATGCACTGAGCCGCCTTGAGGCGAGGGGATTTATCCACTCGCCTCATCGGCGAGTGTTACGCGTAGGAAAGCGCCTTTTGCTCCAGCAACGCCTCATACAGTTGCAGCCATTTGCGGCCCATCTCCTCGGAGGTGAACAACTGCCGGTAACGCTCTTCGGCCCTGATGCCCATTTCCCTGGCCTGTGCCGGGTTGTCCCACAGGGTACGCATCGCTTCCCGGAAAGCTTCGGGGTTGCTGGGGGGCACCACCAGGCCGGTTTCATTGTGGATATTGATGTAGCTGGTGCCGGTGCCGATCTCGCTGGAGATCATCGGTTTACCATACATCGCGCCTTCGAGCAGGGAGATGCCAAACGCTTCAGAGCGCAGGTGTGAGGGGAACACGATGGCGTAGCTCAGCTCCAGCAATGCCACCTTGTCTTCATCGCCCAGGCGTCCGAGGAAGTGCAGGTTGCGCAGGCCCAGCGCCTGTGCCTGGGCATGCAGTTCTTTCTCCAGCGGGCCTGCACCGACGATGACCACCGGATAATCCACGCCTTTGAGGGCGTCGAGCAGAATGTGCAGGCCCTTGTAATAACGCATCACCCCCACGAACAGAAAGAAGCGCTCGCCCAATTTCGCCTTCCACTGTGCGATGCGTTCAGCGTCACGCTGTGGATAACTGGCTTTGTTCAAGCCATAGGTAATGACCTGGGTCTTATCGCGGTACTCCTTGAGCACGTCGCTGGTATGCACATAGTTAGGTGATGCCGCGACGATGCGATCCGCGCCGTTCAAGAAGCGTCGCATCAGGGGGCGATACAGTTTCAGCAGGTGCCGCTGACGCACGATGTCCGAATGGTAGGTGACCACATAGGGTTTTTTCAGTGCGCTGCAAAAATGCACCAGGTCCATGAATGGCCAGGGGAAGTGGTAGTTGATTACGTCTGCTTCGGCAGCCAGCTCGCGGAATTTCTTGAAAACACTGTAGGAAAACCCGGTGGAGGCCAGTTGGAAGTCCATCCGGGCCTGATGAACCTTATGCTGTCGGATGCTGATCGGACCCGGCGCCGGATCGTTGCTCAGCGTCAGCACGGTGTTATCGATGCCCAATCGGTCACTGCTGTCGCACAGCTGGAAAATAACCTGTTCGATACCGCCCATGGAGTCAGGCAGATAGGTTTTGTAAAAGTGCAGGACTCGCATTCAACCTCCCAGAACCTGGCGATACGCCTGGGCGGTCACCTTTGCACACCGTTGCCAGGAAAAAAGCGCTGCTTGTTGCAACCCGGCTTCACGACACGCCTGCCAATGCAGGCGATCTTCGATCAACCGGCCCATGGCTTCGCGCATGCCTTGGGGATCGTCGGGGTCGCAATAATTGCCGGCCGCCCCGGCCACTTCCGGCATCGCCGAGCAGCGGGTGGTAATCACCGGGGTGCCGCTGGCCATGGCTTCGAGCACCGGCAGGCCAAAGCCTTCATAGCGCGACGGAAAAATCAGTGCACGTGCCCCTGCCAATAGCTGGGCAACCTGTTCGTCGGGCAAGTAGCCCGCGAGACAAACATGGCCTCCGGCCAGGGCATTTTTCAACTCGTCGCTGAGTTGTGCGCGCTGCCATCCGCTCATTCCTACGATGAACAAAGGGAACGTCTGACGGACGGATTCGGGTAGCCTGGCGTGGGCGCGCAGGGCCAGCGACAGGTTCTTGCGTGGCTCCAGGGTGCCGACACACAGAAAATATCGGCCCGCTTCCAGCCCATGGGCTTTGAGAACCCCATCGATGGCTTCGGGTTCGCGTGGATGGAAACGTGCAGCAGCCCCCAGCGGGGCGACTCTCAAGCGTTCCGCGCAAAGGCCGAAGTGTTCTCGGGCTTCATCGGCGATGAACTGCGAGTCCGTCAGAATCAGCTGCGACTGCTCTACCGCACGGCTGAGCCGACGCTCGATTTCCCTCAGTCGTGCCGGTGGTTGCGTCTCGGGGTAGCGCAGGTGCGTCAGGTCATGCAGCGTCATCACCGTCGGCCCTTCGAAGGCCAGGGGCCACAGGCTCGGTTCGTGATACAGGTCGATGGCACGGGAACGGCCCTGATCGAAGCGTTTCTGTTCCAGCCAGCGCCGCGCCCGATAGGCCCCCGGTACCTGGCGCAGCAAAGGTGTAAGCCGCGAGTAACCAGGCGTGGCCGCTTGCGGCAACTGCGAGCTCCAGCCCCAGCCATGGAACAATGACAGCTGTACATCCGGCTCCTGGGCCAGGGCAGTGGCCAGTTCCGCCACGTATTGGCCGATGCCTGTGCGTGGCGCCTGCAGGATCCGGGCGTTCAGAGCTATTCGCATGCTGTTTCCCTGTCGAGGATCACTTCATCAATGTGTCGCTCGATTCGCTCCACCAATTGCGCACTGGCCTGGCGCCAGCTCAGCCATTGCCATTGATCGAGGGGACGACTGGCCGGGAAAACCCCGCTGTTTTCCATGCCGGTCACCAGGTCTGCCAGGCTCTGGGGATCTTCGAGATTGAAATAGGCCATGAATTCACCGCCGATTTCCCGAAATACCTCAATGTCGCTGCCCATCGCCGGCAAGCCGCGCTGCATGGCCTCCACCAGCGGCAGACCAAAGCCTTCAACGTAGGAGGGGAACACCAGCGCAGTGGCATGTTGGTAAGCGTGTTCCAGGCTATGGTCCGAAAGATTGTTGAACATAAACAGGCGGCTGTTGAGTTGCGGGTGACGCCTTATGCGCTCGATCAAGTCCTCACATTTCCAGCCTATTTTTCCGACGATGCATAACCTTGCCTTTGAGCCGGCAGCCCAGGCGCGTTCGAACGCATCGAGCAGGTAAGCGTGGTTCTTGCGTGGTTCGATGGTGCTGACCATCAGGAACACCGGCTCGGGCTGCGTGAATACTCGCAGCAGTTTGCTGTCGATGGCGCTGGTGGCATCCACCAAATCCAGTTCGCTGCCCAAGTGGAAATAGTCGAACCAACGTTCACGTACCTGTTGCTCGCCAATACGCCGTACCATTTCCTCGCGAAGCTGGTCTCGGATGGTGGTGGAGATCGCGATGTAGCCATCGGCGGTGCGGGCGATCCAGTCGAACCAATGGTTGAACACCTTGACCAGCCCGGCGTCGCAGAACTGTGGATGGGTCAGGGGAATCAGGTCGTAGACCACCGAGATGATCCCGACGCCCTCACGCTTGAGCTTTTCGGCCAAGGGGAAGAAGCCTGAGTGCCAGGAGGAGTCGAGCAACACCAGTTGGTCACCGGCTCTATGCTCCAGCGGTACGCTACGTGTCGGGACTTGCTGGCGTTTGAGGAGGCGATCGAGTACTCGGATCGGAATGCTCAGGCACCCCAGAGCGAACAACCGGCAGCCGACGTACAACAGGCGACGAGCCCAAACTGACTGGTTGAATGGGCGTCGCCGCTCGAGGGTCCGCTGTCTGAGCCATAACAGGTTGGCGAACTGTTCCAGCCCTGCTCGCAAGCCGACCAGATCCAGCCCCTTTGTGGGCAGAGGAGCCAGACTTTTAACTTCGTACAACTTACCTTGCAGCATCACCACGGGAATGCATTCGCACTCCTGATTTATGGTCGGCAGCTCGCGGATAACGTTGCGCACCACCCGCTGGATTCCGGAATTGTCATTCGGATGATCGTACACATAGGTGCAGTCCACCAGCAGGCGGGTCATGGCAACTCCTTTTGCGTCAGTTCCTCGGCCGCTGGTAATGCGGTGCGCTGGATGCTGGTACGGGCCTGGAGCCACGAACAGCCAACGAAATCTTCCTGGCGATTGTTGATGACGTGGAACACCAGCCCGTAGTCGCGCCATTCGAAGTTGCGGTCCAAGTGCGAGTCCAGTCGGGACAGGCTCAGCGCGACGGAGTAATTGCCCTTGCCCAGGCGCATGTCAAAACTGAAACGGAAGGTGACGTGCTCGCCGGCCTTGAGGTCGGTCACGGCTTTATCCTGGCGATGGGTGTTGATGCCGTACATGGGCTGGCCGAGGCGGTCCTTGATCAGGAAACCCAGCACCAGCCGCTCGATGTCCTGGCGGATTTCGACCCGCACCTGCAACACCATCGGTTGGCCGATTTCGGCCACTTCCACCGGCTGGCCCTGACTGTTCAACAGCTGTACATCAACAATGCCGGCCTCGCCGGTGCCGGAGATGGTACGTACCTGGCCGTTGGCGAGCATTTCCTGGCGGACGATCTGGCCCTCGCGCTGGGCCAGCATTGCGTTGTAATAATCCATCACCTCTTCCGGCTTGCCGCGCATGGCCATGCGCCCGTGCTCCAGCAGGATGGCGGTGTCGCAGATCGACTGAATCGCCGAGCGGTCGTGGGACACGATCAGCAGCGTCGTACCGGCCTTGCGAAAACTGCGGATGCGCTCAAAGCTTTTATGCTGGAAGTAGGCGTCACCCACCGACAGGGCTTCATCGACGATCAGGATATCCGGGCGGCGGGCCGTGGCGACGCTGAAGGCCAGGCGCATTTGCATGCCACTGGAATAGGTGCGTACCGGCTGGTCGATGGCCGCGCCGATTTCGGCAAAACCTTCGATCTGCGGCATCAATGATTCGATTTCCTCCACCTGCATGCCCAGCAACTGCCCGGCCATGAAAGCGTTCTGGCGGCCGGTGAAGTCCGGGTGGAACCCCATGCCCAGCTCCAGCAACGCCGCGACGCGGCCACGCAATTGAATGTGGCCACAGGTGGGTTGGGTGGTGCCGGTGATCATTTTGAGCAACGTGCTTTTGCCCGCGCCGTTGACTCCGACGATGCCGACGGCTTCACCGGGCTGGATCTCGAAATCGACGCCCTGCAAGACCCAGTGCAATTGATGACGTGGGCGGGAAAAGGGAATCAGCCATTCGAACAACCGGCTCCAGCGGTTCGGATACTGCTTGTAGGCCTTGCCCAGGCCACTGACGCGTAAATGCCCCATCAGAGTTCATCCACCATTTCACCGCCGCGGCGTCGAAACATCCGCAAACCGGTGAAGCACATCAGTAGGCCGATGACCAACAGCGGTGTCAGCGAACTCCAGACCGGCCACTGGTTGTAGAGAAACAGATTCTGGTAACTCTGCATCAGCGCTGTCATGGGGTTGAGGGCCAGCAGTTGCTGGATCGACGGTGGAAGGATGGTCATCGGGTACACAATGGGCGTCAGCCAGAACCAGAATTGCAGGCAAATGCCAAACAGTTGCCCGACATCGCGAAAGAACACATTGAGAATCCCCAGCAACATGCCCAGCCCGGCGGCGAACATCACCTGCAGGGCCAGCAATGGCACCAGCGCCAGCAACGTCATCCCTGGCCAGCGGCCGGTGATCAACAGGAAACCGAGAAAAAGGCCGAGGATGATCGCGAAGTTGATCCCGGCGTTGAACAGCACAATCACCGGCAGGCAGATCCTAGGAAAGCTAATCTTCTTCAGCAGATTGGCGTTTTCCAGAAACATGCCCTGACTGCGGGTCGTGATCTCGGCGAAGAACCCCCAGGTCAGCAGCCCGGCGCAGAGGTAGACGCTGTAGGCCATGCCATCGTCCACCCCCGGCAGGCGGGCGCGCATGATGTGGGAAAAAATCACGGTGTAGACGAGGATCATCGACAGCGGGTTGAGCACGGTCCACAACGCGCCGAACAAAGAGTTGCGATAGCGCGCCTGGAATTCGCGCTTGACGCTGCCGAGGACAAAACCGCGGTAGCTCCACAGCGCACGGTGCAAGGTCAGCAACATCAGACGGCCCTGCCGTAGTGATCCTCGAAGCGCACGATGTCGTCTTCTCCCAGGTACTCACCGCTCTGGACTTCGATGATCACCAGATCGATGACGCCGGGGTTTTCGAGCCGATGGCGGTGCCCGGCGGGGATGAACGTCGATTCGTTCTTGGCCACCAGATGAGCCTCCGAGCCATTGTTGGTGACCTTGGCCATGCCTTCGACGACCACCCAATGTTCGTTGCGGTGATGATGCATTTGCAGGGACAGCGCCGCGCCTGGCTTGACCACGATGCGCTTGATCTTGAAGCGCGGGCCTTGTTCCAGCACGGTGTAGCTGCCCCATGGACGGCTGACCGTGCGATGCAGGCGATAGGATTCGTGTTCCTTGTCCTTGAGCTGGCGCGCGACGCGGCGTACATCCTGGGCCCGGTCGGAATGGGCGACGAGGATGGCGTCGGCGGTGTCGATGATGATCAGGTTTTCCACACCCAGCGCGGCCACCAACCGTCCCTCACTCTGGACATAGTTGTTCTGGCTGTCGATGAACAACGCCTCACCGCTGACGCGGTTGTTCTGTGCATCGGCGGGCACCAGATCGGCGACGGCACTCCAGGAGCCGATGTCGCTCCAGTCGAATGCGGCAGGGACCACCACCACATTGCTGGAGCGCTCCATCAAGGCGTAGTCGATGGAGATGTCCGGCATTTCGGAAAAATGCGCGACGGACAGCTCCTGTTGCACGCAACCTGATGTCTCCACGGCCGTGCTCGCGGCTATGCAGGCGCGAGCCTGTTCCAGCAACGCCGGGGCGTGGTTCTGCAATTCCGCCAACAGGGTTTTGACTGAAAAACAGAACATGCCCGAGTTCCACAGGAAACGGCCGCTTTCCAGATAGTGTGTTGCGGTTTGCAGGTCGGGTTTTTCGACGAAGCGTACGACCTTGGCAGCGCCCTGGGTATCCAGGGGTTTGCCCCGTTCTATATAGCCGAAGCCGGTTTCCGGTGTCGTGGGCAGTACGCCGAAGGTCACCAGGTAACCGCTTTTGGCCAGTTGCGTGGCATGCTCCACGCTAGCCTTGAAGGCCGCCTCGTTCTGGATCAGGTGGTCTGCGGGCATCACCATCAGGATGGCATCGTCACCGTGCACGGCTTGCACCGCGAGCGTCGCCGTGGCGATGGCCGGCGCGGTGTTGCGGCCTGTCGGTTCAAGTACGAAATGGCCGCGATGGCGTGCCAGATGGGCGCTTTGGTAGTGGTCGCGGCTCTGAAAGTAATACTCGCGATTGGTCACGGTAACGATGTCGCCGCGGCCGTCGAACAACCCGGCGGCGCGGCGGTAGGTCTTGCTCAGCAGCGACTGGCCGTCAGGCAGGATCATGAAGGGTTTGGGATGGCCCTCGCGGGACATCGGCCACAACCTCGTTCCGGCACCGCCGGAGAGAATCATGGGAATCAGCATGGCCTACTCCTTGGCGACGCGTTTCATGTCCGCATCCATCATCATGCGGATCAGGGTGTCGAGGTCGGTCCGGGGTTTCCAGCCAAGAACCCGTTGGGCCTTGGCCGGGTTGCCGAGCAACACGTCCACCTCAGCCGGGCGGAAAAACGCCGGGTCGATCTTCACGAAGTCACGGTAGTCCAGGCCCACATGCTCGAAGGCGATCCTGCACATCTCACGCACAGTGGTGGTCACGCCTGTGGCAACCACGTAATCGTCGGGTTTGTCCTGTTGCAACATCAGCCACATGGCTTCGACATAATCGCCGGCAAAGCCCCAGTCGCGCTTGGTGTCGATATTGCCCAGGCGTAACTCCTGCTGTTTGCCTTGCTTGATGCGCGCAGCGGCGTCGGTGACCTTGCGCGTCACGAATTCGATGCCGCGCAGGGGCGATTCATGATTGAAAAGAATGCCGCTGCTGGCGTGCAGACCGAAGCTTTCGCGGTAATTGACGGTGATCCAGTGGCCGTACAGTTTCGCCACGCCATAGGGGCTGCGTGGGTAGAACGGGGTGTGCTCATCCTGCTGCTCGGCCTGGATAAGGCCAAACATTTCGCTGGTGGACGCCTGGTAGAAACGGGTTTGAGGGCTGAACTGGCGAATGCCTTCGAGCAGGTGGGTCACCCCGAGGCCATCGACGATTCCCGTGGTCACCGGCTGGTTCCAGGAAGCGGCGACGAAACTCTGCGCGGCCAGGTTATACACCTCGTCCGGCGCAGACTTGATCACGGCGCGTTGTACCGAGCAGGCATCGGCCATGTCGCCGTCCAGGTAAACAATGTCGTTCTCGATCCCGGTCTCGCGTAGCCGCCAGCGCGAATCGCTGCTTCGCCGGGCCACCAGGCCATGGACTTTGTAACCCTTGTCGAGCAGCAACTTGGCCAGATACGCGCCGTCCTGGCCGGTGATCCCTGTGATCAATGCACTTTTCATTCTTGTTGTACCCGTATCTCCCAGTCGGACAGGATCGCCCGCAAGGATTGTTGTGTTGTTGTTTCAGGCGTCCATCCCGTGGCCTGGCGTAGCTTGGCAGGGCTACCGCAGACGCGACGCTGTTCTGCGCGGCGAAGACGCGCAGGGTCCTGGATCAATTGCACATCGACCTGGGCGATGTCGCCCAATTGTTCGATCAGGCTGCGAATGCTTTGCTCGTGACCCGAGCAGATGTTGTAGGTCTGCCCCGGCGCGCCGTGATCCAGCAACGCCAGGTAGGCTGAAATCACATCGTCTACGTCAAGAAAGTCGCGGGTGACATCGATATCGCCCACTTGCAACTGGGCCGATTGCAGGCCCAGCTTGATGCGGCTGATCTGCCGGGCCGCGCTGGCGATGACGAAGCTGTCTTTCTGACCGGTGCCGATGTGGTTGAAAGGGCGGGCTACCAGCACCGGCCAACCTTCGCTCATGCCCCATTGCAGGCTCAGTAGTTCGGCTGACAGCTTGCTGACGGCATAGGGGTTGCGCGGGGCGGGGGCGTGCAGTTCGGTAATGGGGAGCAGGGTTTCATTGACCTGGCCATACACATCACCAGAGCTGACATACAGAAATGTTCCGGTGAACCCCCGGGCCTTGAGGGCCTGGAGAAGATTCAAGGTGCCTAGCAGGTTGATTTGCAGGGTGCGGGCCGGATCGCGAAAGGCTTCGGGAACGAATGTCTGGCCTGCCAGGTGGATCACGGCATCGGGGATCTCGGGCCAGAGACCTTCCAGGGATCTACCGTCTGTCAGGTCATAACGGCTTGGGACGGACATCACCTGCCAACTGGAATTGGGGGCATCCAGGCGAGATTTGATGTGGCGTCCTACGAAACCGCCGAGGCCTGTTACGAACAGACGTTTTTTCAAGCACCAGCCCTCTCGATGCAAACTTCGTCTGGTGCGGATCTGACTAGGATATTTCCGTAAGTTCGGAGAAATCTATTCGAAAGTCAGCCCAGAGGAAGCGTTTGTTGTAGTTGTTTGGTTGCCAATCTGTGCCAATTTCGAAGCAATTTCAACCATGTAAATCGTGACCGGTCAGTTCTCATATTTATAGCCGGTTTATTCTCATTCGCCTGTTCACGAACCCTTGGTTGATGTGGTTAGAATGCCCCTTGTCACGATCCCTGCGATGTCGATTTCAAGTCGAACCACGGGGCAAGGGCCACTAAAAACAAGAACGAGACGGGTACGCAGACAATCGACGAGCAACGGCCTCCTGGCCGGGCCGGTTCGTGAGTCGACCGTCATGAGGTGGAGTCGCCGGGATGGCCGCTCCATGATGGGATGCCATGAATTTCATTCTTTACTCGGACGTAAACGATCACTCCATCAGCCAGAGCCTCGGCCGCCCTGAGTACAGTTATTACTTCGTGCTCAAGGCTTATCGCCCCGTGCTGGAAAGCCTGGGCCGGGTGCATGTGGTGTCATCGGTCGCCGAGGTCGATCCGCTCTATCAAACGTTGCAGCAGGCGGGGCAGGACTGTCTGTTTCTCTCGTTTTCACCTCCCCACAAGACGCCCGTCGATCTGTTGTGCCCCATGGTCTGCGTGGTGGCCTGGGAATTCGATTCGATTCCTGCCGAGCACTGGGATGACGACCTGCGCCATGACTGGAGCCGCACGCTGGCGCGCCATGGCCGGGTGATTACCCTGTCCAGCCACACGGCCGAGGCGATCCGTCGTACGTTGGGCGAGGATTTCCCGGTGCTGGTTTTGCCCACGCCACTGTGGGAACGCTTCGCTGCGGTTCGTGAGCAATATCCCATCACACCGGTCAATCCGGGCACGGTCTTGCAGATCAAGGGCTGCATCATCGACAGCCGTCCCCTTGGGCTGTCGGCAGATGGCTTGATTGCTCCGCTTGCCGAAGGGGCATCGGGGAGGGCGTCCAGCGAACCTGCGGCCCTGACGTGGCGGCGCCGCGCTTTCATCTCCCGGCATTACCTGCGCGAAGTGCTGCGCGCTGTGACCGCAAAGGCTACCCAAGGGCCGTTGTGGCTGATCAAGCACAATCTGTTGTGCTGGTATCGCGAAGCGGTTCGCGACCTGGTGCCAGTGCCGGTGCGCATTTTGGTGAGCCGGGTGATGAGAGGACCGGCGCGGCCTGTGCCAGGTGTCGTCGAGTCCACTCCAGAACCGGCGTCACCGGAACATCCCCAAGCGGTGCTGCCGGATACCCATCGGGTGGTGGAAACCCAAGTCAGCGGGGTGGTGTATGTCAGCGTGTTCAACCCCGATGACGGTCGCAAGAACTGGCATCACTTGATCACGGCATTTTGTTGGGCGCTGCGGGACGTCGAGGACGCCACGCTGGTGCTGAAAATGACCCAGAACGACCTGTCGACCTACTACGTCGAGTTGCTCACGCTGCTGTCCCAGCTATCGCCGTTCAGCTGTCGGGTAGTGGTGATGCATGGCTATCTGGAGGACGAACAATTCGCCCGGTTGTACGGTGCGGCGAGTTTTTACGTCAATGCTTCGCGCTGCGAAGGCTTGTGCCTGCCGTTGATGGAATTCATGTCTTGCGCGCGCCCGGCCATCGCTCCGGACCACACGGCGATGCGTGACTACATCGATAGCGAGGTGGCCTTTATCGTCAAATCCAGCCATGAACCCACCATCTGGCCGGAAGATTCGCGCATTTTGTACCGCACCCTGCGCCATCGGCCCGACTGGGGATCGCTGAAACTTGCTTATCAACAGAGTTACGCCATGGCCCGGCATCAGCCGCAGGCCTACCAGGCCATGGCGGTGGCGGCGAATGAGCGCATGCGTCGCTATTGTGGTTTTGCCCCGGTGCAGCAGCGCCTGGTGGATTTCCTGGCCCCGCAAGGCCGTGCCGAGAATGCGCCGCTGCTGGCCCAGGTGGGCTCCACATCATGCTGATCATCGTTTATTCGGAAACCAATCAGAGCAACATTCTGGCGAACCTCGGCAAACCCGAATACAGCTATTACTTCGTGCTCAAGGAGTTTCGCCCGGTACTGGAACGGCTGGGGCGTGTCATTGAAGTGACCCGGCCGGAAGAAGAAGTCGATCAGCTATATGCCGATTGCCTGGGGCGCGGCGAGGATTGTGTCTTCCTGTCCTTTTCCCCGCCTCATCGCACAGATGCCCACTACGCCTGCCCGACGATTCCCGTCTTCGCCTGGGAGTTCAGCACCATCCCGACCGAAAGCTGGCAGGGTGAGCCGCGGCACGACTGGCGGGTGGTCCTTGGCGCGACCGGTATGGCGATTACCCATTCCAGCTTCACCGTCCACGCCGTGCGGGAGGTAATGGGGGCGGACTTCCCCATCGTCGCCATTGCCGCTCCGGTATGGGACCGGTTTTACACGCGTGGTGCGATGCTGGCCCAGCGACCTACGGTCGATCACATGCGACTGCAGTTGCGCGGGCTGTTGATCGACAGCCGCACCGTCGACTTGCGGCCCTACGGCCCGCCAGCGCACCAGGCCGGTACGGCGCTGGTTTTTGATGCTCCTGCCCAGGATTGCGAGCTGCTTCTGGACGGAGTGGTGTATACGTCGGTCTTCAACCCTTACGATGGACGCAAGAACTGGAAGGACATGATCAGCGCATTTTGCGCGACGTTCCGCGACGTTCCTGACGCAACGCTGGTACTCAAGCTGACCCACCACGACGTCACCGCTGCACTCAACGACATGCTGCACCATGTCTACAAGAACCAGTCATACCGCTGCCGCATCGTGCTGATCCACGGTTACCTGGCGGACGCGGACTACGAGCGGTTGGTGGAGGCCACTCGCTATGTGGTCAACTGCTCTTACGGCGAAGGCCAGTGCTTGCCCCTGATGGAGTTCATGTCCTGCGGCCGGCCGGCGATTGCACCCGTGAACACGGCGATGGCCGATTACATCGACCACGACAATGCCTTCGTCGTCGAGTGCACCGAGGAACTGACTGCCTGGCCCCACGACCCGCGTGCAGCGTTTCGAACCCTGCGCTATGTCACCGATTGGGACTCGCTGTGCTCGGCCTATCGCGCCAGCTACGACGTGGCCAAAAACGACCCCGAGCGTTATCGCCGCATGTCGGCCCATGCCGTGCGCAGTCTGGAAACGTTCTGCAGCCAGGCCAACGCCGAGCAGCGTCTGCGGGTGTTTTTTGAACAGGTATTGGAGCGTCGCCGGAACGCGCAGCAGCCATGATCGGGCGGTTGCTGGCGTGGCTCAGGCCGCCCGTCGTACCTGCCGCGTCGCCATCGACTGGCGCCGTGTCGCCCCGTGACGTGGGCCTCTACGATGCAATGCTCGACGGCTGGTTTCTCAACGACAGCGGCGAGCTGCTCAAAGGCTTTGCTATCACCGCCCAGGACACCTTGTTGGACGTTGGTTGCGGGGAGGGCGTGGCGACCTTGTTTGCAGTACGCCAAGGCGCTTCAGTGATTTTTACCGACAGCGAGCACGACAAGGTGCGCAGCCTGGCCCGTCAGGTCGAGGCCCAGACCCGCGCGCCGTTTCTGGGTCTGGTCAGCAATAGCCTGCCGCTGCCGCTGGCCGATGGCTGCGCTAACAAAATCGTGTGCATGGAAGTGCTCGAGCATGTCGACCAACCCGAGCCGTTCTTGGCCGAACTGGTGCGCATGGGCCGGCCAGGGGCGCAGTACCTGCTCAGCGTGCCGGCCCCGGTGGGCGAGCATTTACAGCAGGGCATCGCACCGCCGGGTTACTTCCAGTCTCCCAACCATGTGCAGATTTTCAGTGCCGAACGATTCGCTGCATTGGTGGAGGACGCGGGGCTGGTCATCGAGCATCGCCAGGCCAGCGGCTTTTTCTGGGTCATGGGCATGATTTTTTTCTGGGCCAGTGAACGCGCGGCCGGACGAGCCCTCGAGGGTGCGGTGCGTGACCGGATCCAGGCACCTTACCCGCCGCTGATGGAGAGCTGGGCGACTCTCTGGCAGGGCGTGCTGACACGACCCGATGGCCTGGCGATCAAGCAGGTCCTCGATCAATTCATGCCCAAGAGCCAGGTCATCATTGCCCGCAAACCTGATCCTGCCACCCGGAGCTCAGCATGAGCAGCAAGCGAATCATGGACATCGAGTTGTTGCGCGCCGTTGCGGTGATGGGTGTGCTGTTCCATCACGTACAAGGCATGCCGTTTCCCGGCGGATGGCCGCGTCTGTCGGCTCTTTCCGGTAGCTTCCAACTATGGTGGGGCGTGGATCTGTTCTTCGCGATATCGGGCTTTGTCATTGGCCGCAGTCTGATCCCGCAACTGCGCGGTTGTGACAATTCTCGGCAGTTCTGGGCCACCGCCCGCGAATTCTGGATTCGCCGGGCGTTTCGCCTGCTGCCGTCGGCGTGGCTCTGGTTGCTGCTGATGCTGCTGGCTGCGTTGTTTTTTAATCGTTCCGGTGCGTTTGGCAGTGTGCAAGCCAACGTACAGGCGACCCTGGCCGGTTTTCTGCAATTCGCCAATTTGCGTTTTGCCGATGCATTCATGCGGTATGAATATGGTGCGAGCTTTGTTTACTGGACGCTCTCGCTGGAAGAGCAGTTCTATTTGATTCTGCCGCTGCTGGTGTTCGTCTCGCGCCGGTATCTGGTCTGGGTGTTGCTGGCGGTGGTGCTGGTACAGTTTTTCACCTGGCGTGCGGTATGGCTCTCGGTGATCCGCACCGACGCCCTGGCCCTCGGCGTGCTGCTGTCGATCTGGAGCTTGCGGCACGGGTACGGGCGGTTCGAGCCCAAGTGGCTGCGCTGGCCCGGAGCGGGGATGTTGCTGATCGTCGTTTTGGGGGGCGTGATGGCGTGGATTGCCACTGAGCACTTCAATCTGTCGTTCTACCGTCTTGGGGTCATCGCGCTGCTCAGTGCCGTGCTGGTATGGGTGGCCTCCTATGACCGGGACTATCTGCTGCCCCGCAGCCCTTTGAAAACCGCGTTGACCTGGGTTGGCAGCCGCTCCTACGGGATTTATCTGATCCACATCCCGGTGTTTTTCCTGCTGCGCGAGCTGTGGTTTCGTTTCGCCCCGTTGGGGTCGTCGGACGTGGCGAGTGATCCCTGGCTGGCCCTTGCCTGTGCCTTGACGCTGATCGGGCTGTTGAGCGAACTCAACTACCGGATGGTTGAAATGCCCATGCGCCAGCGCGGAGCTCAACTGGTTGAACGCCTGCGTGCCGCCCGTCCCGTCCTTCCCGTCTCTGGAGCCCCTTCATGCTGAGCCTTTTGAAGAAACTCACCACGGGTACGCCCGCGCCCGCAACACCAGCGGCCGACAAGGTCGATCCCTATATGCTCGGGCTGCACGATGCGATGCTCAGCGGCTGGTTCAATCAGCAAACCGGAGAGCTGTTCAGCGGTTTCCCGGTTGCGCCTGAGGACACATTGCTGGACGTTGGCTGCGGCGACGGTGGCAACGTGCATTTTTGTGGCATGCGCGGGGCGAAGATCATCATCGCCGACATCGACGCGGCCAAGGTCGAGGCCACCCGCCAGCGCTTGAGCGACACTCCGGCGCGTGACGTCGAATGCCATGTGACCGACTGCAACCCGCTGCCCATTGCCGATGGGACGGTCACCCGCGTGGTGTCCACGGAAGTCATTGAGCATGTTGACGACCCGGCGCAGTTTCTCGCCGAGCTGGTCCGGGTCGGCCGGCCCGGCGCGCTGTACCTGTTGAGCGTGCCGCACCCCAGCTCCGAAGACCTGCAAAAGGACATCGCCGCGCCGGAGTATTTCCAGAAGCCCAACCACATTCGGATCATCAGTGAAGAGCAGTTCAAGGCGATGGTCAGCGAGGCCGGCCTGGAGGTGCTGAGCCACAGCCAGTACGGTTTCTATTGGTCGATGTGGATGCTGTTGTTCTGGGAAGCGAAAGTCGATTTCAGCAATGCCGACCACCCGTTGCTCAACCATTGGGCAGACACCTGGCAAGCGGTGCTCAATTCGCCACGCGGCGCGCAGATCAAGCAGGCGCTGGACGCGGTGGTGGCCAAGAGTCAGGTGATTATTGCGCGTAAGCCTGGATGACAGGGACTGAGGATGAATTCATTTGTGGCTGGCGCGGGAGGGGTTAATCTGCCAGCCTTTTTTGGGTGCTGAAACTCCATGGCTTTTCTTTTCCGGCTATCGCTGATCCTTGCCGCAGTGCTGTTAAGCGGCTGTGAACAGTCCCCGCCACCGGCTCTCGATCAACAACTCTATGTCTGGCAGCGCCAGTGGACGCCGGCTCACGTGCCGGCGCTGCAACAAAGCCACAGGGATTTTTCCAGCCTGCGCATTCTTGCCTTGCAGGCCTTTCCCCAGGCCGGCTGGAGCCGCGCGCGGATCGATGCGCAACTGCTCAAGGCTGACGGTCGACCGCTGATCGCAGTGATACGCCTGGACGGTCAGCTCAAATTTCTGGATCAGGACGATGTGATCGCGCAGATCCAGCAGCTGCTGAGCGACTGGCAAGCGCAAGGCCTGGCCCCAGTAGGGATCGAGATCGACCACGACGCCGGTAGTGCGCGACTGCCTGCCTATGGCGCATTTTTGAACCGCTTGCGGCAAGCCCTGCCCGCCACGCTGGGGCTGAGCATCACGGCATTACCTGCCTGGCTCGACAGCCCTGCGTTGCCAGGGCTGCTGCGGACGGTGGACAGCAGCGTGTTGCAGGTCCATGCGGTCAGTGATCCCCGGCAGGGGCTGTTCGACCCGAAACAGGCTTTGCGCTGGGCCGAACGCTGGAGCGGTGTTACCACGCGACCGTTCTATCTGGCCCTGCCAGCCTACGGCATGGCGCTGTTGACTCAGGACAGTGGTGTGCCGGTGGTTGAAAGCGAAGTGCCGATCGATCAAGGCGGCGAGCGTCGTGAGCTGCTGGCTGACCCGCAGCAAGTGGCCGGACTAGTGACAGAACTGCGGGCCGACCCGCCGACACATCTGGCCGGGCTGATCTGGTTTCGCCTGCCGCTGGCGGATGACCGACGTGCCTGGAGCTTGACCACCCTCGGTGCCGTTGCGCGGGGGGAACGCCTGGACAGTCGGTTGGCCTTGCGTGTGCGTGAACAGGACGGGCTTTACGATATTGAGTTGGTTAACCAGGGCAATCTCGACAGCCCCTGGCCCCAACGCCTGACCTTGGTCGTTGGCGCCTGCGACGGTGCCGATGCGCTGGCGGGGTACACGTTGCAACAAACTCCCGGACTGCTTACCTTCACCCGCATTCAGGAAGGCCGCCTGGCCGCCGGCGCCCAGCGTGCCGTTGGCTGGGCGCGCTGTACGAAAATTGACCAAGGAGGTTTCAATGTTCACCCGTAAGTGGCCCAGTCGTCTGCTCTGTCTGAGCCTCAGCCTGCCGTTGGGCCAGGTGCTGGCCTGCGGACCGGATTTCCCGATGCGCCTGCTGGATAACCGCAGCCAATCGCTGGCGGATTTGCCCGAAGGCAGCTTTCGCTTCGAGATCAGTCGCCTCGGCCACGCCATAGCCGGGCTCAAGTCGGCCACCGATGCGACGGCCAACCCGGATCAGCGTTATGGTGATGTGCCTGCCTACGTCGAACAACGCAACAAGGCCGAACGGCTTGGCCTGACCCCGCCGCAGCAAGCGGTGGTGGAGCGGGTGCGGGCGCTGACCGACGTTCAGCAGGTCACCACCGAAGCGGCGAATCTGCCTGCCGAACTGCGGCTGTACGCGATCGGCGCGGCAGCCTTCAACGCCGGCGAGCATGCGCTGGCGGTCGATTCGTTCCGTCAGTTGCTCGCGTTGCCATCGCACGAGCGCCGGTTGCGCAGCACATGGGCCGCGTATTCCCTGGGACGAGCCTTGTTCGCCATGAGCAGCGAGGCGGGCAACGGTGAACCGGCCGTATTGCTGGAGCAGGCTCAAGAGGCGTTCCGTCAGGCTCGTCAGTTGAGCATCAGTGGCTTCAGTGACCCGTTGGAGTTGGGTGTCGCCAGCCTCGGCGAAGAAGCCCGGGTTGCCTACACCCGTGACGATTGGAACAGTGCCATTGAACTCTACGCCAGCCAGAACCTGCTGGGCTCCGAGGTCGGCTACAGTTCGTTGAAACAATTGGTCGGTGACCTGAGCGAGCTGCCGGACGAGCAGTTGATGCGCCAGCTCAAAGGCAAAGCAGTGCAGCAACTGCTCACCGCTTCGTTGCTCAGCCGTATCGGTTGGTCATTCGGTGAACAACCGGCCGGCGAGAAGCGGCTGGTCAAGTTGCTGCAAGCCAGCACCCGTGACAGTCTCGATAATGCCGATCGTCTGGCGGCGGTGAATTATCAGCAAGGCGATTATGCCGCCGCCAAGGCGTTTCTGGAAAAGGCCGGGGATAGCGGGCTGGCCTGGTGGCTGCGGGCCAAACTGACGGTGCGCGAGGGTGACAAAGGCGCCGCGGCGGCGGCCTATGCCAAAGCCGCCCAGGCGTTTCCCAAAGACGAGTCGTGGGGCGAGCGACGCACGCCGGATTGGAATTACGAGTCCGTGCAACCCAAGTGCCGGGTCGAAGGCGAAAGCGCGATCCTGGCCTTGCAACGGGGCGATTACCTTCAAGCCTTCGATCAGCTCTACCGTAGCCAGAGCATTTATTGGTATGACGCCGCTACGGTCGCTGAGCGGGTGCTGACCGTCGACGAACTCAAGCAGTACGTCGATGCTCAAGTCCCGGCGGTGCCGCCGTTGAGCCAGCAGGATCGCGACAATTACGTGCAACTGCCGGTGGCCGCGAACCTGCGCAATCTGCTGGGGCGCCGCTTGCTGCGAGAAGGACGCTACGACGAGGCGCCGGACTACTTCGACAACGTCGAGCTACAGAACCAGGCCCGAGCGTATGGGCAGTTGCGCCAGGAGGCCGAGTCCAGGTGGTGGCCCACTCGACGGGCCGAGGCGTATTTCAATGCATCCTGGTTCGCGCGTACCCATGGTATGGAACTGCTCGGTTACGAGATGGCGCCGGACTACGCCACCTTTGGCGGCAACTACAGCCTTGAACCCGCCGACCTGAAGGTTGGACCGCTGATCAGCGAAGGCGAGTGGCAACGCCAGCAGGCCAGCGCCGCGCAACCGGACGCGCGTTATCATTACCGTTTTGTCGCCACGGCGTTGGCGAGCCAGGCGGCCGACAACCTGCCCCATACCAGCCATGCGTTTGCGGCGGTGCTGTGCGCCGCGGTGGGGTACAACTCCAGTCTGGCGGAGCAACGTGCGTTGTATCAACGTTATGTGCAGCATGGCCCTTACGTGGAGTGGGCCTGGGATTTTGGCCGCCACTGCCCTTATCCTGATTTTCGTAACGCGGACAAACGCTACGTGACCCAGGCGCTGGAGCCGATTCGTTCGGTGTTGCGGCCCTATAAGGTTTGGCTGCAAATAGCCGGTGGCCTGCTGGTGGTGGCGCTGGGGCTGGGATTGATCAGCCGTCGCCAGCGCAAGGCCCGGATTTCGGCTCGTTAAGCTTTGTAGACATCCAGATACGCGGGGAGCAAGCCTTGCTCCCCGCGTGTTGTGGATAAGTTCACGCATTACATCTGTGTCGCCATCCCTTCCACATTCATCGCCGCCTGGCGCAAGGCTTCCGAGCGGGTAGGGTGCGGATGGCAAGTCAGCGCGATGTCCTGGGCTGAGGCGCTGAACTCCATGGCGACGCAGTATTCCCCGATCATCTCGCTGACGCTCGGCCCCACCAGGTGTACGCCGAGGATTTCATCGGTCCGTTCATCGGCCAGTACTTTGGCGAAACCTTCGGTCTCGTGGTTGATCTTCGCCCGGCTGTTGGCCGTGAACGGAAACTTCCCGACCTTGTAGGCGCGGCCTTCAGCCTTGAGCTGTTCTTCGGTCTTGCCGACGCTGGCCAGTTCTGGACGGGTGTAGATAACGTTGGGGATCAGGTCATAGTTGACCTCGCCGGCCTTGCCGACGATCTGTTCGATGCAGGCCATGGCCTCGTCTTCCGCCTTGTGGGCCAGCATCGGACCGGATGTCACGTCGCCGATCACCCACACGCCGGGCGCTTCGGTGCGGTGGCCCTTGTTGGCGAGCAGGCCGCGTTTGTCGGTGCTGAGGCCGACGTTCTCAAGCCCCAGCCCCTGGGTATACGGCCGACGGCCAATGGCGACCAGCACATAATCTGCATCCAAGAGCTGCGTCTCGCCGCCCGCTGCAGGCTCAACCTGCAATTGCACGCCGCTGGCCGAAGACGTGGCGCCGGTGACTTTGGAACTCAGTTTGAACTGGATGCCTTGTTTGCCCAGGGCCCGTTGCAAGGTCTTGCCGGCCTCGCCATCCACGCCAGGACAGACGCGATCGAGGTATTCCACCACCGTGACCTCAGCGCCCAGGCGCCGCCAGACCGAACCCAATTCGAGGCCGATGACGCCTGCGCCGATCACCACCAGATGACGCGGCACTTCACTCAAGGACAATGCACCGGTGGAGTCGAGGATGCGCTGGTTATCGATCGCCACACCCGGCAGGGGAGTGGGCTCGGAACCGGTGGCGATGACGATGTCCTTGGCGCTCAGTGTGGTCTTGCCGCCGTCTTCACCAGTGACCGTCACTTTGCCGGGCCCGTCGATGTGGCCCCAGCCCTTGATCCATTCGACCTTGTTCTTGCGAAACAGGAACTCGATACCCTTGGTCAGGCCTGCCACGCTCTCGTCCTTCTGCTTCATCATTTGAGCGAGGTTGAGGGTGGGGCTGACTTCGATGCCCAGATTGGCGAATGGCGTTCCCATGGCCGCTTCGTACAGCTCCGAGGCGTGGAGCAATGCTTTGGAGGGCATGCAACCGACGTTCAGGCAGGTGCCGCCCAAGGTGGCTCGGCCCTCGACACAGGCGGCCTTCAAGCCCAACTGTCCGGCGCGAATCGCCGCGTTATACCCACCGGGGCCACCGCCCAGAATGATCACGTCGTAGTTGCTCATGGCGCTTCTCCCGCTCTGCTTGAGAAAAATTATGATCGTAATATGTGCGTTCTCGAATATCTCGGTCAAGGGCCAGGGTCGAGAGTTTGCGAGAAGGTGCTCAAACATAAATTTCACAAGAGTCGTTATAAGGTAACGATATGTAACAGAGCCGGGTCGGGGTGGTATGCAAATCGATCTTGATGTCGAGGGGGCAGAGGTAGCCCAGTTGCCGCGGTTCCAGCAGGCGCTCTTTCAGGGGCGTCGCTTGAGGCGGATCGCCTTCGGGTTGGGTGGCGTAGCGAGCCTGGGTCTGGTGGTGGCGTTTTTCATCGGGTTGTTCTCGCCGCAGTCGATGTGGCCGCCGCTGCTGGTCAGTCAAAGTGCCGGAGTATGGGTGCTGGTGGCGGGTCTGCAATCGGCCTGGTGGATCACCCAGTGGCGGGGCATGGCGCTGATGCCGGTTATGGATATCCCGGTTTCTGAAACCCCGCCAGTGGATGACCATGGCTGGTATGAGCGCCTGCTGGATCGAATCAGTGTCCGTTGGATCGCCCTGCTCAAGCACATCGGCGGCCCCACATTGTGGCTGCTCGGTTGGGCACTCCTGGTGCTGTTCAGTCTGGAGCAAACCTGGAACCTGGAATTACCTGCGACCGAGCTCGGCGTGTCGGCCAGTGTGGGAGCGGTGCTCTCTTTGCTGCTGGCGTTCGGGTTGTTGGTGTTGGAGCGTCAGTGGGTCCAGCAATCCCCTCAGCAATGGCCGGAGGCCCAGGCGCTGGCTCAGCTGACCCGGGTGGCGATTGTCGTACTGGTGCTGGGCGCCTTGTGCGTGCTGTTCGCCGCACAAACGTCCATCTGGCCGGTGCGCCTGGCCGTGCTGATGGGGGTGCTGCCGGCTCTGGTGGCGGCGGAATTGTTACTGCGCGCATTGCTGTCGTTGTGCAGCCCGCGCCGGGATTCCCTGGAGCCATCATTGCTGGGCCGAAGCGTCGTCGCCGACCTGTTGCGCTGGCCACCACGGCCGTTGTCGGCGCTGCAACATGAGCTGCACAGCCATTTCGGGATCGACTTGCGTCAGATCTGGGCGTTCAGCTACATGCGTCGCGCCTTTTTGCCGGTGCTGGCGCTAGTGTCCTTGGTGGGGTGGCTGCTGACCGGCGTGCATGAGGTTGCGTTGCAAGGGCGGGGCATCTACGAGCGTTTTGGTAAACCGGTGGAAGTATTCGGCCCTGGCCTGCAAGTCGGCTTGCCGTGGCCGTTGGGCAGGGTGTTGAACGTCGAGAACGGCGTCGTGCATGAACTGGCCACCAGCGTCGGCGGCAACCGGATGGTTACCGAGGCTGATTCAGCGGAAGGACCGGCACCCGCGGCTGCCAATCGATTGTGGGACGCCAGTCATGTGAACGAAAAATCCCAAGTCATTGCCAGCCGCCGAGCCGACCAGCAGAGCTTCCAGATCGTCAATATGGACGTACGTTTCATTTATCGCATCGGCCTTACCGACGCGGCGGCACTGGCGGCCACCTACAACAGTGCCGATGTGCCCGCGCTGATCGGCAGCACCGCCAGCCGCGTTCTGGTGCATGAGTTCGCCTCGCGGACGCTCGATGGTTTGCTGGGTGTCGATCGGGTCAGTCTGGCGGATGAAATCGGCCGTGCAGTACAGGCTGACTTGCAGAGGCTCGACAGCGGTGTGGAAATTCTGGCAACGGTGGTCGAAGCGATTCATCCGCCGGCCGGCGCCGCCAATGCCTATCACGGCGTGCAAGCGGCGCAGATTGGCGCCCAGGCCCTGATCGCCCGGGAGCGTGGTGCCGCAGCGCAGCAGACTAACCAGGCGCAGTTGCAAGCCAGCATCGTCCATGACCAGGCTCAAGCCACCGCCCGAGAAATCAATGCGACCGCCCAAGCCGCCGACTTGCGCTTCAACGCCGAACGCCAAGCCTACGCAACGGCTGGCCATGCTTTTGTGCTGGAGCAATATCTCAGCCAGCTAAGCCAGGGACTTGGCAATGCAAAGCTGCTGATTCTCGATCATCGCCTGGGGGCTGGGAGCAACGCACCCACCCTCGATTTGCGTACGTTCACGCTGCCGGCGGATCCCGCGTCGCCGCCTAACCCGGTCCAGCCAGGAGCTGCCCATTGAGCCAGTCTTCTTCACATGATCACCATGATCATCCCGGTCACGCTCATGCCGGCCACCACCATCACCATGGGCATCATCACCATCATGACGATCCACATGTGGCCGGCCCGTTTCCTTGGGGCCGGATGGGCTGGGCGGCGCTGCTGGTGGCGTTTGCTATCGCTGCCGCCAGCCTGGTGCAAGTGCGCTCGGGAGAGGCGACGGTCATTACCCGTTTCGGCAATCCGGCGCGGGTGCTGCTGCAACCGGGTTTGAACTGGCGCTGGCCGGCACCGTTCGAAGCGGCGATCCCGGTGGACCTGCGATTACGCACCACCTCCAGCGGGCTGCAGGACGTGGGTACCCGCGACGGATTGCGGATCATTGTTCAGGCCTACGTCGCGTGGCAGGTGCAGGGTGACCCGCAAAACGTTCAGCGCTTTATGCGTGCGGTGCAGAATCAACCGGATGAAGCTGCACGGCAGATTCGCACGTTCGTTGGTTCAGCCTTGGAAACCACCGCCGCCAGTTTTGATTTGGCCAGCCTGGTCAACACCGATGCCAGCCAAGTGCGCATCGCCGATTTCGAAGCTCAGTTGCGGCAGCAGATTGATCAACAATTGCTCAGCACCTACGGCGTTCGGGTGCTGCAAGTTGGCATCGAGCGCTTGACCTTACCGTCGGTGACGCTGGCTGCGACGGTGGACCGCATGCGCGCTGAGCGTGAAACCATTGCTACTGAGCGCACCGCCATTGGCAAGCGTGAAGCGGCGCAGATTCGTTCTGCCGCAGAGCGTGATGCGAGGATTCTTCAGGCCGATGCAAAGGTGAAAGCGGCTGAGATCGAGGCGCAGTCCCGTGTTGAAGCTGCCGGGATCTATAGCAAGGCATACGCCGGGTCCCCCCAGCTCTACAACCTTCTGCGCTCTCTGGACACCTTGGGAACAATTGTTTCCCCGGGTACGAAACTGATTTTGCGCACCGACGCCGCACCGTTTCGCGCCTTGGTAGAGGGCCCACCATCCGTGGAACGTTTAGGTGGAACACGGCCATGAGTTTGGTTCCACGTGGAACAAATGCGTCCAGTCCGTGGATTCAGGCCGGACGGCTAGCCTTTCTGGCGCTCTATGCCGTCACGGTTTTAGCCGCGCTGGCCTGGGCATTTTCAAATGTGCGACAGATTGATCCGCAGAGTCGTGCAGTGATCCTGCGTTTCGGCGCCCTGGATCGAGTCCAGAATGCCGGCCTTTTGCTTGCTTGGCCTCGTCCGGTGGAACACGTGATCTTGCTGCCGGCGGCGGATCGGGTCCTGGAGCGGCGGGTGGAAAACCTGCTGCGTTCGGATGCGGCTTTGCAGGCTGACCGCGTCGCCAGTTTTGCCTCACCGGTCAGCGATGCGCTGGCCGGTTCTGGCTATCTATTGACCGGTGACGCGGGAGTGGTGCAGTTGGATGTGCGGGTGTTCTACAAAGTCAGCGAGCCCTATGCCTTCGTTGTACAGGGCGAGCATGTGTTGCCGGCGCTGGACCGGTTGGTCACCCGCAGCGCCATAAGCCTTACTGCAGCACGGGACCTGGATACGATTCTCGTGGCTCGTCCCGAATTGATCGGCCGCGATAACCAGGCGGCCGAACGTCGTGAACGCTTGCGCAGTGATCTGCTCCAGGGCATCAATCGACGCTTGGCCGATCTTGCCGCGACAGGGCAGGGGCTAGGGATTGAGGTGGTGCGCGTCGATGTGCAATCGAGCCTTCCGGGCCCTGCGGTGAGTGCGTTCAATGCGGTATTGACCGCTAGCCAGCAGGCAGACCAAGCCGTGGCGAACGCTCGCACCGAAGCCGAGAAACTGACCCAGACCGCCCGCGAGGACGCCGACCGTGCCCTTCAGATTGCCCAGGCCCAGGCCAGTGAACGGCTCGCCAAAGCCTCGGCTGACACTGCCACGGTCCTCAGTCTGGCGAAGACTCAGGAGAGCGATCCGCAGATGTTGCTACGTCTTTATCGTGAACGTATCCCCGGGATTCTTCGCCAAGCCGGTTCAGTGACAACGGTCGATCCGCAAGACGATTCCCGCCTGATCATTCAGGGAGCTGAGCAATGAACGCCGAGACCCTCACCGCGCCCATGTTGTCTTCCAGCGAACAGCGTACGGTTGCGCGGCAACTGACGCTGGCGATGATTGCCCTCGGTCTGCTCGCGTTGGGTCTGGTATGGCGCGGGTGGGCGCCGGAGCAGAACGCTGTCAGCCAACTACTGTGGGGGGCGGCCTCCGTGTTGGTGGCTGTACCGGTGATGCGTTCGGCCTGGTACAGCTTGCGATATCCGAGCCTGCATGGCGTCACCGATCAACTGATTGCCCTGGCCATGCTCGGCGCTTGGGCCACGGGGGATTTGCTGACGGCTGCGCTGTTGCCGATCATCATGACCTTCGGTCACGTGCTGGAGGAGCGCAGCGTCCTCGGTTCCCAGGAAGCCATCGATGCCCTCGCCCAACTGACCCGAAGCCAGGGGCGCAAGGTTCAGGCCGACGGCTCGATAATCGAAGTCGACAACGCCACGCTCCGACCCGGCGATGTGGTGGAAGTGCGCGCCGGTGATCGGGTGCCGGTGGATGGCCGGGTCCTGTCTGGCCAGGCCAGTCTCGACACCGCGCCCATTACGGGTGAGGCGGTGCCGTTGGAGGCGCTGGTGGGCAATGAGGTCTTTGGGGGCGCGATCAACCTCGATGGCCTGCTACGCCTGGAAGTGACTCGCACGGGGGATGAGTCGACTCTGGGCAGAGTCATTGCCCTGATGCAAAACGCCGAGCGTTCCAAGCCGCCCATCACCCGGTTGCTTGAACGGTACGCCGCCAGTTATCTGGTGCTGGTGTTGCTGTTGGCGGCGGTGACCTGGTTCGTTACAAACGACGCCCAGGCGATGCTGGCGGTGTTGGTGGCAGCGTGTCCTTGCGCACTGGTCCTGTCAGCTCCGGCGACGGCGGTTGCCGGCATCGCAGTCGCGGCGCGTCATGGAATCCTGATCCGTAGTGCGGCCTTCCTGGAGGAACTGGCGGACCTGACCTCGCTGGTCGTCGACAAAACGGGCACGCTTACCCACGGCATCCTTCGCCTGCAATCCATCGACAGCGTCCGCGAGCATGAATCCTTTCTGCTGCCATTGGCCGCCAGCCTCGGTTCGGCCAGCAGCCATCCGGTCAGTCGTGCGTTGGCTGGGTTGGTGGCGCCGGAAAAATATCTGCCGCTGACCGAAATCCACGAACACCAAGGGTTGGGTGTGGTGGCGATGACCGACCAAGGTGAGGCGGCTCTTGGTCGGGCTGAGTTGTTCGCCCGGTTGGGGATCGAGACTTCGCCGATCCCTGACCATGACGGACCTATTGCCGGCCTGGCCTTGGGTGGAACGTTCATCGCCTGGCTGTTGTTGGCCGACAGCATCAAGCCGGAAGCGCGCCAGGCCATGGCTGAGTTGCGGGCGCTGGGCCTGGGGCGCCAGTTGTTGCTGACCGGGGACCGCCAGAGCGTAGCCAACAGACTGGCGCGGGAAATCGGTATTGGCGAAGTGCAGGCTCACGCTTTGCCTGAAGACAAACTTAAACGGGTCATGGCCGAGATCGACCACGGCTTGCGACCCATGGTGGTGGGGGATGGCATCAATGATTCCCTGGCGCTCAAGGCCGGAGTAGTGGGCATAGCGATGGGGGCGGGTGGCTCGGACATCGCGCTTGCGTCGGCGGACATTGTATTGATCGGCAGTGACCTGCGCCGCCTCGGCACCTGCGTGCGCCTGAGTCGTCGATGCAGGCGCACGTTGCAGGTCAACGTGATCATCGGGTTGGGCTGGACGCTGGCGATCATCGCTTTCGCCGCATTCGGTTGGCTTGGCGCGGCTGGGGCGATGATCGCGGCATTGCTGCATAACGTGAGCACGTTGCTGGTCTTGGGTAATGCCGGGCGTCTTTTACGGTTTCAGGAACCGTTGTTGAAAATCGAGACCCTCGACCAAAGGGGAATTTCGGCGAACTGTAGGCCATACTCATAGTCAGCTACGCAGAGGGTGTACCCCTTCAGGGAGTTACTGGTTAGAACAGTAGATGTGGAAGGCGATAGAAAAAGGCTATAAATTCGATAGCCTGCTATTTTTCTAGGATGGTCTACCCTCATTTCAGTTGTCTGAAACAAGGGGGATATCTCATGCTCGCGCAACTTCCACCGGCCTTACAGAATCTGCATTTACCGCTTCGGCTGCGGCTCTGGGACGGCCATGAGTTTACGTTGGGTGCCGACCCCAGCGTCACGATCGTGGTCAAGGACCCACAAATGGTCGCGCAATTCACCCACCCCAGTCTGAACGCGCTGGGTGCGGCGTTTGTAGAAGGCAAGCTGGAACTCGAAGGTTCGATCAACGAAGTCATTCGCGTCTGTGATGAATTGAGTCAGGCGCTGATGGAAGACGATGGCGCGAATCAACCCGTGCGTTCAGTTCATGACAAGGAAACCGACGCCAAGGCGATTTCCTATCATTACGACCTTTCCAACGCGTTCTATCAGCTGTGGCTCGACAGCGACATGGCTTATTCCTGTGCCTATTTCGAGACCGGTAGCGAAACCCTCGAACAAGCCCAGCAAGCCAAATTCCGCCATCTGTGTCGCAAACTGCGTCTGCAACCCGGTGATTATCTGCTGGATGTGGGGTGCGGGTGGGGTGGTTTGGCCCGTTACGCTGCCCGGGAATTCGGCGCCAGGGTCTTCGGCATTACCCTCAGCCAGGCGCAACTGACCCTCGCTCGGGAACGGGTCAAGGCGCAGGGGTTGGAGGATCAAGTGGAGTTGCAGTTGCTCGACTATCGGGACCTGCCCCAGGACGGTCGCTTCGACAAGGTGGTCAGCGTCGGCATGTTCGAGCATGTCGGTCATGCCAATCTCCAGCAGTACTGCAAAACGCTTTTCGGCGCGGTTCGCGAGGGTGGCTTGGTGATGAACCATGGCATCACCGCCAAGCACACTGACGGTCGCCCGGTCGGACGTGGCGCGGGCGAGTTCATTGAGAAGTATGTGTTCCCCAATGGCGAGCTGCCGCACCTGTCGATGATTTCCGCCCAGATCAGCGAAGCGGGGTTGGAGATTGTCGATGTGGAAAGCCTGCGCATGCATTACGCCCGCACGCTCGATCATTGGAGTGAGCGGCTGGAAGACAACCTTGAGGCCGCCGCCAAAGAAGTGCCGGAGCAAGCGCTACGGATCTGGCGGCTTTATCTGGCCGGATGCGCCTACGCATTCGCCAAGGGGTGGATCAACCTGCACCAGATCCTGGCGGTGAAGACGCACGCCGATGGCAGCCATGAATTGCCTTGGACTCGCGACGACATCTATACCCCTTGATCAGATGTGTGCCACTTAGAGTATCGGGGAAATAAGCCGGGCGATCCGCATGCCGATCTTCTGCAGGCGGTGGGTCTCCCGGCTTTCCTGTTTGTCTATTTCCAGCGCTTGGGCGAAGTCGTCCTCGAGCATCTGCTCGACCTGAGTGGCGAACGAAATATCCACGGTCAGTAGCATCACCTCGAAGTTGAGCCGGAACGAACGATTGTCCAGGTTGGCGCTGCCGATGGCGCTGATTTCCCGGTCAATCAGCACGACTTTCTGGTGCAGGAAGCCCGGCTCATAACGAAACACCCGCACGCCGGCCCGTACGGCTTCGAACGCGTACAGGCTCGACGCCGCGTAAACGACCTTATGGTCCGGGCGGGAGGGCAGCAAGATGCGCACGTCTACCCCGCGCAATACCGCCAGGCGCAACGCAGCGAATACCGCTTCATCAGGAATGAAGTACGGCGTGGTGATCCAGACACGTTCGCTGGCCGCATGGATCGCTTCGACAAAAAACAGTGAACAGGTTTCGTACGCGTCGGCCGGGCCGCTGGCCAGTAACTGGCAGAGCACGCCATCATCCGGGTACGCGTCCGGCAGGATGAGCGGCGGCAATGAGCGGGCCGCCCAGAACCAGTCTTCAGCAAACGACTCTTGCATGCTCGCCACGACGGGCCCGCGTACTTCCACATGGGTATCGCGCCATGGCGCCAAGGGCGGCTTTTCACCCATGTACTCATCGCCCACGTTATGGCCGCCAACGAAACCCAAGACGCCGTCCACCGCGACGATTTTGCGATGGTTGCGAAAATTGACCTGGAATCGGTTGAGCCAGCCGCTACGGGTGGCGAAGGCTTTGACATGGACCCCGCCATCACGCAAAGCCTGGACGTAGCGGTGGGGCAGGGAATGGCTGCCAATGCGGTCATACAGCAGATACACCGCAACACCTTCGGCGGCTTTCTTCAGGAGCAGCGCTTTTAGACGTTGACCGAGACGGTCGTCGTGGATGATGAAAAACTGAATCAGCACGGCTTCCCGGGCCCTCTCAATGGCCTCGAAAATCGCCTCGAATGTGGCGAAGCCATTGATGAGCAAGCGCACCTGGTTGTTCGCCAGGCACGGCGTGCGGCCCAGCTTGGGCATCGCCCGTAACGAGGCGTAGGCCTCAGAGGCGCGGGCGGCGAGGGCTTCTTCGACCCATGGCCGCCAGTTCAGCTCGGAAACCGCTTTGCGCATTTCTTCGTTGGCTTGCCGGCGCGCCTTGATATAGCCGTCGAACGTGCTCCGGCCGAAAACCAGATAGGGAATCAATGTCAGGTAGGGGATAAATACCAACGACAGGGCCCAGGCGATGGAACCCTGAGCGGTGCGCACCGTAAGCACCGCGTGAACGGCGGCGATGGAACCCAGAGTGTGAAGCAGTGCGATCAGGTAACCGAAAACATGCGGGCCGAAGTAATCCATGGGGCAGCCTTGCTCCTGAAGTTTCAATGCTTAACAGACCATGTTCCACGACGGATGTCGCTAATTAATTCACTCCTGCCGAGCCTGAACCGAAGCCTGTGGGAGACGTCTAACGGCCACCTGTCCTCTGGAGTGCTTGTGATGAAAGTTTGTCTGCTGGGTTTGGCCCTGACGGTTGGTTTGTCGGTTTCTGTGGCGGCTCAGGCGCAGATGCTTCAACCAGGGTTGTGGGAACTGACTACAAGCAATATGAAGGTCGACAACCAGAATCTGCCGGACCTGCAACTGATTCTTGGCCAACTGCAAAACCAGATAACCCCGGAGCAACGGGCGATGCTGGAAAAGCAGGGCATCACCATGGATGGCAAGGGTATTCGCGTATGCCTGACCCCGGAGCAGGTCCAGACCAATGACATTCCGCTGCAAGACCCGCAATCGGGGTGCAAGCAGCAGATCACCGAGCGCACCGGCAATCAGTGGAAGTTTCGTTTCAGTTGTCCGAAAGCCCAAGGCAATGGGGTCGCGACATTCCAGAGTGATCGGGAATTCACTACGGCGGTGAACGGCACATTCAATGCCACCGGCATCCAGCAGAACGGCAGCCTGGACACTCGCGCCGTGTGGCTGGGGCAGGATTGCGGGACGGTCAAGCCGAGGGCTTGAATCCAGCTCTGGCGTACATGACCTGGTTGATCTGTGGCAGCAAGGCTCGTGCGCGTCGCGAGCAAGCTTTGCTCCCACGAAAGTTCGTTCAAGGACGCTTGCAAATCATGGCCGGCGCAACGCGTCGTACAACGTATTCAGGTTGTACTCGAACAGCCCGATGAAGGTACTGGCCGGTCCGCTGGCCGCGAGCGCATCGGAGTACAGCGTGCCGCCGATGTGCGCACCGCTTTCAGCCGCTATCTGCTTGAGCAGGCGCGCGTCCTTGATGTTCTCCATGAACACGGCTTTTACTTTCGCTTGGCGTATCTGGGTAATCAGCGCCGCGACATCGGCGGCCGAGGGCTCCCGTTCAGTGGACAACCCCTGTGGCGCGATAAACTCGATGCCATAGGCCTGTCCCAGATAGCCGAAGGCATCGTGGGACGTCACGATCCTGCGATTGCCCGGTGGCAAGGCACCAAGCTTGGCCTTGGCATCGGCGAGCAGTGCATAGATTTTTTTCAGATACGCTTGGCTGTTACGTTCGTAGTCGGCCTTGTGGGCCGGGTCGGCGGCCTCCAGCGCCTTGGTGATGTTCCTGACGTACAGCTCGGCGTTTGCCAGGTTATGCCAGGCATGCGGGTCGGGGACGGTCTCGCCCTCTTCATCCAGCGAACGAGGAATAACGCCGCGACTGGCGCTGATCACCGGTGCGCTGGTTTCGGTGCTAGTGACCAGGCGATCCAGCCACGGTTCAAAACCCAGACCATTCTTGATGATCAGTTTGGCGCTGAGCAACGCCTTGGCGTCGTCTGGGGTGGGTTCGTAAGTGTGAGCATCCGCGTCCGGCCCCACCAGGTTGGTGATCTGGATATGCTCGCCGCCGACCTCTTGGGTCATGTCGGCAAGGATGCTGAAGCTGGTCACCACTTGGAGCTTTTCGGCGGCAGACGTGGAGAAGGACAGCATCAGACTGAACAGCACGAGCAGAACGCGCATCGGGAAACACCTCATTGGGATGTGAGTAAAGGCGGACGACGCAGCAAACCGTGCACCGGACCGAACACTACGGACAGCAGATACAACGCGCCCGCCACCAGTACGATGGCCGGCCCGCTGGGTAGCGAGAAGTGGAATGACAACAGCAGTCCGAGCCACACCGACACACATCCAAGCAGCGCCGCGACTCCCATCAGAACCGGCAAACGGCGGCTCCAGAATCGTGAAGCGGCAGCCGGCAACATCATCAAACCGACCACCATCAGTGCGCCGATGGCTTGGAAGCCGATGACCAGATTCAGCACGACCAAGGTCAGAAATACGCCATGGGCCAGTGGGCCCAGCCGGCTGACGGTTTGCAGGAAAAGAGGGTCCAGGGTGTCGAGCAACAGCGGTCGGTAAATCAGCGCCATCGCGAGCAGGCTGACCCCCGAAACCCAGAGCATGCCGGTAAGTGTCGGGCCATCTACCGCCAGCGCGGAGCCGAACAACAGGTGCAGCAAGTCCAGGCGTTTGCCGGCCATACCAAGAATCAACACGCCGGCGGCCAGGGAAATGGGATAGATCGCCGCAAGGCTGGCGTCTTCCCGCAGACCGGTGCGACGGGTAATCCAGGCTGCCAGCCCGGCCATGCTCAAGCCTGCACCGAGTCCGCCCAGCGTCAGGGCTGGCAGGCTCAGCCCGGCGAACCAGAAACCCAGTGCGGCTCCGGGCAAGATGCCATGAGCGACGGCGTCGCCTATCAGGCTCATGCGTCGCAGAATCAAAAACACCCCAAGCGGTGCCGTGCTGCACGCCAATACCAGGCCGCCCAGCAGTGCCCGGCGCATGAAGACAAATTCCTGAAAGGGTTGCCAGAGGTGGGTGGCCGCGAGCATCAGGCCACCTGCGTGAGGGGTTGTTGGGTAATCAAATCGACACTGCGGCCCAGCGTGCAACCGGCCTGGCTGACCAATAGTGTATGAGGAATATGTTGCCGCACCGCAGCGAGATCATGACAAACCACCACCAGGGTGCGGCCTTCGGCATGCCAGCCGTGAAGGTGTTTCCACAGTAGCGCCTGGCCTTGTTCGTCGAGGGCGGCGTGGGGTTCGTCGAGCAACAGCAGGGGCGCTTCGGCCAAACTCAAACGGGCGAGAAGGGCGCGTTGCAACTCGCCTCCCGACAACGCCATTAACGAGCGATGCTCCAGGCCATCCAACGCCCAGTCTTGCAGTACGGCTTTCAAGCGATGGCGGCGCATCGCTGGCGTGTGCCTGCTCCCCCAGGATCCCGCCGCCACCAGCTCTTGCAAGCTGATTGGAAATTGCCGATCCAGATGTTGCTGTTGCGCCAGAAACGAGACGCTACCGCGACGTGGAACATCCAGCACGACTTTGCCGGATAGGGGTTTTTGCAGGCCCGCCAGCACTTTCAGCAGGCTGCTTTTGCCCGCACCGTTGGCTCCGACGATGGCCGTCAGGCTTCCCGCCGGCCGCTCTATGTTCAACGGGGGTGTGAGGGGGTGGCCCGGGGCGCCCCAGCGCAATGACTGGCAACGAATCACAGTGCCTCCCTGACCCAACGGCTTTGTGCCACAGCGTCATGGGCATGCAAACTTTCGGCGTGCACCACTCGCACATCGAGGGAGGCGATATCGGGGGATCGCCTCAAAGCCATGCTCAGCCGCCGCGCGGCGTCTTCACAGAACATTAGGTTTTGACCATTGGCGAGGGCGAAGGCTTGTTCGTCTGCCCGTTTCACGGCGGTTTGTACGGCCGTGCCGAGGGCTGCTTCGGCTTCGTTGATGAGCGACAGCAGCGGCAATTCGTCGACGTCGCTGTTCAGTCTCAGCTTCACCGTGGCCGTGCTGCGTTGACTGTGAGGCGTGGCGAGGATGCCTTTTGATGAGCCTAGCCAGGCCAGGACTCCGGCGTGCTCGAGCGCTTTATTGGCAAAGTCGTCTACAAATTGCTGCTGGATTAACTGACGAGCGAGCGCGGCCGAGCAAGGGCAGGTGGACGAGTAGGCAATCTGAATGGTCAGTTCCACGTGGAACACATCATTTTTCAGGTGGGCCTCGATGCTGACCGGATAGCGCTTCCAGCCAGCCAGTGGGCTGACTAGCGCAGGGCGCTTGAGCAGCAGATCGGTGCAAATGCTCAGCGAGGCGGCGTCGGACAGACCGGCGTGACTGTCGAGGAATTGCTGGAGGATTCGGTGTAACAGCATGGGAGACAGCGCTGCGCTTTCGAGCAGCTCCAGCGCCAGGTACAAGCGTGACATATGGATGCCTCGGGCTTCACCGTCGTCAAGGCTGACACCGGCATCAGCGATCGCGTTAAGACGCTGACCGTCGATCAATACGGGTACCGCGATGCCGCACATGCCTACCCAGTCGAGGGGCAAGGCCTGGCGCGAAGCCTGCGCGGCAACGTCCGGCAGAGTGAACGCATTCATATTCAAGGTCCGTCATAGGTACACAACAAACGTTATACTATAACATTGTGTTCGACGAGCACTAGTTCATGAATGCAGTTTCATTTTGCTGGGTGTGAGGGCTTTTCGTACCGTTCCACGTGAAACATCAGCGTGGTGCGTCCTGGCAACCGCTTATGCGTCCGCATAAAAATTTCCCAGTGCTTCCACCCGAGCTCGAGAAACGATTGATTGTCGTCCAGCCGACGCGCCGACTGTATCCCACCCAGGTCTCTCCGTCAGAAGCTATTCCGGTAAAGAACGTCAGCTGGCCATAGCGGCTAGTGGTTTGTGCCCAATAGCGGCGGCCATTTACTTCAAATCCACGGAGATACAGGGTGTTTCCGGCCGTCATGACGCTGTAAGCATTACCTTGCCCATCGACACAGGCCAGTAAATTCGCGCTGCGAGTGCAGTTTGCCAACATAGGGCTCTGGGCTGAAGCATCTAGCGCCAATAGCAGCATCGGGCTTGCGAATACGAATTTAAGAAAACTGCGCATGTTTTTACTTCAGACCGGTTGAGCCGAGAGGCTGGTTAAATGTTGTTGTTATACTATAACATTAAAAAGGCTTAGATCTTGAACCGAACCCAAGCCTGAAGAAAAGAGCCGCGACATGCATTCAACCGCATCAGCGCGGCCCGCCCGATGAGGATATACCTGGTGCCCAATCGTCTCCCTGTAACCGTGCTGTCCGGATTTCTCGGCGCCGGTAAAAGCACACTGCTCAATTACGTCCTGCGCAATCGCGACAACCTGCGCGTCGCGGTGATCGTCAACGATATGAGCGAGATCAACATCGATGGCAGCGAAGTCCAGCGAGATGTCACCCTAAGTCGGTCTGAAGAGAAGCTGGTGGAGATGAGTAACGGCTGCATTTGCTGCACGTTGCGTGAAGACCTGCTGGAAGAAGTCGGCCAGCTCGCCAGGGAAGGCCGTTTCGACTATCTGCTGATCGAGTCCACGGGGATTTCCGAACCCTTGCCGGTGGCGGAAACCTTCACTTTTCGTGATGAACAAGGCCGCAGCCTGGCCGATGTGGCACGGCTGGACACGATGGTAACGGTGGTCGATGGGGTCAATTTCCTGCTGGATTTCCAGGCGGCCGAAAGCCTCGCTTCACGCGGCGAAACCCTGGGGGAGGAGGATGAGCGTTCCATTACTGATCTGTTGATTGAGCAGATCGAGTTCGCCGATGTGATTCTGATCAGCAAAATCGACCTGATTGGCCGTCACGAACGGGAGGAGTTGATCGCGATTCTGGAACGGCTCAACGCCCAGGCGCAGATCATTCCCATGGTTATGGGCCAAGTACCGCTGGAAAAGATCCTCGACACAGGCCTTTTCGACTTCGAGCGCGCGGCTCAAGCACCGGGCTGGCTGCAGGAGCTGCGCGGTGAGCACGTGCCCGAAACCGAAGAATACGGCATCGCTTCGGCAGCTTACCGGGCGCGCCGGCCGTTTCATCCCCAGCGTTTTTTCAGTTTTATCGACCGTCCGTGGACCAATGGCAAGCTCCTGCGCTCCAAGGGCTTCTTCTGGCTGGCCAGCAAACATGAGGAAGCGGGCAGTTGGTCCCAGGCCGGCGGCTTGATGCGACATGGATTCGCTGGGCGCTGGTGGCGGTTCGTGCCGAAAAGCCAATGGCCGCAAGATGAGGAAAGCACCGCAGCCATCCTGAAAAACTGGCTTCCCGCCACCGGTGATTGCCGGCAGGAGCTGGTATTCATCGGCCAGAATATCGACTTCACGCAACTGACCGCCGAGCTGGACGCTTGCCTGCTCAGTGACGCGGAAATGGCCCTGGGTGTCGACAGTTGGCGTTTGCTGCCGGATCCGTTCGGCCCTTGGCATGACGAGGCGGCAGCGTGATGCTGGCGCCCAGTCCGAAGCGGGAAGTGCCGGTACGCCAGGTTCAGGGCGATACCCCGCGGATCCTGACGCACATTCTGGACGACGATACCAACCTGGCTGTCTGGCAACGTCAACTGCCGGCGCACATCAGCGATTTTGCGGCAATGGTGCTTTCCATGGATCAGCCTCTGGCCGAATCGCGGGTGCTCGACCTGCCGCACGAGGACGCGCAACCGGCACTGGACGGTCTCGCCGCAGGCTTTGGCGATCTGCACGGCTATGAAGGCTTCATCACCGATGTCTCCTGGCTGGTCAGTGCGTTTGCCTGCCTGCTGGGCGCCAAACGTGTCGGCCTGCGCCTGCGAACGCTGGACAAGGCCATGTGCCCGCGTTTTCACGTCGACCATGTGCCGGTACGGCTGATCACCACGTACGCTGGCGCGGGCAGCCAGTGGCTAAAGGAAGGTGTGATGGATCGTCGATGTCTGGGGCAACCTGACGCTGAACCGGGTGACCCGCATGCGGTTCAGCAGTTTGCCTGTGGCGATGTGGCGCTGCTCAAAGGCGAGAAGTGGCATGGTAATGAGGGCATGGGCATGATCCATCGCTCGCCGCAGCTGGCGCCGGGGGAGCGGCGATTGATCCTGACTCTGGACTGGCTCGCTTAAGGTTTGAGCCAGTTGCCCTGACTTTGTCCTTCACAGAAGGGCTGCAGATAGGCCGCATCGCTAGCTACGCCGTAATAGTGAATATCCTGGCGGTAGGGCATATTGGCGACCTGGGCATTGCTGCAGATGCCAAACGCGCCGCCAGGGCATTGATCGACGTACTGTACCTCGACTTTTTGTCCGGCAAGGTTTGGCTGGCAGAAGCCGTCGGCGAACAGTTTCTGCGGAATATTGCGGTTCTGCTGGCAGACTTTTACATCGAGCCGTTCTGCCTGGCTATGCACGACACAAGCCTGGGCCAGCGCCTGGTTCGACGTCAGCGCCAGTAAAAAACAGCCGATCAACCGCATGTTCACCTCCATCGAAAGCCGCCGATTATGTTGCAGAACATTCCCACCCACGTCATCGCAGGCCCTTTGGGGGCTGGCAAGACCAGCCTGATCAAGCAATTGCTGGCGCAGCGCCCGGCGAATGAGCGCTGGGCGGTGCTGATCAACGAGTTTGGTCAAATCGGCCTGGACGCGGCGTTGCTGACCCAGACTGCCGATGGTATCGCATTGGGCGAAGTGGCCGGGGGCTGTTTGTGTTGCGTCAACGGCGCGCCATTTCAGATCGGCCTCGCTCGTTTACTGCGCAAGGCGCGCCCGGATCGACTGTTTATCGAGCCCTCCGGCCTGGGCCATCCGGCGCAGTTGATGCGGCAACTGAACGAAACGCCATGGCTCGGCGTGCTGGCGGTTCAGCCTTGCGTGTTGGTGCTCGATGCCCGAGCGATGGCGGATGGCACGCCGTTGCCCGACGCCCAACGGCAAACTCTGGCCGATGCAGGGTTGGTGGTGCTGAACAAATCCGAGCACTTGAGCGAAACCGAACGCCTGGGCATCACCGCGCAACTGCCGGAGATTGCCCTGTACTGGACCCGACAGGCAGCCTTGCCGATCGATCGGCTGCCAGGTCTTGCGGCTCGCGGAAGCGGGATTGTGGCTAACGTGAGTCTGCCCAGGGAGGTGGGACAGATGCCGGCCGTCTGGACCGACCCGACATCGCCCATCTGCCTGTATCAGCAACAGGAAGGCGGCTGGAGTATTGGCTGGCGCTGGCATCCGAGTCAGCGACTGGACACGGCGACGTTGACGCGCTGGCTGCAAGGCTGGAGCTGGAAGCGGGCGAAGATGGTTATCCACAGCGCCGATGGCTGGGTTTCAGCCAATGCGCTGGAGGGCGCGACGCTACGGTGGCAGGCCAGCGAGTGGCGCCAGGACTCACGAATCGAATTGATTTTTGATGAGCCTCAAGACGTGGCAGCGCTGCAAGCCGGCCTGGCTAACTGTCGGTGCCCGTGAGTCAGCCTTGCTTCAAGGCTTCCACTTGTTGTGTTCCTGGCGCCACTGACTCAACTCGATGACTTCGGCCCTGGGCCTGGTCTGGACCGGTTCGATCGGTGTCGGCGCTGACTCTTCGAACGGCATTGGGTAAGGCGCCAGCTCGATTTGCGCGCTGTGGGCCCCGAACTGGGTAATGGTGCCCGAATGGCGCGATTCACCCGTGACGGTGAATTCGAAGTTATAGATACGGGCCAGGCGCCGGCGTCCGCTGGCGTCTTTGACGAACCCAATCTTTTTCAGCGCCACGTTGCCGTCCAGCAGCTCGATCTTGAGGTTGGCGCAATGTTGCATGACCCTCGCCAACGCTCGTTCGCGCAAACCATGGTTGTGCCACAGCCAGGCGCCGGCGGTAGCCAACAGCATCAGCACGAAAATATTTCCAAGGGTCAGCATGAACGAAGTGCTCCTACAAGTTGCTGTCAGCTTAACTGTGTCCCCGGTCTGTCGTACAGGTTGCGTTTAGTCGCATACTGCGCGGCTTGAATTTCATTCGTTTTACGGAAACATCCCGCATGAAACGTACCCCTCATCTGCTTGCCATCCAGTCCCACGTGGTCTTCGGTCACGCCGGTAACAGCGCTTCAGTCTTTCCGATGCAACGGGTGGGGGTGAACGTGTGGCCGCTCAACACCGTACAATTTTCCAATCACACTCAGTACGGACAGTGGACCGGCGACGTGCTTGCCTCTGAGCAGATACCGGCATTGGTAGAGGGGATCGCCGCGATCGGCGAGCTGGGCAATTGTGACGCAGTGTTGTCCGGTTACCTGGGCAGCGCCGCCCAAGGGCAGGCGATTCTGGCGGGCGTGGCGCGAATCAAGGCGTGCAATCCCAAGGCGATTTATTTGTGTGATCCGGTCATGGGGCATCCGGAGAAGGGTTGCATCGTGGCGCCCGAGGTGAGCGATTTTCTCCTGGAGGAAGCGGCTGGTGTGGCGGACATCATGTGCCCGAACCAGCTGGAGCTGGACAGTTTTTCGGGACGCAAGGCGCAGTCGCTGCTGGACTGCCTGGCCATGGCTCGCGCGCTCCTGGCCCGTGGACCCAAAGCGATACTCGTCAAACACCTGGCCTATCCGGGAAAGCCGGAGGACAGCTTCGAAATGTTGTTGGTAACCGCCGACGGTAGCTGGCACCTGCGTCGTCCATTACTCGCATTCCCTCGTCAGCCGGTGGGGGTGGGAGACTTGACCTCGGGGCTGTTCCTGGCGCGAGTGGTGCTGGGAGACAGCCTGGTGGCGGCGCTCGAATTCACTGCCGCAGCCGTACATGAAGTACTGCTGGAAACCCAGGCGTGTGCCAGTTACGAGTTGGAACTGGTACGCGCCCAGGACCGGATCACCCATCCGAGGGTAAGGTTCGAAGCTGTACCGATCAGCCTCTGATCAACGCGAATCCCTGTGGGTGCGAGCCGGGCGGATCTGTTAAGGGCCGTCGGCTTTGATTTCCTGATAGCGCCTCTCCAGCTCCTGGCGAATTTGCCGACGCTGCTGGGCTTGTTCGTAACGGCGTTTTTCTTCGCTGTTCTGCGGTTGCAATGGCGGGACGGCGGCGGGTTTGCGCTGATCGTCCACCGCAACCATGGTGAAGAAGCAGCTGTTGGTGTGGCGCACCGAGCGTTCACGAATGTTTTCCGTCACGACTTTGATGCCCACTTCCATTGACGTGTTACCGGTGTAGTTCACCGACGCCAGAAACGTCACCAGCTCGCCGACATGAATCGGCTCGCGGAAAATCACCTGGTCAACCGACAGTGTCACTACATAGCGCCCGGCGTAGCGGCTGGCGCAGGCGTAGGCGACTTCGTCGAGGTACTTGAGCAGGGTGCCGCCATGCACATTGCCAGAGAAGTTGGCCATATCGGGGGTCATCAGCACCGTCATCGACAGCTGGGCGTTTCCGGGTTCCATAACGTACTCACGGTTCAAGGCAGCAATTTCGGGAGTGCACCTCTGCGGGTGCTGGAAGGTTTTCAAACTACCAGTATCGGGACGCTGCGCCTGTGGCTGCCGTCACGCCCCGGTGGATCTGTTTCCATATATTGCACAGTCTTTTTGTCGGAAGTCGCGGTGGTACCCTTCAAAAGCCCCTTGCGAGGGTATTTCCTACAAAGGAAACGGACTCGTCCAGCTCTGTGATGGGTCATTTGAACAGGGAGCCCCACCATGCATGCCATCAGTTTTATTCAAGACCTGGCGATCATCATGATGGCAGCGGGGCTGGTCACGGTACTCTTTCATCGTTTCAAACAACCCGTGGTGCTGGGTTACATCGTTGCAGGCTTCATCATCGGCCCGCATACGCCGCCTTTCGGTTTTATCCACGACGAAGAGACGATCAGGACCCTGGCCGAGTTGGGGGTCATCTTCCTCATGTTTTATCTGGGCCTGGAGTTCAGCCTGCGCAAGTTGTTCAAGGTGGGCGCCACGGCGTTCATCGCGGCGTTTCTCGAAATTGTGTTGATGATCTGGATCGGCTACGAAATCGGGCGCTGGTTCGACTGGAACACCATGGACTCGTTGTTCCTCGGGGCGATCCTGGCTATCTCCTCGACCACCATCATCGTCAAGGCTCTCAATGACCTGAAGATGAAGAACGAGCGCTTTGCGCAACTGATCTTCGGGGTCCTGATCGTCGAAGACATCCTGGGCATCGGCATTATCGCCTTGCTGTCGAGCATCGCTGTCAGCGGGACGGTCAGCTCCGGCGAGGTGTTCTCCACGGTCGGCAAATTGTCGTTATTCATGATTGTCGCCCTGGTGATCGGCATTTTGCTGGTGCCCAGGCTGCTGGCTTACGTGGCGAAGTTCGACAGCGACGAGATGTTGCTGATCACCGTGCTGGGCCTGTGTTTCGGCTTTTGCCTGCTGGTGGTCAAGCTGGAATACAGCATGGTGCTGGGAGCGTTTCTGATCGGCGCGATCATGGCCGAGTCGCGGCAGTTGCTGAAAATCGAGCGGCTGGTGGAGCCGGTACGCGACTTGTTCAGCGCAATCTTCTTCGTCGCCATCGGCCTGATGCTCGATCCGGTCATATTGCTCCAATACGCTTGGCCGATTGCCGTGATCACCGCCGCAGTGGTGTTGGGCAAGGTGCTCTCTTGCGGCCTCGGTGCTTTTATTGCCGGCAACGACGGGCGGACCTCGTTGCGAGTCGGGATGGGCCTTTCGCAGATCGGCGAATTTTCCTTCATCATCGCATCGCTGGGGATGACCTTGCAGGTCACCAGCGATTTCCTTTATCCGGTAGCGGTCGCGGTTTCGGTACTGACCACTCTGCTGACCCCGTACCTGATCCGGGCCGCCGACCCTTTATCGGTCAGGCTGGCTGCCGTTATGCCACAACGGCTGTCGAGGGTACTGGGAATGTATGGCGAGTGGCTTCGCAGCATTCAACCCCAAGGGGAGGGGGCGCTGGTGGCCGCCATGATCCGGCGGATTTTGCTGCAGGTGGGCATCAATCTGGCGCTGGTCATCGCGATTTTTATCGCCGGTGGCTACTTTGCCGAACAGATGTCGGCCTATCTGCAAGCCTGGATCAGCGACCCGAGTTGGCACAAAGCACTGATCTGGGGCGGGGCGTTGTTGTTGTCGCTGCCGTTTTTGATTGCCGCGTATCGCAAGCTCAAGGCGTTGTCGATGCTGCTGGCGGAAATGGGCGTGAAGCCGGAGATGGCCGGCCGTCACACCCAGCGCGTGCGTCGAGTGATCGCAGAAGTGATCCCGATCCTCTCGCTGCTGATGATTTTCCTGCTCTTGGCAGCCTTGTCGGCCAGTATTCTGCCGACCAACAAGTTGCTGGTACTGATCGCGGTGGTGGCCACGGTCGTGGCGGCATTGCTCTGGCGCTGGTTCGTCCGCCTGCATACGCGGATGCAGGTGGCCTTGCTGGAGACCCTGGACAATCACAAGGAATCGTCCGGGCATTGACCGGCGGCGGGCGTGCGGCGGATCAGCTTTCCAGCCAGACGTCCCGGGCCCAGTGCCAGACCGATTCCCAGGTTTCTTCGGCAATCAGCTCTTCTTCGGCCTGCCACAACACCACGGTCCCGTCTTCTTCGACGCAGTAATAGTCGTCGCCGTCCTGGCAGATCGGGATCAGGCTACGGTCGACACCGGCATCCCAGGCGTTGGCGGCCACATCTGGCAGATAGGTGTGGGACTGCGGATCGGTGACGGTCACGGGTTCCAGGCTGCCGTAGACAACATCGCTGACCGTCAGCAAAAACTCTCTGAATACGAACGGAATATCGATGAACAGCTGCTCTTCGATCTCCACCAGCAAGTCTTCGTCAGGTAACTCCAGTGGAACCGGCACGGGTTCGTTGGCTTCACGCAATTGTTCGATGATTTCTTCCACGTCCGGGATCCTCTTTCTCGATGGCGCGGTTTATATGGAGCGGTTTATACAGTAGCTCGCTATAGATGCAACCGCGAAATAGAAAACCCCGGCCTGAGCCGGGGTTCTTTTATTTCAACATGCAAAACGCGCAGAGGTTCAACCGTTCTGGCGGATACCGGCCACCAGCCAAGGCTGGTCATCGCCCTGGGGACGTTCCATGTTCCAGCTTTCGCTGAACGCTTCGCCTTTGTCGAAGCGCGAGTCCTTCGACACACCGCTGAAGGTCAGGGTGGCGATGGTCTTGTCGGCGCGATCATCGACACCGTCCAGCTGTACTTGCAGATTGTCGATGTAGGTCGACTGGAAGCCATCGCCCAGTTCGGCCCGCTCGCGCTTGAGGAATTCCAGCAGTTGCGGGGTCACGAACTCAGAGATCTTGTCCATTTCGTTCGCATCCCAGTGTTGCTGCAGGGACATGAAATGGTTGCGCGCCGCTTCGATGAAGCGCTCTTCGTTGAACCAGGCTGGCGCATTGATCACCGGTCGAGCAGCCACCGGTGCTGCCGAACCGCGGAAGATCGAACCACTGGCCGGTTGCTGGTTGAACACCTCACGTTGCATCGGCGCATGACCGGCCGGAGCCAGTTGCTCCTGCTGCTTGCGACGACGGGCGGCAATGAAGCGGAAGACCAGGAAGGCGATGACCGCCATGATCAGGATGTCGAAGATCTGCATGCCCTGGAAGCCGTCGCCCATGAACATGGAGGCGAGCAGGCCACCGGCGGCGATGCCGGCCAGGGGGCCGAGCCAGCGCGAAGCACCGCTGGCTTTGGTGGCGGCGCCAGCCGCACCGGCCGCGCCCGCAGTAGCCGCGGTAGAGCCGGCCGCAGAGGACGGCGCCATCTGGCTGGTCTGGTGGGTCGGGGCAGCGCCCGAACTTTTACCACCGCCAAAGCGCTTGGCGGCATTGGCGTCGATGGCCATCGTCAGGCCGATGCACAACGCCATGGCGATGCTAAGAAAACGTTTCATATAAGGGCATTCCCATTTGTGGATAGCACGCGCGCCATGTTGCACAGGTGAACTGTTGCTGGCTAGCGGCAGAGTGTTTCGGGCTTTTGCGTGACAGGTTAGGTTCAGCTTCAGCCGCGCAAGAGGGCTTGTTGGCTTTTGGCTGTAGGAAAGGGGGACAAGTTCTATCGGAAAGGCAGCAGGCGTGAGCAATCCGACCTGTGGGAGCGAGCCTGCTCGCGATCGCGGTGGGTCAGTCACTGTCAATGTTGCCTGATCCACTGCTATCGCGAGCAGGCTCGCTCCCACATAAAAAGCTTTCAGAACGCCTAGATCGCCTCCAGCTTGGCATACCCCAGCATCAGCCACTTGCTGCCTTCGCTGAAGTTCACCTGAACCCGGGCCTGGGCGCCGGCGCCTTCGAAGTTGAGGATCACGCCATCGCCGAACACCGAATGTCGCACGGTCTGGCCGAGACTGAAGCCGGTTTCCGGGATGTCGCTGCCGCCAAACAGACTGCTGGTGCTTTGCTGCTGGCCGCCGCCGAACGGACGGCTGACGCTGTTGGACAGCCGCACCTCCTGAATCAGGCCTTTGGGCACTTCACGGACGAAGCGCGACACCTTGTTGTAGGTTTCGCTGCCGTACAGGCGTCGGGTCTCGGCGTACGTCAACACCAGGTTCTGCATGGCGCGGGTGATGCCAACGTAGGCCAGGCGTCGTTCCTCTTCCAAGCGTCCCGGCTCTTCCAGGCTCATCTTGTGCGGGAACAGGCCTTCTTCCATTCCCACCAGGAACACGTAGGGGAATTCCAGACCCTTGGCACTGTGCAGGGTCATCAGCTGGATGCTGTCTTCATGCTCGTCGGCCTGGGTGTCGCCGGCCTCCAGAGAGGCGTGGCCCAGAAAGGCCGACAGTGGCGAAAGCTCTTCGTCTTCCTCGGTGTTCTCGAAGTTGCGTGCGGCGCTGACCAGTTCCTCGAGGTTTTCCACCCGGGCCTGGCCTTTCTCGCCCTTTTCCGCCTCGTGGTAGGCGATCAGGCCGGACTGCTCGATAACGGTCTGAGTCATCAAATGCAGCGGCATGTCCGTGCACTTGGTGGCCAGGTCGTCGATCAGGTCCATGAACGCCTTCAGCGCACCGGCGGCGCGGCCGGTCATGCCCTTGTTGGTGACCAACTGGCGCATGGCTTCCCACATCGACACATGGCTGTGGCGCGCGTGGTCGCGAATCGCTTCGACGGTTTTCTCGCCAATGCCCCGGGTCGGGACGTTGATCACCCGCTCCAGGGCCGCGTCGTTACCGCGTCCTTCGAGCAGGCGCAGGTAGGCCATGGCGTTCTTGATTTCGGCGCGCTCGAAGAAGCGCTGGCCGCCATAGATGCGGTACGGGATACGTTCGCGCAACAGGGCTTCTTCCAATACCCGGGATTGGGCGTTGGAGCGATACAGGATGGCGATGTCGCTGCGGGCCAGACCGGTTTTCAGCGCGCTTTCGATGGTTTCCACCACGTAGCGGGCTTCATCGTGTTCGTTGAAGGCGGCATAGAGGTTGATCGCTTCGCCTTCGCCGCCATCGGTCCACAGTTCTTTGCCCAGGCGCCCGGTATTGTTGGCGATCAGGGCGTTGGCGGCCTTGAGAATGCCGGCGGTGGAGCGGTAGTTCTGTTCCAGGCGGATCACTTGGGCGTCGGGGAAGTCCGCCGAATATTGATGAATATTCTCGATTTTGGCGCCGCGCCAGCCGTAGATCGACTGGTCGTCATCGCCCACCACCATCAGGCTGTCGCCGCCCTTGGCCAGCAGGCGCAACCAGGCGTATTGCACGGCGTTGGTGTCCTGGAACTCGTCCACCAGCACATGCCGGAAGCGCTTCTGATAGTGCGCCAGCAGGCCTGGGTGATCGCGCCACAGGTCCAGTGCGCGCAGCAGCAGCTCGGAGAAGTCGATCACGCCAGCCCGCTGACACGCCGCCTCGTAGGCTTCATAGATGCTGCGCATGGTCGCCAGGAACAGATCGCCGCTGGCCTGGATGTGTTGCGGACGCAGGCCTTCGTCTTTCTGGCCGTTGATGAACCACTGGGCCTGACGGGCCGGCCAGCGCTGTTCATCCAGGCCCAGCTCACGGATCACCCGCTTGACCAGCCGCTGCTGGTCGTCGCTGTCGAGAATCTGGAAAGTCTGGCTCAGGCCGGCTTCCTGCCAATGCGCCCGCAACAAGCGGTGCGCCAGGCCGTGGAAGGTGCCGACCCACATGCCGGCCGGGTTGATGCCCATCAGTTGCTCGATGCGATGGCGCATCTCGGCAGCGGCCTTGTTGGTGAACGTCACCGACAGGATCGAATGGGGCGAGGCGTTCTCGACCTGGATCAACCAGGCGATACGGTGCACCAGCACCCGGGTTTTACCGGAGCCGGCACCGGCCAGGACTAACTGACGACCCACGGAGGCCGCTACGGCCTGGCGTTGGGCATCGTTGAGGGAGTTCAGCAGAAGGGAGAGATCATCGCGCATCGGGGCATTCTAGGGTGCGGCGGCAGCCCGGGCAAACCGAGCTTTGCCCCAGCCGATAAAAGACCGGTCGGTGATGACCGGTCGGTCATGGGCCACAGGCATTGGCCGGGCTCGCTTGAAGGGCTCGCGACCCAATGAAATAGCGACTTTTTCAGCATTTTTATGAGCTTGGGCAGTGTGGGATGGCCGTTGCCTTGTGTATGCTCGCTGCATGTTTCGGGTTCTCCATGCTCCGCTGAATAAGAACAAGAACAGTGCCTATGACCCTAAATTCCGATCTGGCGGGCCCCTGTGTGGAGCCACGGATCATCTGCAAGCAGTACGCCACGGAAATGGCGGTCGAACGCACAAGGCTGTTGTATCAGGGTTCGCTGCTGCCCACGCTGTTCATGCTGGTCAACGGCCTGGTTTGCGCCGCGTTGTTGTGGGGGCCTTCGCGTCATTTTCAGGTCAGCGTCTGGCTGGTCTGGTTGCTCTCGCTGGTTGCGCTACGGGTCATTCAGGTGGCGGCCTTCGATTCGGCGATACCCAGCCGCCAGGCGCACCCGATATGGTTGCGAATGTTTTTGCTCGGCTCGGCGATGACCGGGCTGACATTGGCCGGAGCAGGTATTGCACTGGTACCGGCAGACAGCTTTCAGCAACAGGCCTGGGTATTCGGCCTGATTGGCGCGGCCACCTTGTCAGCCAGCGTTGCCTATGCTGTGAGCCTTCCGGCGTTTTTGTCCTTTACCTTACCGTGCCTGTTGCCGGCCATCGGTTATCTCTTCTGGGGCGGCGATGAGCAGCAGCGCGGATGGGGCTGGCTCGGACTGGTCGTACTCGTCTCGCTCAGCGTAGTGGCCTGGCAGGTCAACCGGTTGATACAAAGTGGCATGCTGCGAAGGTTCCAGAATCAGGCGCTGATCGAGCATTTGCAGCAGGCGCAAGCGCGTAGCGCGCAGCTCAACGAGGCACTCGGCCGGGAAGTCGAACAACGCCGCAGCGCCGAGGAAAAACTGCGGTCGGCCCAGGTAGGACTGGAGGCGCGCGTGGTACAGCGCAGCCTCGAGCTGGAGGCGACCAGCCAGGCCCTGAGCAAGAGCGAAGCCCGTCTTGACCTGGCGCTCAAGGCCAGTGAGTTGGGGCTATGGGACTGGAACCTGCAAACCGACGAAGTCCATCACACCCAGCTCAAGGAACTGTTCGGCCTGGAGCCTGAGTACATCACAGCGATGCTCAGTCACCTGACCCCGCGTCTGCATCCTCAAGACGTGCCGGCCCTCAAACGCGCCCTCGTTGAGCACCTCAAAGGCCGCAGCGAGGACTACCAGATCGAATACCGCGTACGTCACGGCGATGGCCATTGGGTCTGGATCGAAGACCGCGGTCGGGCTGTGGAGCGCAGCCCGAGTGGCCGAGTGTTGCGCATGGTCGGCACCCGGCGAGACATCAGCACCAGCAAGGAGCTCGAGCAACAGCGCCAATTGGCGGCCACGGTTTTCGAGGCCGCCAGCGAAGGCATTGTGATTTTTGACCCGCATTACGCACTGCTGGCCGCCAATCAGGCGTTCACGCGGGTCACCGGTTTTAATATCGATGACATGCTGGGACGCAATGTCGTCGACCTGCCGTGCAGTCGTGATGCCCGCCGGCACTACCCGATCATCCGCCAGGCGCTCAAGCAACACGGCACCTGGCAAGGTGAACTGGTGGAGGCCCGGGCCAATGGCGAGTTGTATCCCCAGTGGCTGCAACTGAACGTGGTGCGCGATGTTCGGGGACATGTGAGCCATATCGTGGGCTTCTTCGCCGATCTTTCGGCCCGGCGCGAGTCCGAAGAGCGAATGCGCTACCTGACCCATTACGACGAGCTCACCGGGCTGGCGAACCGCTCATTATTCCGCGAGCGCCTGCACGAAGCCCATCAACGGGTGCGTCAGGGCGGCCGACGCAGCCTGGCATTGCTGCATATCGACCTGGACCGTTTCAAGCTCCTTAACGATAGCCTCGGCCATGATGTTGCTGACCAACTGTTGCAGAAGATGGCCCGCCGCCTGATCAATGCGTTGCCTGAAGCGGACACCATCGCCCGCTTGTCCGGCGATGAGTTCGCCGTGTTGTTCGATGCCTACGGCAACCTTTCCAGCCTGGCGCGGGTGGCGACCCGCCTGTCCGCCAAGCTGCGCCTGCCGCTCACCATCGAGGGCCACGAACTGGTGGTCAGCGCCTCGATCGGCATCAGCATGTTGCCCGACAATGCGAGGGAGATTTCCACGCTGGTCAGTCAGGCGAACATGGCCATGCAACATGCCAAGCATCTGGGCGGCAACAATTTCCAGTTCTATACCGACAGCCTTCAGGCCAGTACGTTGGAGCGCCTGCAACTGGAGAATCAGCTGCGCAAGGCCCTTGAAGAGCAGCAGTTGAAGGTTTTCTATCAACCCAAATTGTGCCTGGCGACCGGCCGCCTTAACGCCGCCGAGGCGTTGGTGCGTTGGGATCATCCGGTCATGGGCCGAGTTCCGCCGGGAGACTTCATCAGCCTGGCCGAAGAGACCGGGCTGATCGGGCCGATCGGCGAGTTCGTGTTGCGCCAGGCCTGTTGGCAGGCGTGCCAATGGCAGCGTGAGGGGCTGGCGCCGATCAGGGTGTCGGTCAACCTGTCGGTGCATCAGTTGCGCCAAGGCAAGCTGGTCAGCCTGGTTCGGCAAGTGCTGGAGGAAACCGGTCTGGCGCCGCAATACCTGGAACTGGAACTGACTGAAAGCCAGTTGCTCGACAGCGTTGAGCACATCATCGCGACGTTCCAGCAATTGCGCGACCTCGGGGTCAAGCTGGCGATCGATGACTTTGGTACCGGCTATTCGTCTCTGAGTTATCTCAAACGCATCCCTGTGGATTACGTGAAAATCGATCAGGCGTTCATTCGTGGGCTGACGGAGGGTAGCGAAGACGCGGCCATTACCCGGGCAATCATTGCAATGGCCCATGGGTTGTCGCTCAAAGTGGTGGCCGAAGGCGTCGAGCGGCCAGAGCAGCTCGAGTTTCTGAAAGCTGAACAATGTGATGAGGTTCAGGGCTATCTCATCAGCCGACCGGTTGAAGCACAAGGGTTGGCCGCGCTGTTATGGGCTAATCGGGATGATTGCTAGCCCGCCGTTGCTACATGGCGTGCATGCGGCATGAAACCGGGAGATTGAGTTACGGATTGGGCGGGCAAAAAGCCGATTCTTGTAGTATAACTACAAGCTTGCTACATCCCGGCTTCTGCCAATAACAAGAGTCCAATCCCTTGAACCTGTTGCAACACATCGCCCAGTCACGCCATCTGCTGCGCAAGTCGGAGCTGAAAGTCGCCGATCACGTATTGCTTGATCCTGCGGCCGTGATGCACAGCTCCATGGCCGATCTTGCCCACAGCGTCGGCATCAGCGAACCGACCATTGTGCGTTTCTGCCGAGCCATCGGTTGTTCGGGTTTCCAGGACCTGAAACTCAAGCTGGCGCAAAGCCTCGCCGCGGGTGCGAGCTTCGGCCAGTTTGCGATCCATGAAGACGATTCGGTCGCCGACTACAGCCTGAAAATCTTCGACACGACCCTGCATACGCTGATGGAGGTTCGCGAGAAGCTTGATCCGGTGGCGTTGCAAAAAGCCGTCACGGCCATGTCCCAGGCCCAGCGTGTCGAGTTTTATGGTTTCGGTGCTTCGGGCGCGGTGGCGGCCGATGCCCAGCACAAGTTCTTCCGGTTGCTGCTGACGGCCGCGGCTTATTCCGACCCGCACATGCAGGCGATGTCGGCGGTCACGCTGAAGCCCACCGACGTGGCGATCTGCATTTCCCAGTCGGGCCGTTCCAAGGATCTGCTGATCACCGCCAACCTGGTGCGCGAAAGCGGCGCCTCGTTGATCACCTTGTGCCCGAGCCAGACCCCATTGGCCGAGCTGTCCACGGTGAACCTGGCCATCGACGTGCATGAAGACACGGAGATCTACACGCCGTTGACCTCGCGCATCGCCCATCTGGTGGTGATCGATGTGCTGGCGATGGGCGTCGCCATGGCGCGCGGCCCAAGTTTGGTCAATCACCTCAAGAGCGTGAAACGCAGCCTGCGCAGCTTGCGGTTGTCACCCAAGTCGGTGAAAGCGCTGGACGATTGACCGCTGGTCTTGAAGTTGAGGGCATCTGTGGCGAGGGGATCTGCGAATTCATCGTTCTGTAACGCTCGCGCCGCCAAACCGTCATCGCGCGCCTTCATCGTAAAGCTCCCGTATACGTCTTGGGAGTCTCGACATGACCCAGTCCTACGAAGAACGCAGCGCCGTCAAAACCCGTCGTCAGCAGGAAGACCAGCGCCGCATGGCGTTTCGTCGTGCCATCGAAGACCGCTGTGAGCAGCGCCAGCTGCTGGCCGAAATCAGCGAGTTTCCGGACGCAGCAGAATTCAACTATTGGCAGGCAACATCGGCGGCTTCCCGTCGAAACGCTCAACCAGGCCAATGATCTGAGCACGCTCGCCGCGAACGAACGCCAGGAAGGCGTGAGCCACCGGTGACAAGCGTTTCGCCCTGGCTTGTACCAGGCACCAACTGCGGTACAGCGGCAGCTCCTCCACCGGCAACTCGATGAGAGCGCCGGACACCATCTCCCGGCTTACGGCGTGGCGCGTCAACAGCGCCACGCCCAGCCCTGCGAGAACGCATTCGCGTTGGGCCTCCGCCGACGCCACTTCCAGCGTCTGGGTGAAGTGCACCCGTTTCTCCTTGAAATATTCCTCGCAGGCCAGCCGCGTGCCTGACCCTGGCTCGCGCAGCAGCAGCGTATACGGCTCAAGGTCTTGCAAGCGCAACGGGCCCATGTGGCACAGCGGATGGTCGGGCGGCGCCACAGCGACGATCGGGTTATTGAGAAATGGCAGGAATTCCAGGCCCATGTCCTGAGGCACCATGGACATGATCACCAGATCGTCCCGGTTGTCCGAGAGCCTTCGGATCACTTGGCCGCGGTTGACCACCGTGAGGTTCAGGTTGACCTCCGGGTGCTGGCGCTTGAAGGCGGCGAACAGGTGCGGCACGAAGTACTTGGCGCTGGATTCCACCGCCAGCTTCAGTTGGCCTTGCAGCGAGCCCTGCATGTCCGACAACTGCATGTCGAGGTTTTCCAGGCGCCCGAAGATGTCCCGGCTGGCGCGTTGAAGGGCTTCGGCGGCTTCGGTCATGTAGAGTTTTTTGCCAACGTACTCAAACAGCGGCTGACCAATCAGCTCCTCAAGTGATCGAATCTGTAGGCTAACGGCCGGTTGTGTGAGAGACATTTCGTCGGCTGCGCGGCTGTAGGACCTCAGGTCGCACACCTCATTGAAAATCTGCAGTTGACGCAATGTCATACGCATCAATGACTTACGCATTTTCTATAGGCTCTCGGGCGGGGCGGATGAGTCAACTATAAGTCTTTGCTTATGCACGACCCAATAAATATTCATTTTTTTTAATCAACAGCCAGGACTAGTGTGGTGCTGCGACCGATTGTTACATCTGGTCACGCGTCGACCTGAAGCTCCAGGTCGTGGTACCACCGGCTCAAGGGAACCTCCAATTGATAACAAAGATCCTGATCGCCAACCGTGGTGAGATTGCCGTCCGCATCGTGCGCGCTTGCGCCGAGATGGGCATTCGCTCGGTCGCGGTCTATTCCGACGCTGACCGTCATGCGTTGCATGTCAAGCGTGCGGACGAGGCCCACAGCATCGGCGCCGATCCGCTGGCCGGCTATCTCAACCCGCGCAAACTGGTGAACCTGGCTGTGGAAACCGGTTGCGATGCGTTGCATCCCGGTTATGGCTTTCTCTCGGAAAACGCCGAGCTGGCGGACATCTGCGCCGAGCGCGGGATCAAATTCATCGGTCCGTCGGCTGAAGTCATTCGCCGCATGGGCGACAAGACCGAAGCGCGTCGCAGCATGATCAAGGCCGGCGTACCGGTCACGCCGGGCACCGAAGGCAACGTATCGGGCATCGAAGAGGCCCTGACCGAAGGCGACCGCATTGGTTACCCGGTGATGCTCAAGGCTACGTCCGGTGGTGGCGGTCGGGGTATCCGTCGTTGCAATAGCCGCGAAGAACTCGAACAGGCTTTCCCGCGGGTCATTTCCGAAGCCACCAAGGCCTTTGGTTCGGCGGAAGTGTTCCTGGAAAAATGCATCGTCAATCCCAAGCACATCGAAGCGCAGATCCTGGGTGACAGTTTTGGCAACGTGGTGCATCTGTTCGAGCGTGATTGCTCGATCCAGCGTCGCAACCAGAAGCTGATCGAGATCGCCCCCAGCCCGCAACTGACGCCTGAGCAGCGCGCCTACATTGGTGACCTGTCGGTGCGCGCCGCCAAGGCTGTGGGCTACGAGAACGCCGGCACCGTGGAGTTCCTGCTCGCCGAGGGCGAGGTGTACTTCATGGAGATGAACACCCGGGTGCAGGTGGAACACACCATCATCACCGGCATCGACATTGTTCGTGAACAGATTCGCATCGCCTCCGGGCTTCCGTTGTCGGTCAAGCAGGAAGACATTCATCACCGTGGCTTCGCGCTGCAGTTTCGGATCAACGCCGAAGACCCGAAAAACAACTTCCTGCCCAGTTTCGGCAAGATCACCCGCTACTACGCCCCCGGCGGCCCGGGCGTGCGCACCGACACAGCGATCTATACCGGCTACACCATTCCGCCCTTCTACGATTCGATGTGCCTGAAGCTGGTGGTCTGGGCGCTGACCTGGGAAGAAGCAATGGACCGTGGCCTGCGGGCCCTGGACGACATGCGTCTGCAAGGGGTCAAGACCACCGCGGCGTATTACCAGGAAATCCTGCGCAACCCGGAATTCCGTAGTGGCCAGTTCAATACCAGCTTCGTTGAAAGCCATCCTGAGCTGACCAACTACTCGATCAAGCGCAAACCCGAAGAGCTGGCCCTGGCCATCGCCGCCGCCATTGCCGCCCACGCAGGCCTATAACAACAGCGGCGAGCTGTAAGCTACAAGCCTCAAGTAAAGGCGGGTCGGCTTTTACTTGAAGCTTGTAGCTCGCAGCTTGCAGCTATGAGGAGTTCCGAATATGTCCAAGAAGATTCACGTAACCGATACGATCCTGCGCGACGCTCACCAATCGCTGCTCGCCACCCGCATGCGCACCGAAGACATGCTGCCGATCTGCGACAAGCTCGACAAAGTCGGCTATTGGTCGTTGGAAGTCTGGGGCGGCGCAACATTCGACGCCTGCGTGCGCTTCCTGAAGGAAGACCCGTGGGAGCGCTTGCGCCAACTGCGTGCGGCGCTGCCCAACACTCGCCTGCAAATGCTGCTGCGTGGTCAGAACCTGCTGGGCTATCGCCATTACAGCGATGACGTGGTCAAGGCGTTCGTGGCCAAGGCTGCGGTCAACGGCATCGATGTGTTCCGTATTTTCGATGCGATGAACGACGTGCGTAACCTGCGGGTCGCCATCGAGGCGGTGAAAGCCGCCGGCAAGCACGCCCAGGGCACCATCGCCTACACCACCAGCCCGGTGCACACCATTGAGGCTTTCGTAGCCCAGGCCAAGCAAATGGAAGCCATGGGTTGCGACTCGGTGGCGATCAAGGACATGGCCGGTTTGCTGACTCCGTACGCCACTGGCGAGCTGGTGAAGGCATTGAAGACCGAGCAGTCGTTGCCGGTATTCATCCATTCCCATGACACCGCTGGCCTGGCCGCGATGTGTCAGCTCAAGGCGATCGAAAACGGCGCCGATCACATCGACACCGCGATCTCCAGCTTCGCCTGGGGCACCAGCCATCCGGGCACCGAATCGATGGTTGCAGCCCTTAAGGGCAGCGAGTTCGACACTGGTCTGAACCTGGAATTGCTGCAGGAAATCGGCCTGTATTTCTATGCGGTGCGCAAAAAATACCACCAGTTCGAAAGCGAGTTCACGGCGGTGGACACCCGGGTCCAGGTCAATCAGGTGCCGGGCGGGATGATTTCCAACCTGGCCAACCAGCTCAAAGAGCAGGGCGCGTTGAATCGCATGAACGAGGTGCTGGCAGAGATTCCACGGGTGCGCGAAGACCTTGGCTTCCCGCCGCTGGTGACCCCGACCTCGCAGATCGTCGGCACCCAGGCGTTCTTCAACGTGCTGGCTGGTGAGCGCTACAAGACCATCACCAACGAAGTGAAGCTCTATTTGCAGGGTGGCTACGGCAAGGCTCCGGGTTCGGTGAATGAGAAGCTGCGCCGCCAGGCCATCGGCAGCGAAGACGTGATCGATGTGCGTCCGGCCGACCTGCTCAAGCCGGAAATGACCAAGCTGCGTGGCGAAATCGGCGCACTGGCCAAATCCGAAGAAGACGTACTGACTTACGCCATGTTCCCGGACATCGGGCGCAAGTTCCTCGAAGAACGCGAAGCCGGCACCCTGACCCCGGAAGTGCTGTTGCCAATCCCTGAGGCGGGCAGTGTGAGCTCGGCGGGTGGTGAAGGCGTGCCGACCGAGTTCGTCATCGATGTTCACGGCGAAACCTACCGCGTCGACATCACCGGCGTGGGCGTCAAGGCTGAAGGCAAGCGTCACTTCTACCTGTCCATCGATGGCATGCCCGAAGAGGTCGTGTTCGAACCGCTCAATGAGTTTGTCGGCGGCGGCAGCAGCAAGCGCAAACAAGCCACTGCGCCGGGCCATGTCAGCACCACCATGCCGGGCAACATCGTCGATGTGCTGGTCAAGGAGGGCGATGTGGTGAAGGCCGGCCAAGCGGTGCTTATTACCGAAGCCATGAAGATGGAAACCGAAGTGCAGGCGGCTATCGCCGGCAAGGTCACCGCCATTCATGTCGCCAAGGGCGACCGGGTCAATCCGGGCGAGATCCTGATCGAGATCGAAGGCTGAGCTAACAGCCTCGATACAACCGTTTAACCTCGGGGGGGCATGTGCTCCCCTTTTTTTTGCCTGTCAGAACATCATTCGCCATTGGCCCATCAACGCCCCGTTACGGTTGTCCTGACCGGTTTCACCCTTATAACTCACCCCCAGGGTATGCCTGGGCGAAACGGCCAGGTCCAGCCCTGTTTCGAAGAGCAGGCTGTCACGGTCCAGTTCGACACCTTCGACGGTATACGACTTGCCTGCGCCGACCAGGCCCTGGCGGGAAGCGCCTCGGGTCTCGCCGTAGAGATGTTTCCAACCGAGACTCAAGCGCGGCGTCAGTCGCATGCCCTGGTCAAGAGAGAATGACCGGGCGAGGTGCAGGCCCAGGTTGCTGTGGAAATAGTCCTGGGCCTGACCGTTGAACTGCAACGCCGCGTCGCCACCGTTCTCCGAATAGCGATCGCGTTGGTAGCGTTGGTAGCCAAGGTCGATATAAGGCTCGACATCGAAGTGACCGATGTTCAGGTTGTAACCGAGCTGGCCAAAGACCTGCTGCGTATTGGCATCGTAGCGACCTTTGAGGCGATCCCTGAAACCGTTGAAGAGCACATGACGCTTGGTACTGCCGTCATGATTGCCGTAAACGGCGCCCAGGCGCAGCGCCCATGGCCCGTCCTGGCGCAAGGCGTAGGCGCCCAGGTGCCAACTGTCGAGCCGACCATCGAACTGCTGGCCGTCCAGCCGGGTTTGCGTCTTGCCGCCGATTATCCCCAGGCGCCAATCCGGGCTGATGGCCCAGTCGGTTCCCAGCATCACACCTCTGGTCGAGTGTTTCAGGGCATAGCTGCCCAATTGTTTGCCGATACTGCCGCTGTTACCAATGGCCTGGACCCAGACTTGACCGTCAGCATGCACGTTCCCCGGGTTTTTCTGGCCCATGGCCGAAAGCATTCCGCTGCTGATCGGCGCGATGCTGCTCAAGGTGGCGTTGCCCAGATCCGCAGTGTTGTAGCCACTCAGTTGGTCGATGGCGCTGGCGGCGGTCATCATATCGCTGCCGAGCAAGGCGTTGATGGCGGCGTTGGGTTTTGCGACTGGCTGGGTGGTTTGCAATTGGCCGGTGGGTTTGGGAGCGGTGCTGGTGATTTTGGGTGGCTCGACGGGTTTGATTGCTGGGGCTTCGATCCCTGGTCGGGCACCAGCTGCCTGTGCAACGGTAGGCACGTCGATGGGGGCGGGGGCTGCTGGTTTGACCGGTTGCAGCGCTTCGATATGGGCCGCAAATTCTTGCCCGTTTTCGGTAGTTGCTGCTTGCGTGATGGGAACATCGTTGCGCGCGTAAGTCAGGTTGACATGCGTATCGGTGGGGCTCAGCGTCGCCGTCATGAAGGCCAGATTGCTGGAGACCGTGCCGAACGTTCCTTCGATCTTCCCCGCGCGGATGACCGTGTGCTCGCGCGCCTCAATGTATTCGCCCGGCACGCCGGCGACGGTCAGCGTCGCGTTGTTGAGGAGCGCGGTGCCTTCAACGTTGATCGTGGAGCTACCACCATCTGCATTGACCCCGTAGATCAGCTCGGCAGTCTCCGCCAACGAGAAATCCTGAGTTACGGAGGGTGCGCCTGTTTCGGGGCCGACTTCCAACTGGCCCGCGACACTCAAGAACTCCACAGTGCCATTGCCGCTGAAGCTGGCCCTTTCGCGTACATGAACCTGTCCATTGACCACGCCGGAGTTCGTCATGCTGGCACCTGGCTCGACAGTCACGCGATTGGCGACCACGCCCTGGTTGTCCAGCTTGCCGAGAACCCCTACCTGGCCGTCGATTCGGCCAGTATTGAGCAACGTGGCCTCTGGCTCGATCACCCCCCAGCCTGCGAAATGCCCGGTGTGTTGCCATTCACCTTGCGCAACCTGCAAAGCCATGAAGTTTCGGGTTTCAGCCAATATCGGATGCTTGGCGGCGTCCAGGCGCAGAACGTTTTTTCCACCGCCACCATCAATGATCCCGGGGAATTTTGCGTTTGCGCTGATGATGACCCAGTCATTTTTGCCCGTCCATTTCGCGTCGCCTTTACGGGAGGTGTTGGCATTTTGCCGCTTGGTATCCTTAGCTTCGGCGAAGGCCTTGAGGTGCTCTTGTTGCTCGGCGGTTGTGAGAATATCGGCTGATGGCTGAGCCATCGAAACATCGGCGCAGCCGAGCGCCAAGGCGATTGCCAGGGCAAGGTGTTGGGGTGGGTGTAAATGTTGGATAGACATCGAGTGCGGCCTCTCTTGAAAGAAGTCCGCACTTTAAAAATTCCACCCCCGGTCACGCTGCCAGCTAACGCCGCGCCTTGGGCAAGCCACAGCAGATGGAATCTGTAGGCCGGTCGTGTTGCGATCCAGAGATCGTTGCGTTGGCTTCCATGACCTGAAGCGTCGCCCTACAAGATCCTCGGAACTGTCCTGTCAGCTGCGCTTGAGATAAGCCTTCCCATAATGCCGCTCCATCCGCGCCTGGATCAGCTCCAACGCGATGGACATCAACCAGTAAATGATCGCCGCCGTGGTGAGCATTTCGATGTAGCGGTAGCTGGAACGACCATAGGATTGCGCCAGGAACATCACTTCCCAGACGCCCATTACCGAGATCAGGGACGAGTCCTTGAGCATGGAGATGAATTGGTTGGTGGTCGGTGGAATGATGGTGCGCATGGCCTGGGGCAGGGTGACGCGCCAGAAGATCACGGTTTCACCCATGCCCAGCGCAAGGGAGGCTTCGCGCTGGCCGTGGGGGACGCCAAGGATGCCGGCGCGGAAGATTTCGCTCAGGTAGGCGCCGTAGTTCAGCGACAGGGCGATGATCCCGGCGGCAATCGCGCCCGGCACCAGCCCCAGTTGTGGCAGCCCGAGGTAGATCAGCAGAATCTGGATCAGCAGCGGTGTGCCGCGAAAGAACGACGCGTAGAAACTGGCGATGCCGAACGCCACCGCGCTGCTGGACAGCCGCGCCAGGGCGGTGATGAAACCCAGCAAGGACGAAGCGACGATCGAACACAGGCATAGAAACAGCGTCAGCGCCGCGCCCTGCAGAAAGCCGTTGGGTGCCAGGTGCACGCCCAGCAGATTCGGCAGCTTGTCCAGGATGATGGAGAATTTCAGGTCGAAGCTCAGGAAAAAACTCGCGAACAACACCAGCATGGCTGCCCAGGTCAGGTACAACCGTGTGCGAAAACCGAAGATCTTTTTCAGGCGCGACTCGGCCACCGGTTGCGGTGGCCGAGAAGGGGATGGAAAGGAAGTCATTGGCTGATGTCGGCGCCGATCCATTTCTGGGAAAGCTTGCTCAAGGTGCCGTCCTGTTTCAACTGGGCGAACACTTCACGCACCTTGCTGTTCCACTCTGCGTCGCCCTTTTCGATAGCCACTGAGTTCGGCTCGGAATAGAGCGGCTCGCCCGCCAGTTTGAAGCGTTTGTCTTCGCTCAGGCGCGGCTGCGCAGTCACCAGATTGGTCAGCACCGCGTCCAGCCGCACCCCGGCACCCAGGCCGAGATCCTGGAAGGCCACGTTGTCGGTGTCGTACGGGGCGATCTGCACGTCCTCGAAGGGGTAGCTCAAACGGGTGTCTTCGGCGCCTTCGATCACCAGGTTCTTGTTCAGGTAACTCTCGTAGCTGGAGGCGCTGGTGAGGCCGACTTTCTTGCCGCTCAGGTCACTGGCGCCATGGATGCTGTCGTCCTTGGCGTTGACCACGATCACCGCTGGCGAAGCGTAATACTGAACCGGGAAATCGAACACCTCGGCGCGGGCCTTGCTTGGCGTCATGGAGCAGATGCAGATGTCGTAGCGCCCGCTCCAGCGCCCGGCGGCAATCACGTCCCAGGAGGGGGTTTCCAGGCGCAGCTTCACGCCCAGTTTTTCGGCGACCGCTTTGGCAACATCCACGTCAAAACCGTCGAGCTGGTTCTGATCGTTGAGGAATGAGAAGGGCGGATAGCTTTCCATCAGCACGCCGACCAGTTCTTTTTTCTGCTCGATGCGATCCAGCGTGGCGCCAGCGAGCGCTTGTGACGAAACGGCCAGTAGAGTCAGGCCGAGGGCCAGCAGCGGTTGAAATTTCACGAGAGATCCCTGGCTGAAAAATAAGTTGTGGTTAACTGATGGGTGCGTATTAAATAGTTATAAGAAGGGCTCCGGTAGTGAGTATTTTTCATAAGCTTATGAGTGAATCGCATATGGGCGCAGCAACGATAGTCATCCTTGATGGCGGCATGGGCCGCGAACTGCAACGTCGGGGCGCCCCGTTCCGACAACCCGAGTGGTCGGCGCTGGCCTTGAGCGAAGCACCCCAGGCGGTCGAAGCGGTACACGCGGCCTACATCGCCAGCGGCGCCAACGTGATTACCAGCAACAGCTACGCCGTAGTGCCGTTTCACATCGGAGAGGAGCGCTTTGCAGCCGAGGGCCAGGCATTGGCGGCGCTGGCTGGGGAGCTGGCGCAGCGGGCGGTACAGGCCTCAGGCAAATCAGTACGGATTGCCGGGTCGCTGCCACCGTTGTTCGGTTCCTATCGACCCGATTTGTTCGATGCTTGCCGTGCCAATGAACTGTTGGCGCCGCTGGTGACAGGCCTGGCGCCTCATGTTGACCTGTGGTTGGCCGAAACCCAAAGCTCGACGGTTGAAGCGCGAGCGATCCACGCCGGGCTGCCGAAGGACGGCAAGCCGTTCTGGCTGTCATTCACCCTGAAAGATGAAGACACCGATGAAGTGCCGCGCCTGCGTTCCGGTGAGCCGGTGGCGGACGCGGCGGCAGTGGCCGCCGAGCTCGGCGCCGAAACGCTGCTGTTCAATTGCAGCCAACCAGAAGTGATCGGCGCAGCAATCGATGCCGCGCGGGACACCTTCGAGCGCCTGGGGGTGAAGATCCACATTGGAGCCTACGCCAACGCGTTCCCACCGCAGCCGAAGGAGGCGACGGCCAACGACGGGTTGGACCCGCTGCGCGAAGACCTTGATCCACCAGGGTACCTTCAGTGGGCGGCTGACTGGCGCAAGCGCGGGGCAAGCCATCTGGGCGGCTGCTGCGGGATTGGGCCGGAGCATATTGCGGTGCTGGCGCAAAAGCTGGTCTGAGCCTGGTTCATCGTACTGTGGAATAACCCTGTGGCGCGGGGCTGCGCAGCGGCCCTAAGAACTTGCGGTTGCTGCGCAACCGAGCGCAAGCGCCTTCGCCACGGAGTCGTGAGATTCTGCTGACATTTGGACTTACGCTTTTCCCCGAACCCTCTAACCCCTCCATACATATGTATGTCATTTCCGCTCGAACGGCGCGATAGGGTCCCAGCCCTGATCACAACCGGACACTGAAATGACTGTTTTCTCTGAAAATGAACGTGGCGTGCCTTCTTTCGCGCGCTTGAAACCCATCAGCCTGTTACCCAACGGGAGCCGATTTCAACCTCATACATTTGCCGATCAATGGTTAGCCCAATGGGGCCTTACCGGCGACGCGCAGGTTCAGGTCACTTACCAGGAGGTCGAGACTGTCGATTCGGCCGCTGAACGCAAAACCGCCGCGGTGGCGTTGCGGGACGCCGTGACACAAGGCTTTCTGAGGGCCCATCAAAGCCGGGCTTCCTCCTCGGTCTTGTCCCCGCGAGAGGGCTGGGTTTATCCCCACCGAAGTCAGATGTCCCTGGACTTTTCGTCACTGCGGGCCAACGGTAAAGCGCTCTCGCAAGACGTCCTGCAGCAATTGCGAGCCGGCATCGCGCCCGGTTATCAGGGCACTGGACAGCCCCTCATCACCGAGGTGGATGCTCACGGCAATCTGCTCGGCGCCCGTGAAAAAGAGCAGCTCCGGCAATTGGGGCTTCTGGATGCCAATCAGGTGAAGCTGGCCCGGTTGCTCGCCGCGCTTCCAACGTTCGACACGGTACTCAAGAGTCTGCTGGTCGGCAGAATCAAGGCAAAGCTTGCGCAAGGGAAATTCCGTGCCTCGGCGTTTGAGCACCTGGACCCGGATCACTGCTACGTGAACCACTTTAGCGTCGACTCGATGGGTAAGCGTGCGTTGATCTCCTCGCAGCGTTTTACCGACGTCATGTTGAGCTGCCTGACAACGGACACACGGCCCACCTACACGGTCGATGGCGTGGGATTCTTCAGTCGTGCGGATACGGTGGAAGAGGCTGACAGCCTATTTGTCAGCCCATTGGATCGGAAAACTGCAGCGATCATGGAGTCGGCATTCTATGTCGCTCAACCGGCCACCAACGAAAGTCTCAAGCGGCAGTTTCAGGATGACCTCCTTGCGTTTCGCACGGGTAAGTACGTAGCGGACTGGCTCGATACACCAAGCCCATCCACAGCTGAAGCGGCGCTTGCTTTTTTGCTGTCCCGGCGCTTCTTGTATTTGTTCGATCTGTACAAGGCTGATCGGGATCCGGCCCTCCAATTGACTCTGAGTGAGCGCAACCTGCAGAACGATGAGGATCGCCTGCTGGACCTCATCACGAGCCATCCTCGCATGACGGACAGAAACCGCCTGTTGCGGGCGCCCATTCCCCACCTCTATGCCGTCATGCTCGACATGGGTGCCGCAGCGCCCCGCAAGTGGCCCGCCGCAATGACCATCAAGCGGGCCGATCAGGCCGCATTGTTCCTGTACTCGCTGGAAGGAGGAATCCAGAAATTCCGTTCCTTCAAGGACCTGGTCAATAAGGTCAGCCCTGTCTATGAGGGACAAAAACGCAGGATTCGGGATATCGCCTCTGAATTGTCCGGACACGCCTTTGAAATCGCCGCAGATGACCTGCTGTGGTTTCAAAGTGCCGCGCTGGAAACGTTTCTGAATGCGCCTGTAAACGAAACACTCGCCTTGCCTGCCTTTGCCCTGAATGTCGAAAATGCGCTGGACCTGCCCATGCTGTCCCTTGCCGGGCCACTGGCTGTCCGCCAGGAAACCCTGGTTGAAGACAATCGCCCCGATTTTGTTAAAACGGCGACCTCTGCGGAAAAATCGCATTACCGCGGTCTGGAGCTGCAGGTGCTGGAAGCCGCCTATACATTGGCAGCCAGTGATATCCAGACGTTGTTGCAGTTCACCCGCCAGAAGATCAGGCAATATCTGCAAAAGGTCGTGCACGCGGACATAGACCCCGATCCGGACCTGTCCATGGTTACGTTTTTCTATGGGAAGAAGGCCAACCCGAGGCAGTCCCGTGTCAGCAGCCTGACCCAGTTGCTATTGGATAACCTGCGACCGTCTCAGCACCCGAATGCAATGAGGGAGGTACTGAGCGCCTACCTGATCGATCCAGACGGCGAGCGTATCCGCAACCCGGCCAACGGCTATTTCATCACGTTGAGCGGGCGCGAACTGGCCAAGATGGTGACGAGCATCGATGCCGGTGGCAGTTATGAGGCCATGCTCAGGGAGCAAATGAATAAACCGGCCTACAAGAAGGCCTGGCAGACAGCGTACCTGGCCAATCTGAAATTCAAAGGCTATGAGGCCTCGCTCAAGGGCGACGCAGTGTTCAAGGCCATGGTGGTCGATAAGGCCTCCAACCCACCCAAATCAACTAAGAAACTCGCCCTCTGGCTGGACGCTGTCCTGAGCTCGCCGTCGGTAGAGGCCCGCGCCTCCGTCATGGGGCGCAGCGTGCATGTGTACGGTCTGATGTTGGGTGGAAGCATGGCTGTCGGCGGCCGGCACGCCCATATGGGCAATGCGGTCAGCATCAATGGTGTGCTGGTGTTTTCCGATCAGGAAGGGCCGGATATCAAGGGCACCGTGGGGGTTTATTTTCCCGACAGTCCCGAGGGCGAGGACTTCCACGAGTTTGCCGATCTGAGCGAGGGCGTTGCCGAGCTGTTGTCACGGGAGGATTGGCAGGCGTATTTCCGTTCGCGTATCTCCACGCGTAACCCTTCCGAGATAAAACGCACGCTGGGGCAACAGGGGGGGCGTCCGCTGATTCGCGGTTCGTTGATCACCGGCGATCTTCTTGAAGCCCTCCACCGGGCGCACATCAACTTTCACAGTGCCCATGCCGATCAGCGTTCCAACAGTAACCGCGATGTCCGTCATCAAACCTATGGCAGGTTCGGGCAGATGGCGATCGAGGTTGTCATGGAGTTGGCCGGTATGTTCCTGGCGCCGGGTTTCCAGATGCTCAAGAGCGCCGTCAAGACCGGCTTGCTGGTGTACAGGACCGGGGCTATTCCGCTGAACCTGAAGACTCTGGCACTTGTGCATGCGGTAGCGAACCATGGCGGATCGCGTCTTGCCCGAGGCACCGTGCCCTCTCGGGGCCAATCTTTTTTCCGCGCGGTGACCGCGCGCCAGAGTCAGGATGAAGCGCTGTCCGGGTTGCCATTGGACATGGCGATCTATGCTCCTTATGCGGTGAAGGATGTCTCGGTGATCCGTGGGCTGACCGCAGACGCGCGAGGCTTTTATCGTGCCACGATCAGCAATGTGGCCACCGGCAGTGTGACGGCTCGCCCCGTGTATGTGCGACAACCCGACGGGACGGTGTTCCGTGTGCATGACCACACGAAGCTGGATGCAACCGAAGCCACCCTGGTCAACCCGATGACGGGGCTGGACATCCGCTCCAGTGGGGTGATGCGCAGCACCGTGGCGCGCATGTCCGATGGGCAGTGGCGTGCCGTGGGCTTTGGCCGGGGCGGCGGCAAACGGCCGGCGCAGACGCCTGCCCAACCGGGCCCGTCAAAGAAGCCTGCCCTATCGGTTTCCGCTGTTTCCAATTCGATACGCACGCCGGGCAGTTGGAACAATCGGATCATAGACCTGGTGCCGTCAATCATGACGCGCCTGGCGATCTGGCCACAAAACCGCAGCTTGCTGATCATTGATGAAATATCCGCACAACGTGCCTGGTCGGTGCGTTTTACCCCGGGGCAACATGAAACGATTTATCCGGTGGCCGAGCATCCGGATAGAGCAGATACAGATGTCGTTTTGAGACGAACCGGTCATGACCATTACAGTTTGCTCTTGGGTGAGCGCGTGGTGGATATCGATGCCGATGGTGATTGCCTATTCAAGGCCTTGGCGGCTGGGTTGAATGAAGGGCAGGCCCAGGAGACGTTCACGATGCAGGGGCTGCGTGATGCGGCAGCCGATCATGTCGACCAACATCCGGAGTTGAGTCAATACGTGGCGCCGCCAGTCTCCAGAGTGCAGCAAGCGCTTTTTGAGAATGCGCCATCGCTGGTCAATCTTCTGGACAATGCGGCGATGCTCGATCTCACCCGGATCGTCTACGGAACGCCCAACCCGCAGCGCTTGTTCCAACCGACCTTGGATTACTTGGACCTGCATGCAAACAGAACTGTTCGTATGGCAATTACTGGGGCGCCAGGGACTAAGTTACCCCCTGAGATCCTGCAGGAAGTCGGCCGCATGTTATCGCCCCGGTCTCCGGCGAACCTGACGGCGGGCACCAGCGGCCCTTTTTCCGCGCAGGAAAAAGTCACCATGAAGCAACTGTTCGAGGACATTCTGCTGCCGCCTGTCGATGATCAGAACATTCTCCGGCTGCTCGATGACAAGTACCTGCTGGTTTCCAAAGACGTGGCCCACATCATGCTGGAGTATGGGCTCACCGCCCGGCAGTTGGTCGGTCATCATCCCCGCAATAGCCTGGCCTATGTCAGGCATGAGGAGGCACTGCATAATCATCTGGACCCGGATGAGCTTGAAAGGCTGCTGGACGGTGCCCGTCTCGTGGATCGCAATGATTTGGATGACGTAAAAGACCAGCTGATGCGCGTTCGGGACAAGTTCGTCGATGACGATGCTGAGCTGTTTGATCAGTTCATGTATGCCGACATGGTCGAGCGGACCGTTGATTTATTCAGAACGGCCCTTGGGCGCTTCCCTGATCTGCTGCGGCGGGCCAACATTATCCTGAGATCCCGCGTTATCGCTCACAACCTCGGTGGCATGTTGTCCGTGAGTGACGTCGCGAGGTGGATCCGTAACCCGGCGCTGTCCGACAGGCGCTTTGAACTCATTGCCGCGTATGCAGACGCCCGTTATGCCGAACTGGAGCGTACGGGACGCATCGACCTTGACTGGATGCAGGTGTTCAATGATCAGAACCTGCAAAACATTCTCGTTTATCGACTTAATTTGATGGCGTTCATGAAGTTCCTGGGCGGGGCGCGGAAGAACGTTGAGAGCATAGACGTACCTGCCGTCGCGAAGTTGTTTAGCCCTCCAGGGGAGTCGCCGTCCAATAATCGGGTGGCCATCTTGTTAAATACCCCGGGGTTAGTGGGGAACCTTATGCGTCTGCAAGCCGATTACGCCATGCAGATCTGGCTTGACCTGATTGGGCCGCATTTTAGCGATGCGACTATTCGGCAGGCGCTTGGACGACCGGGGTCGCTGCGTACTGGACTGGAATTTGGATTGGCATTAAGAGAAAGCCTGGGGGCAGAAGAAGCCCGTGCGAATCGAATCATCCAGACCCTGTTCGCCATCGGCCAACGACGGGCCCAGCTCTATCTCTACAACTTTAACTTCCCAACTAACCGCTTGGGGCATAGCCGTCTGGATTTTGCCGTGTACCTGGAAAGTCATCTGAGCATCCCGGAGTGGGCCTGGCAGTATGCACGACGGGGCGTGACCCCTGACTCGCTCAAGCAGTTTGGTGAGGTGAAGCGCAAGTCGGAGTGATTTGACGGTGGGCAGGCGACGAATGTGTCGACTGCCCAATAGCCATCGCGAGCAGGCTCGCTCCCACAAGGGATTGGCGGCGAATACAGATTCTGCATTCGCCCTGGGCTCCTGTGGGAGCGAGCCTGCTCGCGATAGCTGACTGTCAGGCGAAACAATTTAAGAGCGACACTCCACCAACCCAAGCACCTGCCCACCCGCGCTCTGGTTCTCCTCACTCAGCCAGCGCTCGAATCCTGCCCGGATCGCCGGCCACTCCGAATCCAGCATCGAGTACCACGCGGTGTCGCGGTTCTGGCCCTTGACCACCATATGCTGGCGGAACACCCCTTCAAAGGTGAAGCCCAGCCGCTCGGCAGCGTATTTGGAACGGGCATTGGCGTTGTTGCACTTCCACTCCAGGCGCCGATAACCCAGAGCGAAAGATTCCTTGGCCAACAGATAAATCGCCTCGGTGCTTTTCGGCGAGCGCTGCATCGGCGCGCCGAAGGTCACATGGCCGATCTCGATGCGGCCTTGTGCTGGCACGATCGACATCAGGCTGAGGATGCCCTGCACCTCGCCGCTGGCGCGGTCGATCACGCTGAAGAAGTACGGGTCGACGTTGGCGGCGTGATTGGCCAGCCACGCATCGAACGCACTGCGATCCTTGAACGGGCCGTAGGGCAAGTAATCCCAGAGTTTCGGGTCGGCACCGGGCCCTTCGAGGGCTTGCCACAGGCCGTCGGCATGGCGCGCCGGATCGAGTTTTTCCAGGCGGATGAAGCGCCCTTCGAGCAACTGCGTAGACGGCGCCGGAGCGCCTTTCCAATCGGCAGGGGAAATCGACATGCTGCGCTCCTTACAGGGCTTTGCGAAATTGAATGAAACCCGGGCGTTCGGCGATGCGCTCATAGAGCTGGATCGCCGTCGCGTTGGTTTCGTGGGTCAGCCAATGCACCTTGCAGCAACCATCGGCCTTGGCGGTGGTGTAGACAAATTCGATGAGCTGGCGACCGACCCCGGTGCCGCGGCTGTGCGCTGTCACCAGCAGGTCTTGCAGGTAGCAGGAGTTTTCGATGCTCCAGTTCGACCGGTGATAAATGAAGTGCACCAGGCCTACCGCCGTGTCGCCGTTCCAGGCGAGGGCGCCGTGGGTCGGCTCGCGATCATCGAGCAGGCGTTGCCAGGTGCTTTGGCTCACGGCCTGCGGCAGTTCGGTGTTGTAGAAACGCAGGTAGGCCTGCCACAACGGCAACCAGGCGGCGTGATCGTCAGCGCTGACGAGGCGGATCTGGGGATGGCTCATGTTCACTCCTTGGAGGATAGGTCATGCATCAGGTGTGCGAGGGCCTGGTCCTGCGGGTCCAGGCTGGCGGCAAGACCCTGGCGCACCCCGCTGATGTCCGCGGGGCTGCGGTTCTGGCTGAGTTTGCGTTTGCCTTCCAGGCGCTGGATGGGCAGGGTGAAACCGACGATGGCCTTGAGCATGCTGTCGATGTACTGCGCCGGTGCATCATCGATTTTCCAGGGCTGGGCGCGGCCGGCCTCGTGACGATCGGTCAGGGCGCCCACCAGGTTACGCAGGCGATGGGGATCGCTGAACACCTCTGCGCGGCCATAGGCGTGTACGGCCAGATAGTTCCAGGTCGGCACGACTTTGCCGTGTTCGGCCTTGCTGGGATAGAAACCGGGACTGACGTAGGCGTCGGCCCCGGCGAAAACCACCAATGCTTCGGCACCGGCTTCCAAGTCACGCCATTGTGGATTGGCCCGGGCCATGTGGCCGTAGAGGCTGCCATTGGGGCCTTGTTGCGGGTCCAGCAACAGTGGCAAATGACTGGCCTGCAAGCCGTGTTCACCGTGAGTGATCAATACAGCCAGGCGGCAATCACCCATCATGGCATGCAGTTGGGGCAGGTCTTCGACGACAAAGGCTTGTGGGTTGTACATGACGATTTTCCTTGGCGAATGCGAGCATCCTAGGCAGGCTATTGGTCTGTTGTAAGAGCCACTTATGACCAATTCGATAGGTCCATTTTCGAGGACTCTCATGAACAATGCCGTGCCGCCACTGTCGTTCAACCCCGCCGGCATTGAGCTGGACCGCCGTCAGGGGCTCAGTCGCCAGCTTTACCAGGCTTTGCGTATGCGGGTGCTGGATGGGCGGTTGGCCAGCGGTACGCGTCTGCCGGCCAGTCGCGATCTGGCGGCGGCCTTGGCGATTTCCCGCAATAGCGTGGTGCGGGCCTATGACCAGCTCTACGCCGAGGGTTTCATCGAAGGACGGGTCGGCGACGGCACTTATGTGGCAAAACTGTCGTCGACGGCCCTGCCGCTGAAAAACATATCCACAAAAGTATCCACAGGGTTTTCAACAGGCTTATCCACTGGTTTATCCACAGATTGGCTGGATTTACCTGTGGGTCCATCCAGTAAAGTTATCCACAGCGGTGCATTGGAACGGGTCGAAAAGCACCATTTGCCCCAACCACCCCTGGGTCCGCCAAGGGCATTTCGGGTCGGTGTTCCGGCGTTCGATCTGTTTCCTTTCGAGGTTTGGGCCAAGCTGAACGCGGCTTTCTGGCGCAAGCCGGATCTGCAGCAACTGTGCTATGGCGATTCCCAAGGTGATGCGCGCTTGCGCGGTCTTATCGCAGCGTATCTGCGCAGCTCCCGAGGCCTGCACTGCACAGCTGAACAAATTGTGATCACCAGCGGAGCTCAGCAGGGCATTAGCCTTTGTGCACAGCTACTGGTGGACCCGGGTGACGTCGTGGCTGTGGAAAACCCCGGCTATCGCGCTGCCGGGCATGCGTTCTCGGTCGCCGGTGCCGAGGTCAGAGGGGTGCCCGTGGATGGCGATGGTCTGGATTGCGCGGCGCTGGGTACGTTGAACTACTGTCGGCTGGCTTATGTCACGCCGTCCCATCAGTACCCGACCGGGGTCGTCATGAGCCTTGCGCGGCGCTTGGAGCTGCTAACCTGGGCCGAGCGCAATAATGGCTGGATCGTCGAGGATGACTATGACGGCGAGTATCGCTACAGCGGTGCGCCGCTGGCGCCTCTGGCTGCACTGGATCGCCAGGGGCGGGTTCTTTATGTCGGGACGTTCGGCAAAGTCGCGTTCCCGGCCTTGCGCCTGGGTTATCTCGTGTTGCCACCCGGCCTGGTAGACGCCTTCGCCCGACGTCGTGCGGTGGATGTACGCCACTCTGAAGTCAGTACCCAGGCGGTGATGGCCGAATTCATGGCCGCGGGGCATTTCCAACGGCACATCAGGCGTATGCGCCGGGCCGCCCTCGCCCGGCGTGACGCGCTGCTGGCCGGCTGGCCGAAGGCGGTTCCAGGCGTTGGCGCCATGCCCACGGTGGTGGCGGGCCTGCACGTCACTGTGCCGGTGGACAGCGTCGAGCGTGAGCAAGAGCTAATAGCCCGAGCGACCCATGCCGGTGTCGAAATCAATGGCTTGAGTGGTTATTGGTTGCCCACCACAACGACGCCAGTGCGAGCCGGGCTGGTGCTGGGGTTCGCGGCCGTCCCGCCAGCAGCGATTGGCACCGCGCTGGCGAGCCTGGCCAAGGCCTGGAGAACAGGAGGCTGAGCGCCTGGCACAATCCCTGTGGGAGCGAGCCTGCTCGCGAAGACGTGGGCGCATCCAACATGGCGGCTGGCTGATCCACCGCTTTCGCGAGCAAGCCCGCTCCCACAGATTCAGATCCTGACCGTTATGAGGGCCGCTTTGGAAAGAACACTTCCCTGGCCTGATCCACCGCAATTTCGCTGCGGTAAAGATCGATCAGTTGGCGCTGGGTGAGATCCTGGGTGGCGTCGGCGCGTGCTCCCTTGTTGACTTGTTCCGGTGTTTTCAAGCGACCGGAAAGGTAGGCGTGGGCGGGGACCCAGTCGGTGGAGTAACGGAAATCGGCAAACCAAAGCGTTTTGTTTTCCTTCACGTCCCTGATCTCATACCGGTCGAGATAGCCGCGAAGAGGGCCTTTGTTTTTTTGTCGGTTCTTTAGTTTGGTGATGGAAATACGGTTGCGGCTTTTAAGCCAAATGACGCCATCCATGGTCGGAGGGCGATGTTTGATGACATTCAGTACGGCATCGAAGGCTTCCTCGTACAGGGCCTTCGCTTGCGTCTTGAGTGCCATGCGCAGGGCTTCGGCGGTACGCTTTTGTTTTACTGACACTTCAACGGTTTCGTTCGAGGCACTGTCCACTGCCTTTTTGATTGCAATGCCGACTTTCTCCATCCTGTTTGCATGGGCGTTCAGGATCATTCCGAGACCGGTGGGCGATCGGCCTGGCGCATTCATGTGCTCCTCGACCTGCGCCTGGAACGCCTCCAGCCCATCGATCAGGGCTTGGCCCTTTGCGAGGCTGGTTGCCAGTGGCGGGACGATCTGCGGCGTGTCGGCGAGTGCATGGGGCACCCACTCACCGGTTCCCTTGCGGTGGAAGGTGGCGATGATCTTGTCCGTGACCGGGTTCTTCACATCGACCCAATCGGTTTCTTCCTGCATTTTCGTTAAACGAGGCTCACCACTGACAAGGCCCCAAAAGCGTGCCCTGATGAACTTCTTCCTGAACCTGGGGCGTGGCTCGTAAGGGTTGCCCATGCTGCGCCGGTTGCTTCTCTCATCCAGGGCCTGGGCCAAATGTTGCAGTGCCCGTTTTTTCAGGCCGCCGATCTGCTTGTTCAGCCGATTGAGTTCGGCCGGCCGGGCGCTGTCCTTGTATTCAGTGCCCACGTATTCGAGTTGTTCTTCAAGGGCGGTGAACTGTTCCGTGAGACTGCCAAATGCATCGATTTGCTCATCCAGCCGGATCACGCTGCGTTCCTCGATGGCGTCGTGCAGGCTTTGGAAGGCGATCGTGGCGCTATCAACCAGTTGGTTAATGACGGCCCAACCTTCGGGCACTGTATTGATGCTGTCGAGCGACAGGCAGAGGTGGCGATACATGTCCAACTGGATAAGACGAATACCGTCGCTCTTGTAGGTCGGCATTCTTCCACGGTGCTGCCGGATAAACTCAAAACCTTCACGCCCCAGTATCTTGAGCCTGGAAAAACGGGTCTCCATGTAATCCAGGCGCTCGTTCATATCCTCGCCGACCCGGATCATGCTTTCGGCTGCATCGACGTGCTGCTGCTCCACGACCGCGACGCCGGTGGTGGCCATGTCCATGGCTGTTCTCAGGGCAGGGGTAAACCGCTCTTTCAGCGCGTCTATCTCTTCGAACGTGAAGTTGATCTGTGCGTTCAGGTAGCCAAGCCTGGCTTTAGGCGCGTCGGGTCTTGATTGGAAGACGGGCCATTGCGTCAGTATGTTCAGCGCTTCTTCATAGCTTTCGCGCTGGGTTTTCAAGGTGCTCAAGTAAACGTTGCGCTTGGTCTCCTTGGCGGAGCCCGAGGCGCTGTTCAATTCTTGCGCATTCATTGTCAGCAGTGCCTGGTGCTCCGGTTTTTTTTCTTCGAAGCGGTTCAGTTCGGCCAGCAGTTGAACGCTGCGGCGGTGAGTGTCGGCGATGACTTTTTCCATCGCACCTTTTGAGCCCGTTCCGCGCAGGCGCAGACGGATGTCGATATGCCAATTGCCGTGTACATCCAGCCTCAGGGGAGGGCCCAGGCGCGAGGGATTCTTCCCGTCGACGACGCAGACCTTATCGCCCACCATCAGCACGTTGAACCATTTTTCTCCCACTTTGGCGTACCACCGCCCCTGTCGTTGATAGAGCCCTTTGGACATGCCATCGGTATGGGCCTGCCCTGGTGTTTCGGGCGCGTCGACACTGAAACTCTCAAGGAGCTTGGCACCCTCTCCCGATTTGCCTGTCAAGGCACCGCTGGAATGGATGGACTCATAGTGTTCGGGGTGCGGTTGCTTAGCGGTGGAAGGCGCGAGTTTTTCGATAATGAGCTTGGGTTTAACCAGCTTGACCGGCTCCTCTAACACCTCCGGCGCCGCTGCCCTGCGACTGCGTGTGCCTTCTCTGGCATGGTCGATAGCGTGGGTGGTGATCGCCATGGCCAGGTTCAGCAGCAGGTCGACGAATGCCTCCCATGTGGCTTGGTCGTTGGCGTGTTCGCTGTCCTGCATCAGCGTTTCAATGTCATCCAGAATTTGCCAGAGCCAGACGGCGGTGCCCACGGCAGCGCCCAGATAAGGCAGGGCCAGGTTGAAAATCAGCCAGCCTGCCTGCTTGAACGTACTCCAGCGGGTTTCGCTGTTGGAGACCGATTGCCGGTCTGCAAGCTCGACCAGGGCATTGGCATTGGCCTTGAACAACAGTGGCAGGAAATCGGGGCCCAGGGTTTTTTCGCTCAAACCGACGGGGGCGCTATCGAGCCATGATGTAAAAGGGTCCGTCGCAAACTCAACGATGACCCAGGGTGAGGGCAGCGGGCCCGAGAAAATGTATCGGCTGTAATTACTGCGCACCTCATCGGGCAGCCAGGCCAGGACCGATTGGCGCAATTCAGGGATTTGCCTGATCGCATACAACAGGTTGCTGGAGGAGGGGTACTGGCACAACTGCGGCTCAAGCAGCGGTCGATAAAGCAGGCAGGGCCCGGCGTCTGGATTCTTCGGACCGATCACGAACATGTTGGTCACGATGTCTTCCGAGGGGATCAGTTTCTGTTGGGATATGAAGGCCAGCCTGCGCAAGACGATGGGTTGTCCGTCGACCTTGCGATCGGCTTCCTCCGGTTCCATCAGTGCGGCGACATAACGGTAACCCCGTTCGTCGATGTTCCCACGCCCTCGGATCTTTCCCTCCAGCGCCAGCATGGGCAGTTGAATGCGCAACTGGGAGGTGTACAACTCTTCGCGGCGGGCCGATTCGGTCGGATCGTCGAGCAGTTTGCTCTTCACCAGATCGGGATAGACGCGACCGATATCGATTTTGGTGATCAGGGTTTCGATGTAGTCGGTCGTCATCCAGGTGGGCAACACCTTGCCGGTGAGGGACCTGACGGTTTTGTTGCCCAGGGGCAGTGCAATCAGGTTTTGCAAGGCCAGCTCAACGAGATTGAACCGGGTGGTCTCGAATTTGCCCGGAACGATAAAAGACCCCCAGGCCACGAGGCTGCGAATCTGGATCTCGATTTTTTCCGGATCGAGTGTCGCAGCGTCGGCATGGTCCGCTTGCATCTGCTTCTTGAGGGCGTTCAAGGCAAACTCCTTGATAGGAGCAATATCGTCCAGGTAGGTCTTGCCGGCATGGGAACTGCTCAACGCCGAAAGGTTTTTCATGTGCTGGGCGAACAGAATCTGATCGGATATCGACGCTGCCAGCAGCCAGTCGGGGATCTTTTTATCGAACCAGGTCGCGCCAAGACCTTTTTCTGCGTCCAGCCCGCTGGTCACTGGCTGGTCGTCTTCGATGGATGCAACTTTTTTCAGAAAGCTGGAGGAACCGAGGATCTTGACCTGCATGGCGATCAGGCCGCAGGCCTTTTGATCGAAGATGTTGCCGGTGGGCTCATACAGCCGCCACTGGATTTTCTTGCGGAACGTGGTGTCCAGTTGCGTCGGGAGAAATTGCCCCAGCGCCTGCTGTGAATCGAATTTTTTATAGCTGTCGCGCAGCGAGTACGTAAGGATGACCTCTTTACTGGCGATGGTTCCGATCAGTACCACCAACGAATTTTCGTTCAGGCGGCTCACTTTGGTCCCGTCAACTTCATCGATGTCGATCAGGTACGCGTGAGTGTCGTAGCGATCATGTTGCTTGCGGTCCTCCGGGTTGGGGTAAAGGAACAATTGCCTGGCCATGTCGCATTCGGTCGCGGTCCAGCCATTGACCTCTTTGACGTCCCAGATCTTGCGCAGCGTTCTGGAGAGCTCATGCCAGCGTGGGCCGGATGTGCCCACTGGAGCGTTCCAGTACGCCAGTTGCTGTTCCTGGCAGGCGGACAACATGACGGGCTCCAGTTCGTTGATCAGGGCTCCGATCTGTTCGATACGTACCGGCAGATGCACCTCCGGGGTGCTGATCGGTAGCTGAGTCAAAAAGTGCACGCCTTCAATCAGCATGGTCGAATCGCTCACGCCTACTCGTTCGGCCACCATATCGCTGAGGGTTTCGTAACGGGTGGGCAGTTCCAGGATTTCGCCGTCGACAATGTCCCAGCGAGGCTCACCAACGACTGTGTTGAGCGGATCGAGGTCCAGTGTCGGATACATTTTCTTGAGGGCCCTGCGCAGGAGCACCGCGGCAACTTCCGGGGAGGTAGGCCCTGCGAGTAGCTGGTTGAGCACAGCATTCTTGAGGCTGGCTTCAGGTGTAGTGTTCGTGGTTGTAGAGGTTCTGGTCATCTGACGCTCCCTGTCTTGCGATAGGTGGAATCCCCGCCGCTGAATGCTTCGGGGATTCCATGCTAGGGAGGTACAAGACAGGGAAGGTGGTAACTATGTATAGGCCGGCTGACAATGCCCGGTTGGGAATAAACCCCTTGCCGCAGAGCCTTTACTGGCCGGATTTAATCCGGGTCCAGGCCCGCGTCCGCGCGCGCTCGGCGTCCCTGGGCAACGGTTGCAAGGTGTAGAGCGTAGCCATCGCCGCCTCGGTCGGATACAGGTTGGGGTTGCTGCGGATCGCCGGGTCGACCATTTCGGTGGCGTCCTTGTTGGGGTTCGGATAGCCAACGAAATCGCTGACCGGTGCGATTACCTCCGGTTGCAGCAAATAATTGATGAAGGTGTAGGCGTCGTCCGGATTTTTCGCCCCTTTAGGGATGGCGAGCATGTCGAACCAGATCGGCGCGCCTTCCTTGGGCAGGCGCATGTCCACGGTCACGCCGTTCTTGGCATCCTTGGCGCGGTTGGCCGCCTGGGAGAAGCTACCGGAGTAACCGACCGCCACGCAGATATCGCCGTTGGCGATGTCGGCCATGTACTTGGACGAGTGGAAATAGGTGATGTGCGGGCGGATCTTCATCAGCAGCGCTTCGGCCTTGGCATAGTCCGCCGGTTGCTTGCTGTTGGGGTCCAGGCCCAGGTGCTGCAAGGCCAGGGGCAGGATCTCCGACGGTGAGTCGAGCAGCGCCACGCCGCACTGCTTGAGCTTGCTGATGTTCTCTTCCTTGAAGATCAGGTCCCAGCTGTCCACCGGCGCGTTGTCACCCAGGGCAGCTTTGATTTTGTCCGGATTGAAACCGATCAGGATGGTGCCGTACATGTAGGGCACGGCGAATTTGTTGCCGGGGTCGTTGGCTTCGATCAGCTTCATCAGCTTGGGATCGAGGTGGTTCCAGTTTGGCAGTTTGCTGCGGTCCAGGGGCTGGAACACCCCGGCCTCGATCTGCTTGGCCAGGAACACGTTGGACGGCACCACCACGTCGTAGCCGGAATTGCCGGTCAGCAGCTTGGCCTCCAGCGCTTCGTTGGTGTCGAAGATGTCGTAGACCAGCTTGACCTGGCTGTTCTGCGCCTTGAAATCGTCCAGGGCCTTGGGTGTGATGTAGTCGAACCAGTTGTAGACACGCAGGGTGCGCTCTTCGGCCTGGGCAGCGCCGCACAGCAGCGCGGCGCACAGGCTGGGAACCATCAAACGCTTGAGTCTGTTCATGCTGTTATTTCCTCATTGGGCGCTTTGAAAACCTTCGAGAACGTTCACGGCATTGATGCCGATTTCTGCAACCGCATAGCCGCCTTCCATCACAAACAGGGTCGGTTTGCCGAGCGCGGCGATGCGCTTGCCCATCGCCAGGTAATCCGGGCTGTCGAGCTTGAACTGAGAGATCGGGTCGTCCTTGAAGGTGTCCACGCCCAGGGACACGACGATGACATCGGCGTCGTAGCCTTGGATTTGTCCGCAGGCCTGCTCCAGCGCGGCGCTCCAGGTGTCCCAGCCTGAGCCGGCCGGCAAAGGATAGTTGAAGTTGAAGCCCTCACCGGCGGCTTCACCGTACTCGTCGGCGTAGCCAAGGAAGAATGGAAACTCGGCTTCCGGGTGGCCGTGGATCGAAGCGAACAGCACGTCGCTGCGCTCGTAGAAAATCGACTGGGTGCCGTTGCCGTGGTGGTAATCGACATCGAGGATCGCGACCTTCTTATGGCCCTGGTCGAGAAACGCCTGGGCGGCGATGGCGGCGTTGTTGAGGTAGCAATAGCCGCCCATCAAGTCGCCGGCGGCGTGGTGCCCCGGCGGGCGACACAGCGCAAAGGCACTGCGGGCGCCGCGCTGGATCTCGGCCTGGGCGGTGAGGGCGACTTGCGCGGCGCTGTAGGCTGCCTGCCAAGTGCCGGCGGTGATCGGCGCGCCGGCGTCGAAACTGTAATAACCCAACTGGCCGTGCAGGCTCGTGGGTATGACCGTGCGAAAGGTCCGCGCCGGCCAGGTGAAGGGCAACAAATCGCCCTCGCGGTTGTACTTGGCCCAGCGGTCCCAAGCACCTTTGAAAAAATCCAGATACGCCGCGCTGTGGATGCGCTGGATCGGCCCCAGACCAAAATCCTGCGGCGCCTCCACTGGCCCCAGCCCCTGCGTCTTGACCCGCTCCAACACATGATCGGCCCGGGACGGCATCTCGAAGCAGGGCATCAACTGCCCGTCCATCAACTCACAACGCCCGTGGTGCAGGTGGTGATCGTCTGAATAGATCGTCAGCATTTTTTTGTTCTCCGCAAGGCTGGTCGGTTTGAACACAGTCTTGCGGCGTGCGGCGTTTCAGAGAACGGCAGGAGAGGCCAAAAGGGGATCGAAATGGCCAAAAGGTTTGACCGTAAATCGCCCCTTGTTGGCGCGGGTGTGCGCGGGGTTGGAGCATGGGGGCTTAGATGGCGACGCGGTGATTTTGTGGCCAGAGCTTGCTCCCGCTCGGCGGCGCAGCCGTCGTATTGGTTGATGCGGCCCAGATCGATTCAACTATCCGATTTGCTTCGTGGTAGGGTATTTTAATGGCATCGAGCCATTAGGGCTGAAACTGTTCCACAGCTGTTGAGTGCGGTGCAAAACAAGAAAATTGCCTAAGACTGTGCGCTCTTGAGTGAGTCTTAACAGATATGGGGATGGAAATATGCACATTAAGCCTTGCAGATTATTTTTTACTCCATGGTGGCAAGCTCTAAACCCATCCTTTACGGTTTTGACGCTCCGTTATCCACTAGTGCATTTAGTTACACGTATGACTACTTCATCCTAGGCCGATCAGAATAAATTTGGAATTATATCAAGGGATAGAATAATGCGAATTTTACATATTTCCGACTTGCACGTTACTAACCATGCTGACCATGCTCGCACAATTAATGCACTGTGTGATGACATTATAACGGCAAATAAGGCGAAGAAAATTGATGCGATCCTATGCACAGGAGATATCGCTAGTAGAGGCGATACGTCCAAGGCAGCAATAATAGCTCAAGAAGCAGTTATCAGAAAAATACTTAATTCAACCAGTCCTGAGACAGAGTTTCTCTGCTGTCCGGGAAATCATGACGTGAATCTTAAGGATCGAGAAGAAATATACGAATCTATATTTTTCACTATAAAAAGTCCAGAAGATGCTAATAGGCTTATTGAAAGTCTAGTTGTTAAGGGTAATGTTGCAATTTGGGGGCACCTAAATGGTTATATTGAGCTTTCGAAAAAAATAGATCCGTTGGCATATAAAGAAAATATACTATTTACTACAAAAAAAAATAAAAATCGGATCTGTTCAAGTTGGAGTGGCATCCCTAAACAGTACTTGGCGCACGTTTGGCGGGGGAAGCAAAGATAGAAATAATTTGTATGTAGGCGAACGGCAGGTTGAACTGGCATTAGAGGGGATACACGACTGTGATATTAAAATCGCCCTTATGCATCACACTCTAGACTGGCTTGCTCCTGACGAAAAAAACAGAATCCAGCGGGTGCTAGCAACTAATTTTGACGTTCTATTATGCGGTCACAACCATAACAATAACGCCGGTCACACAACTGTTCAGGTTGGCGCAGCCGGCGATAGACATAATGATGAAAGCTAATAAGGTCCCCTTCATGGCGCATGCTCCCTTTGCTTGGCGATGATGGCACTTTGGTATAGCTCATAGAATCATTGTCTGCGACTGAGCCGGGCAAAAAGAATTTTGACGTGCCCGCTCATATTTTATTTTTCCAACAAGGGGTGGGTATCGCGCGGCGGAGTAGTCGCTGTAGACCGGTTGTTGCAGTCTACCTGGCGTCAGTTTTCAGGGCGCTGGATGTGTCTGAGCGGACGCCATCGCGGGCAAGCCTTGCTCCCACAGGGGTTAGGTGTTGTGCGTGAAAGCGGCGATTAACGAAAGCTCAGGACCTGAACTGACTCGGCGCCACCCCACTCCAGCGCACAAAGGCATGCCGAAAACTGGCGGTTTCGCTGAAACCGAGCATTTCGGCAATCCGATAGATCGGCAATTTTTCCTCGCACAGCATCTGCTTGGCCCGTTCGAAGCGTAGTTCGTCGAGCAGTTCTTGATAGCTGCAGCCCATACTTTTGAGGTGACGACGCAAGGTGCGCGACGAGCAGTTCATTTGTTCTGCCAAGCCTTCCAGGCCGGGAGCGGCGTTCAATTGTGCACTGAGCAATTGGCGAATCCGCCCCAGCCAGGCCTGGCGACCGGTGAACTCGGTGTTCTGCCGACGGCAACGTTCGGCCATGGCGTGGTGGGTGATGGGGTCGGCCAGGGGCAGCGGTTGTTCCAGCCAATGACGGTCGAAGGCGAACGCGTTGTCGACGCTGTCGAAACGCACTGGGCAGTCGAAGAGCGCTGCGTAGCGCGCCTGGTAATCGGGCGCCGGATGTTCGAAGCGCGCCGCGCGCAGGGGCAGCGTCTGGCCGAGCAGGTCGTTGCAGATGACTTTGAGCGAAACCATGCAGAACTCGGCGTTGAACACCGCCAGGGCCGGGTTCTCCCGATAATCGCTGGCGCTGAGCCAGACCGTTTCATGGCCTTCGTCCAGGTGCAGGTTGAAGAGTGTTCCCAATAGCGCCGGATAGCGCAGCGCCAAACGCAAAGCGTCACCCAAAGTGGCACTGCTGAGCAGGGCATACCCCAGCATCCCGTAGGACGACACGTGCATGCGCAAGCCCAGTTCCAGGCCGATGTCGCGCTTGAGGGCCACGGCATTGGCGCAGACCTGCATCTCCTGATTGGTGGTGATGCGCGTGTCGGCCCGGCTCAAATCCGCCGCGCTGATGCCGCTGCCGGTCAGCAATGCATCACTGGGCAGGCCTTCATGCTTGAAGGTGTTGAGCACCAGGGAGACGGCGTTGAGTGTGGTGAGGTGGGAGTGCAGCATGTGCGTTTCCGGCCGGAGGAGGCTGGAAATGGAGCAAGTTGTGTGCCGAACGAAGATTGCCAGGCTGGAGCGAACCCCTGTGGGAGCGAGCTTGCTCGCGATAGCGGTGGAACATTCAATATTGATGCTGAATGAAAGTCAGCCATCGTGAGCAAGCTCGCTCCCACAGGTTTTGCCGGGTGTCAGCTCAACTCGCCACACAGGTCCAGCTCAACCAGCCGCCGAACCTCATCCACCGGCAGCCCGGCGCCGATCAGGGCCTGCAACTTGCCGAGCGCGGCTTCGCGGGTCATGCCGCCGCCGGACAGCACGCCAGCGCCCCGCAAACGGCTGCCGGCCTCGTATATATCCAGCTCGACGCCACCTTCATGGCATTGAGTCACGGCCACGACCACCACGCCGCTGTCCCGCGCCCGCTCGAGGCTGGCGAGGAAGGCCGGGTTGTCGCTCGGGCCGGTGCCGCTGCCGTAGCATTCCAGCACCAGGCCCTGGATGCCGCTGCCCAGCAGGCCATCGAGGATTTCGGCGCTGATGCCGGGAAACAACGGCAGCGCCGCGACGTTCGCCAGTTGCTTGGGCTGGTCGTAATTGAGCTGTGCCGGCAGCGAGGTTGCCTTGATACCACCGCCCTGACGCTCCAGGCGTTTGAACGGATGGCGACCGAAGCTGCGCACCTTGGCGCAACGGGTCGGTGCCAACAGCTCGCCGTGGAAATACAGATGCACACCCGGCGCCAGCCCCTGACCGAGGGCGACCAGCGCGCCACTGAGGTTTTCCCAGGCATCGCTGTCGGTGACGCCGGCGGGCAACATGGAGCCGGTGAAACACACCCGCGCATGCAGGCCGAGCAACTGGAAGCTCATGGCGGCCGCGCTGTAGGCCAGGGTATCGGTGCCGTGCAGGATCAACACGCTGTCGCAGCCCTGCACATCCACGGCGTCGACCACGGCTTCGCGCAGTTGCTGCCAGTAGGCCGGGGTCATGTTGGCGCTGTCGATCAGCGGCGACATTTCCCGGAAGCGCCATTGCGGGATGACGAGTTCGGGCTGGCTGTGCAGGTAGTCGCGCATCCGTGCTTCAAAACCGGATGCCGGGGCCAGGCCATGTGCGCTGGCCTGCATGCCGATGGTGCCACCGGTGTAGAGCACCATGACGTGCTGGGCGGCAGGGTAGGTCGAGAAATTCATGGGGGTTCTCCGAGGACGAAAGCGACAGCTCATCGGGCTGTCACAACATAAGGTCGAGCATGACGCCGACCTTACGCTGTGTCACGTCGGGCGCAGAGGCTGCGCCCGGTTTTTCCCAGTCAGCCTGCCGGTCAGCGTTGCGTGGCGGCCACACCTGCCGGAGCTTTTCCAGGCTCGGCAATCGGTGCCGACGGGTTGGCAGGCCAGGCCTTGCGGTCCAGATCCAGGTCCGGGAACTTGCTGGAGTCGAAGACCGGAACCTTGATGCCGGCCGAACGCTGGTCATCGTAGTCACGCAGGATGCGCATGCCGACCTTGAACAGCAGGAACAGCGCGATCAGGTTTACGAACGCCAGCAGGGTCATGGTGATGTCGGCGAAGGCGAACACGGTGCCGAGGTTTTCGATGGCACCCCAGAAGATCAACACCAGGACCAGGGTGCGGTAGCCGATCAGCACCTTGCGGTTTTCGCCGACCATGAAGCGCAGGTTGTTCTCGCCCAGGTAGTAGTTGTAGAGGATCGAGGTGAACACAAACAGCGACAGAGCCACGGAGATGAATACCCGCCCCCAGTCACCCACTACGGCGGCGAGGGAGTTTTGGGTCAGGGCAATACCGTCACCTTCGAAGCCTGGGGTGTAGAAGCCCGACAGCAGGATCAGCAGTGCGGTGCAGGTGCAGATCAAAAAGGTGTCGAGGAACACGCTGAATGCTTGAATCACACCCTGAGCCACCGGGTGCTCGACCGAGGCCACGGCGGCGACGTTTGGGGCACTGCCCAGGCCCGCTTCGTTGGCGAACACGCCACGCTTGACGCCCATGATAATGGCGCTGCCGATCAGGCCGCCAAAGGCCTGGTCAAGGCCGAAGGCGCTTTTGACGATGGTGGTCAGCATGGCCGGCACCTGATCGAACTGCAGCACGATCACGTAGAGGGTGACGCCGATGTACGCCAGGGTTTTGACCGGCACCAGCAGGTCAGCGACCTTGGCGATGCGCTTGATCCCACCGATGAACACCAGGCCCAACAGCACCGCCAGGCCAATGCCTGTGTAGGTGGTGTCGAAACCGAAAGCGTTGTTCAGCGAGTGAGTCACGGCATGGGCCTGCAGGCCGTTGAAGGCGAAGCCGAAGGTGATCAGCAGCAGGAACGCCATGATCATGCCCAGCCAGCGCTTCTGCAGGCCGTGCTGGATGTAATAGGACGGGCCACCACGGAATTGGCCTTCGGCGTCGCAGCGCTTGTAGAGCTGGCCGAGGGAACATTCGAAGAAGCTGCTGGACATGCCGACCAGCGCGGTCACCCACATCCAGAACACCGCGCCGGGCCCGCCGAGGGTGACGGCGATGCCGACACCGGCGATGTTGCCCGCGCCGACACGACCGGCCAGGCTGAGCATCAGGGCCTGAAAGGAACTGAGCTGACCGGCGCTGCTTTTGAGGCTGTCACGGAACACCGCGAACATGTGAAAGAAATGACGGAACTGGACGAAACGCGAGCGGATCGTGAAGTAGCTACCGAGCCCGACAATGAGCACGATCAGCACTTTCCCTGAGAGGAAGTCGTTGATGACTTCGAGCATGAGTATTCCTCGCTGTTTTTTGTTTAAGCAAATGCTGGCCATTTGGAAACATCGTGTTACATCGGTCGGTGCGCGGCACGACAGGTGAGGCGATGTTCCGTCCCGGTCCAGATTGCGGGTTTGTTATTAGTTCGGTTTTCGCATGTGTTGGGGGTCTCGTTTCTGACGACCGCTCACGCGAAGAGGGGCGGCACTATACCTACCAGTGCGGCGCCCGTCTGCACGATTGTGGTGCGTGCGACGAAACGGACCTTTGAATCACCTGGCCTCGCGGTCAGGTTCTTGCGGGGGCGAGCCTGCTCGCGATGGCTGGCGACGCGGTTTTTCAAACGGCAGCGCGTCATCGTTTATCGCGAGCAGGCTCGCTCCTACAGGTTCTCTAATCGTTTGTAGCTATCAGTTAAAAAAAAGGGCTTGGGGAATAAATCCCCAAGCCCTCAAAAGGTGAGAGGTGTCTAGTCCCTCGACCTGGTGAGCAGTCATTGCGTCGATCACGCCTTCAGCGGGACGAGACGCGGAGCAATCATGTTTTCGGGGCGCAGGATGTCGTCGAGCATGGCATCGTCGAGCAAGCCTTCTTCGCGCACCAGTTCCAGTACGCCGCGGCCGCTTTCCAGCGCAACACGGGCGATACGGGTGGCATTTTCATAGCCGATGTACGGGTTCAGGGCGGTGACCAGGCCGATCGAGTGCTCGACCAGTTCGCGGCAGCGCGCTTCGTTGGCGGTGATGCCGACGATGCAGTGTTCGCGCAGCATGTCCATGGCCCGTTGCAGCAGGCGGATCGAGTCGAAGATCTTGAAGGCGATCAACGGCTCCATCACGTTCAATTGCAGTTGCCCGCCTTCGGCCGCGATGGTCAGGGCCAGGTCGTTGCCGATGATCTGGAACGCTACCTGGTTGACCGCTTCGGGGATCACCGGGTTGACCTTGCCCGGCATGATCGAGCTGCCTGGCTGGCGAGCCGGCAGGTTGATCTCGTTGATGCCGGTGCGAGGACCGCTGGACAGCAGGCGCAGGTCGTTGCAAATCTTCGACAGCTTGACCGCGGTGCGCTTGAGCATGCCGGAGAACAGTACGAAGGCACCCATGTCGGACGTGGCTTCGATCAGGTCGGCGGCCGGTACCAGCGGCTGGCCGCTGATGGTTGCCAGGCGCTGTACGGCCAGGGCCTGATAGCGCGGATCGGCGTTGATGCCGGTGCCGATGGCGGTGCCGCCCAGGTTTACTTCGGTGAGCAGTTCAGGCGCCAGGGTTTTGAGGCGTGCCAGGTCTTCGCTCAGGGTGGTGGCGAAGGCGCGGAATTCCTGGCCGAGGGTCATCGGCACAGCGTCCTGCAGTTGGGTGCGGCCCATTTTCAGGACGTGGCTGAACTCTTCACCCTTGGCGGCAAAGGCTTGGATCAGGCTGTCGAGGCTGGCCAGCAACGCGTCGTGACCCAACAGCAGACCCAGGCGAATCGCGGTCGGATAGGCGTCGTTGGTGGACTGCGCCATGTTCACGTCGTTGTTGGGGTGCAGGTACTGGTATTCGCCTTTGTTGTGGCCCATGGCCTCCAACGCAATGTTGGCGATGACTTCGTTGGCATTCATGTTGGTTGAAGTGCCAGCGCCGCCCTGGATCATGTCCACCACGAACTCTTCGTGGAAATCGCCGCGGATCAGTCGTGCACAGGCTTCGCTGATAGCGGCGTGCTTGGCTTCGCTGAGTTGGCCCAGCTCGCGGTTGGCATCAGCGGCGGCCTGTTTGACCATTGCCAGACCGACCACCAGCTTGGGGTAATGCGAGATCGGGACGCCGGAGAGACGGAAGTTGTTCACCGCTCGCAGGGTCTGGATGCCGTAATACGCTTGCGCCGGTACTTCAAGTACGCCAAGCAGGTCTTTTTCTGTGCGGAATGATGCAGCGGAAGACATGATAGAAATCATCTCGATAAGGACCCGGTCTGAGCCGGAACGCTGTGAATCCTAGGCTTTCAGAAAAATTAGGGCCAATGCTGTTAAACACTGCCCTATGCACATTCGGCATAATGCGGGTGTGACGCCGACGGTACGGCGAGCGTGTGACCTGTTTTGGTGCGTGCCTTGGGAGGACGTGATGAATCTAGAAAGCAAATGGCTCGAGGACTTCAGTGCCCTGGCCGCGACTCGCAGTTTTTCCCAGGCGGCCGAACGGCGCTTCGTGACGCAACCGGCCTTCAGCCGACGCATCCGCAGCCTCGAGGCGGCGCTGGGGCTGACCCTGGTCAACCGCTCTCGCACACCGATCGAACTGACAGCGGCGGGGCAGTTGTTCCTGGTGACGGCGCGTACCGTGGTCGAGCAACTGGGTGAAGTGCTGCGTCATCTGCACCATCTGGAAGGCGGGCAGGGCGAAGTGATGCAAGTGGCGGCCGCGCACTCCCTGGCGCTGGGCTTCTTCCCGCGCTGGATCGCACAACTGCGCAACGAAGGCTTGAACATCGCCACGCGGCTGGTGGCGACCAACGTCGGCGACGCCGTGCATGCGTTGCGTGAAGGGGGTTGCGATCTGATGCTGGCCTTCTATGACCCGGATTCGGCCATGCAAATGGACCCGGAGATTTTCCCCTCGCTGCACTTGGGCCAGACCGAAATGCTGCCGGTGTGTGCCGCCGATGCTGAGGGCAAACCGCTGTTCGATCTTGAAGGCGAGGCCAGCGTGCCCTTGCTGGCCTACAGCGCCGGTGCATTTCTCGGACGCTCGGTGAACCAGTTGCTGCGCCAGCGGGCCCTGCGTTTCACCACGGTTTACGAAACGGCCATGGCCGACAGCCTCAAAAGCATGGCGCTGGAGGGCCTGGGTATCGCCTGGGTGCCACAACTGAGCGTGCGCGCCGAACTGGCTCGGGGCGAACTGGTGGTCTGCGGCGGCGCGCAATGGCACGTGCCCCTGGAAATCCGCCTGTACCGCTGCGCGCTGGTGCGCAAGGCCAACGTGCGCTTGTTGTGGCGCAAGCTCGAGGGCGGCGCGGCGCAAGGCGTGACTGGCACCTGATACCACGAAGATCTTCTGTGGGAGCGAGCCTGCTCGCGATAGCGGTGTGTCAGGCAACGATGATGTTAAATGTCAGTCCGCTATCGCGAGCAAGCCCGTTCCCACAGGGGCATTGTGGTGCTTTTTCGCTGACCTGAGAGTCAATAAAACCGCCGTTTAACCACAAATGACAGATGGTCGCGACAGGGGCTGTTTATCTATTTCATTGAGGTATACTGCGCGGCCTTCGGCCGGTCCAGATCGGCCATAATTCGTACAACAAGCCACGCCGGTTTCCTGCGTGGCTTGTTGTTTTTTGACGCGCCTGCGGGCGCCCAGAGAGAAGAGGCACGACGATGAGTGCACTGGTTGGCGTGATCATGGGCTCCAAGTCCACCCTTAGCCACACCGCCGATATGCTGGAAAAGCTCGGCATCCCTTACGAGGTGAAAGTGGTCTCCGCCCACCGCACCCCGGACCTGCTGTTCCAGTACGCCGAAGAGGCTGAGGCGCGTGGCATCGAGGTGATCATCGCCGGTGCCGGTGGCGCGGCCCACCTGCCAGGCATGTGTGCGGCCAAGACTCACCTGCCGGTGCTGGGCGTGCCGGTGCAGTCGTCGATGCTCTCGGGCGTCGATTCGCTGCTGTCGATCGTGCAGATGCCGGCCGGCATTCCGGTCGCGACCCTGGCCATCGGCAAGGCCGGTGCGATCAACGCGGCCCTGCTGTCGGCGAGCATCCTGGGCGCCAAGCACCCACAATTTCATACCGTGCTGAAAAAATTCCGTGCTGAGCAGACAGACAGCGTCCTGGACAATCCAGACCCACGCATTGCCTGAGGTGGTTGACGAATGAAGATCGGTGTAATCGGTGGCGGCCAGTTGGGTCGCATGTTGGCCCTGGCGGGAACGCCGCTGGGAATGAACTTCGCTTTCCTCGATCCGGCGCCGGACGCCTGCGCCAGCGCGCTGGGTGAACACCTGCGGGCCGACTACGGTGATCAGGACCATCTGCGCCAACTGGCCGATGAAGTCGATCTGGTGACCTTCGAGTTCGAGAGCGTCCCGGCCGAAACCGTTGCCTTCCTGTCCCAGTTCGTCCCGGTCTACCCGAGTGCCGAAGCCTTGCGCAGCGCCCGCGACCGCTGGTTCGAAAAGAACATGTTCAAGGACCTGGGCATCCCTACACCCGCGTTCGCCGACATCCAATCCCAGGCCGACCTGGAAGCCGCCGTTGCTTCCATCGGCCTGCCGGCCGTCCTCAAGACTCGCACCCTGGGCTACGACGGCAAGGGCCAGAAAGTCCTGCGCAATCCTGAGGATGTGGCCGGCACGTTCGCCGAGCTGGGCAGCGTGGCCTGCCTGCTGGAAGGTTTTGTACCGTTCACCGGGGAAGTCTCGTTGATCGCCGTGCGGGCTCGCGACGGGGAAATCCGTTTCTATCCGCTGGTGCACAACACCCACGAGGACGGCATTCTCAAGCTGTCCGTTGCCAGCACCGATCATCCGCTGCAGGCCCTGGCCGAGGACTACTCCAGCCGTGTGCTCAAGCAACTGGACTATGTCGGCGTGATGGCGTTCGAGTTCTTTGAAGTGGACGGCGGCCTCAAGGCCAATGAAATCGCCCCGCGCGTGCACAACTCCGGGCACTGGACCACCGAAGGCGCCGAATGCAGCCAGTTTGAAAACCACCTGCGGGCGGTGGCCGGGCTGCCGCTGGGCTCGACCGCCAAAGTCGGCGAAAGCGCGATGCTCAATTTCATCGGCAAGGTGCCGGACAGCGAGAAAGTCCTGGCGATTGCCGATTGCCACCTGCATCACTATGGCAAGGCGTTCAAGGCCGGGCGCAAGGTCGGTCACGCCAACCTGCGCTGCGCTGACCGGGCCACGCTGGCCCAGCAGATCATCAAGGTCGAGACACTGATCGCCGAACAATAGTCTTCAGTGTCGGTGGAACCATTGGTCGGCTAACTTCTCTGATGGCTAGGTGCCAAAGCCCGAACGGGCTTTGGTCTAGCGACTTACCTCAGAGGGAAATGCCATGGGAATCATTGGAACCATCTTTATCGGCTTGATCGTGGGCCTGCTGGCGCGCTTCCTGAAGCCGGGCGATGACAGCATGGGCTGGATCATGACCATCCTGCTCGGTATCGGCGGTTCGTTGGCAGCCACTTACGGCGGCCAGGCCCTGGGCATCTACCAGGCTGGCGAAGGCGCCGGTTTCATCGGTGCCCTGGTGGGCGCGGTGGTGTTGCTGGTGATCTACGGTCTGATCAAAAGAAACTGATTCTGTGACAAAGCCCCCTCTGCGTTGGCGCGCAGGGAGGGCTAGAATGCCCGGCGTCGTACTTCCTACTTATTGCCGAGCTCATTCATGCGCCGTTTAGTCTTGACCCTCCTTCTGCTGGGCAGCGGCCTGGCCCACGCCGCCGAACTGCCGGAAACCGACTGGCTCGAACTGATGCCCAAGTCGGATCAGAAAGCCCTCGAGGCCATGCCCGAGATTGACCACAACACCCCCGAAGCCAGCGGCACCTTCACCGAAAAAGGTGGCTTGAAACAAAGCAAGGGCTTACCGGCGGTGATGTATTCGAGCAAGACCGTGGCGTCGATGAACGACCAGCATATCCGCCTGGGCGGCTACCCGGTGCCGCTGGAGTCCGACGCCAAGGGCCGCAGCACGTTGTTCTTCCTGGTGCCTTACCCCGGCGCCTGCATTCACGTCCCGCCACCACCGCCCAATCAACTGGTGCTGGTGCGCTATCCCAAGGGTTTGAAGCTGGACGACATCTACACACCGCTCTGGGTGACCGGCACGCTGAAGATCGAAAAGGTCGACAACGACCTGGCCAGTGCGGCGTACGCGATGGAAGCGGAAAAGGTGAGGGTGGTGCAGGAGGCGGATCTGTAACGGCCGGCTGGCCTGATACAAATCCCAATGTGGGAGCGAGCCTGCTCGCGAAGCGGTGGGTCAGTCTCAACGATATTGACGGTCAGTCCGCTATCGCGAGCAGGCTCGTTCCACAAAGTTTTGTGGTGTGGCTTAGAGCGGCTTGCTACCGATGCTCACCCCGAGGGTATGACTGGCCTGCGGCAACAGCGTTACCACATCGTCCATCACGTTCGCCGTCTCGATACACAGCATGCGCTGCCAGCCATCGTCGGCCATGTCGCTGAAGGCCTTGGCGCGTTCGGTCCAGGGGTTCCAGATCACCGCCGAGCGTGAACCGCTGCTGGTCAGTTCGATGCGTCGTTCCCAGTGCGGGTCAACGATGCTCAGCTTCGCTGGGGTATCGAGATAGATGCGATCAGTCTCGCCGGCAAAGTGCAGATCGCCGGCCTGGGTCACGGTATTCCAGTCGTCCAGTGTTTCGATATAACGCAAGCCATCCACGCCTTCGACATGCACGTTGCGCACGTCACTGACAGCGAAGTAACTGTGCAGCGCCTGGCTCAGGCTGACGGTTTCGCTGCCGCGGTTATGGCTGGTGAGGTGGATGTGCAACTGCTCGTCCATCACGATAGTCAGCGTCAGGTCCACCTGATGGGGCCAGCCCGAGAGGCCGTTTTCGGGGTAGGGCAGCACGAATTCCACTTTCAGGCTCTCGCCCTGGGCTTCGATGCCCTTGAGCTCCCAATCCATGGCCCGCACCAGGCCGTGAGCGGTGGCCGGATCGTTGCTCACGCGCATGGCCTGCACGCTGTCGGGGTTGCGCGTCAGGTTGCCGAACCACGGCCAGCACACCGGCACCCCGGCACGGATGCTCTTGCCCGCCTTGAACGTTGCCTGGTCGTTGAGCCAGATCAGCGGCGGCTGGCCGTCGACCTGATAGCTGAGGATGTGCGCGCCTTGCTGGGCCACCAGCAACTCGGCCTGACCGTGGCGGATGCGCCAGCCGTTCAGTTCATCCAGTTTGACGGCTTCGACATGGGGCGTAGGCATACTGCAAGTCTCGCTCAGGAACATGAACTGCAATGGACCGCAAAACGGCCCCCGTGTTTAACGGGCGCGCGGCGGAACCGAGCGGGTACGGCCACTGCCATCGATGGCGACGAACACAAACACCGCCTCGGTGACCTTGCGCCATTCGCTGGACAGCGGATCGTCACTCCAGACCTCGACCATCATCTGGATCGAACTGCGGCCGATCTCCAGCGCTTGGGTATAAAAAGACAGCTGGGCACCCACGGCCACCGGCACCAGAAATGCCATGCGGTCGATCGCCACGGTGGCCACGCGTCCACCGGCCACTTTGCTGGCCATGGCCGTGCCGGCCAAGTCCATCTGGGAAACCAGCCAGCCGCCGAAAATATCGCCAAAGCCGTTGGTTTCGCGGGGAAGCGCGGTGATTTGCAGGGCCAGGTCGCCTTGCGGGATTGGATCTTCCTGTTCGAGCTCTATCATGCCGGGGGTGCCTCTGACCCGTAACTCTGTCTTATGTATCAGGTGAATAGCCGTCTTTGAAAAAAACGATTCAGCCCGAACATGCGTTCGTCACGTTTTTCGTAAAGGCGTGCCAAAGGGAAACTCTGCGAAACCGGCTGGCAGGTTACTACGCCACCAACGACGTTTTCGCACAGCAACCCCTTACAGAGTGTTGCAAGGTTGCGAGTATATCGAGCGATAGACGTCGAGACGACCACCCGGTTCCGATTTTGACTGTCAATTACGCACCTCTATGTGCTTTTTTGAACAATTTGCTATCGTGCCGAGCCTGCCCACCGTTGTCCGGGGTTGCAGAACTGACTATAAGAGAAGCCCTTGCCATGACCACTGCGCCTTCGAGCACGGCGACACCCGTTCAATCGGCTCGTCCGTTGACCCGTAACGATTACAAGACCCTGTCGCTTTCTGCCTTGGGCGGTGCGCTGGAGTTCTACGATTTCATCATTTTCGTGTTCTTCGCCACCGTGGTTGGCAAATTGTTCTTCCCCGCCGAAATGCCTGAGTGGCTGCGCTTGATGCAGACGTTCGGCATTTTTGCCGCCGGTTATCTGGCCCGGCCGCTGGGCGGGATCATCATGGCTCACTTCGGTGACCTGCTGGGACGCAAGAAAATGTTCACCTTGAGCATTTTCATGATGGCCGTGCCGACCCTCATCATGGGGTTGCTGCCGACCTATGCCCAGATAGGCATGTGGGCGCCGATTCTGCTGTTGCTGATGCGCGTGATCCAGGGCGCGGCCATTGGTGGTGAGGTGCCGGGAGCCTGGGTGTTCGTTTCCGAGCACGTTCCGGCGCGCCACATCGGCTACGCCTGCGGCACGCTGACGTGTGGCCTGACCGTGGGGATTTTGCTGGGTTCGCTGGTGGCCACGGCCATCAACAGCATCTATACGCCGGTGGAGGTCGCGGATTACGCCTGGCGGATTCCGTTCCTAATGGGGGGTGTGTTCGGCCTGTTCTCGGTGTACCTGCGCCGTTGGCTGCACGAAACCCCGATATTCGCCGAGCTGCAACTGCGCAAGGCCCTGGCTGCGGAAGTACCGCTGCGAGCGGTGCTGCGTGATCATCGTGGCGCCATTGCCCTTTCGATGTTGCTGACCTGGCTGCTGTCGGCCGGCATCATCGTGATCATCCTGATGACCCCGACCGTGCTGCAAACGGTGTATCACTTCAGCCCGACCACCGCGTTGCAGGCCAACAGCCTGGCGATCGTATTCCTGAGCTTTGGCTGCATCGGCTCGGGCGTGCTGGCCGACCGCTTCGGTGCCGGACGAGTGTTCGTGTTCGGCAGCGCGTTGCTGTTGATCACCTCCTGGACCTTCTATCACAGCCTGTTCAACCACCCCGACTGGCTCTTTCCGCTCTATGCCCTGAGCGGGCTGCTGGTGGGCACCATCGGCGCGGTGCCCTATGTCATGGTCAAGGCGTTCCCGGCCGTGGTGCGCTTCAGCGGCCTGTCGTTCTCCTACAACCTGGCCTATGCAATCTTCGGCGGCCTGACCCCGATGATCGTCACCCTGCTGCTCAAGGAAAGCCCGATGGGGCCGGCCTATTACGTGGCGGTTATCTGCGGTATCGGGATTGCGGTGGGGGCGTATCTCTGGAAGGAAGGTCGTTAAGCCTTCATCGACTGTATTGGCCTCATCGCGAGCAGGCTCGCTCCCACACCGGATCTGTGTTCACCGCACATCCCCTGTGGGAGCGAGCCTGCTCGCGATTGGGCCTGCTCGATCGTCTTTTAAATCTCAATAATGGCCTTTCATCCAATTGTCATATTTCAGCCATAGAGTGTTCACACGGCTTACCGATACTTGGCCGACTTAACACACCTATCTGCTAGGAGTAAGGCATGAAACTGAAGCGTTTGATGACGGCAATGACCTTTGTCGCCGCTGGCGTTGCGACCGCCCACGCGGTTGCCGCTGTCGACCCAGCCATCCCGAGCTACACCAAGACCACCGGTGTGTCGGGCAACCTGTCCAGCGTCGGCTCCGATACTCTGGCCAACCTGATGACCCTGTGGGCCGAGAACTACAAGAAAGAATACCCGAACGTAAATATCCAGATTCAGGCCGCCGGTTCTTCCACTGCGCCACCTGCTCTGACCGAAGGCACCTCCAACCTGGGCCCGATGAGCCGCAAGATGAAGGACAACGAGCTGCAGGCCTTCGAAACCAAATACGGTTACAAGCCTACTGCTGTTCCAGTGGCCGTGGACGCCCTGGCGGTGTTCGTACACAAGGACAACCCGATCAAAGGCCTGACCATGGCTCAGGTCGATGCAATTTTCTCGTCGACCCGCCTGTGCGGCGCCAAGGCTGACGTCAAGACCTGGGGTGACCTGGGCGTGACCGGTGACCTGGCCAACAAGCCAATCCAGCTGTTCGGTCGTAACTCGGTATCCGGCACCTACGGCTACTTCAAAGAAGAAGCCCTGTGCAAAGGCGACTACAAGTCCAACGTCAATGAACAGCCTGGTTCGGCGTCGGTTGTACAGTCCATCAGCAGCTCGCTCAACGGCGTTGGCTACTCGGGCATCGGCTACAAAACCGCCAGCGTGAAAACCGTTGCTCTTGCCAAGAAAGAAGGCGGCGAGTTCATCGAAGACACCGAAGAAAACACCCTGAACGGCAAGTACCCACTGTCGCGTTTCCTCTACGTTTACATCAACAAGGCTCCGAACAAGCCTCTGGCCCCGCTGGAAGCTGAGTTCCTGAAGCTGGTTCTGTCCAAGCAAGGTCAGGAAGTTGTGGTCAAGGACGGCTACATCCCACTGCCAGCCAAGGTTGCCGCCAAGGCCCTGGCTGACCTGGGTCTGTCCGAAGGCGGCAACGTCGCCAAGAAGTAACACCTGAGCCCGGGCCACACCCGGGCTTTTGTGGGGGCGAGCTAGCTCGCGATAGCGGTAGGTCAGTCAACATTGAGGTTTGAATGTGATGACCCCATCCCGAGCAAGCCCCCCACACCCCAATTTCTGTCCGCTGCCGGTATTCACGGGCGGCGGATTTGTTGCGTCACTGCATTGTCATCTTTCTGTCATACAGGATCGCTAGGGTGTGCGCATGAATGATCTGGCCAATTCCACAATGACTACGACTTCCCCTCCCAAGCGCATTGACTTCAATACGCCTGAACTGCAACGCAAGCGCCGTATCCGCGCGCTCAAGGATCGCCTGACCCGCTGGTACGTTCTGGTCGGCGGGCTCGCCGTGCTGGCGGCGATTACCCTGATTTTCTTCTTCCTGGCGTATGTGGTCCTCCCGCTGTTCCAGGGCGCGGACCTGACCTCCAAGGACTCGATTACTCCTGCCTGGATGCAGGACGCCGGCAAACCGCTGATGATCGCCATCGAAGAGCAGAACCAGGTGGCGATGCGGATCTCCGACAAGGGTCAGGCGCTGTTCTTCGATATCGATACCGGAGCAGAGCTGCGTCGTGTCGACCTACCGGTGCCGGCGGGTGCCAGCGTGACCTCCATCGGCGAAGACCAACCCGGCAGCCCGCTGGTGGTGATCGGTCTGTCCAACGGCCAGGCACTGGTGGTGCGTCATACCTATAAAGTCAGCTATCCGGACGGCAAGAAAACCATTTCGCCGGCCATCGAGTACCCGTACGGCGAAACGCCGATTGTGCTCAACGAGCAGGGCGCGCCGCTGGAGCACGTATCGCTCAACGCCACTGATTCGACCCTGTTGCTCGCCGGTTCCACGGGCGCGCAACTGCAGGTGCTGTCGATCACCAGCGAAGAAAACATGATGACCGGTGAAGTCACCAGCGAGCAGACGCGTATCGATCTGCCGCAGATGACCGAGCCGGTCAAAAACATCTTCGTCGACCCGCGTCAGCAATGGCTGTATGTGGTCAACGGGCGTGCCCAGGCCGATGTGTTCAGCCTGCGGGAAAAGAGCCTCAACGGTCGCTACAAGCTGCTTGAGAACGGCGACGCCCAGGTCACCGCCAGCACCCAGTTGGTAGGCGGGATTTCCCTGATCATTGGTGACTCCACAGGTGGCCTGGCTCAGTGGTTCATGGCCCGCGATGCGGACGGTGAGCAACGCCTGAAACAGATTCGTACGTTCCAGATGGGCACTGCGCCGATCGTTGAGATCACCGCCGAGGAACGGCGTAAAGGTTTCGTGGCCTTGGACGCTTCCGGCAAACTCGGCGTGTTCCACAGTACCGCTCACCGCACCTTGCTGGTGGACCAGGTGGTCGACGGCCAGGGCCTGTTCGGCATGTCGCCCCGGGCCAACCGTCTGATCGTGGAGCAAGGCGGCAAGTTGCAACCGTTGCTGCTGGATAACCCGCACCCGGAAGTCTCGTGGAGCGCGTTGTGGGGCAAGGTCTGGTACGAAAACTACGACGAGCCTAAATACGTCTGGCAATCGACTGCGGCCAACACCGATTTCGAACCCAAGATGAGCCTTTCGCCGCTGACCTTCGGCACCCTGAAAGCGGCGTTCTACGCGATGCTGCTGGCTGCGCCGCTGGCGATTGCTGCCGCGATCTACACCGCGTACTTCATGGCCCCGGGCATGCGCCGCAAGGTCAAGCCGGTGATCGAACTGATGGAAGCGATGCCGACGGTGATCCTCGGTTTCTTCGCCGGCCTGTTCCTGGCGCCCTACGTCGAAGGGCACCTGCCAGGTATCTTCAGCCTGCTGATGTTGTTGCCCGTTGGCATCCTGGTGGCCGGTTTCGTCTTCAGCCGCTTGCCTGAGTCCGTGCGCCTGAAGGTGCCAGAGGGCTGGGAAAGCGCGATGCTGATCCCGGTGATCCTGTTCGTGGGCTGGCTCTCGCTGTACATGAGCCCGTACATGGAAGCCTGGTTCTTCGGTGGCGACATGCGCATGTGGATCTCCCATGACCTGGGCATCACCTACGACCAGCGCAACGCCCTGGTAGTCGGCCTGGCGATGGGTTTCGCGGTCATCCCGAACATCTACTCCATCGCTGAAGACGCCGTGTTCAGTGTGCCGCGTGGCCTGACCCTGGGCTCGCTGGCCCTCGGTGCCACGCCGTGGCAGACCATGACCCGCGTGGTGATTCTCACCGCCAGCCCCGGCATCTTCTCGGCGCTGATGATCGGCATGGGCCGTGCGGTCGGTGAAACCATGATCGTGCTGATGGCCACCGGTAACACGCCGGTCATGGAAATGAACCTGTTCGAAGGTCTGCGCACCCTGGCGGCCAACGTGGCGGTGGAAATGCCTGAGTCGGAAGTCGGCGGCAGCCATTACCGCGTGCTGTTCCTGTCGGCACTGGTGCTGCTGCTGTTCACCTTCATCATGAACACCCTCGCCGAGCTGATCCGTCAGCGTCTGCGCAAGAAATATTCGTCGCTTTAAGAAAGGTAGAAGTCTGTGAAACAGAACTCCCTGAAAGGATGGTTCAAGAGCGGCGCCCCCGGCGTCTGGATCAGCGGTGGTGCGGTGTCCATCGCGGTCATCATGACCATTGGCCTGCTGGCAGTGATTGCCGTGCGCGGTCTGGGCCATTTCTGGCCGGCGGACCTGATCCACGCCAGCTACAACGTGCCGGGCATGCCCGCGCATCTGGTTGTAGGCGAAGTGGTGCAGAAGGAATCAGTGCCCCGCGAGCGTCTGAAAAGCGCTGGCCTGCCGGTGCCGGACGAAGGCCCCGAGTTCATGACCCGCGAGTTGATCAAGGTCGGCAACCGGGACCTCAACGGCACGGATTTCACCTGGATCGTCGGTGACTGGCTGACCAACCAGACCACGCCGCCGGAGCTGATGGCCATCGAGCGTCGTGAGTGGGGTAATTTCTACGGCTACCTGGTCAACGTCAAAGAGAACGGCAAGGTCATCGCCGAAGGCGAAGCGGCCTGGCCGGAACTGCAAGCTCGCGTGGCCCGGGTCAACAAACTCGCGGCTGAGCTCAAGACCCTGGAAAAATCCGACATCGGCGCAATCAACGCAGGGCTTGAGCGCATTCGTCTCAAAGGCCGCAAGCTGGAGCTGGAAGGCAAGCTGGACGCTGCTGCACAAGCGGACCTGGACGCTGACCGCGCCGAGCTCGATGCCCGCTACAAAGACATCGAAGCGCGTCTGGGCGACCTGCATTCGCAGTTCAACCGCGACAGCCTGACCGCCCGCGATGCCAATGGCAAAGAACTGGAAATCGAGATCGGCAAAGTGGTGCATGCCTACCAGCCGAACGGCATGGGGACTTTCACCAAGATCGGTTTCTATTTCAGCAAGGTCTGGGAATTCCTCAGCGACGATCCTCGTGAAGCCAACACCGAAGGCGGGATCTTCCCGGCGATTTTCGGCACCGTCATGATGACCCTGATCATGGCGATGGTGGTGACGCCATTCGGTGTGCTGGCAGCGGTGTACCTGCGCGAATACGCTCGCCAGGGACCGATGACCCGCCTGATCCGCATCGCGGTGAACAACCTGGCGGGCGTACCGGCCATCGTCTACGGTGTGTTCGGCCTGGGCTTCTTCGTTTATGTGTTAGGTGGTTCGGTTGACCGGTTGTTCTTCCCCGAAGCCCTGCCGGCACCGACATTCGGTACCCCGGGCCTGCTCTGGGCGTCCCTGACCCTGGCGCTGCTGGCGGTGCCGGTGGTGATCGTCGCCACGGAAGAAGGCCTGGCGCGTATCCCGCGTACTGTGCGCGAAGGCTCCCTGGCCCTGGGCGCGACCAAGGCTGAGACATTGTGGAAAATCGTGCTGCCCATGGCGAGCCCGGCGATGATGACCGGCATGATCCTCGCAGTGGCTCGCGCCGCGGGTGAAGTGGCGCCATTGATGCTGGTAGGTGTGGTGAAACTGGCCCCGTCGCTGCCGCTGGACGGCAACTACCCGTACTTGCACCTGGACCAGAAGATCATGCACCTGGGCTTTCACATCTATGACGTAGGCTTCCAGAGCCCGAACGTCGAAGCGGCGCGACCGCTGGTATACGCCACGGCGCTGTTGCTGGTGCTGGTGATTGCCACGCTCAACCTGTCGGCGGTGTGGATCCGTAACCACCTGCGCGAGAAGTACAAAGCGTTGGACAGCTAAAGCCATTAGCCACAAGCGGTAAGCTACAAGCCGCTTTTGCTCAAAACTTGCAGCTTGCAGCTAGAAGCTTGCAGCTACGAACGGAGTGAGACCATGCAACACGAGACACAAGCACGCGGCATCAACATGTCGGCCCTGGGCCGCGACAAGCAGAGCCTGGACCTGGCTCAGGAAACCGTCGCCATCGAAGTGCCCGGCCTGAACCTGTTCTACGGTCAGAAGCAGGCGCTGTACGACGTCAGCCTGAACATTCCGAAACAGCGCGTCACCGCGTTCATCGGCCCGTCGGGCTGCGGCAAGTCAACCTTGCTGCGCACGTTCAACCGTATGAACGACCTGGTGGACGGCTGCCGCGTCGAGGGCGAAATCAACCTCTACGGCAACGACATCTACCGCAAGGGCGAAGATGTGGCCGAGCTGCGTCGTCGTGTGGGCATGGTGTTCCAGAAGCCTAACCCGTTCCCCAAAACCATCTACGAGAACGTGGTCTACGGCCTGCGCATCCAGGGCATCAACAAAAAGCGCATTCTTGACGAAGCCGTGGAATGGGCGCTCAAGGGCGCGGCGCTGTGGGACGAGGTCAAGGATCGTCTGCACGAATCGGCACTGGGCCTGTCCGGTGGTCAACAGCAACGTCTGGTGATTGCCCGTACCATCGCCGTTGAGCCGGAAGTCTTGTTGCTCGACGAACCTTGCTCGGCCCTGGACCCGATCTCGACCCTGAAAGTCGAAGAGCTGATCTACGAGCTCAAATCCAAATTCACCATCGTCATCGTGACCCACAACATGCAACAGGCGGCGCGGGTTTCCGACTACACCGCCTTCATGTACATGGGCAAACTGGTGGAATTCGGCGACACCGACACCCTGTTTACCAACCCGGCCAAGAAGCAGACCGAAGACTACATCACCGGTCGCTACGGCTAGCCGTAGAGCCGCAAGCGTCAAGCTGCAAGCGGCAAGTAGAAGCGATCCGAGTAACGACACACATCAGCTTGCAGCTTGTAGCTTGCAGCTCACAGCTTTTGCGGAGCAAAACCATGATTTCGAAGGAAGGCCTTACTCACCACATTTCCGCACAGTTCAACGCCGAGCTGGAGGAAGTACGCAGTCACCTGCTGGCCATGGGCGGGCTGGTGGAAAAGCAGGTCAACGACGCGGTGACCGCGCTGATCGAGGCCGACTCCGGCCTGGCCCAGCAAGTGCGCGAGATCGACGACCAGATCAACCAGATGGAGCGCAACATCGACGAAGAGTGCCTGCGCATCCTGGCCCGTCGTCAACCGGCCGCTTCCGACCTTCGCCTGATCATCAGCATCTCCAAGTCGGTGATCGATCTGGAACGAATCGGCGACGAAAGCACCAAGATCGCCCGTCGCGCCATTCAGCTGTGCGAAGAAGGCGAGGCGCCGCGCGGTTACGTCGAAGTTCGTCACATTGGCGACCAGGTGCGCAACATGGTGCGCGACGCACTGGATGCCTTTGCCCGTTTCGACGCCGACCTGGCACTGTCGGTGGCCCAGTACGACAAGATCATCGACCGCGAATACAAGACCGCGCTGCGTGAGCTGGCGACCTACATGATGGAAGACCCGCGCTCTATCTCCCGGGTGCTGAGCATCATCTGGGTGCTGCGTTCTTTGGAGCGTATCGGCGATCATGCGCGCAACATCTCGGAACTTGTGATCTACCTGGTGCGCGGCACCGACGTGCGGCACTTGGGGCTCAAGCGCATGAAGGCCGAAGTGGAGGGCACCTCGTCCGAAACCGCTAATGTTCCGGGCGAAACTGACGATAAGTAAGATTGCCCAAGAAAAGCGCCCGGCCTTCTGGTCGGGCTTTTTTTTGCGGCTTTTTTAATCGATAGCAGCACCCCGCGAACGAAGAGTCCCGGCGTGACTGAAGGTTTTTTGGCAATATGCCATCAGTAAAAGCGGTATGCTTGCCGGGATTTTTTAGAGGTGTATCTGGATGAGTAAGGTCAGTGTGTTGGTCGTGGACGACGCTTCGTTCATTCGTGACCTGGTGAAGAAGTGCCTGCGCAACTACTTCCCGGGCATCCGCATCGAAGATGCGGTGAACGGTAAGAAAGCCCAATCCCTGCTGGCCCGTGAGGCGTTCGACCTGGTGCTGTGTGATTGGGAAATGCCGGAAATGTCGGGCCTGGAGCTGCTGACCTGGTGCCGCCAGCAGGACAATCTCAAGGGCATGCCGTTTGTGATGGTCACCAGCCGCGGCGACAAGGAAAACGTGGTCCAGGCGATCCAGGCCGGCGTTTCCGGCTACGTCAGCAAGCCGTTCACCAACGAGCAACTGCTGACCAAGGTCAAGCAGGCCCTGCACAAGGTTGGCAAGCTCGACACCCTGATGAACAGCGCTCCGACCAAGATGAACTCGGCGTTCGGCAATGATTCGCTCAGCGCGCTTACCGGCGGCAAGGCGGCTCCGGTTGCGGCGGCGGCTCCGGCGGTCAATCCGTTTGCCAAGCCTGCTGTCGTTGCAGCTGCCGCGCCTGCCGCTGTTGCTGCTCCAGCCCGCGGCATGCTCAACAGCCCGCCGGTCAAGGCGCCTTCAGCCTCCACCGCCCCGGCTGGCGCCAACCGTGGTCAGGGCCAGTTGCGCCTCTCCAGCGGCACCCAGCAATGCGTGATCAAGGCCCTGAGCCTCAAGGAAGCGCTGCTGCTGGTCAAACGCACCGACACCCTGCCACAGGTGCTGGAAAGCGCCGTGCTGGACATGGAGCAGGGCGACAACGCCGAAACCGCTCGCCTCAACGGTTACTTGCACGCCATCGTTGCTCACGAGCAGACCCCCGACAGCGAATGGCTGCAACTGACCTTCCGTTTTGTCGATAAAGACCCACAGAAGCTCGACTACATCTCCCGCCTGATTGCCCGCGGTACAGCGCAGAAGCACTTCGTACCTGGCGCCTGATTCGGCGGCGTCCTTCAGTCAGTCATCGCGAGCAGGCTCGCTCCCACAGTGATCTCTGTTGTTCACAAAATTTGTGTCCACAGCAGATCCAGTGTGGGAGCGAGCCTGCTCGCGATGGGGTCACCAGCGGCACTAGAGCCCTATCGGCCAACCCATTTTGAAACATCCGTCGACTACGCTGGTCCATCCAGCTGCTAGGCTGCTGTACAGGCCTTCATTTCGACAGAATTTTTGCCCATGTTTTTGCCCCTGCTGTTTGCCTGTGGTCTTGTCCTGGCCTCCACCTCGGCCGTGGCCATGACGATCTACAAATCCACCGATGCCAATGGCGTGGTGTCCTACAGCGATCGCCCCAGCAAGGGCGCGCAGGTGTTCGTGTTCCGTGATCGCATGGTCGAACGTCTCGAGCGCCAGGTGTTTCTCGATATCAAGAAACAGAAGGGCGCGGACGCGGTGTTCGTGCGCAACGACTTGTACGCGCCGGTGGAGATCGAATTGAGTTTTGCCGGGCTACGCAACGTCAGCGGGGCGCCGAGCCGGCCGATCCGGCGGGTGCTGCCGGCGCGCAGTAACCTGCGTCTGGCGCTGCTCACGGCCACGCGCCCCGGAAAGCCTTTGGTGTATACCCCGCGGTTCGAATACTCCCTGGGCGACCCTGCAGGCACGGCGCAGGCTTATCGCTACCCGCTGCCGTGGCGTGGTGGTCCGTTTCGGCTGAGCCAGGGGGCCAACGGTCAATACAGCCACTATGGCCCCAAAAACCGTTATGCCATGGACATCGCCATGCCCGAGGGCACGCCGATCATCGCGGCGCGCGGCGGCGTGGTGGTCAAGACGGAAAATCACCAGACCGGCCGTGGCACCGACCCGTCGGGCAACTTCGTGCGGGTGCTGCACGATGACGGGACCATGGGTGTGTACCTGCACCTGCAAAAAGGCTCGGTGAGCGTGCGGGAAGAGCAACGGGTGATGGTGGGAACGCCGCTGGCGCTGTCGGGCAATACCGGCAACAGTTCAGGTCCGCACCTGCATTTCGTGGTGCAGCGCAATACCGGGTTGGGGCTGGTGTCGATTCCCTACCAGTTCAATCAACCGGTGGGCGACTTGCCCAACTTTGCGTTGGGCAAGCAGTAAGCGGCTGGCGCCGATCTACTGTGGCGAGGGAGCTTGCTCCCGCTGGGTCGCGAAGCGGCCCCAAAAGCGACGACTGCTTCGCAGCCGAGCGGGAGCAAGCTCCCTCGCCACAGAGATTGTGCATGCCTTGTAGAAAGGTGGGGCTCAACCGAGCATCAACACCTTCGCCAGAATAATCTTCGGTCCTTTCATCTTCTTGATGATGATCCGCAGGCCTTCGACTTCCAGCACTTCTTCCTCTTCCGGCACGCGCTTGAGGGTTTCATAGACCAGCCCGGCGAGGGTCTCGGCCTCGATGTGGTCCAGGTCGATACCCAGCAGGCGCTCGACCTTGAACAACGGCGTGTCACCGCGCACCAGCAGCTTGCCCGGCTGATAGGCCAGGATGCCGCGCTCGGCCTTGCGGTGTTCGTCCTGGATGTCGCCCACCAGCACTTCCAGCACGTCTTCCATGGTCAGGTAACCGATGATGTTGCCGTCGGCTTCTTCAACCAGGGCGAAGTGCGAGCCGCCCTTGCGGAACTGCTCCAGCAGCTGCGAGAGCGGCATGTGCCGCGACACGCGCTCCAGTGGGCGGGTGAGTTCGGCCAGGTTGAACGACTCGGGAATGTGATCCAGGGCCGCCAGTTCCAGCAGCAGGTCCTTGATGTGCAGCAGGCCGACGAACTCCTGGCGATCGCTGTCGTACACCGGATAGCGGCTGAACTTGTGGCGACGGAACATCGCCAGGATCTCCTTGAGCGGCGCATTGAACTCCAGCGTCACCAGGTCTTCCCGGGAGTTGGCCCAGTCCACCACTTCCAGCTCGCCCATTTCCACAGCCGAGGCCAGCACACGCATGCCCTGGTCGCTTGGGTCCTGGCCACGGCTGGAGTGCAGGATCAGTTTCAGTTCTTCACGGCTGTAATGGTGCTCGTGATGCGGGCCGGGTTCGCCTTGGCCGGCGATACGCAGGATGGCGTTGGCGCTGGCATTGAGCAGGTAGATCGCCGGGTACATGGCCCAGTAGAACAGGTACAGCGGCACGGCGGTCCACAGCGACAGCAGCTCGGGCTTGCGGATCGCCCAGGATTTGGGCGCCAGCTCACCGACCACGATGTGCAGGTACGAAATGATGAAGAACGCGGTGAAGAACGACACGCCCTTGATCACTTCCGGTGACTCAACGCCGACCGCGCCCAGCAGCGGCTCCAGAACGTGGGCGAACGCCGGCTCACCGACCCAGCCCAGGCCCAGGGAGGCCAGGGTGATACCCAGTTGACAGGCCGACAGGTAAGCATCGAGCTGGCTGTGAACGGTACGCAGGATATGCCCGCGCCAGCCGTTTTTCTCAGCGATGGCCTCGACCCGGGTCGAGCGCAGTTTGACCATGGCAAATTCGGCCGCAACGAAAAAGCCGTTGAGCAGAACCAGGATCAGAGCAAAAAGAATCATGCCGAATTCGGCGAAGAGTGTTGCCAGGGACAAGCCAGGGGAAGGGTCCATGATGGAGTTTTGCGGGTTCCGTATATTCGAAAGGATTGGAAATGAGTGCCTGAAAAGGCAGGCACAAGTCAGCCAATGTAGCGGCTGACTGGGCCGTTGCCTAGTGGCGAGTGCTGGCCGGTCTCAATCGGCGGCGCGGGTGAGGCGCGCGCGAACCGTCTGTGCCGGGGCAAAATGGCAGGTAAACGTACTGCCATGGCCGGGCACGCTGCTGATTTCCATGCGCCCGCGATGCCGCAGTAACACGTGCTTGACGATCGCCAGGCCCAGCCCGGTGCCGCCGGTATTGGAGTTGCGGCTGGAATCGACGCGGTAGAAACGTTCGGTCAGGCGCGGCAGGTGTTTGCTGTCGATGCCGATGCCCGAATCCTGCACGCTCAGGTGTGCGCCTTGGCCGTCGCCCCACCAGCGAACGTGAATCCGGCCTTGTTCCGGCGTGTACTTGACGGCATTGAACACCAGATTGGAGAAGGCACTGCGCAATTCGGCCTCGCTGCCCTTGAGCTGCACGTTAGGGTCGGCTTCAAGGGTGATGGTCTGCTGCTTGGGCCCGGAGAGTTCCTGGGCATCCTCAACAATGATTTGCAGCAAGTCGTCGACAGGCACCGGCTGGTTGTCCGAGGGGTAATCGGTGGCTTCAAGTTTGGCCAGCAGCAGCAGGTCATTGAGCAGGGTCTGCATACGCCCGCTTTGCTGGTGCATCTGCTGCAACGCGCGGCTCCAGCGTGGGTTCACTTCCTCGACATTGTCCAGCAGGGTTTCCAGATACCCGCAGATCACGGTCAACGGTGTGCGCAATTCATGGGAGACGTTGGCGACGAAGTCTTTGCGCATCTGTTCCAACTGATGGATGCGCGTCACGTCACGCACCAGCATCAAGTGCTCGTTGTTTCCGTAGCGCGTGAGGTACAGCTGAATGCGCACCCGGTCATTGGTGGGCGAAGGAATCTCCAGCGGCTCGGCGTAGTTTTCCTGTTCGAAGTATTCCTTGAAGCGAGGGTGGCGCACCAGGTTGGTCACCGGCTGGCCGCTGTCTTGAGGGGTCTTGAGGCCCAGCAGGGTTTCGGCGGCGCGGTTCCACCATTCCAGGTTGCCATCGCTGTCGAGCATGATCACCGCGTCCTTGAGCGCCGCAGTGGACTCCTGGACCCGGTCGATCACCGCTTGCAGGCGGCCACGCACGCGCTGGTCACGCCGTTGCAGGTGATAGATGCTGTCGAATACCTCACCCCACAGGCCATAGCCGTCGGGCGGGGCCTTGTCGGGTTTATGCAGGCGCAGCCACTCATGCATGCGCAGCAGTTGCTTGAGCGTCCAGGCCAGGTACAGCGCCAGGCCCGCAGCCAGACTCCAGCCGTAGAAGCCGGTGATCAGGCCCACGACCAGACAGCCGGTCACTAGCAACAACATGTGGCGAATCAGGGTGCCATGCCAGTTTTGATTCAATTGAACGCGCGTCCTTGTCAGCTTGTCGGGCGGTAAGGGCTCGGGTCAGGCCTTGGTCGAAAAACGATAACCGGTGCCGCGCACAGTTTGTACCAGATTCTCATAGGCATCGCCGAGGGCTTTGCGCAGGCGACGAATGTGCACGTCCACGGTGCGCTCCTCGACATAAACATTACCGCCCCAGACCTGGTCCAGCAGTTGCCCACGGGTATAGGCGCGCTCCTGGTGAGTCATGAAAAATTGCAGCAGGCGGTATTCGGTCGGGCCCATCTCGGCGGGTTTGCCGTCGATGGTCACGCGGTGGCTGATGGGGTCCAGCAGCAGGCCGCCGACTTCAATCGGTGCCTCGCCATCGGTCGGACCGGCGCGCCGCAACACGGCCTTCAGGCGTGCCACCAGCTCCCGAGGGGAAAACGGCTTGGTGATGTAGTCGTCGGCACCGACTTCCAGGCCCTGGATCTTGTTGTCTTCTTCGCCCTTGGCGGTGAGCATGATGATCGGGATATCACCGGTCAGCTCATCGCGCTTGAGGCGTCGCGCCAGTTCAATGCCAGACGTACCGGGAAGCATCCAGTCCAGCAGAATCAGGTCGGGCTTGCGGTCGACGATGATGGCGTGGGCCTGTTGGGAGTTTTCTGCTTCCATGCAGTCATAGCCGGCCATCTCCAACGCAACGGCGATCATCTCGCGGATGGGCGCTTCGTCGTCGACGATCAGAATGCTCCTGCCAACCATGGGGTAATCCTCTTGTCATTTAACTGTCTTGCGCCGCATTAGATAACGGAATTATTGCAGTCGTGTGACACTTGTTTCGGCACCCGGCAGTGTAGAGGATCCTGGACTAAGCTTTTGAGTCCGATTCCTGACAACTGCAAAAGAAGGTTTCCATGACTTACCTTACCCAATCCATCAAGGCTCTGGGCCTGGCGGTTGCCTTGGTGCTGCCGGCGCTGGCGTACGCGGCTGACGAACCGGCGATGATCAAAGATGGCATGCTGACCGACCACAAGGGCATGACGTTGTATACCTTTGAAAAAGACCAAGGCGGCAAGTCAGCGTGCGTCGCCAAATGTGCCGAGAACTGGCCACCGCTCAAGGCTGAAAGCGCTGCCATGCCCATGGGTAAATGGACCGTGATTACGCGCGACGACGGGTCGTCGCAGTGGGCCTACGACGGCAAGCCGCTGTACACCTTCGTGAAGGACGAGAAAGAAGGAGACAAGACCGGTGACGGCGTAATGGGCGGTGCCTGGAAGGTTGCCAAGCCCAAGTAGCTGATCGGTGCTAAAACGCTTTTGTGGCCGGGGAGCAAGCTCCCCCGCCACAAAGATTTCATGACCGTGGGTTCAGCGCTGGGTCAGCGGTCTCACCGCAACGCGTAATCCAGCACAATCCCCACGAAAATCGCCAACCCGGCCCAATGGTTGTGCAAAAAAGCCTTGAAGCAGCGCATCCGGTCCCTGCTGCGGGTGTACCAGAATTCCCAGGCAAAACACCCGGCAGCGGCCACAAGCCCCAAGTGGAACCAGCCGCCCAACTGGAATTTCGACCCGGCCAGCAGCAGGCAACCCAAGGCCAGGCCCTGCAGCGTCAGGATGATCACCCGGTCGGCATCGCCAAACAGAATGGCCGTGGACTTGACGCCGATCCGCAAGTCATCGTCCCGGTCAGTCATCGCGTAATAGGTGTCGTAACCCACCGTCCACAGCAGGTTGGCGATGTACAGCAGCCAAGCCGCCGCCGGCAAACTCCCGGTTTCGGCAGTGAACGCCATCGGCATGCCCCAGGAGAACGCTGCCCCCAGCACCACTTGCGGATAGTAGGTGTAGCGCTTCATGAACGGGTAACTGAACGCCAGCGCCAGCCCGCCGAGGGACAGCAAGATGGTCGGTGCATTGGTGCACAGCACCAGCAGGAAGCTCACGCCCATCAGCACCGCGAAGAACACCAGCGCCTCTTTCGAACTGATCTTGCCGCTCACCAGCGGGCGCTGTTCGGTGCGTTTGACGTGGCCGTCCACCTTGCGGTCGGCCCAGTCGTTGATCACACAACCACCGGCGCGAGTCAGGACCACGCCAAGCACGAAAATCACGATGTTGGCCAGGGACGGCGAACCTTCGCCGGCAATCCACAAGGCCCACAACGTCGGCCATAACAGCAGATAGATGCCGATGGGCTTGTCCAGACGCGTCAGTTGCACGAAGTCCCACGCCCGCGGGTTCAGGCGGTTCAAGGATTTGAGCAGTTGCACGTACATCAGCAATTCTCCGAATAGGCGCGGGCGACGGTCCACAGGCGCGGCAGGAAAATTTCCGCCACCAGCACACTCAACGTTCCGCGATCAAAACGCGAACGGCGGCCCCACAGTTCACGAGCGCGCACCTCAGCCGGCAACCATTGTTCGGGGTAATGGCAAACCTCGATGGCCCGGCGCTGGAACGCCTGGTCGCAAAACAGCAACTCGCCCAGGGAGCGACTGCCCAGCTCGTCCATCTGCAAACCGTCGCCCTGCAACGCGCTACGCGCCGCCACACTGCGGGCAAACACCCAGGCCTCGCCATGGCCGCGCAGATACACCTCGCGTACCCAGCCTTCGCTGCCCTCGGCCAGATCCAGCGCGGCACATTCATCGGCACGCAAGGGTTGCCAACCTTCGAACAGCGGCGTCACGCTGAAACGCTCATCCGACAGCCGTGTCAGGCGCCGGGTCAGGGACCCTTCGTCGAACAGCCAGTCGAGCACACAGGCGTCAGGGCGAGGCGACAGCAGGGGCTGGGGCAACCATTGGAGTGTAGGAAATATCGAATTTGTATGCGGCACAGAGGTCTTGAATGGCAGCAAATGAGGCCGCGAGCTTACCATGTCGGTTGGCGAATTTGATTCAGCGGGGCGGTCTTAGCGTCGATCATGCTTGCATCTATCGCGACCGATCAGTACAAAACGCCCTGAGCCGGAAGGGGCAGCTTTACATCGACCCAACCATACCGGCAAATGCCGACACCTGAGGAAGTACCTGAATGAAAAAGTGGCAATGTATTGTCTGCGGCCTGATCTACGATGAAGCCCTTGGCTGGCCGGATGACGGCATCGCGCCCGGCACTGCCTGGCAGGACGTACCCGAAGACTGGCTCTGCCCGGACTGCGGCGTGGGTAAATCGGATTTCGAAATGATCGCTATCTGATCGTTTCCTGCATGGAGAGCTACATGGAGAGCAACATGAGCGCACCTGTCGTCATCGTCGGTACGGGCCTTGCCGGTTACAACCTGGCCCGGGAGTTTCGCAAACTCGACAGCGAAACTCCGCTGCTGCTGATCAGCGCCGATGACGGTCGCTCCTACTCCAAGCCGATGCTCTCCACAGGCTTTGGCAAAAACAAAGACGCCGACGGCCTGAGCATGGCCGAGCCGGGCGCCATGGCCGAGCAACTGAACGCCGAAGTGCGCACCCACACCCGCATCAGCGGCATCGATCCGGGCCACAAACGCTTGTGGATCGGCGAAGAAACGGTGAACTACCGCGACCTGATCCTGGCCTGGGGCGCAGAAACCGTGCGCGTGCCGGTACAGGGTGATGCCTCGGACCTGATCTTCCCCATCAACGATCTGGAAGACTACGCACGCTTTCGCGCAGCGGCCGCCGGCAAGCGCCGGGTGCTCTTGCTCGGTGCCGGGCTGATTGGCTGCGAATTCGCCAACGACCTGATCCTGGGCGGTTACGAAGTGCAACTGGTCGCGCCGTGCGAGCAAGTCATGCCGACCCTGCTGCACCCTGCGGCCGCCGCTGCGGTACAGGCCGGGCTGGAAAGCCTCGGTGCGCGTTTCCACCTGGGGCCGGTGCTCAATCGCCTGCAACGGGTGGCCGACGGGCTGGAGGCGCACCTGTCCGACGGCCAGGTGATCGCCTGCGACCTGGTGGTCTCGGCCATTGGCCTGCGCCCCCGCATCGACTTGGCCGCCGCTGCCGGCCTGGTGGTCAATCGCGGCGTGGTGGTCGATCGCCACCTGAAAACCTCCCACGCCAACATCTACGCCCTGGGCGACTGCGCCGAGGTCGACGGCTTGAACCTGCTGTACGTCATGCCGCTGATGAGCTGCGCCCGTGCCCTGGCCCAAACCCTGGCCGGCAACCCGACCGCGGTGCGCTACGGTGCCATGCCAATTACCGTGAAAACCCCGGTGTGCCCACTGGTGGTTTCGCCACCACCACGGGGCAGCGAAGGCGTGTGGAGCGTCGAAGGGCAGGGCTGTGACATCAAGGCCCTGTGCCGCGACGCCAACGGCAACCTGCTGGGTTACGCCCTGACCGGCGCGGCGGTGATGGAAAAACTGGCACTGAACAAAGAGCTTCCAGCGCTGCTGGCGTAAATGCCAGTCCTTCTGTCGTAAATACCCTGCTTTCGGCGCGACAAAGGCCGCCCTGACACTGGCGCCGCCTGCGGCCCCGTGCCATCCTCACTCCCGTCTGCCGCAGAGTAGAGCCTGCGGCGCCTTAGGGGCTGTTTCCATGAGTACAGCCCAGACATAACAACAAAAAAACCGTCAAAAGGGGCTTCATTCATGCGTAAACCAGAACTCGCCGCCGCCATCGCGGAAAAGGCTGACCTCACTAAAGAGCAAGCCAACCGCGTCCTCAACGCCGTTCTCGAAGAAATCACCGGCGCCCTGCACCGCAAGGACAGCGTCACCCTGGTAGGCTTCGGCACCTTCCTGCAGCGCCACCGCGGCGCGCGTACCGGCAAAAACCCACAGACCGGTGAGCCGGTGAAGATCAAGGCCAGCAACACGGTCGCCTTCAAGCCGGGCAAAATGTTGAAGGACAGCGTCAATCCATAATCGCCGCGGGTTCCCCGGTTAGGGGGCAAACGGTAGAAAAAAAGGGCATGCCGATTGAGTCGGATGCCCTTTTTTTATGCTTGTGTCCCGAACGTCGAAGGCACCCAACCGCCAATGTGGGAGCGAGCCTGCTCGCGATGGCCGCCTGTTGGTTGGGCGAGGGGATTTATCCCCGCTCGGCGGCGCAGCCCAGATTAACGCCCGTATACCTTCTGCAACTGCGCCTCTGTCAGCGCATCCTCGAACGGCACCGGCACTGATTTCACCGCGCCGTAGAGGTTGCGATAACGCCAGTAACTGCCGTTGTGGGCCAGTTGATAACCGCGCTCGACCACGCGCTGACCATCGAGCACATAACGCAAGGTTTCCTGGGCGGCTGGCGGTGGGGTCGGCAGCATCAGGTCGGTGGTCAGCACGCGCATCGATTCGTCGATGCACTCGTCCAGCACCGCCGTGACTTGCGTCAGATCCAGGCTGCCATCATCAATGCAGCGGCTGCCGCAACGCCGAATCGGCTGGCTGGTGACTTCGATGCGCATGCGGTACAGCGCCGAACCGGCAATATCCTGGACCTGCACCTGATTGATCAGCACGAAACTGCCGCGATCGGGGGTGAGCATCAGTTTAGGTTCGACCAGTAGGCGCGCGGTCACGGGCCCCATTCCCTGCTTGAGGCCGGCCGCCAGCGAAGCCTGCTGGAAACGCTGTTGCAGACGTTCCTGCAACGGCACGCCCGCCAACAGGTCGGCCAGCGGGCGCGACTCCTTGGCCGCAGCGGTTTCCGCATCCCGCTGCAAGCTGCCGCTGCCCATCTGGGTATTGATCAGGCTGGCGACCAGCAAACCGGCAAGACCGGCGGTGTTGCCGGAACTGGCGATCAGATTATGGCTCGACGACGCGGCCTGCTGCGCGGCCTTGGCGTCGACCACAGTGCTGGCCCCCACGAACGCCGGCGGCAGCTGTACATCCACCTTGACCCCATGGGCCTGGACGTAAGTCACCGCCTCTTGCGACTTGAAACCGGCCGGCGGCGCAGGCTTCTGCGCGCAACCGGCCAGCACCAGCAGGGCCAGCGTGCCGGCCGCTAACAGCGCCCGTTTCATTGTTGTTCGAACGGGGTGATCATTTGCTGGCGGCTGGTATCCATCGCCTGGTAGAAGGCGTTGGTCAGATTGGCGTAGTTAGGCTCGTCCCACTCACCCTGAGCGGCCTGCACAACGGCAAAAGGTTTGAACCACAGCAGCTTGTTGTCGGCCAGATCAACCACCATGCCTTGCCCGCCCACCTGGGCCATCGGCACGCTGGTCGGCACGACGCTGTAATAGCTGCGAGTGGCGCCGGTAGCCAGAATGTTGACCAACAACAGGCGATCCACCCCGTAAGTCGCCTTGAGCGGCGTCAGGTCGCGGACTGTGTAGCCTTCGCGGAAACTGACTTCCTTATAGACCTTCAGATCCACCGGCTCGTCGATTCGTTTGGCCTTGTACCCCTTGGCCTGCAACTTGGCGACAATGGCGTCCGGCAGCGTGTTGAGGTCCTTGACTTGCCATTTCTCGACACTGTCGCTGAGCGTGCTGTTAACGCCCTTGTTGATGGCAAAATCCAGAAGACCCTGATTGCCGGTCAGCGCCAGCACAGGCTCGGGCACTACGGTAATTGCCACGCCGATGGTTGGATCCTTGGCATCCCAGAACTGATGGTCCAGCGGTACGGGAGGTTGAACGTGGGCGCAGCCGGTAAGCGTGAGGCAGGCGAGTAACGTCAGTGCAGCGAGGGTGCGGAAGGTGTGAAAAGACATGCATCAAGTCCTTATGATTTAAAAACGATGCTGCCTGTGTCGGCAGCATCGGGCAGGACTATAGTGGCAGATTGATATATTTTTTAGGCTGTGTTGCAGCGCGCACGATCCAGAAGCGCCATCAGCATCACCATGCCTCTACACTCGGCGCAGGTGGATGCGCATTGCAGACCTGCATGCATCTTATGGTCATATGCGGTTTGTTGCGGCTGGCAGATATCGGCCTAAAACGGTCGTTCGCAGGCTTCATAAAATTGCAATTGTCAGATCGTTACCCATATGAGCTTTTCAACTCTCTGTATTCTTCCATCCGACCACTCAAGTTTCACAAGGTGCTTTGACTTGGTGCTGAGGCCCACGGATGCAATGAGTTCAACAGCCTGATGAACATCAAGAAACTGCAGCGGAAATTTTTCATTGATCTCGCACTCTGAAATAACTTCATTTCCTTCAGGAAACTCTATTGAGACATTCTGTGCGAGTGCCTTACCTTTATTCCAAATCTTCAGACGATATTTGTTACTTCCCAGCTTTAGAAAGGACGCGCCGAGCTCAGCTTGCTTTTCGACCTCAATTACCGTGGTTTCTTTCTCAAGCAATAACTGATTAAGTTTCTCTTGTGTAAGAATCAGTTTTTGCTGGCGATTATTAAACTTAATAGTTTTGAAGGTCGCGTAGATTGAAAAAAATAATGCAAAACCTGCGATTATGTCCCCGGAATCGACCACAAAGCTAATCATTTGAATTTAATATTCTTGCTGCCCTTGAACGCATCTTTCAAAGTCTTTCTCATCTGGTCGGCAATGTCTTTTGCAATGTTTGACTTTACTTCATTTAAGTTCTCCTGAATATTTTCACTATTCTCGCGCAAAAGCTCATCGCGCTGGATCACTCTCTCGCACTGAACGCATTTGACCTCAGGGCTCTCACTCGTTTCAGATTCAAAAGATGACCCTCCACAAGTCGGGCACTGTAATGCAATAGTACGGGAGTGCTTATCAAGATTCATAATCAACCTCAGCTGCTTGAGATAGGGGGGGCTGAAATGCGTGCTGCCTAGGATAGAGTATAGTCCAAGCTCAAAAACAAGTGCTCACTGCATTTAGCTGTCCGTCTCATTCACGTCAAAAAGGGGCAGCGGCCAAAACTGTCTCTAGGGCTCACATCTGCTTTCAGCCAGGAGTTGCCTATCACGAAAGGCATAAGCCGGCCTATACCGGGCATGCACGATGCATATTACGAACTAAGAGCTTTAGTAAAATTCTATTTTAATTTCAGTAGTTTATGCTCATCCGAGCTCAGCATACTGCAGGCAGGAGACCTGCCCTCGGGACTATTTTGGTAAATCTGAACCAAAAATTTCGACACACACTACGCTCGCGTCTATTCTCTGCCCATCATTACAAATATGGCATATATCAATTGAGAATATATATGCGGTTTTTTGAGAACCCAAAGCTATACATGTAGAGCGATTTACAGCTTCACCAATTTTCATCGCCAAAATAAAAAGGATCGAAATCTAGGAGAACACCATGATTAACGTCAACATGAGATTTAATGACGGGACTTATGAAAGGCTAAGGGATTGGATTCAAAGTGGCACTCTTGATCTTATGGAAGGTGCATATTGGTTGGTGGCCGAGCTTTATGACATTGAAAAAACAGGGTGGGTCAAAGGCAATTGTGTCGCGGGAAATACACCAATACGCGTTTGGCATCTCCAACAAAAGCCTTGCAGTGTATTGTACAGGGATAGAAAGCCTTCTCCCCTTCAATTAAATCTAACCATAGATAGAGCTATTAATGGCAACCAGGAAAGGGACTGGACTAAACTGGGGAAATCTGTCTTGGTGGAGCCGTCCGGCCCGTAACGATGCAAGGTGCCAAAATGAAAAAGTCAGTTTCATCCTTAATTGGTTTAATTGAAGAAAAGTCCAAAAAAGATCCAGTGTCACGTAGGATATGGTCTACAGCCACGATTACTAATAACTTTGCGCGAGCTATAAAGACCCTTAGACGCCAACTCGATTGGAGCGAAGAAACACTTGCCAAAAAAATTGGCTGCTCTACAGATGTGATTTTTAACATCGAGAACCCAACCCCAAGAAATATACCAAGACTTGAAGATATGATCGCTATCGCTCAAGCCCTCGGTGGAGAGTTAAGTGTTGATGTAAAACCGGTCGAAATAAGCTCCAAAAGCACAATATCTTCGACAAACACCCTTGTCGAAATAATGCAGGATGTTGATACATTAAGACGACAGTATCTTTTAAGTCCTAGCGATCATGAATCTCTTGCTGTTGTTTCGGTTAATTCGGAGGGACACGTAAGGCTCCCTAAAACCATTGAGATTGAAGTGGACAGCGATGCCATTTTCCACAGTATTCCTATGCAGGTAAAATTTGATGAACCCTAATTACTGGCCATCATTGCTTGGGCTAATAGGAACGATCTTATTGGCGGTAGTACCCATTCGGGTTGAGTGGTTTAGGTTTCGATCAAGGAGGTTAGACGGAGCCACTCCGTCCAATCCTCTCTTGGCAGAATTAGTCAACCAATCAAAAGCGACTCGAGAAGCTATAATAGTGGCGAAGTGGACCATTCGCGACTCTATGTGTGTTATTTTTGGGGTTTTCTTTTTGATGGCTTCATATGTTATCCAACTACTTTCATAGCAAATTCTTGAAATCCCCCTCTGTTCTTGAGCTGTTATGGATGATCTGAAATACCTAATAGCAGATACGAATATCTACCATTGTTCATAGAATAAGTAGACGGATTATTTCCTGATATTCAGGCTGCCGCCCTTCTTCTCCTCAACCAACTTGCTCAAACCGCGGCCATTTCATGAACAACCCCCCCCGAATCCGCCAGAAGCAAATTCCACTGCTACGTCCGCAAAATCCAAAGCCAAGCAGCTAGACGAAATCACCAAACGCGTGCTTGTTGCTGCCGAAACCGGAAAAATCTCAAGATGGACCAAAACCGGGCCAGCTATTCACCGTCGTGAAAGGCCTCGATAACGAATGCCTGCTCGCCAACCTCAACGAGACGTTAGCTTCGGCTGATGCCATGGTGAGTGATCTGGCGTTTGATCTGGATGGATCGAGGCGTCATGTGGCGCAGGGCATCCAGCAGTTGATTGAGCTGAGTTCGTTGCTGGCGAATCGGGTGTCGGATAACGTGGAACCGCGACAATAGTATTCAGCCCCAACGAAAAACCCCGACGTTTTGCGTCGGGTTTTGGTTCTTCTATCTGCAGAAGCGGACGATTAAGCTGTAAATATTCTCAAATTTCTTTTCCCGCATATCCACCGCGGTCCTTCCTAGCGATAGGCCGCAAACGGCCAGAAGTGGACAAATTGGATTGGCCTTGCACCTGCTTTGCACCTCGTTTGAATCTAAACTGTAAGCACGACGTGAGAATGGCATCCGGTACGCCGTTTCGGCGACGGACGGCCGGTGGTATGCTCAAGCCCACATGGAGGATGTATGGTTCAAAAAAAAATGTCACCGGCAACACAAACGCTACAACAGCAACTGGACGGAGAAAGACGTTTAGTTTCTTTTGATAGCTATGACCTGAGTGTTCGCCAACTACTCGATATGTTTGAGTCAGGCGAAATTGATGTGCCACCTGAATATCAACGGCAATTCATTTGGGATGAAAGTCGAGAGTCACAGCTCATTGAATCTGTTCTGTTGGGTATTCCGGTACCTAGTTTGTTTATGGCGACGAATAGTGACTCCACTTGGGAGATTGTTGACGGCGTACAGCGACTAGGAACGCTTGCACATTTTCTCGGTAGCCCTAAGCTTTTAAAAAAAATAAATCGCTCAACTCCGTTAGAGATCGAAGAGCTGGAGAAGCTCTCCGCACTCAACAAAACTGTTTACGAAGATCTTCCGAAATCAGTGCAACTGATGTTCTCAACTAGGCCGATGCGCGTAACAGTTTTAAATGACAAAAGTGATCAAAACGTACGTTTTGACTTATTCGAGCGATTAAATACTGGCGGCATATCGCTAACAAATCAAGAAATCAGAAATTGCGTATTTCGAGGTCCCTTTAATGAGGACATCAAAAGGCTTGCGCTTGATAAAAATTTCACCTCAATGATTAACCTTAAATCAGGTGATTTAAATAATGGAACTGCAGAAGAGCACGCGCTTCGCTTTTTTGCTTTCTATGATCAATATAAGCAGTTTGATCACAGTGTAAAGGATTTCTTAAATGAGTACATGCAACGTTATTCATCAAAAAAAATCTCTCCAAATCTAGAAAAAATATTTAAGAAAACTTTCGCCCTTCTGAACAAAAACCTTCCCAAAGGCGTGGTCAGAGGCAATCGAGGTGTCACCCCCGTCAACCTTTTTGAAGGTATTGTCGTTGGTACTGCGCTGGCAATAAAGTCGGGAAAGCCCATTGTTGAGGGGAATCTCGTAAAGCTATTAGACGATGAAAAGTTGCGCACATTCACTACCGGAGCGACGAACACAAAAAAATCTGTTGTTGGCAGAATTGAATACGTTCGTGATGCCTTGATCTAATGCTTACTGCAGTCAGAGCAGAAACCGCGGCCAGGCTTACGGAAGTTTTTCAGCTGATTGAGTTAATTCGACGGCTAGAATCTTCTCCGCCTCAACCTGATCCTGCAGAAGCAAAAATACTGCGCGGTCTATTCTGGGTCCATTTGTATGCGGCTCTTGAATATGCCGTAAATTCTAGCACTCAGCGATTTCTTCAAGCTGTTGAAGCATTGAACGTGCCACCAGAACATTTGAAACCATGTTTTTTCAGTGTGGCTTTGGAGCCGAATTTTTCGGCTTTACGAAATGTTGGAGAAGATAAACGTTGGACCAAAAGAATGGAATTTTTAGGGGCTCAGTCTTCGATGATTCCAAATAAGATCAACGCGGATATATTTGGGCTTTACCTTCAAAATATTTGGGCCGAAAAAATAGAAGCTTTATTCGCTTGTTTTGGTATCACGCAAGCAATTGTGCCCGACCCTTCGTACAAGCCTTATATTGACGAATTGGTCATGCATAGAAATGGAATAGCCCATGGGCGGACCAGCGCATTAGGTGTCGGCTCTGCTAGGCGGTCTCCTGATCTTTTATTAAGGTACGAAGCTATCAGCGCTACGTGCAAGTATATTTTTGATTGTTTAGAGCAACACCATACCTCTCGTGGAGTCATTCAACCTATTCGCAGGGTGGGCTACCCATAGCGCAAGGTGAAAACCAGAGAGCTTGCATTTAGATATACATCGGGTGCGTGGAGTCGCTCAAAATAGCTCCAGCAACGTAAAGCTATTTCAGGAATATTTTTAGAATGGAGTCTAATATGAGTTTGGAAAAAAAATCTGTCACCGATGATCACAGGCAAAGGGCTATTTCCAAGCTTAAATTAGAATTAAATAACGATATATCTGGCGCCGTTCGGGAGGCCCGCTATTGTAGTTTGTGGGATTTGCTGCGTCTACTTTATGATTTTCGACTTGCGCGACTATGCATGATTTTGCCTGAGTATCGTCAAGCAATGTCCGCTGCTGATATCGCAACCTTTCATCTTAATGATGATGCTATGAAGTACGCGATATCATTAGCTGTCAAGTATGGCAAGTGGGATAGATTATCAGCAATTAACACTCCACTTGTTGACTTCGATATTAATAGGGTGCATAAGCTCGAGGGGCTCACGCGGTATATAAATGCTAAATTTGAAACCGAAATACTCCTTAACATCGCTGAGGTGAGAGTTTCAGGCGATAGAGACGAGACGTGCGAAGTCGATCTTCAGGCTGGGCTCCTTGATCCCAACCGAAATATGCAAATGCAATTTGGTTTGCGAATCGAGAAATTTACTCGGGACGAAAAGAATGATCCTGTTCCTATACCTCAGCTGCTGGAACGATTTAGAAGCGATTACTCTGCGTTAGCTGAGTTATACGAACAAGATAATGGGATATCTATGGAGGTTTTTTGTCAAGGAATGCTTGAAATTTATGAGCATCTTGTTGCCAGAGGCATCGAAGTAGAGGCCGAGCTTCTAGAGGTTGACGGTGACCGAGTGAATCCCTTTTCGGCTGAGACATTTATAAAGCTTTCGCGCACTTTTATTATGACGGACGCAGAAATGGAAAACGTCCTCAATCCTGAATTTTTAGCATATTTGCGCCGCAACCCCTTTGATCCTGATGCAGTTAGCGATTCTGAATTAAGATATCACTACGTTTCAAGGCGCCCATTCATTCTTGGTCAAGGGTTCGCTATATTTAGTCCAGAGCTTGTATTTGATAGCGTGTTGGGCAATGCACGTTATACATTTTTGGAAAGTATAACCTCAAAGCAAAAATTTATGCAGCAGAGCGCTTCGCAGTTTATTGATGACATTGCGGATGCCGCATTGGCTAACGGGTATCACGTCATAGGACGTGACATTTATCTTAAAGAGGGGAAGAAAGATATTGGTGATATTGATCTTTTTCTTTGGAATAAGGAATTAAATCACTGCCTGCTAATTGAGGCCAAAAATCATATGCTGCCGCTGCCTGTTTATTTCAGAAACCCGAGTGCTGTTGATGAGCACATTTCACGAAATAGAGACTGGGAAATTAAAGTTCAGCGTCGGCTAAGTCATTTGAAAGGCGAAGGTAGAAGTTTTTGTGTGATTGGCAACTGGGATTATCTCGTTGTCTCGCTTATGCCTGAACCACTTTCGCATGTTACGGATCTTCTAGTGCTTAGCTTGGATGAGTTTGGTGCTTGGCTATCTGAAAACCCACGTCCCACGAAATTTTCTGAACTGCATAATATATTGCACACTCCCAAGGCAGCGCAGTACTCGCCTGAAGATCTTCAACAAATGCAGGATGACGGATTTGTTTTGATGAGGGAGTCAATCAGAAAATTATAGGCGCGGTTTCATTTATTGTCTTCCCGTTACGCGTATAGCCCCAAGTCATGAGTTCCTGCGTAACGCCCGGATCCGGCGAGGGAAGTTTATAGACTGTCCGGAGCCGAGTGGCAGCTATTGGCCGTTTTCTGCCTGCCGTGACCGGCTGGCAACGACCAAGACGGCCGTTGGCCAAAAGCAGCCAATCGGGTTCGTCTTGTAAATCGGGGATTTATTCGATCAACCACGCCCCTGTACGTCCGTCCAACCTACGCACACTCGCCCAGAGGTCGTATAAGTCGTCAGCCATGCGTTCTGCGATGCGAGCTCTCTTTTCAGGGTTGGTCAGTACCATCAAATGCTCATCGCTGGGGTTTTTCATGTTGAGTTCAGTGGTGTAGCGCCATAGCAAACCGTTGCTACTCACTCCGTTGTTTTCTAACAGCGCTGTCAGTGCATCCAGGCGGCTGTAATCATTCGGGTGGGACTCAGCATCGCAGTAATAACCGCAGTAAAAACGGTGATTGAGTTCGATGTAAACCGCGCCTGATACAGAGCCTAGCTCGTAAAAAAGGCCAAAATGGCGGTTATCCCTGACCGCGCTGTAGTAGCGATCGATTAACGCCGCCGTCGGCGCCTTAAAGGGTTTGGGTAGCTCGGGGTATCTAACCTCTATGCACTGCGCAACCGCCTGCCAGAGTTCCAGTTGCAGGTCTTTCAAGGTCTCGGTGTAGGCTTTTTGCAAGTCCCGGACTATGAGCAGGTTGTTATCCTGACGTAACGTCTGCTTGATTGCGTCCATGTAGGCATGTCCCTGGTTCTGGAAGGTCAATTTTGCGATGAGATCGATGTATTGCAGAAGGCTTTCACGCACGGCAGCTTCGCGGATCACCCACGGTTGGCATTGCTCTAGCCATGGCAGGATGTCGGCGGCGTAGCTGATGCGTTGGTAGTCGATGCCAAGACAACTGCGTGTATCGGCGTCGCGGCCGTCCAAGGTTAGGTAGATCGGCGGATAGGTATGGTAGCCCTCGCCCTGAAGGGTCTCCAAGTAGCGAAATAACTGAGCTTCCTGGTCCTCAGCGTAGAGTTTGTTTTCGATGATGATCGCTTGCTGCTTGGCGTTACGGATCAGGATGTCGACGTTGCGATATTCAATCTCCACCGTGACGTCGCGGCAGTCGAAACCCTCGATATTCAATGCGTCCAGCAGTAGTTGCAGCAGTTTGCCACCGGCCGCATGAGCGCCTTGGGGGTTGAGTAAAAAGGCCAAGTAGCGAGAGTGCAGGCGCACTTCATCCGAGCCACTGCGCAGTAAGGTGAACAGGTTAAATGACGGGGGGCGATGTAGTTCGGCTCGGAGTAGGGCGGTGCGGTTGATCAAGGTGTGCAAGGTACATCTCCTTATGCTTGCAATGCTGAAGAGTGATTGTATTGCGCTATCACTGAATCCGCATCCGGTATATGCCGTTCGCTCAAGTTTAGGATTTGCCGAGTACGAATATCAGCCTTTGGCGAGAAGCAGGCCCAGTGCGAGCATTCGCTTCTGACTCGATAGCAGACTGGAGTCAATTATCAGTTTTCGGTCGGTTGCTTGAGTTCATAGGTGATGCAGCAAAACCCCTGTGAGGAAGTGAGGCTGGCTCGCTAGGAATCGACTGTCAGATGCAAATACATCAAACCCGACGCAATACGTCGGGTTTGATGTCGGATGGTTTGCTATCGCGGATCAACGTTATCCAGCACCCGGTTCGCCAGCAACGAACTCAGTTCAATCAGTTGCTGAATGCCAAGGGCAAAGTGACGACGCGAGCCTTTCAGCTCGAAGGCCAGGTCGCTGACCATCGCATCCGCCGAAGCCAGGGTTTCGCTGAGGTTGGCCAACAGGGATTCGTTGTCGATGTCTTTTACGACGGTGAATAGCTGGCCCGGTTTAGAGGCGTCTTCGGGCTTCGTCTGTTTTGGCAACAGATAGAAATCCAGGGCGCGTTTTGCGGCTTCGTCGTGCTTTTTGGTTTTGGATCTGGTGCGCGGAGGAGCTTGGTCCGCCTCTGGCGGATTCGGTGAATGTTTGAACATTTGTATATTTCCTTTAGTAGGCCGCCACCATCTCGCTACTAAACGAATGGAGGCAGCTGTGCGCAAGTTAGTAGACCGGTGAAATACACAAAGCCCGGCGCGCCCGAGGGCGCCATGCGCACAGCCACCATCGAGTGCAGGCAATGCCTGACTGATGAGACTCATGCAGCCATGTGTATTACTGGGCTACTAAACCCGACCACTGATGGGCAGTGGCAGGGAAAACGATAGAGCCCGGAGACAAGGCGCACAAGCGGGCGGATTCTGGCGTAGTTGTAGGCAAAGGCGCAAGGATGCGTAGCTTGGCGCAAGCGCGACAATCGGGCCGTAGGCGCGGTCTGAAGGATGCCTGCAATTTGTGGGAGAGGACTTACCAAAACGTCGCCTCAACACTGGGCGCTGCACCGGTCATCCCGTTTGCGCATCAAATCCAGCTTGAACTCCCCCGTTTCTCATGGGCATGCAGCGCATAAAATTGGTGAATTTTAATTGGAGGACAGCCGTTTACCTTCAACCCAAGCTCGAGACGCCCGCATGGAGCGCCAACTCAAGGCGCCGCGCAATTTGCCCAGGCGTTGCTGGGCGGCGTTGCGCTTGGCGCTGACGTTTGATCCGGGACAGCGCCGCATTACTGCGGCGCAGTTGCGTGACGCCTTGGGTGCTGAGTCGTCCTGGTGGTGAATTGGTTGCGCACATGGCGCGATCGAGAACATGAGTAGCGTGGTGAGCGCTCTGACCCACAGCGGTACTCCGCTGTGAAAAGCTTTTACACCGGCCAATTGAGCAGCTTTATCGCCGACGACCTGCGGGCCATTCCGTCCCGCTAGGCATGCTCGCGTATTAAAAGAATATCGTGGTCGTTAACCCGAACCACGAGTGCCTCGCGTCTGACCCTGTGAACGGATCATTCACTCACGAGGTTCAACCCATGTCCCGTCCTCCTTCATTCCTACGTCCTGCTGCCCAGGGCTTCGCCGTGACCTTGCTGGTGGCATTGGCCGGTTGTGGGTTGTCTTCGTCCCGGGAGGCTGCCAAGCCGGCTGAACCGCCGTCTGCGTCCCCCGCCCCGGTGCAGCAAAGCGAAGTCGCTTACGTGCGCGAGCCTCTGGTCAAGCGCATGGCCGCTCCGGCTTCGATGCCCTCGCCAAGGGTGCGCAGCGATGCTATTGCCGGGGATTACCGCGCCGAGCCCCGCGAGCAGTATGAAAAACTGCCGGACAACCCCATTCATAGCGTTGCCCAAACGCCGGTCTCGACCTTCAGCGTCGATGTCGATACCGGTAGCTACGCCAATGTGCGACGTTTCCTCAATCAAGGTAGCCTGCCGCCCGAAGGCGCTGTGCGACTGGAGGAAATGGTCAACTATTTCCCTTACGACTATGCCGTGCCCACCGACGGATCTCCCTTCGGCGTGACCACTGAAGTGGCCCCGTCGCCATGGAACCCTCACACGCGCCTGTTGCGTATTGGCATCAAGGCGAGCGATCGCGCCGTGGCGGACCTGGCGCCGGCCAACCTGGTGTTTTTGGTGGATGTTTCCGGCTCCATGGACCGACGCGAGGGCCTGCCGCTAGTCAAGAGCACCCTGAAGTTATTGGTGGAGCAATTGCGCGAGCAGGACCGGGTGTCTCTGGTGGTGTACGCCGGCGAATCCCGGGTGGTGCTTAAGCCGACCTCGGGCCGCGACAAGGTCAAGATCCGCAACGCAATCGATCAGTTGGACGCCGGCGGTTCCACCGCAGGTGCGTCGGGGATCGAGCTGGCCTATCAGATGGCTCAGGATAGCTTTATCGACAAAGGCATCAATCGCATTCTGCTGGCCACCGATGGCGACTTCAATGTCGGCGTCAGTGACTTCGACAGCCTCAAGCAAATGGCGGTGGACCGGCGTAAAAGCGGTGTATCCCTGACCACGCTGGGCTTCGGTGTGGATAACTACAATGAGCATCTGATGGAGCAATTGGCCGATGCCGGTGATGGCAACTACGCCTACATCGACAACTTGCTTGAAGCGCGCAAGGTATTGGTGGACCAGCTCAGCTCAACCCTGGCAGTGGTGGCGCGGGATGTGAAGTTGCAGGTGGAGTTCAACCCCGCTCAGGTCAGTGAGTATCGGCTGTTGGGGTATGAGAATCGCGCGCTCAAGCGTGAGGATTTCAACAACGACAAGGTTGATGCGGGCGAAATAGGCGCCGGGCACACGGTGACCGCGTTGTATGAAATTGTTCCGAAAGGCGAGCAGGGCTGGTTGGAACCGTTGCGTTATGCGAGCACACCTAAGCTGGGCGACGAGACAGGGGAGTTGGCGATGCTGCGCGTGCGCTACAAGCCCGTTGAGGGCGGGAGCAGCCGATTGATCGAGCATCCTGTCGCCAGTACGCAAAAAAATGACAAGGCCAGCGATGACTTGCGCTTCTCGGCCGCTGTGGCCGCCTTCGCCCAACAGCTCAAGGGGGATGGCCGCTACACTGGGACGATGAGCTTGAAGGACACCGCGCAATTGGCCCGTTCCGCCCGGGGCGATGATCCGTTTGGGCTGCGTGCCGAATTTGTCCAGTTAGTGGAACTCGCGCAGAGCCTTGAGCGCTGATCCTGACCACGACGAGGATCAAATGTGGGAGCGAGGCTGTTCGCGATAGCGGTGGATCGATCACGATCATTATTGACTGATCCGACGCAATCGCGAGCAGGCTCGCTCCCACGGTATTCTCTTGTCGCCTGCCAGAACTGTGTTAACCGCAAAGGAGTTCGTCACCGACATGCCCGCTCCGCATGATTGTCCCAGCGACGAATCGCTGCTGGCCCGCTACCGCGATGGCGACGGGGCGTGTTTTGAAGTCCTGTACGCCCGCCATCGACAGGGGCTATATCGTTTTCTGGTGTCCTTGAGCAACAAAGCCGAACTGGCCGAGGAAGTCTTCCAGGACACTTGGCTCAGCCTGATCCGCAGCACTACCCAGCCACAAGGACGGGCGAGTTTTCGTACATGGTTGTTCCAGATTGCCCGCAACCGCTTGATTGATCACTGGCGCAAACACGGTGTCCGCAACCCGCTGCACGACAGTTACGACGAACAGGTTCATGTCCAGCCCGACGACACCAGCAACCCCGAACAGCAGTTGAGCCTGAGTCGCGATCAGGCCCGCCTGGACGCCGCGTTGCAAGCCTTGCCCGAAGACCAGCGGGAAGTCTTCCTGCTGCGACTGCACGGCGACCTGGAGCTGCCGCAGATCGCCGCCCTGACCGGCGCCCCGCTGGAAACGGTAAAAAGCCGCTTGCGTTACGCCCAGCAAAAATTGCATCGACTGCTGGCCGAGGAGGTACCCGCATGATTGATTCCAAACACACCCCGAAGCCCGATGACGAAATGCTGATCGAGCATTTCCGTCAACACGCCAGCGGCGAACCGCCCGTGTCCCTGGACGCTTTCATCCTGGCTGCCGCCCGTCGCGAAGCCCCGACGCCTACGCCCAGTCTGTGGAAACGCTGGCTACAGGCCTGCCAACGGCCGCGCTGGCAGATGGCATTCGCCACGGTCGCCGGTGTCGCGTTGATGATCGGTCTGGTGGTTCGCTTGCCAGTACCTCAGAGCGACCTGTCTGCGCCAGCTCCGATGGAGTTTTCCGCCAATCGACAGGAGTCCGCCGTCGCCGCCGCACCGCCGCCCGCCATGTCCGCTCCCGCGCCGATAGCCCGCATGGCAGCACCCCAGGGCGAAATCGCTCAAGCCCCGGCAAGCGCTGACCAGGCCCAGGCGGAAAAGCCTGCGGCGAAAATGAGCAAGTCGGCGCCCGCTGCACGGCCGTCGCTGGAGCAGGAACTGCTGGAAATCCTGCGCTTGCGCGAGGCGGGTGAGGACAAGGCTGCTGATGAAAAGCTGCTGGCGCTGCATCAGCGCTTTCCCAAGGAGGACTTGCCGGCGCGGTTGGAGGCGTTGCGCAAGCGTTGAGTGAAATCAGCGTCCACAAAAAAGCCCCAGGTCGCAAGACCTGGGGCTTTTGATTCTGCAGATGGTGCACCAGGCGGGATTCGAACCCACGACCCCTGCCTTCGGAGGGCAGTACTCTATCCAGCTGAGCTACTGGTGCGACGCGGGCGCCATGATACGGCGTCCATGCTGCTGATTTGCCGGTGTTTTCATAAGCATAGGCGGGCATGGGCTACGCTGATCCGAAAAAGCAGGCAAATTCAGGTTTTTCGTTCTTTTTTTCGAACAGCCTATTGTCCTTCCCCCCCATCGGCCCTAGGATTCGTTTGAGATTTCAAACGCTCTTGTCTGGGTGCTGAACCGCACGTCTGTGCTTATGTGCGTTATTTCTGTGCTTCAGCCCGGTGGATGATTTCCCTGACGGCAGCCCTTGGGGCGCCTTTCTACAAATCTAATTCGCTCCGCGCGCGCGCGGTGCTGTTAAGGAAAGCCGACATGCAGCTTAAAGACACCCAGTTGTTCCGCCAGCAAGCCTTTATCGATGGCGCTTGGGTCGACGCGGACAATGGTCAGACGATCAAGGTTACCAACCCGGCAACGGGTGAAGTGCTGGGCACTGTGCCGAAGATGGGCGCTGCCGAAACCCGGCGGGCGATTGAAGCCGCCGACAAGGCGTTGCCGGCCTGGCGCGCCCTCACCGCCAAAGAGCGCGCCAACAAGCTGCGCCGCTGGTACGAATTGCTGATCGAAAACCAGGACGACCTCGGCCGCCTGATGACGATGGAACAAGGCAAGCCGCTGGCCGAAGCCAAGGGTGAAATTGTTTACGCCGCCTCGTTTATCGAATGGTTCGCCGAAGAAGCCAAGCGCATCTACGGTGATGTGATTCCTGGCCACCAGCCCGACAAGCGCCTGATCGTGATCAAGCAGCCAATCGGTGTGACTGCTGCCATTACCCCATGGAATTTCCCGGCTGCGATGATCACCCGCAAGGCCGGCCCGGCTCTGGCCGCAGGTTGCACCATGGTCATCAAGCCGGCCTCGCAAACCCCGTTCTCGGCGCTGGCGCTGGTTGAGCTGGCCCACCGTGCCGGCATCCCGCAGGGCGTGCTGAGCGTGGTCACCGGCAGTGCCGGCGACATCGGCGGCGAGCTGACCAGCAACCCGATCGTGCGCAAGCTGTCGTTCACCGGCTCGACCGAAATCGGTCGTCAGTTGATGGCCGAATGTGCCAAGGACATCAAGAAAGTCTCCCTGGAACTGGGCGGCAACGCGCCGTTCATCGTGTTCGACGACGCGGACCTGGATAAGGCCGTCGAAGGCGCAATCATTTCCAAATACCGCAACAACGGTCAGACCTGCGTCTGCGCCAACCGTCTGTACATCCAGGATTCGGTGTACGACGCCTTCGCTGAAAAACTCAAAGTGGCAGTCGCCAAGCTCAAGATCGGCAATGGTCTGGAAGATGGCACCACCACCGGTCCCTTGATCGACGGCAAGGCAGTTGCCAAGGTGCAAGAGCACATCGCTGATGCGGTCAGCAAAGGCGCGACCGTGCTGGCTGGCGGCAAGGCCATGGAAGGCAACTTCTTCGAGCCGACTATCCTGACCAACGTACCCTCGAGTGCCGCCGTGGCGAAGGAAGAGACCTTCGGCCCGTTGGCGCCGCTGTTCCGCTTCAAAGACGAAGCCGAAGTGATCGCGATGTCCAACGACACCGAGTTCGGCCTGGCCTCATACTTCTATGCCCGCGACCTGGGCCGTGTGTTCCGCGTGGCCGAAGCCCTGGAATACGGCATGGTTGGCGTCAACACCGGGTTGATCTCCAACGAAGTCGCGCCGTTCGGCGGCATCAAGGCCTCCGGCCTGGGCCGTGAAGGCTCCAAGTACGGCATCGAGGATTACCTGGAAATCAAATACCTCTGCCTCGGTATCTGATCCTGCTGCAAGCGCAAAGGGCACGAGAGCGCTGTCCCTTTGCGCGTTTTACCCGTTCTGTTTCTTGTGGCCGGAACGCTGTGACAGTCGATCATCGCATGCTGTCGCAGTTGCCTCCCGTCCATGTACGCCTTGACCCACGCCGACCGATGAGCGGCGAATGAGGACATATTCAATGAGCAACAAGACCAACGCTTCCCTGATGAAACGCCGCGAAGCCGCTGTACCACGCGGTGTTGGCCAGATTCACCCGATCTTCGCCGAATCGGCGAAGAATGCCACGGTAACCGACGTTGAAGGCCGTGAATTCATCGACTTCGCGGGCGGTATCGCGGTGCTGAACACCGGCCACGTACATCCGAAAATCATCGCCGCCGTGACCGAACAGCTGAACAAGCTGACCCACACTTGCTTCCAGGTGCTGGCTTACGAGCCGTATGTGGAGCTGTGCGAAAAAATCAACGCGAAGGTGCCGGGTGATTTCGCCAAGAAAACCCTGCTGGTGACCACCGGTTCCGAAGCGGTGGAGAACGCGGTAAAAATCGCTCGCGCCGCCACGGGTCGCGCGGGTGTCATCGCTTTTACCGGCGCCTACCACGGCCGCACCATGATGACCCTGGGCCTGACCGGTAAAGTCGTGCCGTATTCGGCCGGCATGGGCCTGATGCCCGGCGGCATCTTCCGCGCGCTGTACCCGAACGAACTGCACGGCGTGAGCATCGACGACTCCATTGCCAGCATCGAGCGTATTTTCAAGAACGACGCCGAACCACGTGACATCGCGGCAATCATCATCGAGCCAGTACAGGGCGAGGGTGGTTTCTACGTGGCGCCCAAGGAATTCATGAAGCGCCTGCGCGCCCTCTGTGATCAGCACGGCATTCTGCTGATCGCTGACGAAGTACAGACCGGCGCCGGTCGTACTGGCACCTTCTTCGCCATGGAGCAAATGGGTGTTGCCGCCGACCTGACGACTTTCGCCAAATCCATCGCCGGCGGTTTCCCGTTGGCCGGTGTCTGCGGTAAGGCCGAGTACATGGACGCTATTGCCCCTGGTGGCCTGGGTGGCACCTACGCCGGCAGCCCGATTGCCTGCGCTGCTGCGCTGGCGGTGATGGAGGTGTTTGAGGAAGAGCACTTGCTGGATCGCTGCAAGGCGGTGGGCGAGCGTCTGGTGACTGGCCTCAAGGCCATCCAGAAGAAATACCCGGTCATCGGCGAAGTCCGTGCCCTGGGTGCGATGATCGCCGTGGAGTTGTTCGAAAATGGCGATACCCACAAGCCGAACGCGGCGGCCGTGGCTCAGGTTGTGGCCAAGGCCCGCGACAAGGGCTTGATCCTGCTGTCCTGCGGCACCTACGGCAACGTCCTGCGGGTGCTGGTACCGCTGACCTCGCCAGACGAGCAATTGGACAAAGGCTTGGCAATTATCGAAGAGTGCTTCTCCGAGCTCTGATTTTACGAGCCCTGAGCTGTGCGCTGACCCACAAAAAACCCGCTTCGCAGCGGGTTTTTTCATATTCGGGAACATATTCCCAGGGGTGGAGCTGTCTGCAACGGCCACCATTGGCTAAGGTGCAAGTATTGCGAGGGAGCGATGCTGCATGACTGCCGTGGATTTACCCGCTGTACCCCGTGTGTTGATCGCCGAGGCCGATCCGGTGTCTCGGGAGCTGCTTGAGCAGGTGCTATCGGGCATACGCTGCGATGCTCGGGTGGATACGTGCGGCGAGGGCCAGCAGGCCCTGAATCTGCTTGCGCACAACGCCTATGACCTGGTGATCGCCGATTGGGAATTGCCGGGCGTCGATGGCCTGAGCATCCTGCGGGGCCTTCGCCAGCAGCATCGAAAACCGGTGTTGCCGTTCATTCTCATGAGCCGGCGCAACGATAGCGCCAGCGTACGTGAGGTCTTGCCGCTGGCGCCTGCGGCCTACCTGACCAAACCCTTGAACCGTGAAGACCTGACCCAGCGTTTGCAGGGGCTACTGTTGAGCAGCGCAGAGGATTGCTCCACCGACGTGTCAGCCCCGGAGCAGACCCTGACAACCTTTCTGGAGCGTCGACGTGATTCTTCCGAAGGCGCGCCGTTGATGACCGATGTGCAAGTGGCAGTCAAGCGCAGCCTCAACCCCGGCGGTCTGGACCTGAAACTGCTGGAAGAAGAAATCCGCACCGACCCGCAAATTACCGCCGTGCTGATTGCTGCGGCCAACAGCGCTGCGCAGCATCAGGGCGGCGGCCTGGTGCAGACGGTCGCGCAGTCGCTGCATCAGCTTGGTACCGGGCAGAGCATGAACCTGATTCTGGGGTTGACCCTCAAGCGCTGTGCCCGACTCAGTGTCCCGTGCCTGGCAGACTATGCCGAGCGTTACTGGGAGTTGTCGCTGCACACCGGTGAGTACGCCCGGATGCTGGCGCGGCTGCTGGACCTGGAGCAGGAGCGCTGCTATTGCGCCGGGTTGTTGCATCGCCTTGGAGACTTGGCGTTGTTGCGATGCCTGGAAGAATGGACGCAGGCCGGCGGCGAGCTCGACGAATCGGAGGAGGTGGGCAATTTGCTCGATCAGTTCGGTGCCAGCTTCGGTTCCGCGCTGCGCACCCGCTGGCGTCTGCCGCTGGAGCTGCGAGAGTTGATTGCGGCGGCCTATGGCCTGGGCGGCGGGGTTTACTCCCGCGAGGCACTGGTGATGAACATGGCGGCGCAAATGGCCCATCTGACCGAGCATGAAGGGCTGGAAGAGCTGGCCCGTGGGCGCACGGCGCGTTTGCTGAAGATCGGATTGCCGGAGTTGATGCGATTGCGCCGCAAGTAAGGCCGCTGACCAACCCTGTGGGAGCGAGCCTGCTCGCGATGGCGGACTGACAGCCAGCGCATCGGTGAATGGCACACCCCTCATCGCGAGCAGGCTCGCTCCCACAGGGGGTATGACTGGAGTTTTGCTGACGCCTTGGCGACGAGATTGCTCAAGCCGCAATGATGATGCGATTTTTCCCCTGGCGCTTGGCTTCGTACATGGCCGCATCGGCGCGGGAGAACAGGGTGTCGAGGCTCTGATCTTCGGGGGTGAGGCTGGTCAAGCCTTGGCTGACGGTGATGCCGAAGCCTTTCTCCCCGCTGCGGAAAGCCAGGCGCTGAATCTCGCGCTGCAGACGCTCGGCGACTTGCAGTGCCATGTCCGGGGCACAGCCAGGGAACACCGCGGCGAATTCTTCACCACCGATTCGTCCAAACAGATCGCCACGTCTGAGAACGGAGCGTCCGCTTTCGGCGATTTTCTGCAGCACGTTATCGCCTTCCTGATGACCGTAGGTGTCGTTGATCACTTTGAAATCATCGATGTCCAGCAACAGGAACGCCATGGGTGTGCCCTGCAGTCGTGCCTGCTCGAATTCACGGTGAGCGCATTCGAAGAAGTGGCGGCGATTGCTGCTCTGAGTCAGCACGTCGGTGGTTGCCAGTCGTTGCAGTTCGCTTTCCAGCAGCTTCTTTTCAGTGATGTCTTCGGCAATGCCCACCACGATCACCGGTTGCCCCGACTCAGCCTTACGGTTGATGAAGCATTTGTCGCTCAGCCAGCGGATCTGGCCATTGGCAGCGATGATGCGGTACTCACGATCCTCCACGGCACCTTTGACCAGCACTTCGGCCAAGCTGCGCTCCGCGTATTCGAGGTCGTCGGGGTAGATTGCGTCGCGCCATTCATTGAAATCAGCCAGCACCAGACCTGCCGGCCGACCGAAGATTCGTTCATAGGCGGGGCTGACATACAGGACCTGTCGGGTTTCCCAGTTGAACGCCCAGAGCACCGCGTTGACGCTGACCAGCAATGAGCTGAATAGCTGCTCACGCTCGCTCAGGCGCGCGACTTCGCCCTGGGCGTGCATCAGCGCCATGAGCGTCTGGGCCGCTTCGGGCCAGTGAGGGTGGGACGAATCCTGTAGGTTCTTGTCGACCATCGGCACAAATCTCAAAGAACGTGCACTGCTGTGGATTGGCACGCGCTTGCTCCAAAGCCCGCCAGTATGGCGAAGTGCTCTTTGAGATAAGGGATTCGGGGCGAAGTTCCTTTTCAGGCGACGAAGGGCCGGGTGCAGTGTTGGAGTTGCCGAAGGCTGCGATCTTTTGATCCTGATCTTTCGTTCACCTGGATGCGCCACCTGCGATCAAGACCACGGCGCAGGTTTGTTGCTGCCGGGTTGCCGTGAAGGCAACGAACTCTTGTTTCAGGCTCATGGCGTCTCTCGTAGGCCAAAGCATGAGCTCTTTCCGGCGAAATTCTTAGGGGGTAGAGGCCATCGCGGGGTGACGTTCTCCAACACGCTACTGGCGTATCAGGGCATGCTCATCAAGGCCATTCTCAGACGCTTGATCAGTTTCGGGGTCTTGAGACAATCGGCCGGGCGTTTGTTACCCAGGGCGGGCACGGTCTGTTCCAGCCACCAGAACCCTTCCTTGAGCCCCCTTTTTCCGTAGAGCACCACTGCCATGTCGAGGTTGTCATCCATGGCCTTGGCCAGCGTGCGGGCGTTGTCGTCGAGGTAGTCCTCTTCGTACAACCGCACGAAAGTTTGCCAATCGGCATCGCCGACGTATTCGTCTTCCAGTCCCATTTTAAAAACCTGCAAAGGAAATCAAGTTGCTGCCGGTCGGGTTTCGCGCCGACGGTGCCAGGATCCCATCATAACCATTGGCCTTGGCCCAGGCGCCTATTTGATGAGTCTGGGTGTATTTGTTGCCGGTAATGCTCTTTAGCGAAACCCCCAGTTGTTTACGCACATCAGCCCGGGTCAGATCCAGAACGTTGTTGAGTTGCACTTTCTTGCTTACCAACACCCGGGTGGAAAGGTCCACACCCCAGTGGTTGACCTCGCCCATGGCGGTCTTGCGTGAGTTGGCGCCATAGACACCACCCAGTCCGGGGGCGGTGTAACGATGTCTGGAGGCAACGTTCCACTTGTGCGCCGTCCAGGTTGTGCTGATCCGTCCTGGCTCTTCAAAGCGATAAACCGTCCGGTTGACCTTGCGGCCCTTAGGTGGCGTCGAGCACTTCATCAGACCCGAGGGGTCGATCCAGCTCACCGGGTTTGGCGCGTACTGGTAGAGGTTCAGCCCACCGGCCAAACCGATGGGGTCCGGTGTGGTAAAGCGACCGATGTCCGGGTCGTAGAAGCGCAAGGTGTTGTAGTGCAGCCCGGTTTCCCGGTCCAGGTATTGGCCCTGGAAACGCAGGTTCTGCTCTTCGATGTAATACGGTTCGCTTAGCTCTTCTACGGTGTTGCCCCACACCTGGTAACGGGCCCGCCAAAGAGTGTGTCCGTCGGCTTCCGAGAGTTGTTCGGGCAGGCCGTTGGAGTCGTTGTGGTAGTAACGGATTTTCTGGTGGTCACCCAGGCCGTCGACCCTTGCCAACGGTTCGTGGCTGTCGTCGGCGTAGATGTACAGGCTGGTTTGGTTGTCGCGGTGTTCCTGCAACAGTTGCAGTGCATCCCAGGTGAAGCGGGTGCGGCTAAGCAGGGTGGCATGGCGGTCGTATTCGGCTTTTTCGATGCGCCGGCCCAGCGGGTCGTAGGTCATTTTCACGACCGAGCCATTATCGTTACTCACCTCCACCAAACGCTGTTCGGCGTCGTAGCGCATGCGCTGGACACCCCGCCGGGCGCTGCGCTTTTCTACCATGCGGCCGAAGCCGTCATAGCGGTAGCGCTTGTCCTGATAGGTCAGCAAACGGTTATGAGCGACCCGTCCGGTGCCCAGGCTATCGAGCAAGTTGGCGGCCGGATCATAGGCGAAGCCTTCACGCTGGCCCTGGAGGTTGTCCTGGCTGGCGAGAATGCGTCCGGTGGCGTCGTAGTGCAGCAGATGGCGATGAGGGGCGTCAGGCTGGCTGTCGAAGCGTTCTACCAGTTGATCACTGCTGTCATAGCCAAACAGTGATTGCGCCGCCGGTGGTAACAGCGCGGACTGGCCCTGTTGCCGACGTTGGCGTGCGCGCAGGCGACCGCTGCGGTCGTATTCGCTGCGGGTGCTGAGGTGCCCTTGGGTGCGCAGCACTTCACGGTGCAGGCGGTCGCGTTCGAAGTCGCTGATGACCTGGCCGTCAAGGTTGATCTGGTGCAGGTGGCCGCTGCCGTAATGCAGTCGGTTTAGCCAGCGACCATCGGGGAGCCGCGTCTGGGTCAGATTGCCCAGCTCATCGTAGCGATGCTCCAGGCGTCCGGCCCAGCCTTGCTCGGCGATCAGTTGCCCAAGAGCGTCGTAGTTCAAGCCGATGCTTTGCTGCTCACCGGTAAGCGCGGTGAAGGTGATGGCGTTGACCTGATCGAGCGCGTCATAGCGGTACTCGGTGCGCCCGTCTGTAGTGACTTTGGCCACCAGCCGACCCATTGCGTCGCGCTCCAGCTCATGGGTGATCGATGCTTGCGGCGCGAGGTCCAGGTCGGTGCTGTCCGCAACCGCGAGCACTTCCATGCGGGTGACGTTGTCCAGTGGGTCGTAGGCGTAGCGTTTGAGGCTGCCGTCCAGGCTGTGCTGGGCGGTCAAACGGTCGCCAGCGTCCCAGGCAAACCGGTAGCATTCACCGTTTTCGTTGGTCAGCGCCAGCAGGCGGCCGTAGTTGTCGTAGCTCAGCTCTACCCGTCGACCATGCGCGTCGGTACGCACGCGCAGTTGCCCATTGAGGGTGTGCTGGAAATGCGTAGTGTGCCCGGCGGGGTCGCTGTAGCCGATCAACTGGCCGCTCGCATCGCGCTGATATTGCTCGGTACGTCCGTCTGGTAATTGCTTGGTCAGCAGCCTGCCTTGGTCGTCATAGCTGAAAAGCGTCCGTTCCCCCAGTGCGTCGGTGCTGCTGAGCAACGTCCCGCGCTCGCAATAACTGAACCGTGTGGTGTAGCCGGAACAATCAGTGTGCTCGCTGAGCTGGCCAAGGGGCGTCCAACGCATGGTTTTGCGTTTGCCGATGGCGTCGACAACTTCCACCACCTGACCGTGGGCGTCATGGCGATAGCGGGTGACGTTGCCCAACGGATCGGTTTCGCGAATGCGGTTGCCACGCGAGTCATAGCGGTACTGCCAGGTATTGCCCGCGGCATCGGTTTCGGTCAGGGGCAGCGCCCAGTGTTCGAGCCACAGTGTTGACTCGCTGCGTCCGAGTGGGTCAGACGTCTGGCAAAGGTTACCCGCCTCGTCATAACTGAATTGATGTTGTCCGCCGTTGGGGGCCGTTGCCGCCACCAACTGGCTTTCGTCGTTCCACTGGAAGACCCAGGTACGGTCCAGGGCATCGGTGGCTTCGGTGATCTGATACCGCCTATCCCAGCGACGGGTGCTGATGCGATTCAAACCGTCGGTGATGCGCGTAGTCCCGGCAGCCAGGTCGTAGTCAAAGGCGTAAGTGTCGCCCGCGTCGGTCCAGTGGCGAACAACCCGCCATTCTCGCTTTTCGATTAAGGCCCATTCGTAAAAGCAGCGCAGCCCGGTGGGCAGTTGGTGCTCTACCATGCGCCGTCCGGCATCGTAGGCGTAGCGGCGTTTCACGTAACCGTTGGATTGACGGACCTCGGTCAGATCACCCCGGGCGTCGTAATCGTAGTGCATCAGCACTTCACGGCGTTGATCGGCGTAAAGCCGGTCTATCCGGCTGACCCGTTGCTGCCAGCGTTTGTGGTACGCCAGCGCGATGCTGGTCAGGTCAAAGGTGTCTCGCAGCTGTACCAACCGACCTGTGTCGTCGTAGTCGAGGTAGATGCGGTTGTCATTGCGGTCGCCCAGCTGACTCAGGCGCAGCAGCGATGCATGGCCCGGGGTGGGTTCGAACAGCCGGTACAGGCCGTCTGAGCTGTCGATCAGCAATTGGCCATTGGCATGCCGTCGTACGCTGAGCCCTTCACCAGGACTGAACACGGCGCCGCCCAGAGGGATGGAACCCATGTCGATGCGCCGGCCCTGTTCATCGGTGTAGACCAGCGTTTCACCGCCCTCGGGGTGAGGCAGGATCTCGACGCGCACCTCGTAGGCCACGCTCCAGCCCGCACCGAACATACCTTCGCGGCGCTCGTCGCGGCTGTTGTAGAAGCGTTGCCAGTCGATTGGCAAGATGCCGGGCAGGACGAAGTCCATCTCCTCGACATCGCCCAGAACTTTGGCCCCGGTGGCGGCATGCACCGGGTTCGACGAACCCATAGTAGCGTTGGCCGCGGCGCCCATCGCGCTGCTGACCGCCATCGACGCCGCGCCGCCCACCAGCATGCACGGCAGGTTACTCAGGAACTTGCCTTTGCCGCCCTTGAGCATCAGCAGCGCGGTGACTGCCAGACCGACGCCCGGAGTCTTGCCGCTGCGAATCTCGCGCACCACCACCGAGCCGCCGCCAATGGTGACATCGGGTGAAATCAGCCCGGATGACACGACCTTGGCATCGCAGGTGCTGCGGTCGCCGCTGCGCACTGCTGGCTGGCCGTTGATGGTGACTTTGTCCGACCCTTCGGCCAAAAGCTGCGGCGGCATCGGCGGATGTTTCATGCACGCGATCATATCCAGCGGCTTGGGTACGGCGCCGGGCGCGGGTGTTGCAACAGTGGGGCGCCACATCTGCGAGAAAAAGTTCTCGGCCATGTCCAGATAGCTGGGCTCGGCTTGCGGCTCAGGTGCCTCAAGCTCGGTGCCTGCTGGTGCGACATGGGATTGAATCGCCCCAGCGGCGCGAGCGGCTGGGATGTTGTTGGTCAGGGTGTTGGTTGAGCCGGTGAGGATGTTCGCTTGCACCGTGGGCGGGAACAGCGCGTTGCCAATGCCTTCGCAGATATTGCTCAGCCCTTCGTCGGCCCCGGTCTTGCTCATGGCAAGGCCAACGACGGCGCCCACCACGGCGCCGAGCAGGAAGCAACCTAACCCGCCTGTGGCGACTGTGATGCCCGTAGCCGCCACCACCGCAGCCGTCGCTAGGGCGGTAATCGCAATGTTGGCTGCTACCTCCAGCACGCCTCCAAGAATGTCAGCCATCATTGAGGTGTGGTCCAGCGCATCGCCCAGCCGGGCGGCCCAGAGAGCGTCAGACATGCAGTTCGCTCATCAAGCCGGAACGTCAAACAACAACGAACCCTTGATCGTCGCCCAATGCGCTGCTTCAGCATCACCGAGCTTCTCGGCTTTCACATAGCTCAAGGCAAGCATCTTGCGCGTGCCGGGCAGTACCAGGGCGAGCTGAAACTGGAAGACCTTTTCGTTGCCCTTGTTGAACTGGCTGCGCAGCTCGATGCCTTCGACTTCCTGATTGGCGCCCAGGCGCACGGCGACGCCCGGTTGAGCGCGCAGGTCCTGGACCTGTTTTTCCAGGCGTTTGAGCTGCTCGTCGAGGTTGCTCTGCAGGGTTTCGCCGTCGGCCAGCAAGCTGCGGCTGACGATCAAGGAGGTGCCCAGTTCAGGGAACTTGAGGATGTTGATCGTTGCATCCAGCAACTCGCTGGGCGGCAGCTGGAACTGAAATTCATTGATGCGGTAAGTCATGGCGCATAAATCTCGAGGTTAACCCTTGGGGAACGCGGCAGCGATATTGGCGTCGATGCTGGCCTTGACGCCCTGGCCGTCGGGCGTGGCACCGGGACCGCCGCCGTTGTTCAGGTGCAGCACGCCGCCGGTGTTGAATTCGGCATCGCCGCTGGCATAGAAGCTGATTTGCACGCCGGTCAAATTGATCTGACCGCTGGCGTTGAGCTCCAGAATGCTTTCGCCGCAGACCAGGCGCAGGTTCTCGCCCACTTCAATGACGTAGCTCTGGCTGATGCTGTCGGTCTTGCGCAGGCCCACCGACAGGATGTCTTCCTGCTTGACGATGCGCAGGCGGTTATTGCCGATGGTCACCGTCTCGTTGTGGCCGATGCTCTTGTTGCGGTCGTGGCCCACGCAATGGCTTTCATCCACCTCCACCACAATGTCCTGGTTGCGCTCGGCATGGATGTACAACTGCTCGGCGCCTTTTTTGTCTTCCATGCGGATTTCGTTGAAATTCGCTGGCGTGCCGCCCTTGCTCGAACGGCTTTTCATGCCGCTCTGGGTGGCGTTTGCGGGCAGGTCATAAGGCACGGTCTGTTCGGCGTTGTAGACGCGACCGGTGATGATCGGCCGGTCGGGGTCGCCTTCGAGGAAGCTGACAATCACTTCCTGGCCAATGCGCGGGATCTGCATCGAGCCCCAGTTTTTCCCGGCCCAGGACTGTGACACGCGAATCCAGCACGAGCTGTTTTCGTTGGACTGGTCGTGACGGTCCCAGTAGAAATGCACCTTCACCCGGCCGAACTGATCGGTCCAGATTTCCTCGCCCTTGGGGCCGACCACCAACGCGGTCTGCGGGCCTTTGACGATGGGGCGATGGGTTGTGGGCAGCGGCCGGTAGCTTTGTTGGGCGACGATGCAGGTCAGGTTGCTTTCGAACTGGGCCGAAGGTGCGCCGCCGCCGGTTTCACCGCTTTCCTGGGACACGTAATAGCGGGCGCCGACGATCAGGTATTCGCGGTTCTGGTCCTGGCGGGTGAAGCCGGTGAGGCTGAACAGGTGGCCCGAGCCCAGGCCGCGAGCGTTGCCGGCCAGCTCCACTTGCTCGTGCAGGGTCTGCAAGGCTTCGATGCGGGTGCGGGCGTAGTGTTCGCCGTCTTGGCTCTGCACGTAGGTGCCGGGGTAGTCGTACAGCGGATAGTCGCCGGCGGTGTGCGGGCGCGGCATGGCCGAACGCACGTCGATGCGCGCGCTGGGGCGCTGGAAGTCGTAGTCGTTGAGTTCCAGCGAGCCGGGCTGCACTTCCTGGGCCAGGTGCCAGTCGTGGATATGGTCGCGCTCGCGCTGCTGTTCGTTCTTGGGGTAGTAGGGCACCGAGCCGTAGCCGGGCACCGTGGTATGGGCGCCATAGGCGTCGGCCAGCACCAATACATGACGGCCCTGTTCGTGCCGGAAGAAGTAGTAGATCCCTTCCTGTTCCATCAGGCGGCTGACGAAATCGAAGCTGGTTTCGCGATACTGCACGCAGTATTCCCACTCGCGATAGGGGCGGCTGAGGGCGTCTTCGAAGTCGGAGAAACCCAGGTCGCGAAACACCTGCTTGATGATCTGCGGGATGGTCAGGTTCTGGAAAATCCGGCAATCGGAGGTACGGGTCAGCAGCCATAGCCAGGGGCGCAAGGTCGCCTGGTAACTGGCGAACTGGCCTTGGTCAACGTTCTGGCTGAAGCGCGAAACGATGCCGTGGAAATGCCGCTCGCCGCCGCCGTCCAGTTGCAGGCTCACGCACATGGCTGGTTGAGGTCGATGGCGTTGTCCAGCGAGTGCAACTGCAACTCGTAGTTGAACAGCCGCCCCAGCTCTTCGCCGCCGCCCATGTCCTTGAGCAACAGCACCTCAGGTCCCAGGGGGCTGGTGATTTTGGCCAGGCGTGAGGCTTGGTTGAATAACATCGAGTGTCCCGTGCAAGTTGTAATAGCTGAAGGAACGCAACCCCCACTGTGGAAGATGCCACTGTGGGAGCGAGCTTGCTCGCGATGGCGGCGTATCAGTCAACATTGATGTTAAATGTACTTGCGCTATCGCGAGCAAGCTCGCTCCCACAGGGTTTTACGGTGTTCCTTACCGTCAGGCCGCGTCGCTGAAATCGTACTGCAATTCGTTATCCCGGGCGCTGATCCGCACGCCGGCCAGCGCCTTGCCTTCGAGCATGCGGGTCAGGAACTCGCGGCTCATGTCCGGCAGCAGGCTGTTGGTCAGGATGGCGTCGATCATGCGTCCGCCGCTTTCGGTTTCGGTGCAGCGCGAGACGATCAGGTCGATCACCGCGTCGTCGTAGTCGAAGGCGATTTTGTGGGTGTTCTCTACGCGCTTCTTGATGCGGTTGAGTTGCAGGCGGGTGATGGCCTTGAGCATCTCGTCGCTGAGCGGGTAGTACGGAATCGTCACCAGGCGACCCAGCAGGGCCGGCGGGAAAATCTCCAGCAGCGGCTGGCGCAGGGCCTTGGCGATGTCCTCGGGCTCGGGCACGTTCTGCGGGTCTTTGCAGACCTGGGCAATCAGTTCGGTACCGGCGTTGGTAGTCAACAGAATCAAGGTGTTCTTGAAGTCGATCACCCGGCCTTCACCGTCCTCCATCACGCCTTTGTCGAACACCTGGAAGAAAATCTCATGCACGTCCGGGTGGGCTTTTTCCACCTCGTCCAGCAGCACCACGCTGTACGGTTTGCGCCGCACGGCTTCGGTCAGTACGCCGCCTTCGCCGTAGCCGATGTAGCCCGGTGGCGCGCCTTTGAGGGTGGACACGGTGTGGGCTTCCTGGAACTCGCTCATGTTGATGGTGATGACGTTCTGCTCGCCGCCATACATGGCTTCGGCCAGGGCCAGGGCGGTTTCGGTCTTGCCCACGCCGGAGGTGCCGGCGAGCATGAACACGCCAATGGGTTTGCTCGGGTTGTCCAGGCCGGCGCGGGAGGTCTGGATGCGCTTGGCGATCATCTGCAAGGCGTGGTCCTGGCCGATGATGCGTTTTTTCAGGTGCTGGTCGAGGTTGAGCACCGTTTCCAGTTCGTTGCGAGCCATGCGGCCCACCGGGATACCGGTCCAGTCGGCGACCACTGAGGCCACGGCCTGGTAGTCCACGGTCGGCAGGATCAGTGGGGTTTCGCCTTGCAGGGCGGTCAGGCGCTGTTGCAGGTCCACCAGTTTCTCGCGCAGTTCGTGGCTAGTCTCGCTGCCATCCTCGCTGTCTACCACGCCGACGCGCTCGCGCAGGGTGGCACGGGTGGCGAGCAACTCGTCCACCAGGGCTTTCTCTTCGGCCCAGCGGCCTTCCAGCTCGGCCAGGCGTTCGCGTTCGGCGCTCAGCAGGTTTTCGCTCTGGGTCTGACGGCTGCCAATGGCAATGCCGATGGCGTGTTCACGGGCGATGATTTGCAGCTCGGTTTCCAGCGCTTCGATGCGCCGACGGCTGTCGTCCACTTCGGCCGGCACCGCGTGCAGGCTGATAGCGACACGGGCGCAGGCGGTATCCAGCAGGCTCACGGATTTGTCCGGCAACTGGCGCGCCGGGATGTAGCGGTGGGACAGTTTGACCGAGGCTTCCAGGGCTTCGTCGAGGATCTGCACCTGATGGTGTTTTTCCATGGTCGAGGCCACGCCGCGCATCATCAGCAGCGCCTTGTCTTCGGACGGCTCGGCCACTTGCACCACCTGGAAACGCCGGGTCAGGGCCGGGTCTTTTTCGATGTGTTTCTTGTACTCGGCCCAGGTCGTGGCCGCTACCGTGCGCAGGGTGCCGCGGGCCAGGGCCGGCTTGAGCAGGTTGGCCGCGTCACCCGTACCGGCAGCGCCACCGGCGCCCACCAGAGTGTGAGCTTCGTCGATGAACAAAATGATTGGTTTGGGCGACGCCTGGACGTCTTCGATGACTTGGCGCAGGCGCTGTTCGAACTCGCCCTTCATGCTCGCGCCGGCCTGCAACAGGCCAACATCGAGGCTGCGCAGTTCCACGTCCTTGAGCGATGGCGGCACGTCGCCGGCGACGATGCGCAGGGCAAAGCCTTCGACCACCGCGGTCTTGCCCACGCCGGCTTCACCGGTGAGGATCGGGTTGTTCTGCCGGCGGCGCATGAGGATGTCCACCAGTTGGCGGATCTCTTCGTCGCGACCGACGATGGGGTCGAGCTTACCGCTGCGCGCCTGTTCGGTGAGGTCCACGGTGAAGCGCTTGAGGGCTTCCAGTTTGCCCATGGCACTGGGGGCCATGGCGCCACTGGCCTCGCCCGGCACGGCACCGGCGTTGAAACCGTCGCTGGCGGTCAGGGCGTTTTCCGGGGAGTCGCCGACGTATTCGTCAAAGCGCTCGCTCAAGGCCTCGACCTTGACCTTGTCGAACTCCGACGACAGCCCCAGCAACGCATGGCGCAGGCTTGGCGTCTTGAGAATACCCAGCACCAGGTAACCGGTGCGCACCTGGCTTTCGCCAAACATCAGGCTGCCGTAGACCCAACCGCGTTCCACGGCTTCTTCAACGTGGGAAGACAGGTCGGTGATGGAGGTCGAACCCCGTGGCAGGCGGTCCAGGGCTTCGGTCAGGTCGCGGGCCAGGCGTGCCGGCTCGATATTGAACTGGCGGATGATGCGGTGCAGGTCCGAGTCCTGTAGTTGCAGCAACTGATGAAACCAGTGGGCCAGTTCCACGTAGGGGTTACCGCGCAACTTGCAGAACACGGTGGCGGCTTCGATGGCTTTGTAGGCCACGCTGTTGAGTTTGCCGAACAACGCGGCGCGACTGATTTCACCCATGCTCATGGCTCCTTGAGGTCTGTGAGGTGTTGGCCTGTTCGGCGTAATGCCGGGCCAGTATTAAATCCTTGGCATCTGTTTCGGGGCGTCCCAACCAGGTGTTGAACCCCAGGCGCAAACTGCCGTTGAGTTGCAGCGCCGGTACTTCGGGTTGTTCCAGGATCAGGTTCAGGTCCCAGTCCAGTTCATGGCCCAGGTATTCGGCGACCCAAGCCACCAGCTCGTTGAAGGGTAGGCTGCCGGGCAACATGCCCATGTAGTCATCGAGCTTGAGTGGCCCCAGGCGAATGCGGAATTTGTGCTGGCGATCCCACACGTAGCGGCCCAGGCAAAAGTCCACGCCCAACTGATTGGCGCTGACGCCCACGCGGCTGCGTTCTGGCAGTTCCAGCCATTGGCCGACGTATTCTTCGATCTCCACCGGCAGGCCGAAGTACTCGCTGATGATGGCCTTCAGGCCGTCCGGGTAGCGGGTTTGCGCCGACAAGTGGCCGCTGTAATGCAGCTTCGCCGTGTCGGGGATCAGCCCCTGCTTGAGCAGGCTCGGCATGCCCCGACCACTGAGGGCGGCCAGGCGCGCCGACCAGTAGTCATCGTCCGGGCGATCATGGCTGACCGTTGGCCGCGCTTCGGCCCAGGCCCGGTAGAACAGGCTGAGCAGGCGATGGTGGAACACATCCAGGAACCGTTTGCTGGTGCTGTCGGCGTTGTTGCGCTGACGTTCGCGCACGTATTCGGTGATGTGCAGCGGCAGCGGGCCGTTGGGGCCGCCGAGGCCGAAGAAGAACTGCTCCAGGCGTGCCGGCGCACCGTCGAGGCCCGGTTGCACCGAGGCCAGGGTCGCCGGGGCGAAGGTGCATTCGGCCTGTTGCCCCAGGCGCAGCGGGTCGTCGGCCAGGCGCAATGAATGGCCCAGGCGCGGCAGCTCGGGGGATTCGCACTCGATACGGCGCAAGGCCTGGAAGAAGTCGTATTCCCAGGGCGCCTGGTGCATCGCGTCCAGGGTACTCAAAGGGTCGGACGACGTCCGGGCTTGGCTTTCCATCGCATGATCTCGCCGCGTTCGGTGGTACGGATCACCGTCTCGGTAAAACTGTTGATCGACACGTAGAGCGCTCGAACACCGCGCCGAGCAAAAACACCCCGGTGCCGCGAAACGCGTTTTCATCGAATTCCAGGGTGATTTCCAGGCCCCGACCAAACACGATCGGGCCGGGCATCGGCAGGCGTCGGGTGCAGGCCTTGCTGCTGACTTCGCGCAGGCCTTCGATCTGCAACTGCACCGCCGCATCGTTGCTGTCGCCGTACAGGCGCAGCAGTTCGCGCAGGGCGGCGGCGCCCTGGCCTTGCTCGCTCAGGGACAGGTAATTGAGCGAGAGCTGGCTGATCAAACGCCAGGCCTTGGCGTCGTGGGCATGGCTGGCCCGTGGTCGACTGGGGCCGGCGACGCAACGAATCGCGCCAACGGGCGCGCTGTCGGCCAACGTGAAATCAGTCTTGCCGTTGCCCACACTCATGAACAACGGCAGGTCGCGGTTGGTACACAGCGCCGTCACGCCCAGTTGGCGCAGGTCGTGGCGATAGGGCGCCTGCTGGCTGTCCACCAGGCTGACGAAGGTTTCGCTGCCCACGTAGGTCGAGCGCGGGCCGTTGCGTCGTTGGTCGCTGGACAATACTCGTGGCTCACGCCGTATTGTGTAATAGGCCTGGTCGCGGCCATAACGGGACGGATCGCGCACGGCATAGAACGGCAGGAACGGCTGCTCCGGCCCGGTGCCGTGGCCGGTGAGGCCGGTCAGCGAATGCACTTCGAAATCCATCGGTCGGGTGCGGTCGGCGATGACGTGATGTTCGTTGACCCGCTCCGAGAGGTGGATGCGATCCAGGCGCTTGGGGAACAGGTTGATCGCCGGGGTGCAGAACGGCAGGAACTGCGCGGCGCCGACGCTGCCCTCCAGGCTCGGGTCGTGCCGGTCGAACAGCACGATCAGCTCCAGCTCCTGACCGTCGCAGCGCTTGACCGCGCGGCTCAATTGGGTGAAGTCGACGAACAGGAACCGATGGGGCAGGGCGAAGTATTCCTGCAACAGGCGATAGCCCTGGAAGGCGCGCGAGACCACGGGCAGCGCGGCATCGGCATCGTCGAAACCCCGCGAGCACAGCGCGTCCTGAGGCAAGCGTTCAACCCAATCGCCGCCTGGCTTGCGGGCGAAGACCGCGCAAGCATTGCTCAGCAGTTGTTCGTAGAGACGGAAGGGCTGTTCGTCGGCACCGCTGAGGTACAGCGGCAGGTTGTCCAGGGGCAGGCTGTTGAACGGCAGTTCGGCGCCTGTACGCAGGGTCAGGCGCAGGCCGGCCTTGGCCTTCGGTTCGCTGGCGGCCAGGCGTCCGAGCACGGCGGACGGATTGCCGAAGTACTCGGCCTGGCTGACCTGCAACGGCCACAACGTCACCGCGTGGGCGGTGCGGTACTCGCAGCAGGTCTGGGTTTCACGCCCCAGGGCGGCGCGCAGGACGGTGTCCCGGGGCAGCGCAAAGCCGCCGCTCAGCGAGCCCTCATCGGGGTCGGTCTGCAGTTGCACCACGGTCATCGACGGCGTGGGCGCCAGATAGTGGGGGTAGGCGATTTCCAGCAGGTTATGGGTGAAGGTCGGGTACTCGGCATCGAGCTTGAGCTGCACCCGCGCCGTCAGGTAGGCGAAGCCTTCCAGCAAACGTTCGACGTACGGGTCGGCGCAGTCCATCCCGGACAACGTCAGCCGACTGGCGATCTTGGGGTATTCCTTGGCGAACTCCGCCGCGCTTTCGCGCACGTGGTGCAGTTCCTGGTTGTACAGCTCCAGCAGGCGCGGATTCATGGGCGTCTCCGCTGATCGGCTTGGACCACGCGCACGTGGCCGGTTTCCAGGTCCAGGTCGGTTTGCAGCATCAGGCGCAGCGGCACGGGCTGCGCCCAGAGGTCACCCTCGATCTCGAAACTCAAGGCGTTGTGGTTCATCTCGGCGGTTGCTCGGGCTCGCACCCTCAGGGTGTGGCGCAAGATGCGCGGTTCGAACGTGGCGATGGCCTGGTGGATCAACGCTTCCAAGGCCGGCAGATCGACGTTCGATGCGCTGTTGCCGGCCAGCGCCGGCAACCCGAAATTGACCACAGACGTGCCTGCCGGGGTGTGCAGCGTGGCGTCGGTATCGAGCAGCGATGTGGTGTTGAGCAACCACGCCAGGTCACGCAGCACCGAGGCTTTCAACTGGGTGAGCGACAACACGCGCTTGTCAGCGCTTTCCTTGGGGTTGCTCGGATCGTCGTCGGTCAACCGGTCCAACAGGGACGGTTGCAGGCGATCGCGGGTGGCGATTTCGGTTACCACGTAAAAAGGGCCACAAAGTTTTTCTGGTCAAGGGCGCCGGCCATGCAACGGCCACCACCGGCCACAATCGATGCCTCCAGAAGGCCTTCGATTTGTCTGATGGCTTGGTATTGAGAGCGACACTCAGTGCTTGGCGCAGGTTCTGGTTCGAAATGCTGCACGATGATGATCAAGGCGCCGTTAAAACTTTCGACGCGTGGCAAGCCTTTGCGGTCGACGCTTAAGTGGCAGGGCCACGGCATGTCCAGGGTGAATAGGCTTTGGTCCGGTTTGCGCAAGGCACAGCGTTGATTATGGTTTTCCAGGGTCAGGATCTGACCGGCGAGATCGACCTGAAGGTTTTGTGCCGCCGGAGGGTCGGTTTGTTCGGCGCAGGCGTTCAGGCTTAGGAAAAGACAGCTCGACAACGCCAATAGCAGCGCTCGTATGATCATGTCAGCTCCCAAAACCAGACTTGCTTTGAACGATGAGCCTGATCGGCGAAGTCGCCAGTGGCCCTGCCGCGATTCCATAGATCGATATGGTCACCGGTGCGCGCCTCCTCGGATTGCCCGAGCCGTGCAAAACAGTCCTTGAAGAAAATGATTCCTGTCTTCTGATTGAGTGTGCGGCGGTCCTCGGCGCTTCCCGTGAGAATCGTTGGACGACCTAGATGATGACGCCAAAGCCAGTTGGCCAACGACTCGGCACCCCGAGCATGTTCGTGCGCACACTTGGGTTCGCTATAAGTCGACTTGTTGACCTTGATCGTTTGTTCCGCATTGAGCGTGATGCTCATCCTGATCGCGCATTGATTATCCCAAGGCCCATCGCAGGGCGTTGACGTTGCGGGATAACTGTTCCACAAATTGATAAACGAAGGCTTGGCCATGACTCAGATACCGGGTGGGAAAGGATTGGATTCGAGCAAGCACCAAACACCCCCGGCGCATGGCACCGGGGGCGTGTTCGATCACACCTTGACGTTCTGACGGATGTTCCAGCCGAACTTGACCGGGCCGCCTTCCTTGGTGCCGTCGGCTTTTTGCGGCTGATAGTCGACCATCACCTTGGCGAAGTTCAGGGTGACGTTTTCGGTCAGGCGATCATCGTTGCCCGAGCCGCCGGTGCTCAGGGACGTGATCAGCACTTCTTCCAGGTTGATGATCATGTACTCGACCTGGCTTTCACCGCCGGCCTTGCGCACGGTCAGCTTGACCTTGTCGATATGCTTGCCGCTGGCGCAATGCATCATCAGGTTGGGCGATGCCTTGTCGACGAACTTGGTCAGCGACAGGTCCTGCACGTTGACCTTGCCCGCGCCACCGCCACTGCCCACGTGCATGTTGCCGGACTGGGACATGCCCCAGCTCCAGTTCAGGACATCGATCTCGTCCTTGTGGGCCTTGTCCATGGACTCGCCCTTGATGTCGCCGATCTTGATGAAAATATCAACAGCCATGTTTTCTCCCTGTGTGGTCTCTTTGATTGACGCCGACCTTGCGAAATCTGTTCTGCTGAACGCTACGAAGGCGATCTCCAACCCACTGAAGATCCGCTGTGGGAGCGAGCCTGCTCGCGATGACGGCGTGTCAGGCAACGCAGGTGGCGACTGATCCACCGCTATCGCGAGCAGGCTCGCTCCCACATGTTTACCGCGTACCGTTCAACAGGTTTTTACGCACCCTTGGCCGAAGGCAGTTTCGATACCAGGCGCAGCGACACAGTCAGCCCTTCGAGCTGATAGTGCGGACGCAGGTAGAACTTGGAGTTGTAGTACCCCGGGTTGCCTTCGACTTCCTCGACGATGACCTCGGCGGCGGCCAGTGGGTGCTGGGCCTTGGTGGTCTCGGTGGAGTGCGCCGGGTCACCGTCGACGTAGTTGAGGATCCAGTCCTGCAACCAGCGCTGCATCTCGTCCTTCTCTTTGAAGGAACCGATCTTGTCGCGCACGATGCACTTGAGGTAATGGGCGAAACGGCAGGTGGCGAACAGGTACGGCAGGCGCGCGGCCAGGTTGGCGTTGGCGGTGGCGTCCGGGTCGTCGTATTCGGCCGGTTTCTGCAACGACTGGGCGCCGATGAACGCGGCGAAGTCGGTGTTTTTCTTGTGCAGCAGCGGCATGAAACCGTTCTTCGCCAGCTCCGCTTCACGGCGGTCCGAAATGGCGATTTCGGTCGGGCACTTCATGTCCACGCCACCGTCATCGGTAGGGAAGGTGTGGGCTGGTAGGTTTTCCACTTCACCGCCGGATTCCACGCCACGGATGCGCGAGCACCAGCCGAAGTGTTTGAACGAACGGTTGATGTTCACCGCCATCGCATAAGCGGCGTTGGCCCAGGTGTACTTGGAGCTGTCGGCGCCGTCGGTGTTTTCTTCGAAGGCGAAGGCTTCCACCGGGTCGGTCTTGGCGCCGTACGGCAGGCGCGCCAGGAAACGCGGCATGGTCAGGCCGATGTAACGCGAGTCTTCCGATTCACGCAGCGAACGCCAGCCGGCATATTCCGGTGTGGTGAAGATCTTGGTCAGGTCGCGCGGGTTCGACAGTTCCTGCCACGAGCCCATGCCCATCACGGTCGGCGATGCGGCGGCAATGAACGGCGAGTGCATGGCGGCGCAGACCTTCGACAGCTCGCCCAGCAGCTCCACGTCCGGTGGCGACTGGTCGAAGTAGTAGTCGCCCACCAGGCAACCGTACGGTTCACCGCCGAACTGGCCGTATTCTTCTTCGTACATCTTCTTGAAGATCGGGCTCTGGTCCCACGCGGTGCCCTTGAATTTCTTCAGGGTCTTGTGCAGGTCGGTCTTGGAGATGTTGAGCACGCGGATCTTGAGCTGCTCGTCACTCTCGGTGTTGTTGACCAGGTAGTGCAGGCCACGCCAGGCGCTTTCCAACTGCTGGAAGTCGGGGTGGTGGATGACCTGGTTGACCTGGGCGGTGAGCTTGGCGTCGATGGCGGCGATGATTGATTCGATCGACTTGATGGCGTCGTTGGACACCAGGTCAGTCTGCGCCAGGGCCTGCTCGGCCAGCGTGCGCACGGCGGTTTCGACGGCTTCGCGAGCGCGCTCGGTCTTGGGCTTGAATTCTTGCATCAGCAGCGAGGCGAACTCGCTGGGTACTTCGGTGGTGCCCAGGGCCTGGGACTGATTTTCACGTGCTGATTCGTTCATGATCATTCGTCCTGATTAAGCCTTGGGCTCGTTGTCGGCGGGCTTGGGCGCGCTGGCCAGGGCCTGCAACAGGGCAGGGTCCTTGATCGCTTTCATGATGATTTCTTCGGCGCCAGTCTTGCCGTCCATGTAGGTCAGCAGGTTGGCCAGTTGGGTGCGCGCTTCGAGCAGCTTGTTCAGCGAGTCGACCCGCCGGGCTGAAGTCGTCCATGCTTTCGAAAGTCAGGTCCAGGCTCAGGTTGCCTTCGCCGGTCAGTTCGTTGGGAACATGGAACGCCACGCGAGGCTGCATGGCCTTGAGGCGCGAGTCGAAATTGTCGACATCGATTTCAAGGAATTTGCGATCGGCCACAGGTGCCAGAGGCTCGGCGGGCTTGCCGGCCAGGTCCGCCATCACCCCCATGACAAAGGGCAACTGGACCTTTTTCTCGGCGCCGTAGAGCTCGACGTCGTACTCGATCTGCACTCGAGGCGCACGGTTGCGCGCGATGAATTTCTGAGAACTTTGCTTCGCCACGTTGCTGCTCCTGGTCGCTTGAGCGACGGTGTTGGCGTCATCGGGGGTGCCGGTGACGTGACTGCGTGATCCGTTCGCTTTTATTCGCTGTCTGGGCCGCGCAGGTTTTCAAATTGACTCATGCCGTCGGGAATCAGGTTGCGCACGATGGTCGCAAAGTCGGCGTTCACCAGTATCTTGGCCCGATTCAACAGCACCGGCAGGGGGCTGGAGGGCTCTTGACGGGCGTAGTACGCGAGAATCCGGTCCAGGCTGCGCAGCACGTCGTCGCGGCTGTTGATTTCGCCAGGGGCGGTGCTGCGTGGCGCGCCCGCGCTCGGCGCGGTGGCGTGTTCAACCGGCGCGGTGTTGTCGTCGCCGCTAATGACCTCGGGCAGGGCGCTGTCGCCGCTCTGTGGGGCGAACTGGCCGAGAATCTGCAAGGCCATCTTGAGCGGTTGCTTCAGCGGGCCAAGGTCCACGCCTTGGGCGGAACCGACTTGATCGCTGACGTGTTGCTCGATGGCTTCGGCGGCGCTGCGGGCTTCCAACAGGGCGGCGCGGGTGATTTCTAGCTGCTCGGGATCACTGTCGAGCAGGGCTCCGGCGAGCTGTTCAGCGCCGAGGCTTTCATTCGGGAAACTTTGCAGGCCGCTGGCATTGGCGGCGGCGCGCAGGCTCACGGCACCGAAGGTGCGCGAGCGGGCCAGAATGCTTTCGCGCAGCAGGCCAATGGTGATATCGGATGTCAGGCCGGCGAGGGCGTTGATGCGCACGGTGGGATCGTTGTCGTCCTCGGCGTCCAGGCGCGGATGCAGCTCGGCCCAGTACTGCTTGAGCAATTCGCTGGTCAGCGTCAACACACGGGCCAGGCCCGGTATGCCTTCCAGGGCCAGGGAACTTTGCAGCAGGAAATGGGTGATGCGCAGGTCTTTGCTGCGTTGCAGCAGGTCCAGGCTTTGCTGTTGGATGCTGCGCCACTCAGGGGGTTCGGCAGGCAATATCGAATCGCCCATGCTGCGCTCGGGCTGACCTTGGGAATCGCGTTCCAGGCGCAAGAAATCCGCGTCATATTCCAAATCTTCACCGCACGGCGAAGTCGCGGATACGGCGGCGAGCAGCAGAGGCACATCCACTTCGTTCGATCTCCCTATCGCCCGCTGAATAACTCGGGCAGTGCACACGCAAGTTCCGAATGGAACTCCACATGTTCCTTGAGGCTAATGGCTCTTTAGATGCTTAATGATCTTAAAGTGCCATCACGTATATTCAAGAAGTTGTGCATTTTTGGTGTAGTACTTATGGCTTGTCAAGGTAAGCTATTTCCCCTGTGTGACAGTTGTGAGGCGCTTAACAACCTGCGCGACCAGTAGGTCAAGGCAGGCACTGATGCAGGTTTTTTGTCATGCAGGCGGGTTAATATCAGCAATCATGCTGGCAAAAAGCCGTTTCGCAGTCGGTTGCAAAGGTTTGTCGGCGAGTCGTTCGGGCGTAGATCCCGGCACTCGATCGCATGCGCAAGTGTTCAGCAAGGAGGCAAGATGGCGCTGTGTTTGACTATCACTAGTTATCACAAGATTACCCCGGGCCAGTGTTCTGAAAAGTCCATGGACCAGGGAGTGATGGCAATTGGCCGTAATTCCGATAATGACTGGGTATTACCGGACCCTGAGCGTCTGGTTTCCGGCAAACATTGCGTTATTCAATACAAAGATGGACGTTATTACTTAACCGATAACAGCACTAATGGTGTGGAATTGGTCAAGGCCGGTGTCCGTTTGCGCAAGGGCAACAGTGAGCCGCTGCAAGACGGCGAAGTTATCCGCATTGGCGATTATGAAATCCAGGCGCGGGTGGATTTCAACCTGCCAGTCTCCGACAGCAATCCGTTCGCTGAGGCGCCCAGCAGCTTCGAAGCCTTGATGGGGCATCAGGGTGCCGGCTTGAATACACCTACGCCGATGCCCGTGGCTCCCCCGGCCCATTTCCAGGGCGCCTCGGCCATGGACACCTTGCCCGACCTGTTCGACTTCCTGAGCCCGGGCAGCGTCCCGCCGGCCACCCAGCCTGACCATGTGCCGGCCCAACAGCATGACTTCCGTCCGCCGACGCCCATTGCTCCTCCCAGCCCGCCGCCGGTGATCGAGCCTGTGGCGCAGGCCTCGGCCTCGGTGATACCGGAGGACTGGGACCCGTTCAGCGACAAGCCCGCGCCCGTGGCAGTTGCTCCGATTCCTGTCGCTGCGCCACCGGTTGCGCCACCGCCCGTTGTCGAGCGGCCTGTCGTAGAGCCGCCTGTCGTAGAGCCGGTGCCGACACCCCCGCCTCAGGTCCACGCCACCGCCGAACCTGCGCCGCTGCGCGAGGCGCCGGTGACCAGCGTTCAAACCCTGGCCACGCCGCCCAAGCCGCTCGACGCCGCCCAGCCCGACCTGTTGCAAGCCTTCCTGCGCGGCGCCGGGCTGGATCAGTTGCGCCTGGACCAGGCCCAGGCCGAGGCGCAGATGGAAAGCATCGGGCGCAGCTATCGGCTGATGGTCGAAGGCTTGATCGATGTCTTGCGTGCCCGCAGCAGCCTCAAGGGCGAGTTCCGCATTCAGCAAACGATGATCCAGCCGGTGGAAAACAACCCGCTGAAGTTCGCCCCCAATGTCGAGGAGGCCATGTTGTTGCTGCTGCGCCATGGCAACCAGGCGTTCATGGCGCCGGATGTGGCGGTGCGTGACAGCTTCGACGACCTGCGCGCTCACCAACTGGCAGTAATGGCCGGCGTGGAAGCGGCCATCAAGCATTTGCTGGCGCGCTTTGAGCCGGCGCAACTGGAAGAGCGCATGGGCAAACCCGCTGGCCTGTCGAGCATTTTCAACGGCTCGCGACAGGCTCAGTACTGGCAGCAATTCACCGAGCTCTACAGCAACATTTCCCGGGAAGCCCAGGAGGATTTCCAGGACCTGTTCGGACGCGAATTCAGTCGCGCCTACGAAGAGCACAGCGCGCGACAGCGCCGCCTATAACACTTTTAAAAGCAATCAACGGATAGCTCAAACGTCATTGAGGACGCAGGATGATTTTCAGGTTTTTACTCGCAGTCGCCACCGTGCTTCTGCTGACGGCATGCGCCAAGGATGCGGCCGATCCACAGTCCGAAGAGGCTGACACCGCCGCCGTCGAACTGCACTTTCACGCCATTGCCGGTCTCAACCCCGGCGCCACCGGCCATCCGGCGCCGGTCCGGGTGCGAATTTTCGAACTGAAAAATGCCGCCACCTTCGCCCGCTCCGATTATTTCGCCCTGGCCGAACGGGCCCAGGCGACCCTCGGTGCCGACCTGATCGATCAGGACGAAGTGCTGGTCCAGCCCGGTCAGCAGTTGAGCCTGCAACGCGATCTCGATCCGGCTACCCGCCATATCGGCGTGCTGGTGGGCTATCGCGAACTGGACCGGTCACTGTGGCGCACGGTGATGAATGTCCCGCCGCGCCAATACACCGAATACCAGATCAGCCTCGACGTGCGCGCCGTGCGCAGCGCCGTCGTCGTTCCCCCATCCAGCCCTGCCCAATAAGCAATCGGAGCCCCCATGTCCTGGAACAATCGCGTGGTCTGGTCGGAAGGCATGTTCATTGGAACGCAGCACTTCCAGCAGCATGACCGTTACCTGGAAAACCTCATCGACGCCCGCAGCCGCCCGCTGTCGGCCGGCGCCTGGGGTTTTTCCCAATTGCTGATCGACCAGGGCCTGCTGGCCCAGGGCAAGCTGGCGATCGTTTCGGCGCGGGGCCTGCTGCCGGACGGCACACCGTTCAACATCCCCGAGGATGACTTGGCGCCGCCTGCGCTGAACGTCGATGACAACCTGCGCGATGGTCTGGTGTACCTGGCTTTGCCGCTCAAGCGTGCCGGTGCGCGTGACACCGTTGACGAAGGTGAAGCCCTCGGCGCTGCGCGCTACGTGAGCCAAGTGTGCGAAGTGCGTGACGATAACGCACCGTTCGAGAACCGTGCGCCGGTTGCCTTGGGTTCGCGGGCCTTGCGCCTGTTGACCGCGCAGGACGGCATCAGTGACTACGCCGCCATCGGCCTGGTACGCATCAAGGAGAAACGCGCCGACCGCGCCCTGGTGCTGGACGACAGCTACATCCCGCCGCTGCTGGATGTGGCCGCCTCCAAACCGTTGGCCGCGTTTCGCAGCGAACTGTTGGGCCTGCTCCATCAACGCGGCGAAGCCCCTCGCCGGGCGGGTGGTGGCGTCCGGTGCCGGGGGCGCCTCAGAGATCGCCGATTTCATGCTGCTGCAATTGGTCAATCGCGCACAGCCGCTGATCCAGCACCTGAGCCAGTTGAGCCCATTGCACCCCGAACGGTTCTACAGCGAGCTGGTCAGCCTGGCCGGTGAGTTCTCGACCTTCACCGCTTCGGGGCGTCGACCTCAGGAGTATCCGCAATACCAGCACGATGACCTGGCGCTCAGCTACGCGCCGGTCATGCAAGCCCTGCGTGAGGCCCTGTCGATGCTGATCGACAGCAAGGCCACGCCGATTCCGATTGTCGAGAAAGCCTACGGCATCCACGTGGCGATGCTGGCCGACAAAACCCTGCTCGAGAGCGCCAGTTTCATCCTGGTGGTGCGTGCCGATGTCCCGGCCGAAACCCTGCGCGGTCGCTTCGGCCAGCAAAGCAAGGTCGGTTCGGTGGAGCACATTCGCGATCTGGTCAACCTGCAGCTGCCGGGCATCGGCCTGCTGCCGTTGCCGGTGGCGCCACGCCAGCTTCCGTATCACGCCGGCTCCACTTACTACGAACTCGACCGCGGTAGCGATCACTGGCAGCAATTGAGCAACTCCGGCGGGTTCGCATTCCACATCGCCGGCCAGTTCCCGGGGCTGAATCTGGCTTTCTGGGCGATCCGAGGATAAACCGCGATGAGCAACGACGATCGTACTCAGTTCATGCCGACGCCCGGTGGCCGTGGCGCCGACCCATTCCGCCCGGACTCTGGCCGTCCGGACCCTGGTCGTCCACAGCCGGCGCCCGCACCGCTGTCGATGCCGGCCGCCCCGGTCCTGACCGGCAAGGCCCAAGGCCTCAACCCGCTGGAAAGCGCGGCCGGTCCGCTGCTGGCGCTGTTGACGCGCCTGCGCAACACCATTGCCCATCCGGCTCCGGCCAGCCTGCGGGCGCAACTGTTGGCGTACCTGCGTCAATTCGAGGAGCGCGCCGAAGCCGCCGGCGTGGTGCGCAATGACGTGCTGCTGGCTCGTTACGCTCTGTGCACCGCCCTGGATGAAGCCGTGTTGAGTACCCCCTGGGGCGGCACCAGCGACTGGGGCAAACAGAGCCTGCTGATCACCGTGCACAACGAAGCCTGGGGCGGCGAGAAGGTGTTCCAGCTTCTGGAGCATTGCCTGCAAAGTCCACGGGAACGCTTGTACCTACTAGAGCTTCTGTACCTGTGCATGTGCCTGGGTTTTGAAGGGCGCTACCGGGTGATGAACGACGGGCGCAGCCAACTGGAAGCCTTGCGCGAGCGCACCAGCGCGGTGATCCGCAGCGCCCGTGGCGACTACGAACGTGAGCTGTCGCCGCACTGGCGCGGCGTTACCGTGGCCCGGGATCGGCTGGCGCAATTCATGCCGCCGTGGATCGCCGTGGCCATCGGCGCGGCCTTGTTGCTGGCGCTGCTGTTCGGTCTGCGCATGAAACTGGCTTCCGATGCCGAGCCGGTGTTCAAGAACATCCATGCCCTGGGAGAAATCCCGGTGCAGGCCATCGACCGCCCCGTGGTGCAGCCCAAAGTGATCGAACGACCACGCCTGGCCGGTTTCCTGGCCGATGAAATCCGGGCCGGTCGGGTCGCGGTGGAAGATGCCGTGGATCGCTCGGTGGTGACCATCCGTGGCGATGAACTGTTCGCCTCGGGCAGCGCCAGCATCTCCGATGATCTGGAGCCGCTGATGCTGCGCATCGCCGATGCCATTCGCAAGGTCAAGGGCCAGGTCCTGGTGACCGGCCACAGCGACAATCGCCCGATTGCCACCCTCAGGTTCCCATCCAACTGGGCGTTGTCCGAAGCGCGGGCCAAGTCGGTGCTGCAAATCCTTTCGGCCAAGACCGGCCAGGCCGAGCGCTTCAGCGCCGAAGGCCGCAGCGACACCGAGCCGTTGGCTTCCAACGCCACCGCAGAGGGGCGTGCGCGCAATCGTCGGGTTGAAATCACAGTATTGGCGGAGGGGGTCGAGTGAAGGCGTTTTTCAGTTTTATGATCCGCTGGGTCATCCCGCTGCTGGGGCTGATCGCCCTGAGCCTGATCATCTGGTTCGTCGGCCCGTTGCTGGACTGGCTGGTGCCCGAAGGTCGCCGTTGGGCGTTGATCATTCTGGTGTTCGCGGTGTGGGTCGCCTACCGGGTGTTTCGCATCATCCAGGCGCGCCGGCAGGCCGCCGAAGTCATGCGCAGCCTGGCCGCGCAAACCCCGCCCGACCCTACCAGCATCGCGACGGCCGAAGAACTCGAAACCCTGCGCCAGCGCATGGACGAAGCCTTGGCGCTGTTGAAGAAAGCCAAGCTGGGTGGGGACGAGCGCCGCAACCTCTACGAACTGCCGTGGTACGTGATCATCGGCCCGCCGGGTTCGGGCAAGACCACTGCGCTGGTCAACTCCGGGCTGCATTTCCCGTTGGCCGCGCAACTGGGCGCAGGCGCGGTACGCGGCGTGGGCGGCACGCGCAACTGCGATTGGTGGTTTACTGACCAGGCGGTGCTGCTCGACACCGCTGGCCGCTACACCACTCAGGACAGTGACGCGACTGTCGACAAGGCCGCGTGGCTGGGCTTTCTCGGGCTGCTAAAAAAACAACGCGCCCGTCGCCCGATTGACGGTGCGTTCATTGCCATCAGTCTGTCGGACCTGCTGCTGGGCAGCGACGCCGAGCGCGCGGCTCATGCTGCGGCGATTCGCTTGCGCATCCAGGAGCTGTACACCCAACTGGGCGTACGCTTCCCGATCTACCTGATGCTGACCAAGCTCGACCTGGTGCCCGGGTTCATGGAGTTCTTCGACAGCCTGAGCAAGGAAGAGCGCGCCCAGGTCTGGGGCATGACCTTCGCCCTGGACGATGGCAAGAGCAACGACAGTCCGTTGGCGCATCTGCAAAGCGAATTCGCCGGCCTTGAGCAACGCCTCAACGACCGCCTGGTGGAACGCTTGCAGCAAGAGCGCGACCCGGCGCGGCGCGACTTGATCTACGGTTTCCCGCAGCAGTTCGGTGCGCTGAAAGATTGTCTGCAAAGTTTCCTCGAAGGCGTGTTCAAGCCCAATGCCTTCGAAGAGCGTGTGCTGCTGCGCGGGGTGTATTTCACCAGCGGCACCCAGGAAGGCAGCCCGATCGATCGCTTGATCGGCTCCATGGCCCAAAGCATGAACCTGGACCGCCAGCACCTGGCACGCCAGACCGGCACCGGGCGCAGTTACTTCATCGAAAAACTCTTCACCGCCGTGGCGTTCGCCGAGCGTGGGTTGGTGGGCGTCGATCCCAAGGTCGAGCGTCGACGCAAGTGGATCGCCCGGGGCGTATTGGCCTCGACCGTGGCTTTGGTGTTGGTGGTTTCGACGTTGTGGTGGATCAGCTATCGGGCCAACCAGGCATACATCACCCAGGTCGATCAGAAAGTCGCGCCGCTGGGGCAGGCCGTGCAGAGCCTCAGTCCGGCACAACGCGATGTCCTCGCCGTATTGCCATTGCTCAACGCCGTGAAGCACCTGGCCGACGACGCGCCCGATTGGGCCGAGGGCCTGGGTCTGTATCAGGGCGACATGCTCGAAGCCGAGTCCGGCAGTGTCTATCGCAAGTTGCTGATCGCCGTGTTCGCGCCACGCTTGCTGACGCGTATCGAAGAGCAACTGCACAGCGGCGGCAGTTCGGATTTCCTCTATGAAGGATTGAAGGCCTACCTGATGCTCGCTGACAACGAGCACTACGATGCCGACTTCATCAAGGCCTGGGTTGCTCTGGATTGGGACCGCAGCCTGCCGCGTGACCTGCCGGCCGATCAACGGCTGGCCCTGGGCGAGCATTTGCAGGCCCTGTTCGAGCGTCGTCCGCCCACCGCCCGCCTGGACCCGCGCTTGATCGAAGACCTGCGCCGGCAATTGCAGCAACTGCCCGTGGCCCAGCGCGTCTATGACCGGGTCAAGCGCCAGAAACTGCCCGAGGGCATCGCCGATTTTCGCCTCAACGAAGCCGCCGGGCGCGACGCTGCGCTGGTGTTCAGCCGCAAGAGCGGCAAACCCTTGGGCGAGCCACTGAGCGGGTTCTTCACGGTCAAGGGCTATCGCCAGGGCTTTTTGCTCACCAGCCTGAATCAGGCTGGAACGCTGGCTGAAGAGCAATGGGTGTTGGGTCGCGACGAGGCTGGGCAGCAGGACGTCGCCAGCCTGGCCGCCGAAGTGCGCCGCCTGTATTTCCAGGACTATCAGCGCCAATGGGACGCCTTGCTGGCTGACATCGACTTTGTGCCGATCACCAGCGTGGCCCAGGCCGCCGATGTCTTGCGGGTTCTGTCCGGGCCAAGTTCGCCGTTGAAAAAACTGCTGGTGGCGGTGGCGAAAGAGACCGACCTGCAACAGGAGGAACGCTTGCTGGCGGCCCAAGGCGAGCAGGTCGAAGGCGGTGTGGACAAGCTCAAGGAGCGCCTGGGCAGCTTGCTCGGCCAGGAGCAGGCGGCACAAAACGCACCCCAGGCCAGCGTTGACCCGGTCACTGCGCATTTCGCCGAGCTCAACAGCATCGTCAGCAAAAACGAAGGCGAACCGGCGGCCATCGATGGCCTGCTCGCCGACATGAATGCCTTGTACGTGCAGGTCAGCGCCATGGTCGGCGCCAGCGGCGACGCCCTGCTCGGCGAAGCCAAGAATCAGGCCCAGGCCGCTGCCACACGGGTCAGCCTCAACGCCGAACGCCAGCCGCCGCTGGTGCAAGGCTTGGTCAAATCGGTGGTCAACTCCACCACCAACAGCATGATGGGCGGGGTGCGCAATCAACTGAACGCCGCCTGGACCAGCGAAGTGGTGAACATCTACCGCCAGTCCCTGGCCGGTCGTTATCCCATGTCGCCGGGCAGTGCGCGGGACGCAACCCTGGACGACTTCGGTCAGTTCTTCGGCGTCGGCGGGGTGATGGACAACTACTTCCGCAAATACCTGCAGCCCTACGTCGACACCTCGACCCCGGCCTGGCGCTGGCAGCCGGGTGCGGCACAGAAGCTCGGTATCGCCCCTGGCGTGCTGCAAACCTTCCAGCGTGCGGCCACCATCCGCGATGCGTTTTTCCGTTCCGGCGGCACCCAGCCGATGGTGCGCTTCGAGCTCAAGCCGGTGGCGATGGACTCGACCATCACCCAGTTTTTGCTCGACCTCGACGGCCAGCAACTGAGCTACGACCACGGCCCGAGTCGTCCGACCGCCATGCAGTGGCCCAACCCCGGCAGCATCGGCGTGGTACGGATCTCGATCATGCCGCCCTCGGCCAATGGTCGTTCTGGTATCACTCTGGACGGCCCGTGGGCCTGGTTCCGCCTGTTGGAACAATCGGACCTGACCGCCGGCAACTCGCCAGACCGCTTCAACCTGCGGCTGCGGGTCGACGGCGCCAGCGCCTCTTACGAGCTGCGGGCCAACAGTGCCTTCAACCCGTTCAAGAGCCGCGTGCTCAGCGGCTTCAGCCTGCCGGAGCGTCTATGAGTACACCGGGCTTCTATGGAAAGTTGGCCAGCCGCGGGGACTTCGTCAGCCGTGGCTTGCCCCAGAGTTTTATCGGCCCGTGGGATTCGTGGCTGGCGGCGGGGTTGCTCGCCAGCCAGACCGGCCTGGGCGAGCGTTGGCTGGATGCCTATCTGGTCAGCCCGCTGTGGCGCTTCATGGTTGCGCCCGGGGTCTGTGGGCCCGACGCCGCCGTGGGCGTGGTGATGCCGAGTATCGATCGGGTCGGCCGTTATTTTCCGCTGACCGTCGCGGTGCTGCTGGAGCCCGACGCGGACCCGGCGTCCGTGGTGGGCGGTGCGGACGAGTGGTTTGAGCGGGTGGAGAACCTGTTGCTGAGCACGTTGAGTGTGGAGGCCAGTTTCGAAGCGTTCAACGAACAGTTGGAGACTCTTGGCAGCCCGATGTATCTGCCGCGCACGCCGAGCAGCCGCTTTGCCAGCCTGCATCGCTTCGACGCCACCGACCCGCAGCGGCGCATGAGCGCCCTGGCCGAAGCGGCCTGCGAAGGCGTGAGCGTGTGGTGGGGCCAGGGTTCGGAACGTATCGCGCCCGGTCTGATGCGCTGCCAGGGTTTGCCGGCCGCCGCTGATTTTGCGCAATTTTTGCTCGGCCAAGAAGGTGTTGTGTAGATGCGTCCAAGTGCTGGGAAAGCCTTCAAGTCTGCAAGCAAGAGCCATGTCGGCATGGTTCGCCAGGTCAACGAAGACGCGTGCCTGGAACTGCCGGAAAACGGCCTGTGGGTGGTCGCCGATGGCATGGGTGGGCACGCGGCGGGCGACTACGTCAGCAGCCTGATCGTCGACAGCCTGCGCGGCATTGCCGCGGGCCGCTCGCTGGACGAATACGTCGCCGCGCTGCACAGCGACTTGCTGCGGGTCAACGCCGCCGTGCGTGAAGAAACCGCCAACCGTGGCGTGACCATGATGGGCAGCACTGTGGTGGTGCTGGTTACGCGGGACCTGCGCGGCATGTGCCTGTGGGCCGGTGACAGTCGTTTGTATCGCCTGCGCGACGGCAAGCTCGACAGCATCTCCCGCGATCACAGCTACGTCCAGGACCTGCAGGACAGTGGCCTGCTCAGCGAAGCCGAAGCCCGGGTGCATCCACGGGCCAACATCGTCACCCGTGCCATCGGGGTCGAGGCGCAACTGAATCTGGCGATGGTCGAGTTGCTGCTGGTGCCCGGCGACAGCTACCTGCTGTGCAGCGACGGCCTGACCAAGACCGTCGAGGACGATGAAATCCGTGAAGTCCTGAACCACGATGATCCCGGCGAGATCGCCAGTAGCCTGGTGTCCCTGGGCCTGATGCGTGGCGCGCCGGACAACATCACCGTGGTTGTCGTGAAGGTGCCGTCATGAGCTTGACCTTGAACATTGTCATCCCTGGCTACGACATCGAAGGGCCGATCGGTGAAGGCGCGATGGCCAGCGTCTACCTGGCGACCCAGCGCTCGCTGGAGCGCAAGGTGGCGTTGAAAGTCATGGCGGCCGCGTTGGCTGCCGACCCGACGTTCTGCGAGCGCTTCCTGCGCGAAGGCAAGACCCTGGCGCGTCTGTCCCACCCGCACACGGTCACCATCCATGACATCGGCAACGTCGGTGAGCTGTATTACATGGCCATGGAATACCTGCCCAACGGCACGCTCAAGGAGCGCATCGCCGCCGGCCTGTCGCCGGAGCAGGGCCTGATCTACATCCGCCAGATTGCCTCGGCCCTGGGCTACGCCCATGGCTTGGGCCTGGTGCACCGTGACGTCAAGCCGGCCAACATCCTGTTCCGCGCCGACGGCACGGCGGTGCTCTCGGACTTCGGCATCGCCAAGTCCCTGGACGACCGCACCCAATTCACCCAGGCCGGTTTCGCCGTCGGCACGCCCAGCTACATGAGCCCGGAACAGGCCCGTGGGCAAGACATCGACGGTCGGGCCGACCTGTATGCCCTGGGCGTGGTGCTCTACGAAATCCTTGTCGGCAAACTGCCGTATACCGGCAACGACGCGCTGTCCACGGCCCTGGCGCACTTGACCGAACCGCTGCCGGAGTTGCCGGTGCATCACGGTCATTACCAGGACGTACTGCGCAAACTGCTGGCCAAAGACCCGGCGGAGCGTTTCCCGGATGCAGCGGCTCTCTTGCGGGCGCTGGACAATCTGCCCGAGGAGTCGGCGCAAGCGACGCTGATCCGGCCGTTGCCGCTGCCCGTATCGACGCCACCGAGCGGCGCTGACCTGGCTGGATTGACTCCGGTGTCCATCGATATTCCGACAGGGCCGGCACAGCCGCAATCCCAGCCCAAGCCAACCCCGCCGCCGGTGAGCCCAACTCAACGCTCTAGCGTTTCGTCGCAGCCCAAGACTCCGCTGTTCGCCCTGGCCGGCGTTGCGGTGGCCGTTGCGCTGGCGTTGGGGGGTGGGGCTTATTGGTGGCTGTCGGGCGATGGTGGAGAAGCCACGAAGCCGCCGATTGTCTCGACGCCGCCGGTAAATCCACCGCCGGTGAAAACTCCAGATGTGCCCCCGGCAAAACCGCCTGTGGCAACGCAGGCCGATGGCGGCCAGCGTCCATTGTTGATGGCTGGCAAGAAAACCCTGTTCCAGCGAGTGCTGAGCAAACCGGGCGCCAAGCTCACTGAAGAAGCGGGCGCTGCGCCGGGCAAGGCGTTGCCGGCGTTTTCCGTGCTCTACGTGTATGAGCGCAAAGACCTCGATGGCAGCCCCTGGTTGCGGGTCGGCGCGGCCACGGACGGGCGCAGCGACGGTTGGTTGCCGGCCACGCAGGTCAGCGACTGGAAGCAAAGCCTGGTGCTCAAGTTCACCGAGCGTTCCGGTCGTGCGCCGGTAATGTTCCTGCGCCAGCCCGGCGAAGTGGAAAAGCTGCTGGCCGACCCTTCAGCGGCCAGGAATGTCTTGCTCAAGGCCCAGCAGAACCGAGAAGACAATCAGCAAGTGCTGGCCCTGGAACCGGCCGCCAGCGCTGTGCCGCAGAATCAGTTCTATCTGTTGCCGATCTTCGATTCCCGCGAAAGCTTCGACGAGACCGGCCAGCCGGTGCAGTTGCTGAACGTGGCGTCCATCGACCCTGGCAATACGCCGAGGGCTACCACCAACACGCCGATCAGCACCGCCAACGCCAACGCCGACGCGTTCCGTACCGCAGTGGTGCTGGTGGTGGACACCACTGTGTCGATGCAACCCTACATCGATCAGGTTCGCGACGTGGTCCACGAACTGCAAAGCCGCATCGCCGAGCGTGGCGAGTTGGACAGTGTCAGCTTCGGCATGGTGGGTTTTCGCAGCAGCACCCAGAAAACCCCCGGCCTGGAATACGTCGCCAAGACCCTGATCACCTTGGAGCAGGGCCGCGACCCGCAACGCTTCATGGAGATGGCGCGACAGGTCAAGGCGTCCACGGTGTCGAGTCATTCGTTCAACGAGGATGCGTTTGCCGGCGTCATGGAGGCGGTGGAGGGCATGGACTGGTCCGGTTATGGCGGGCGCCTGATTCTGTTGGTCACCGACGCTGGCGCCCTGCGCAAGAACGATCCGTTTGCCGCCACGCAAATGAACGAGGCCGAAGTGCGGCAGGCGGCGCTGGGTAAGCAGATCAAGATATACGCCCTGCACCTGCTCAGCGACGCCGGCAAGAAAACCCACGGCGGTGCGCAGAGCCAATATCGCACCCTGACCGCTGACGCCAACCCGCAGATCGGCGACCTGTACATTCCGGTGCCGGGCGCCGATGTGCGCAAGTTTGGCGAGCGCGTCGACGAGATCGGCTCGGTGTTCGCCGACCTGGTGCATCAGGTGCGCAGCAACAAACCGCAAAGCGTGCCGCAGTTGGGCGCGGCGCCGAGCCTGAGCGATAAATCGGCGGCGGTGGGCTACGCGATGCACATGGACTTTTTGGGGCGCAAATCCGCCAGCCAGGCCCCGCAACTGGTCAGCGCCTGGACTGCCGACCGTGACCTGACCAACCCGGCGCTGCCGGCGTTCCAGGTGTGCGTGATGCTGACCAAACTGCAACTCAACGACTTGCAGCAGTCGCTGAAGCTGATCGTCGATGCGGCGCGCAAGACCCAGACTTCGCCCAAGGATTTCTTCCAGGAAATCGCCAGCGCCAGTGCCTACATGAGCCGTGATCCTTCGGCGTTGCGCAAGGGCGGCAACCTGGCTGATGGCGGGATTCTCGGTGAGTACCTCGAAGGGCTGCCGTACCGCAGCAAGTCGCTGAACATGACCCAGGATTTGTGGCTGTCCCTGAGCGTGGCCGAGCAGGAAGATTTCATCGACGAGCTGGATTCGAAAATCCGCCTCTACGAGACCTTCCACAACGATCTGGCCAACTGGGTGCGGTTCGGCGATGCCGAGCCGGGCGATGCCCTGTACCGCGTTCCATTGTCGACGCTGCCGTGATGCTGAACATCAGTGCCGTACACAAGAGCCGGGGCGCCGGCAGCCAGCGCTACAGCCTGGTGATTCCACGGCTGCAATTGCGTGCCGGCGAACAACTGGCGGTGGTCGGCCCCAGCGGTTGCGGCAAGAGCACTTTGCTGGATCTGCTGGCCTTGGTGCTGGCGCCGGATCAGGCCGGGCAGTTTGACTTCACACCGGCCAACACGCCGTTGGACATCGCCGCGCTGTGGCGTGCGGGGCAGCAGGGCGCCTTGGCGGACCTGCGCAGCCGGCATTTGGGTTATGTGCTGCAAACCGGTGGTTTGCTGGGTTTTCTGGACGTGCGCGGCAACATCGAGTTGTCGCGCAAACTGCTTGGCATGGCGGATGACGGCAGCGTCACGCGCCTGGTCGGGCAACTGGACATCGCCGACCAACTGGGCAAGAAGCCGGCGGATTTGTCCGTCGGCCAGCGCCAGCGGGTCAGTTGCGCCCGCGCTTTGGCGCATGGGCCGCGCCTGTTGCTGGCGGATGAACCCACCGCAGCCCTCGACCCACTGAACGCTGAGCGGGTCATGCAGTTGCTGGTGGCCCAGGCCCGCGATCACGGTGTGTGTTGCGTGGTCGCCACCCACGATGAGTCACTGGCCCGCGCCAGCGGTTTGCAGGTGCGGCGCATCAGTTGTCGTCGCGACGCCGATGGTGGCGTCACCGCAACCCTTGGGGAGGCTTGCTGATGCGCGGCGCGCTGGTGGCTTCCCTGGCCTGGCAGGATTACCGCAACGATGCCTGGCTGTCGGCCTGTTCGGTGCTGGCGCTGGTGGCGGTGGTGGCGCCGTTGCTGGTGTTGTTCGGCCTGAAATTCGGTCTGGTCAGCAGCCTCACCGAGCGTCTGGAGAATGATCCGGCTACCCGGGAAATCATCCCGCTGGGCGGCGGCCGGTTCAGCGCTGAGTTCGTCGAGCAATTGGGCCGGCGCAACGACGTGGCGTTTGCCCTGGCCCGCACGCGGCAGATTGCGGCCACTGCGGATTTGAGCCGCGAGGCTGCGCCAGTCACCGTCGAGATGATCCCCACGGCGGCCAATGATCCTTTGTTTGAGCGCCTGCCGGTGCCGCAAGGCCTGGATCAAGTGGTGCTCAGCCACACCGCCGCCGAAAAACTTGGCGCCAGGGCCGGTGATTGGCTGCAGGCCAGTTTCGCTCGGCAGGTGGCCGGTCGTAGCGAGGCGCAGCGCACGCGCGTGCAGGTGTTGCACGTACTGCCGCTGCAAGCCTTTGCCCGGGATGGTTTGTTCGCGCCGCTGGCGCTGCTGGAAGCGGCCGAGGATTACCGCGACGGTCGCGCCGTGCCCGCGTTCGGCTGGCCGGGCGACGCGGTGGGGCAGAGCGCGCAGCGGGTCTACCCGGCGTTTCGCCTGTACGCCCGCAGCCTGGGTGATGTGGAGCCGCTGCGCGAGTATTTCGCGGCGCAGAACCTGCTGGTGTCCACCCAGGCCCAGACCATCGCACAGGTGCAATCGCTGAGCCGCAACCTGTCGATCGTGTTCTGGATCATCGCCGGGTTGGCGTTGGCGGGAGCGTTCGCGGCGATTTTTGCCGGTGCCCTGGCGGCGGTCGAGCGTAAGCGCCGGGAACTGTCGGTGTTGCGCCTGCTGGGGGTTTCTACGGCGGCGCTGTTGTTGTTCGTGGTGTTGCAGGCGCTCTACAGCGCCGCACTGGCGGCCTTGTTGAGTGCCGGGCTGTATGGCCTGGCGCAGTCGGGCCTCAATTATTTATTTGCGCAGTTGCCGGGCGAGTACGCCAGCCATCTGTTGCCGCGTCACTACACCTTGGCCCTGGTGGCCGTGCTCGGCGTCAGCGCCGTGGCGGCGGCTTGTGGTGGCTGGCGGGTGGCGCGCATCCAGGCGTGTGAAGGAATTCGCGATGTATAAGTTATTGGGCGCCGCCGTGGCGCTGAGCCTGGCCGGTTTAACCTGGGCCGACGAAAGCACCGACAAACTGGACAACCCCAAACCGCTGCCCGGTGACGTCAGCCTGCCGCTGCCGTGCGAAGGGCAAATGGTGTTCCGTTACGTCTACATCCTCGCCCAAGGCACCCTGGATGATCGGGAGATCAGCCTTGGCTACCCGTTCAGCGAGGGCGAGGCCGGCTATAAGCAATCGTTCATTTCCGGTTATCGCCGGGACTTCATCAACGGCCAGTTCACCCTCAAGGACCTGCCCAAGGACTGGAACAAAACCATCGCGCCGTTGATGCCCAAGGCTGACGCCAAGACCCCGCTCAAACCGATGCTGTACTTCATCGGCAAATACGAGGTCACCGCTCGCCAATACGCCCAGGTCATGGCCCAGGCGCAGTCGTTGGCTAGCGGCGAACCCGCGCCGGCCTGCGAGACCCTCAAAACCGAGCTGCCCCAAGGCATGGCCGGGCGTTTGCCCAAGGTGAAACTGTCCAAGTTCGAGGCCGAACGTTTTGCGGCGGTGTACAGCGCCTGGCTGATGAAATACCACAAGGATCTGCTGCCGGTGAGCGGTCGCGGCACCTCCGCCGAAGACGGCGGGCTGGGCTTCGTGCGTTTGCCCACCGAAGTCGAGTGGGAATTCGCCGCCCGTGGCGGGCAAGCCGTCAGCCGCCAGGACTTGGAGGGGCGCTTGTTTCCCCGACGTCTGGAAGGCAGTGAAAGCGACGGGCCACTGGCCGACTGGGCGGTGTTCAATCAGGTCGCTGGCGGCACCGGCCAGGCGGCGCGGCTGATGCCCGTCGGGATCAAGCTGCCAAATCCCATCGGCTTGTTCGACGTGATCGGCAACGCCGCCGAGATGGTTCAGGAGTCCTTCCAACTGGTGCATGCCGGTCGCCGCCAGGGCGCCTACGGTGGCTTCGTGGTCAAGGGCGGTAACTACCTGGAAGGCGAAGGCACGCTGTTCACCGGAATGCGCCGCGAGTATCCGTTGTTCGCCGCCGACGGCACCGAGCAAAGCAACGAAACCACCGGGTTCCGCGTGGCGGTCGGGGCGTTGTTGGCGCCGCGTTCGCGTTACAAAGAGCTGTTCGCCCAATGGGAGAAGGAAGGCCGCCTCGCATCCCTGACCGATGCTATCGATGAAGCCGAAGACCCGACCAAGCGCCTGGACAGCATCATCGCCGCCAGTGTCGACCCACGCCTGCAGGCCGAGCTGGGGCTGGTCAACGAAGAGCTCAAGCGCAACGTCTCGCTCATCGCCCAGCAGCGCGAGGAAGCGGCAGGCAACCTGATCCAGTCGGCGGCTCTGGTGGTCGAGACCATCAATAACTACAACATTCGCCTGACCAATTTGCAGAACAGTCGCCAGCAGGCCTTGGACGCCAAGGACGAGGCCAGCGCCAAGCTGTTCGCCACGGCCATCAACAACGGCCGCAGCGCGCTCGAGGGCGCCGTGGCGATTTACATCGACAACCTGGCCACCGGCACGCGTTACACCGATGCCGTGATCCAGGCGCAGTTTCAACGCATCAAGGAGGAATTGGAGCGCAAGCCGGTGCTGGGCAAGAGCCTGGTGGCGCGCGCAACGTTATTCGTTCGCCATGTCGGTCAGTATCGTCAGCAAAAACGAGCCGACCCGGCGGCGATATTGAAGGAACTGCTCGCATCGAGCAGTCAGCGGTCTTGATCGTTGATTGACAGCGAGCTTGGAAGGGACTCAGACGGCGGTGGGCCGTGCTGAGCTGGTCAACACTTAAAAAGAGAACACAATCATGCTTTTCTCCCGTAAACCTTTTGCTTCGGTTTCCAAGCGTCACCTGCTGATGGTCGCTGTCGGCTTCAGCACCGTACTGACCGGCTGCGCTACGTCGCCGACTTCCAAGGTCGCGTCGAGCACCAAGGTCGAGTACTACCCTAACTGCTACGAGCCGGTGCAGCACTTGCGCTCCACCGAGGGGAACATGACCAAATCGGTACTCACCGGCGCAGCCGTCGGTGCGGTCGGTGGTGCCCTGTTGGGTGCGCTGACCGATTCGGAAAACCGTGGCCGCAACGCCGCCATCGGTGCCGCCGGTGGTGCCTTGGCCGGTGGCGCAACCGGTTACTACACCGAGCGTCAGAAGCAGATCGCCGATGACAACCAGCGCATCGCCTCCTACGCCGCTGACGTCAACAAAAGCGCCGCCGATATCGATCGCAGCACCGCGTACGCCAAGGCTTCGCAGCAGTGCTACCAGAGCGCGTTCACCAAGCTGGTGGCCGACCGCAAGGCCAAGACCGTCAACGAAACTGAAGGCCGCAAGCGCCTGGCAGAAATCGTCTCCGGCCTGAAAGAGTCCAACGACCTGATCGTCGCGGTCAACGGCAAAGCCGCCGAAGACCTGAACAACTACACCCAGGCCTATGAAAAAGACCTGCAACAAGTGGGTGTGCAGCGTACTGACGTGGTGACCGTAGCGACCGCCGAAACCAAGCCGGTTGTGGCTTCGACCAAGACCAAAAAAGCGGTGAAACCGGCGAAAAAACCGGTGTTGCCAACCGTGCCGAAAGAAGCGGTAACCACCGAGAAAACCCTGCAGACCGCCAAGGCCAAGCAGGATGAAAGCAAGCAGGTCGCCAGCGCCGGCACCAGCCAGGTCAACAGCATGTGCAAAAACCCGGACCTGGGTGACTGGGCACCGGTGCCTTGCCCGAATGTTTGATTGACTGTTGCTGATCATTCCCTCGAGGGAGTGATCAGCGCACAGAAACCTGTGGGAGCGAGCCTGCTCGCGATAGCGGTGGTTCAGTTGACATCAATGTTGACTGATACGCCGCCATCGCGAGCAGGCTCGCTCCCACATTTGTTTTGTGTTGGTTTGAATATCCGCGACTGCTCTCAATCCCCTGTGGGAGCAAAGCTTGCTCGCGAGGCGGCCTTACAGCCGACCCGGCTCTCCCGGTTGTACGTCGATCAAACTGTGGGAGCGAGCCTGCTCGCGATGGCGGCCTGATAGCCGGCCAGGATTTGGTTGACTGGGTACATATCCGTTGCTGCG